>Ga0265327_10000233_pt1 | contig 112052 bp, 95 predicted proteins | sample 41621metaG_FD_202089 | JGI IMG/M metagenome (GOLD analysis project Ga0265327, IMG submission 202089) | Rhizosphere microbial communities from Carex aquatilis grown in University of Washington, Seatle, WA, United States - 4-16-21 metaG | ecosystem: Host-associated > Plants > Roots > Rhizosphere...
GACGGTGGAGTCGATGAGAACCTCCTGCAAATCAGGAAGATGGATGCATCCCGCGTGGAGCGCCTGCCAGACGCCGTGCCGGCACCAGCGGGAAAACCGCTTGAAGACGGAGTTCCACCGGCCATGCCCCGGCGGCAGCAAGCGCCACTGCGCACCCGACCTCAGAACCCACAGCACGGCCACCAGGAAAGCCCTGCACTTGCGCTCAGAGACGACCCGCACATGCGGGTGGGCCGCCAATATAGGAAAGAACGCCTTCCATTCTTCATCGCTGATTTCGAGCCGGTTAGCCATATGCAAAACCGACAACCTTCACCGCAGACGGGTTGCTATGTCAACAGAACCTAGGTCAAGCGGGCTGGTTGATGCGCTGTTTCCTTCGCCCTGCCCTCCCGGCGCGCCTCCGTCCAGCCTCCAGGCACGGGCCAAACCCTGCCGGGGCATCCACGCCCCAAAACCCGCCCGCGCCCGCACCAGAAAACCGCGACCGGCCCCACAATCGCACAGGGCTTGCCTTTTCATCGTGCCACACCCCCTAGATTCCGCCAAGTTCCGGCCAGGCATGATTGATGCCAGTAAACAAGCTTAGACGATTTCACGCAGGCCGCGCCAAGCCCTTGCCCGCCAACCCCAAGCCCGCCATTCCCTTGCGGCATGGCGGGTTGTCGCCAGGTCGGTTATGGTTCTAAAAAATGGCCGTTTTGATGTTTACCGCCAGCCCTCCAGCCGCCCTACCCCGGCGGAGCCGGGCTTGCGCACTTTCAACTGTGAGGAGATGCCCATGTCAAAAGACACGATCACCGTAACCGACAACCGGACCGGGGAAACCGCGGAGTTCCCCCTGCTCGAAGGCACCATGGGGCCTGCGACCGTTGACATCTCCGCGCTGAACGCGAAGTTCGGCTATTTCACCTACGACCCCGGCTTTGTCTCCACCGCCAGTTGCCAAAGCACGCTGACTTACATCGACGGCGACGCCGGCATCCTGCTGTACCGGGGCTATCCGATTGAGCAACTGGCCGAGCGCGGCACGTTCATGGAAACCGCCTATCTGCTGTTCAACGGCGAATTGCCGACCAAGCACGAACTGGACAAGTTCAACGCCGAAGTCGGCAACCATGCGATGATCCACGAAGCGCTGCGGCATTTTTTCTCAGGGTTCCATTACGACGCCCATCCGATGGCGATGATGGTCGGCGTGGTCGGCTCGCTGTCGGCGTTTTATCACAGCGAGATGGACATGAACTGCCGCGAGGATCGCCGCACCTCGGCCATGCGCATGCTGGCGAAAATGCCGACCATCGCCGCCGCCTGCTACCGGCACTCCATCGGCATGCCGTTCGTCTATCCGCGCGGCGACCGCGGCTACTGCGAAAACTTCCTCAATATGATGTTCTCGGTGCCCGGGCAGAACTACCCGCCCGACCCCATCGCCGCCAAAGTGCTGAACCTGCTGTTCATCTTGCACGCCGACCACGAGCAAAACGCCAGCACCTCGACCGTCCGCCTGGCCAGCAGCACCGGGGCCAACCCTTACGCCTGCGTGGCCGCCGGCATCGCGGCGCTGTGGGGGCCGGCCCACGGCGGGGCCAACGAGGCGGTCATCAAAATGCTGGAGGAGATTGGCGACGAGAGCCGGATACCGCAGTATCTCGCCCGCGCCAAGGACAAGAACGACCCGTTCAAACTGATGGGCTTCGGCCACCGGGTCTACAAGAACTTCGACCCGCGCGCCACCATTATCCGCAAAGCCTGCTACGCGGTATTGGAAAAGCTGTCGTTCAACGATCCGCTGTTCAACCTGGCGCTGGCGCTGGAAGAGATCGCGCTGAAAGACCCGTATTTCATCGAGCGCAAGCTTTACCCGAATGTCGATTTCTATTCTGGCATCATCTACAAGGCTTTGGGCATTCCGGTGAACATGTTCACCGTCATGTTCGCCATCGCCCGCACCGCCGGCTGGGTGGCGCACTGGCTGGAGATGAAAGACGAGCCTACGCAGCGCATCGCCCGCCCGCGCCAGCTTTATGTCGGCCCGCCGCAGCGCGAATATGTGCCGGTGGAGCAGCGGCACGCCTAAGCGGACGGGGATGCCAGCCAACGCCGCTAAGTTAAGCCGTTCGTGGTGAGCCCTTCGGCTACGCTCAGCAGAGCCTTGTCGAACCATGAACGGCTTAACGTCCAAAGGGAGCCGCGCGAAGAAAAAGCGACCTCACGCAACGGCTCAACGACGCCACGCTAAGACGCCCGGCGACGTTGCGGGCGTGGCGTCGTTGCGTGGGGCGCTTTTCTTTGCGCCTTTGCGTGAGATCGCCTGTTGTGCCGGATGGCAGGCAACATAGCGCGACTGCCCTGGAAGCGGGCGTTGTTTTGATTGCTCCGACCCTGGAGCCATGATAAAATTTTTCGGTTAAACATAATGTAAATCTATACTGGACGCGGCGCCCAGTTAATCATTATTACCAAAACCTGAGAATTGACTTGTGAGCACCCCTTTAGTCAGCCAATGGAAAAACAAAATCAAATCCAAGCGCAAAGAATTGCTCGCATGGCGTGACAAGACTTTTTTCGCCTTTGGCCCCCAGGATCTGGAAAACGGCCTGAAAAGCCTGGGATTGCGGCACGGGGACGTGGTTTTCGCGCATAGTTCTTTCGACGCTTTCCGCGGCTTCCGCGGCAAGCCCTCCGACGTCATCGCCGCGCTGCAGCGGGTTGTCGGGGAGGCCGGCATCATCATGATGCCCACCCTGGCCTTCTCGGGCACGGCGCTGGACTATGCGCTGTCAAACCCCGTCACCGACCTCCGCCGCGCACCGTCCCGCATGGGCCTGGTCACCGAAATATTCCGCCGCCTCCCCGGCGTCGTCCGCAGCGCGCACCCCACCCATCCCATCGCCGTGTGGGGCGGCGACGCGCAAGCGGTCGCCGCCGACCACCATTTGGCCCAGACGCCTTGCGGCGCCCCCAGCCCGCTGCGGCAACTGCTGGACCGCGACGGCAAGATCTTGCTGCTGGGCGTCGACATTGCCGTGCTGACGTTTTTCCACACGCTTGAGGAAATCCTGGAAGACCGCCTGCCTGTCAAACCTTTCACCGAGCAGCGCTTTGAATTGACGGTGCTGGACGGGCAAGGCGCGCCGGCGGCCTGCCACACCCGTCTATACGAGCCCGCTGTGTCGAGGCGGCGCAGGCTGGGCAAATTGGCGGACGAGCTGCGCCGGCAGGGCTTGTGGCATGAGCGCAAAGTGGGCGGGCTGTCCATGGTTCTGCTTCTGGCCCGCGACGTGCTGAAAGCCACCGAAGCGCTGCTGGAGCGCGGGATCGCCTGCTATGAATAAAACCGCCCCGCACGAGTCCGCCGCGGCGAGGGAAAAGCAGTTTAGAGACGCCCTGGCCGACCACGTCCGCCAAGGCGAGCGCGATCTCGCCATCCAATATGCGCGCATGCTGCTGGCCGCCGCGCCCGGCGGCGGAACCGACCGCTTCATCCGCAAGCTGGCCCAAGGCGGAGAGGCGGCGCGCTTGAATTTGCGCCCTTACCGCGTCGCCCTGCTGTCCTCTTTTTCGATTGAGTTTCTGCATGACGCTTTGATCGCCCAAGGCGTTGCGAACGGCCTGGGCATAACCGTCTACCAGGGCGGTTTCGGCACCTTCCGCCAGGAAATACTGGATCCGGCCAGCGGCCTGTATGCGTTCCGCCCCGACCTCGCCGTGCTGGCCGTGGAGGGGGAGGATTGGCTGGCGGAAGCCTATGGCCGGTATTCCAGCGCGGATCCTAATCTCCAAGCCCATCCAGCCCGCTTTAAAGACGAACTCGCGAGTCTCCTCGGCCAATTCCGCGCGCACTCCCAAGCCCCCCTGCTAGTCCATGACTTCGCTCCGCCGGCTTACGAGCCGCTGGGCATCGCGGACGGCGCCAGCCCGCAAGGCCAGGCGGGTTTGCTTAAGGGTTTGAACCAGGCCATGGCCGAGGTTGGCGCCGGCTTGGCCGACACCCATGTCTTGCGCTACGCCGCCTTGGTTTCCCGCGTCGGCGGCGAGCAATGGTACGACCCGCGCATGAAGCTGTATGCCGGGTTCCCCCTCACCCAGGCGGCGGCCAGGCATTTGTCCCGTGAATACCTGAAATATGCCCGCGCCTTGCTCGGATTGTCGCGCAAATGCCTGGTGCTGGATCTCGACAATACCCTGTGGGGCGGCGTCGTCGGCGAAGACGGAATAGACGGCATCAAAATCGGCCCCCAATATCCCGGCAACGCGTTCATGGCATTCCAGCACAGCATCCAGGCGCTGCGCGCGCGCGGGGTCATCCTGGGGCTGGCGAGCAAAAACAACCCGCAGGACGTTGACGAAGTGTTCGCCAACCATCCGCACATGGTTTTGCGGCGCGGCGACTTCGCCGCCGCCGAGATTCATTGGGAGCCCAAAAGCGAATCGCTGCGGCGGATTGCCGAGACCTTGAATATCGGCCTGGAGCATATCGTGTTCGCCGACGACAATCCCGCCGAATGCGAGCATATCAGGCTGTTGCTGCCCATGGTCACGGTCATCCAATTGCCTCCCCGGCCCGAGAACTATGTCCAAGCCTTGTATGAGGAAGGCTGGTTTGACACGCTGTCGCTGTCTGCCGAGGATGCGCAGCGGGCGGCTTTGTACGCGCAGCGCGCCCAAGCCGAAACACTGCGCGGATCAAGCGCCGACCTGGAAGGCTTCTACCGCGACCTGGACATGGTCTTGACCTTCGCCCCGGTGCATGAAAAAAACTTGCCCAGGGTTGCGCAGTTGACGGTGAAAACCAACCAATTCAACGCCACGACGCGCCGCTACACCGAAGCGGAAGTCGCCAGGCGCATGGCCGACCCCGCCTGGGTGCTGGCCGCCGTCTCGGTGGCCGACCGGTTTGGCGACAACGGCCTGGTCGGCGTCATGATGGCCCGCCGGGAAGGCGAGGCATTGGCCATAGACACGTTCCTGCTGAGTTGCCGGGTCATTGGCCGCGCCGTCGAAACGGCGATGCTCGCGCGGCTGTGCGCGGCGGCGGCTTCCATGGGGGCGACCTCCTTGCTGGGCGTGATTGTCCCCACGCCGAAAAACGAGCCGGCGCGGGATCTGTTCAAGCGGCACGGCTTCACCCATGAAGCCACCGACGAGGCCGGCGCCGACACCTGGCGGCTCGACTTGGAAACCTCGCCGATACCGTATCCTGCGTGGTTCAAACTGGCTGATTGATAAACCCGTCTTGTAGCGTGTATTTGTATATTTTAGGAATCCGATTGTGAGTCAGAATCTAGAGCAAAGTATCAAGCGTGTGATGGCCGACATCCTCAACATCCCCGAGGACAGCATCGACGAAGACACCTCGTCCGACAACACGGAAGGCTGGGATTCGGGAAACCATATCCAGCTGGTCATCGCCTTGGAGGGGGAGTTCTCGGTGTCCTTCGATGTGGACGAGCTTGAGGCCATGCAGTCCTACCCCGACATCCTAGAGATGGTGCAAGCCAAGCTCTGACCCTTACCCCTCCAACACCCTGGAAACCCCCTTGAGCAACTACCCGACAGCCGACGACATTGATTTCGAGGACATCCAGGTCGGCATGGAATTCAGCGCCGAGCATGCCTTTTCGGAAGCGGATGTTTGGCGCTTCGCCGAACTCAGCGGGGACTACAGCCCCTTGCATGTCGACCCCGATTACGCGGCGGGCACCGAATTTGGCCGCTGCGTGGTGCATGGCATCTTGCTGGCGTCGCTGTTCTCGCAAGTGGTCGGCATGCGGATACCAGGCAAACGCGCGCTCTACCTGGGCCAAGACCTGACCTTCAGGCGCTCGGTGCTGGTCGGTGAAAGCTTCCGCGTGCTTGCCAAAGTGACCGCCAAGACCGCGGCGACCCGCAGCCTCATCCTGGCCACTGAAATCAGAACCTCGGACGGCAAAGTCGCCGTTTCGGGGACGGCCAAAGTCAAAGTCCGCGACAGCGCGCGGGCGGCGGCCACCGTCCCGGCGCTTGCCGCCGCCCCGGCCCAGGCCGCGCACGCCCAGGTGGCCGTCATCACCGGCGGCACCGGCGGAATCGGCGCGGGCATCGCGAGGGCCTTGGCGCGGCGGGGGATCGCCGTCGCCCTGCTGTACCAGTCCAACCAAACGCGCGCGGACCGGGTGGTTTCCGGGCTGCTCGAAGAAGGCGGCAACGCCCTCGCCATCCAGGCGGACGTGGGCGACCCCGGGCAGGTCCAGGCGGCGTTCGAGCGCGTTGCCCGGGAGATGGGCGGACCCACGCTACTGGTCAACGCCGTGACAGCGCCCATCGGCCTGCGCCCGGCCATGGATTTGGACAGATCCGACTTCCAGCACCACTTGGACATTCAAGTCCATGCCGCCTTGGACGTTGCGCGCGCCGCCCACCCTTTCATGAAAAAAGCCGGCGGCGGCTCGATTGTGAACATCGCCTCGCAGGTGACAGCGGACGCCCCCCCGGCTAAAATGGCCGACTACGTCACGGCCAAATACGCCCTGGTCGGCCTTTCCAAAGCCCTGGCGGTGGAATGGGCGGAGGACAACATCCGCGTGAACATGGTGTCTCCCGGCTTGCTGCAAACCGAACTCACGCAGCACTACCATGATCGCGTGTTCAAAATGGAAGCGTCCCGAACCCCCCTCAAACGCCTGGCGACTCCCGAAGATGTCGCCTCCGCGGCCGTCTTTCTGCTAGGGGAAGAGGCGGGCTTTGTCACCGGTGTCAACCTGTCCGTCACGGGCGGGCAAACCATGCTTTGAAGGAACCCCATAGTGAAGATCTCATCGTTGACGCGGATTCTTGTCGACCAGTACGCCAAAAATCCGCCCCGCGTCACCTATTGGAACCTGTCGGCCTTGGCCAGGGAGGCAAAGGCCCTGCTGTTCCACCCCGACCCCTGCCTGCGCGCGCATGTCCGGGAGGACTTGCGGCGATATGCCACAGGATCAGCCCGTCCGGTGCCCGGCGAGACCGCGCAGCGTGCCCGCCATGCGGCGGAATGGCTGTTGAGGGGGCAGGCTGCAACCCCGGACGACGGCGTGTCTTTGGGCTATTTCCCCATCGACGGGGCCTACCAGGGGTGGCGCGCCTCCTACCCGGAGACGACGGGGTACATCATGACCTCGCTGCTGCAATTTGCCCGCCAGTTCGACGAGCCGCGCATGCGCGAGGCCGCCCTCAAGATGGGGCATTGGGAAATCGCCGTGCAGATGCCTTCCGGGGCCGTGCAGGGGGGGCCGGTGGCCGCCAGGGACAAGCAAACCCCGGCCGCCTTCAACACCGGCATGGTGCTGGACGGATGGTGCTCGGCTTACGAGGAGACCAAAGACCCAGCCTTTCTCGAAGCCGCCCGCAAGGCGGCCGATTTCCTGGTCGGGGATCTCGACGAAGCGGGTTATTACAAGACCAACGGCGAGTATGTCAGCCGCGGCGAAATCAAGACCTACACCTGCCTTTGCGCCTGGGCCATTTACCGCTTCGGCCTGCTGGTGGACGAGTCCCGCTACCTCGACGCCGCCATCCGCTCCATCGAAGCGGCGCTCAAGCAACAGCATGCCAACGGCTGGTTCGCCCATTGCTGCCTGAGCCACTCGGACTACCCGCTGACCCACACGCTGGGCTACACCCTGCAAGGCATTCTCGAAGTGGGGCTGCTGGCCGGGCGCGAGGATTTCGTCGCGGCGGCCCGCCGCGGCGTCGATCCCATCCTGGAAAAAATCCAGCCGTCCGGCTATCTGCCCGGATGCTTCTATTCCGACTGGGAGCCCGGCGCCTTTTCCTCCTGCCTGACCGGCAGCGCGCAGATCGCGGCGGTCTGCTTCCGCCTCGCCGGACACACCGGCGTCGAAGCCTACGCCGCCAGCGCCAACCGGCTGGTGGACTTTTTGAAATCCCTGCAACTGACCGAATCGGACAATCCGGCGCTCGTCGGCGCGCTGGCCGGTTCTTTTCCACTGCTGGGGTCTTACATGCGCTCGGGCTATCCCAACTGGGCGACCAAATACTTTCTGGATGCGCTCATGTTGCAAGACGGTGTCAAACCATGACGATCATCAGACGCCCGGCCCCTTTCGTCCTCGTGTCCACGGGGCATGGAACACTCATCGCCAACCATAACGATGTCCGCATGACCGGCGCCGAGACCGGCTTCGGCGTGGGTTATCAATTGTTCACCACCTCCCACTTCGACCCGGAGGAAGTGGACACCGCCCTCAAACTGCTGAAGATGAGGCGGGACATGTTCGGCGACGGCGTCGTCGCGGTCGATTGCGGCGCGAACATCGGCGTGCACACCATCGAATGGGCCAAATTCATGTACGGCTGGGGCAGGGTCGTCGCCATCGAGGCGCAGGAGCGCATCTTTTACGCCTTGGCCGGCAACATCGCCATCAACAACTGCTTCAACGCCAACGCCATCAACGCCGCCATCGGCGGCGAGGTGGGACAGTTGAGCATCCCCGTGCCCGACTACACCAAACCGTCCAGCTTCGGCAGCCTGGAATTGAAAAAGCGCGACAAGACCGAATTCATCGGCCAGGAGATCAGCTACGACGAAGCCCATTGCAAAAAAGTCCCGCTCATCACCATCGACGCGCTGGAGTTCAGCCGCATAGACTTCCTCAAAATAGACATCGAGGGGATGGAGCTGGAAACCTTGAGGGGGGCCGAGCGCTCCATCATCGCATTCAAGCCGCACATGCTCATCGAGTGGATCAAATCCGACAAGCCGGAATTGATGCGCGTGCTGGCCAGTTATGGCTACAAGGTTTATGAGGCGGGCATCAATCTGCTGGCCATCCACGAATCCGACGGCGCCAACGCGTACATCAACCCTAAATAGCCTTAGATTCCGCCGCCGCCATAGTCGGCCTGCGCCTGGATCGCCGTGATCGCGATGGTGTTGACGATGTCAGGCACCAGCGCGCCCCGGCTCAGATCGTTGACCGGCTTTTTCAAGCCCTGCAACACCGGCCCGATGGCGATGGCGTCGGCGGCGCGCTGCACCGCCTTGTAGGCGTTGTTGCCGGCGTTGAGGTCGGGGAAGATGAACACGGTGGCATGGCCTGCGACCTCGCTGCCGGGCAGCTTCAGCTTGGCCACGTCGGCGTCGATGGCCGCGTCATACTGGAGCGGCCCTTCGATCTTAAGGTCGGGCCGGCGCGCCTTCGCCAGGCGCGCCGCCTCGCGCACCTTGTCCACGTCCGGCCCGCGGCCCGACTCGCCCGTCGAATAGGAGAGCATCGCGACGCGGGGCTCGATGCCGAAAGCCTGCGCCGTCTGCGCCGAGTTGATGGCGATGTCGGCCAGTTGCTCCGCCGTCGGGTCGGGGTTGATGGCGCAGTCGCCGTACACCAGCACCCGGTCCTCCAGGCACATGAAAAACACGCTGGAGACGATGGAGATGCCGGGCTGGGTCTTGACGAACTCCAGCGCCGGGCGGATGGTGTTGGCCGTGGTGTGCTCGGCCCCCGAGACCATGCCGTCGGCGCGGCCCAGCCAGGCCATCATGGTGCCGAAATAGTTCGGGTCGGACAGCGTGTCGCGGGCCATTTCCGGGGAGACGCACTTGTGCCTGCGCAATTGGTAGTAGGCGGCGGCAAACTCGTCCATCCATTCGGAAGCTTGCGGATCGATGATGCTCGCCCGCTCCAGCGACAGCCCCAGCGCGGCGATTTTGCGCCGGACCTGCTCTGGCTTGCCAAGCAGGGTGATGTCGCAAACATCCCGCAGCAAGACGATCTCGGCGGCCCGCAGCACGCGCTCGTCCATGCCTTCCGGCAGCACGATGTGCTTGCGCTCGCGCCTGGCCCGGTGGATCAGCTCGTACTGGAACATCAGCGGCGTGACATGCTCTGAGCGGGCCAGGGCGACCCGCCCCATCAGCTCGGGGAGGTTGATCGAGGCTTCCACCAGCCCCAAGGCCGCCGCGATTTTGCGCCGGTCCTTCGGGTCGATGGAGGATTCCACGGCATTCACCGCGATGGCGGTGGCGAAGGTGTCCGTGTCCACGCTAAACACCGGGATCGACGCCGCGCCCAGCCCCTCCAGGATGCGCAGTATCTGCGGCGCGGGCGCCAGGTGCCCGGTCAGGATCAGGCCGACGATGTGCGGGTAGCGGCGGGACAGATCCGCCGTCAAGGCGCCCAAGATGATGTCGGAACGGTCGCCCGGCGTGATGACCAGGCTGCCCTCCTCGATGTGGTCGAGGAAATGCGGCAGCTCCATGGCCGCGATCTTGACATGCCGCACCACGCTGTCCAGCAACACTTCGCGTCCGCCCAGCTTTTCCGCGGCCAAGGCCTGCGCGATCTCGCCGACCGTCGCCTTTTCCAGGCTGGGGTCTTCCCCCAGCACGTAGACCGGGAATTTCTCAAAAATCCGCTTCAACTCGGCCTCCAGCGTCTCCCGGTCGGCGGGGGCGACATGGGTGACGACCACGGCCAGCAGGTCGCACAGGTGGTCGCGCAAAATATCGACGACCACCGTGGTCGCGTCAATGATGGCGTCAATGGACCGCTCGCTGCCCTTGAACACCGGCAGCACTGGAATGCCAAGGTGGTTCGCCATGTGCATGTTGAACTCCAACTCCACGACGGCGGACGCGTCGGCGTAGTCGGTGCCCACGCAGACCACAAAATCGCACTGCTCTTCCAGGCTTTTGTATTTTTCGAGAATCTGGCTGTAGAGTTCTTCCCGCCGGCCCTCCACGAGCAAGTCGCGGGCGGTGTCAAAGGTGCAGCCGTACATCGCCTCCAGCGGCAGGATCAGCGGATAGCGGGCATGGATCAGATTGAGGAACGAGTCGAATTTGCCGCCGTCGTGGATCACCGGGCGGAAAAAGCCGATGCGGCTGATATGGCCCACCAAATACTCCATCAGCCCCAGCACGATCAGCGTCTTGCCGCTGTAAGGCTCGGCGCTGGTGATATAGATGCCTTTAATCATGGCCTAAGCGGTTTGAAAGAGGGGGAAGTCGGCGTAACCTTGCGGGCCGGACGAATACCACACCGACATGTCGGCGGGAGGGCTCAAGGGCCAGCCATGGGCGAAACGCTCCACCAAATCGGGATTGCTGATAAACGGCCGGCCAAACGCCACCAGGTCGGCATGGCCGTCCTGGAGCCGGGATTCCGCCGACTCTTGGGTATAGCCGCAATTGCCCATCAGCGTGCCTTGGTAGGCGCCGCGAAACTCGGCCAAGCTCATCGGCTCGCCCAGGCCGTGGAAGCCAAACGCCAATCCGTCCATGACATGCAAATAAGCCAGTCCATACCGGTTCAATTGCCCGGCCACGTAAAGAAACGTTTCCCGATAGTCGGTCGAGCCCATATCGTTGAAACTGCCATTCGGAGACAAACGGACGCCGACGCGGAAGGCGGGAAAAACCGTCAGCACCGCCTCGACAATCTCTTTTAAAAAGCGGAAGCGCTTGTCGATAGTGCCGCCATAAAGATCCTCCCTCCGGTTGGTTTTCGACTGTAGAAACTCGTCGATCAAATACCCGTTGGCCGCGTGGATTTCAACGCCGTCAAACCCCGCCATTTTGGCGCGCTCCGCCGCCTGCCGGTAATCCTCGACAACCGCCGCGATTTCGTCAATCGCCAAAGCCCTGGGCGTCTCATAAGCCTGCTTGCCCAGCGGGGTATGGATCAAATCCCCCTGCAACAAGACCGCCGACGGCGCGACCGGCAGCCCGCCACCATGGAAGCTGCTGTGGGAGGCGCGGCCGCAATGCCAAAGCTGGATGAAAATAGGCGCGCCCTGGGCGTGGACCGCATCGACGACCGGCCGCCAGGCCAGCGCCTGCGCCTGCGAATAAATCCCCGGGCTGTTTGGCCAGCCGATGCCCTGCTCGGAGACGACCGTGGCCTCGCTGATAATCAAGCCGGCCGACGCGCGCTGGGCGTAGTACTCCGCCATCAGCACGTTCGCCAGGCGTTCTTCGCCGGCCCTGGCCCGCGTCATGGGGGCCATGGCCACCCGGTTTTTGAGCGTCAAATCGCCCAGTTGGACAGGATCAAGCAACATAATCAACCTCGAATGATTGGGGCGGAACAGACTAATTCTCCGCCATTGACAATGGCGGCCTTATTATCGGCGCGAGCCTGGTATAAAGGCGTGGAGGCTGGCACTTGCCAGGCTTTCCCGCAGCCTGCGCGGCTTGGCGCATGCGCATTGCCCGCCGTGAAAACCCGCGCCGCGCGCGGCGGTTTTCGCGGCAGCGACTATAATACCCGAACGATGGCAGCAAGGCCTTGCCTTCCTGCCCAGTCATTTTAGCCAACTGATAAGGTGCCAAGATGGAAATCGCAGGAAAAAATATTGTGATAACAGGGGGCGCGCGCGGCATGGGCCGGCGCTTTGCTGAAGATTTGCTGCGGGCGGGGGCCAAACCGTACGTGCTGGACGTGCTTCAGGAAAACCTCGATACCCTGAAAGCCGAAACCGGCATTCCCGGCCAGATTGTCGATGTCGGCAGCGAAGCCGCCGTCGAGGCGTTTTTCGAGCAATTCACCGCCGAACATGGCCCGGTGGATGTCTTGATTAACAATGCCGGCATCACCTCCGACGCGTTGTTCATCAAACAAAAAGGCGACGAAATCACCAAATTTCCATTCGCCAACTGGGAAAAAGTGCTTAACGTCAACCTGACCGGTGTGTTTTTATGCGCGCGCGAGGCGGCGTTCCACATGGTCAAACATAAAGTCAAAGGCGTGATCGTCAATATCTCCTCGATCAGCCGCAGCGGCAACCTGGGGCAGACCAACTACTCCGCCGCCAAATCCGCCGTCGATTCCATGACCGTCACCTGGGCGAAAGAATTGGCCCGCTACGGCATCCGCGTCGGCGCGGTGGCCCCCGGCTATATCAACACCGAAATGGTGGCCAAAATCCGCCAGGAAGTACTCGACAAAATCGTCGAGAAAATCCCGGTCGGGCGCTTGGGCGAAATGGATGAAATCTCCCAAACCGTGCAGTTCATCATCACCAACGATTTCTTCACCGGCCGGGTCATCGAAGTCGATGGCGGCATGCGGATCTAAAAATCCAGGCCCGACGGATAATCCCCCTTAAAAAGGCTGTTATCCGTATTGGCCAGCCAATAGCTTAGAATTTTTTTATTACCACTTGGAGGCAATCAATGGACGCTTACATCATCGGCGCGCGCCGGACCGCCATCGGCAAATTCAACGGCAGCCTGGCCTCGCTGAACGCCATCGACATTGGCGCGGCGGTCATCCGCGACCTGGTCGAACAAACCTCGATCCGGGGCGAAGCGGTCGACGAAGTCATCTTCGGCAATGTGATCCAGGCCGGACTGGGCCAAAACCCCGCCCGCCAAGCCGCCGTCAACGCCGGCCTGCCACGGGAAACCCCCGCGTTCACCGTCAACAAAGTCTGTGGCTCAGGGCTAAAAACCGTCGCGCTGGCCAGCCAAGCCATCGCCTGCGGCGATGCGAAACTCGTCATCGCCGGCGGCACGGAGCATATGAGCGCCGCGCCCTATATCCTGCAAGCCCACCGCTTCGGCCAGCGCCTAGGCCATGGCGAAGTCACCGACAGCGTGGTCAACGACGCGCTGTGGGACAAGTTCTACAACTGCCACATGGGCACCACCGCCGAAAACATCGCCGGGAAATACCACATCACCCGCCTTGAACAAGACGAATTCGCCGCCGCGTCGCAACAGAAGGCCGAAAAGTCGATCAAGGAAGGTAAATTCAAAGACGAAATCGTGCCGATCCGCATCAAGCAGGGCAAGGGCGAAGACCTGGTGTTCGACACCGACGAGCATCCCCGCTATGGCACCACCGTTGAATCGCTGGCCAAGCTCAAGCCGGCCTTCAAACCGGACGGCACCGTCACCGCCGGCAACGCCTCCGGCATCAACGACGGCGCGGCGGCGGTGCTGGTCGTCTCCAAGGCCATGCTCGACGAGCTGAACCCGCCTTGGGCCTTCAAAATCTTAGGCAGCCAGTCCGCCGCGCTAGACCCCGCCTACATGGGCCTGGGGCCGATCAACGCCTGCCAAAAGCTGCTGGCACGCGGCGTTTGTTCAATCAACGACCTGGATCTGATCGAAGTCAACGAAGCCTTCGCCTCGCAGTCCATCCAAGTCCACCGCGAAATGGGCTGGGACTTGGCCAAAGTCAACGTGCTGGGCGGCGCCATCGCGCTAGGCCACCCGGTCGGCGCCAGCGGCACCCGAATCCTGGTGACATTGCTGCACGAGATGGTGCGCCGCGATGTGAACCTCGGCCTGGCCTCGCTGTGCATCGGCGGCGGGCAGGGTATCGCCATGGTGGTCGAGCGGGTGCGCTGAGTTTGGCGGTTTCGCCGGATGGCCTATAATAATCGGGCGGGGTACTTCCCCGCCCGAAATGTTTTGTGCATGCAATTGTGCGATGAAATTCAGATTCGACCCTATCAAAGACGCCGCCAACCTTGCCAAGCATGGCATATCGCTGTCAGCGGCGGCCAATCTGGAGTGGAACGAGGCACTGGTGTGGATGGATGTGCGCTATGACTACGGCGAACCGCGCCAAAGCGCTCTGGTTCCACTGGCGAATCGCCTGTATTTCGTGGCATTCGTCGATAAGGGCGATGAAAGCCGCGTCATCAGCCTGCGCAAGGCAAACAAAAGAGAGGTGAACCGTTATGCAAACAACCGTTAAAACACAGTCTGGCCGACTGCTGATCATACCCACCGACGAGGAAGACGCAGCCATCACCCGTGCTGCCCTGTCCGACCCCGACGCCCAGCCGCTCACCGACGCGGAATGGGCATCGGCCAAGCCACAGTGGCGGCGCGGCCGTCTACCCTCCAATCATATAGGATCTCAAAAAATGAACGATAAGTCGGTTGTGCCCTTTTCGGAAATTGAGTCCGGTGGTTTAGACCTGAACCAAATAACGGATCAAGCTCAAAAGATGATTCATATGCTCAGACAAATGGGCATAAAAGAAGCAACCTTTGAAAGCGGAGTTTATTTTTCGCATGATCAACGGGAGGGTACGAACACTCTGGCCACCGATGGCATACTTGTCGAGCAGCGAACCCATACAACCTCTCTGACGTTCCGTCATGAAGGCAGTACTGAGCAACAAGCTATAACTGAACTAGAGAGCAGAGGAGTAACACAAAAAGCGCAAGGTGCCTTCTCATCGGGTAAATCACAAGCATGGGTCGCGCTTGAACATGCAAAAAACAGAAGCGAAGAAAGCTAATATTAGCATGGAGCAAAAAAACACACGACCCACCCTTCCAGCCCGCGTAGGATGCGCTGAGGTACGAAGCGCAGCGGAATCCGGGTGAACGGAGTCGAGAGCGCCCCGCATTCCGCAAGCTCCATACGGGCTACATATTCAGCCCTAACAGAAAGCACGGGTCTAATATTCCAACATCAACCTAACCGTCCGTTCGAGGACACTGGCGTGATAAAGCCGCGCCAGGCGCTGATAAGCGGGGAGTTAGATTCTTAACCATAGGAGAGCGACATGGCCATCATCAAAATAGAACCCATAGAAACCACAACTGCCGGCGGCATTAAGGCGACACTATCAGGCATTGACCCGACCAGCAGTGACTGCATTATTGGAACACTTGGCCGCGAACACCGGTCATCTGCTCGTTGGGATATTTATGGCATATGCCGGGATAATCCACAGGACTGCAACTTTGATATTCACAACGATGATTTTCAAGATATAGCGCAGACGATAAAGGCAATCACTAGGTAGCCTTGTAGGTCGGGCGCGTCTCTTCCGCCCGACACTTCCGCTGATCGCCGGGCAACGATAGGATCGTTGCCCGGCCTACCCAATTTTCCAGCCACCGAGCGGGCCGCGTCGTAGCGCGGCGCGTGGGAAAGCGGTAAAATCGCCGCTCCATTTCCACCCCCCGGCAGGGTGCCAAAGCCTTGAACGCCTGCCTTTTTCCTTTCCTCGTAAGGTGCCATCATGACAGACCAAAAATTCCGACTCGTCACGCGCAGCGATTTTGACGGCCTAATCTGCGCGGTTCTACTCAAAGAATTGGACTTGATTGAGGACATCAAATTCGTCCATCCCAAGGACATGCAGGACGGCGTCATCGACATCACCGACCGTGACATCACCACCAACCTGCCCTATGTCAAAGGCGTGCACCTCGCCTTCGACCACCACCTCAGCGAAACCCTGCGCAACGAAAAAGCCGAAAACCACATCATCGAGCCGGACGCGCCGTCCGCCGCGCGGGTGGTTTACAACTATTACGGCGGCGCGGCCCGCTTCCCCGCCAGTTGGAACGACATGATGGAGGCGGTCGACAAGGCCGACTCGGCGCAATTCAGCCAAGACGAAATCTTAAACCCGGAAGGCTGGGTGTTGATGAATTTCCTGATGGACGCGCGCACCGGCTTGGGCCGGTTCAAGGACTTCACCGTGTCGAATTATCAATTGATGATGAATCTGATTGATTACTGCAAAGACCACGCGATTGGAGACGTTCTGCAATTGCCCGATGTCCAGGAACGGGTGAGCCTGTTTAAAGAACACGAAGCGGCGGCCAAGGCGCAAATTCAACGCTGCGCCACCGTGCACGGCAATCTGGTGGTGTTGGATCTGCGCAATGAAGAAACCATCTACGCCGTCAACCGTTTCATGATTTATGCGCTGTATCCGGACTGCAATATTTCCATCCATGTCATGTGGGGCGTCAAGCAGCAAAACACGGTGTTTGCGATCGGAAAATCCATTTTGAACCGCAGTTCCAATACCAATATCGGCGAGCTTTGCCTGCGCTATGGCGGCGGCGGGCATATGAATGCCGGCACTTGCCAAGTCGCCAACCAGGACAGCGGCCAACATTTGCAAGCCATTATCGCCACGATCAACCAGGAGGGTTGATTGGCCTCCGGTTAAATCGCAGACGCCCAACTGGGCGGGACATCCACCCCGCCCAAGATTTTTTGCCAAGCCGGCGGCAAGCCTGGCAAGCGCCGATCCACCCGGCAACCCGGCCCTACGCCTTCTTCTGGTAAAGCTTCCAGAACTGAGCCGCCCCTTCGATGGTTTTCCACACCGGGCTTTGGAACACCGCGTCATCGAACACCTTGGGCCATTGCGGCGGCTGCGGCTCGACCTTCTGGCGGATGATGTGCAGATCCTTGAAGCCGTAGACGAAATCGTCCTCGAAGGTGACTTGCTCGACGTTGTTGAAATCGTGTTGGCAGGGTTCTTCGCCAAGGAAGCGGTAGACCCCGGCCATGGTCTCCGCCGGCCGGGTGGCCAGATCCTGGTAGTCGATGAAATGCATGCGGTCTTTCCAGCCGCGCGTCACCGCGTCGCGGATGGCGTTGTAGGCCCGGCCCACCGGCTGGCTGTCGTCGATGAAGATCTGCACCCGCCCCAGCGCGGTCTTGAACTTCAGCGCCATCGCCGCCTCCTGCGGCAACTGGCCCATCGCCGAAGTCGTGCGGTACAGGCGCTCGAACGAGGCCAGCACGTCGCGGAGATCCCGCACCGTCACCAGCACCTTGACGTGCTCGCGTCCGCCGGTCAGCGCCGCGCCCATCTCTAAAAACTCCGCCCAGTAGCGGTTCTTGTCGAAGCAGACCGGCTTGTCGGTGTGGGCGAAATAGGCTTGCAGCATCGCGCGCAGCACGTCCTCTTTGACCCGCTCGCACTGCCGCCGATCCATCGCGCGAAAGGCGTCGTTGGCGTCCCAGCCGTTGCGTACCTGCACCAGCATGTCGACGATCCCCGAAGTGGGGGTGACGTAATGGCGCGGGTTCTGCGCCAAGATGTTGGCCAGCAGCGTGGAGCCTGAGCGCGGCAGGCCGGCGATGAAATAGATGGTCTTGTCGGATGCCATGGTGGGTCACTGTCTTAGGAGGGGAATTAAATTCCATCGGCGAATAAAAAAGAAGGCCCGGCTTGGGCCGGGCCTTCCTCGCAAGATTACAACAAAACGCCTCAGGCCGCGACCGCCAAACGGCGGCGGCGGAAGCGCGCCAACAGCGCGCCGCCAAAGCCCAGCAAGGACAGGCTGCCCGGCTCCGGCACGGCGGCGGCGTTGTCCAAGACTAGCTCCAGCTCGTAGCGTCCGCCAGTGAAGATGTCGCTGACATGGTAAGTCAAGCCGGCGGCGAGGCCGTTGAGCTGATAGCCCAGGTTGTTCCAGTTGGCGAAATCGCTGTCCGACAGCAGGAAATCCCAGGTCATGCCCGCCGCCTGGCTAAACCCGCCAAAATAAAAGTCGATCATGCTGCCCGCGCCAAAGCCCACCAGGCCGCTATGCACATCCAGCACGCCGAAACTGCCCGCGCCCGTGCCGCTGACGTTGATGAGCATGTGTCCATTGAAGGCGAGGTCGCCATTCACCGTGACCGTGCCCGAGGTGCCCTGGGCGTTTTCGAGGGCGAGGGTCGCCCCGCCTTCGATGGTCAGGCCGTTGGTGGTGGTAATGACGCCCAGGCCTTGCAAGATGCCGCCCTGGATGTTGATGGTGGCCTGCGTGAGTGTGCCGTTGACCTCGGTCGAGCCGCCGGTCTGCGTGAAGCTGCCGGTGCCGTTGACGATGCCGCTGGCGCTGATGGTGAATGTCCCGGCGTTGGTCAGGGTGCTGTCAGAGTGCAAGACGCCGTCGTTGGTGAAAGTACCGCCAGCCTGGTTGTTCAGCGTGGCACCGGCCAGGTTGAACAACGTGCCGGCGTTGCTCAGCGTGCCGGCGTTGTTCAGCGTGCCGGCGTAATTGTTTAAGGTGCCACCGGCCTGGTTGTTCAGCATACCGCCGGCCTGGTTGTTCAATGTGCCGTAGTTGTTCAGGGTGGCGCCGGCATTGTTGTTCAGAAGGCCGTAGCTGTTGATGAGGGTGGCGCCGACCTGGTTGTTCAGCGTGCCGGCATTGTTCAGCGTGCCGTTGTAGTTGTAGAGGGTGCCGCCGGACTGGTTGTTCAACGTGGCACCGGACTGGTTGTTCAGTATGCCGTAGTTGTTCAGGTTATTGGCATTGTTCAGCACACCGCCGTTTTGGTTGTTCAGCGTGCTGCCATTGTACAAGCCCGAACCGCCGGCCTGCAGGTTCATCGTGCCGGCGTTGTTCACCGTGGAGCCGGAATAGATGGAGAACCATTCGGCGCTGTTCAAGGTGGCACCGGCCAGGTTGTTCAACGTTGAGCCGTTATAGTTGCCGATCCCCCCGCCGACTTGGTTGTTGATCGTGCCGGCGTTGTTGACCGTGCCGCCATAATTGCCCAGCCACCAGTTGACGTTCACCGTGCCGCCGACTTGGTTGTTCAGCGTGCCGCCTCTGTTGTGCAGCCAGCCGCCCGTGGCGTTCAGAGTGCCGGCATTGTTCAGCGTGCCGTAGTTTTCCAGTTTGCCCCGGGCTTGGAGGTTCACCGTGGCACCGGAATAGTTATTCAGCGTGCCGCCGGCCAGGTTGTTGAAATTGCCCGCAGCGTTCGGGTCTGCGGCGCGGTTGATGTCGATGACGCTGTAGTTTTTCAGCGTGCCGGCATTGTTGAACGAGCCCCCGGCGTTATTGTTCAACGTGCCGGCATTGTTGAGGATGCCGCCGGCGTTGTTGTTGAACGTGCCGCTGTTGTCGAGGGTGGCCCCGGCGTTGTTGTTCAGCGTGCCGGTGTTGGTCATCGTGGAGCTGGCGTCGTTTTGGATCACACCCGTGCCAGCACTGCCGCCGTACTGATTGTTCAGGATACCGCTATTGTTCAGCGTGCTGGCGGCAGCGTTGTACAGAATGCCGTTGTTGTTCAATGTGCCGGCATTGGTCATCACGCCGTACTTGATGTTGGCTAATGCTCCATTGTTGGTCAGCGTGGCCCCCAGTTGGTTGTCCAGCGTGCCGAAAAGCTCATTACTCAGTTGCCCGTTGTTGTTCAGGACGCCGGTGTTGTCGAACGTGCCGCCGCCGATGAAGCTGCTGCCAGAAGCGAACCCCACACCCGCATTTCCTATGCTGCCACCGTTGTTCAGCGTGCCGGCGTTGCTGGTGGCCCCATACTTGGCGTTAAGACTGCCGGTGGCGGCGATGTTCAGGGTGTTGCCGGCCTGGTTGGTAAACGTCCGCTCCTGTAGCGTCAAGCGGCCATTGATGTCGGTCAGGCTGGTGGCGGTATTGCTCCCCAATTGGGTGAACTGGGCGTTCGCGCCTAACACGGACAGTTCAGCATGGGCGCCGATGACGTTGATGGCGTCGCTGCCGTTGCCGAAAGCCAGCGCGGCGCTGCCGCCGCCATGGTTGGACAAGCCGGCATCGACACTCCAAATGCCGCTGCTCAACGTCCCAGATCCGAAACTGGAGGTATTGGCGATGCTGGCGCTGCCGCCTTGCAGGACGTTGAATCGGCCGTTATAGACATTGCCGCCAGAGGTGAACGAATTGTTGACACTGCCGCTGCCGCTGAAAGTGCCGTAGACCTTCACCGTGCCCGTCTGGATGGCGGGCGCGTTGTCGAACGCGCCGTCATTGGTCAGGGTGCCGCTGGCTAGGACGTCGATCTCGGAGGAATTGGCCAGGTTCGCCCCGGCCTGGTTGTTCAGCGACCCGGCGTCGTGAATGGTCGCGTTGTTGACGTTGCTCAGGCTGCCGGCGTTGTCCACCAAGCCGCCGCCGTAGATGCTCAGGGTGGTGCCGATGCCGGTGTGGGTCAGGCTGCCGACATTGTCAATATTGAGGCTGCCGCCGCTAGACACGACGCAACTGCTGCTGAGGATTTCCGGGCCGGAAACGGTCACGGAGCCGCCGCCGGGGCAGGTGATGGCATGGGCCGGCAGGGCGGCGACCGCGCCCAGCGCCAGGCTTAAGCGGATGGCCTGGGCCAGCAGGCGCGGCCTGGGCTGGGTGGAACCCGCCCGGGCAGGACTTGAGGTCTGCGATTTGAAAGCGCGAGAAGACATGGGGAGCTCCGAATTGTCTTGATGGTTAAGGAAACGCCGGCGCCGCGCCTGCGGGCATTGGACAAAACTGTCCAGCCAGGTGGATGATTTCCATCGTCTCTAGCGCGCGCGGGAAAATATCAGCTTTTTCGGTGGCTGCCAAGCGTATGCGCAGGATTTTACAAAAACCTCAGTTAATCCTTGCGGCGCAGCCAGTTTGCTAATCGCCGCCTAACAAGCGTTGCCTATTAGCGACAGCGCTGAAGCGGCAAAAAAGAAACGGCGTAACGTAAAAGCCGCATACGTTGCGCCGTTGGGTATGGTTTTTCTGTCAGCTGCGCAGCGTGGCGTCGCCTGTGCGCGACAAGACCGCCCGGTTTCTTAATGGCTACTTTTTGAGCTTTTTCGCGCCGGTTTCGGAGCGGAGTTTTCCGCCACATCCGCCGGCCCAGGTTCTTCATTAACCGGAGCCGCTTCGGCGCTTTCCGCCGGCGACGCCGGCTTGGCATCCCGCTCATGCAGCCATTTCGACAGCGCCGGCGCCAGCTCCTTTTGCGACTTGCCACCGACAAACACGCCGATATGCCCGCCCTTGAACTCGTACAGCGTCTTGTCCTGCGTGCCGACCAGATCATTCAGCGGTTTGGTCGCCGCCGGCGGCACCAGGTGGTCGGCGCTGGCGTAGATATTCAGCAGCGGCATGGTGATATTGCCCAAATCCACGCGCCGTCCGCCTATCTCCAACTCGCCTTTGACAAGCTTGTTGTCTTGGTAGCAGTCTTTCATGAACTGCCGCAAGCATTCGCCGGCCTGGCCGGGGCTGTCGAAGATCCACTTTTCCATGCGCAGGAAATTGAGCAGCTTGTCCTTGTCTTCCATGACATCCAGCATGTCCACATACTTTCTGATGTTCAGATTGAACGGCATCAACATCAAAAAGCCCGAGTTCAGAAAGTCGCCGGGTATGATGCGGTAAGAATCGACCAGCGCGTCCACATTCGTGTGCTTCGACCAGTTGAACAACAGCCCGTCGTTGGTTGAAAAATCGATGGGCGCGACCAGCGTCACCAGGTTTTTGATTTTGGCCGGATTCAGCGCCGAGTAAATCGCCGAGAACGTGCCGCCTTGGCAAATGCCCATCAGATTGACCTGGGCGCTGCCCGCCGCTTTCCTGACCACATCAACACAGTTGTCGATATAGCCGTTGATATAATCGTCCATGCTCAGATACATGTCGGCCTTGGTCGGGTATCCCCAGTCGATGATAAACACATCCAGGCCGAGGTTGAGCAGGTTTCTGACCATGCTGCGGTCAGGCTGCAAATCCAGCATGTATTGCCGGTTCACCAGCGCGTAGACGATCAACACCGGCGTCCGGCAGGTCGCGTCGGTGTCCCGGCTATAACGGTAGAGCTTGAGCTTGTCTTCTTCGTAAACCAATTGCTTGGGCGCGGTGCCGACATCGATTTCATCAATTTCGCTCAACGCCCCCACGCCCTTGATGAATTTGGTGCTGATGTCGCCCATTTCTTTGATCAAAGACCGCTCGTCGAAGGCTATCACCGGGGTTTTCATGGGGTCTCCTCCTTCAGTTGCTGTTCGAGCTTGCGCACTTTTTTCCTCAGGTCATAGACGGTCTTGTACAAGTCGTCCATTTCCGAGCGCAGCACGACGGGCAGGTCGTAAAGCTGCATTTCCATGATTTTGAAGAAGCGCGTCCTGACTTTCAGCCCGGCGTCGAGCATTTCGCCCTGGAGGCGGGAAAAGTCTTCGGTTTGGAACAGTTTGAAATAAGCTTGTTCGCTGACGTCCACCCACAAGTCGAAGAACTCGTCGAACTGTTTGATCTCCTCGCCCGCCGTGAGCTTTTCCGCCAGTCGCTCGATGACTTTCTCCATCGCGCTGAGGCCGGTGAAATACATGATGTGCTGGTATTCGGTGTGCTTTGCCGCGTACACCGACAAATCGTCGAGGCTGCGCAGCAGCAGTTCGGTTTTTTCCCGGTCTTTGCCCACCGGCGGCACATGGAAAGCCCGGCCATAGGTATTGTCAAACGCGTTGAACAGCGAATGGAACACCTTCAGGAACGCTTCTGGATGGCCTTGGGCGACTTGAGGGAAAACCCCTAAGTTCGCGCCGGCGGCGTCCGTCCACGGTTTGGCGAATTGCTGCATCGAACCGGTGGACAGTTGCAGCAATTGCGTGGCCTGGTCGAGCATGAGCTTGATGGCGTCGGGGTCGAAGCCGAAGACCTTGTCAATCAGATCTTTGTATTGGGCGGGGGCGACAAACTGCTGGTACGCCTGCGGGCTCAGGCTCTTGTCCGAGAAGGCTTTCAGCAGCGGCAGCCAGATTTCGTAAAGCTTCAGATAGGCGTTGGAACTACCGAGGAGCTTGCCGAGGTTGTCCTTGATGACATGGCTGTCGCCCGACCCAGAGGCGGCCAGGGAATCCGACACGGCTTTGGCCCAGGAGGAATAAGCGTTTTGAAATCCGCCCGCGTCCCCCGGAATGGCGTAACCGGACTGGCCGAAGAACATTTGCTGGGTGCGTTTGGCGTTTTCGATGAAGCCGCCGAACAAGGCTTCCTGGGCTTTTTGCCAGGCGTCAAAATAATTTTTTGTGGTGTCCATAAACTGCTATCCCCTCACATGGGCTTGCCAACATCGGGCCGTCAAGATGCCTAAAACACGCCGGGGCCGACAAGCGCGGCCCCGGCTGGGTGGTTTTAGGATGGCTTGCCGGCCGCTTGGGCTTGTTTAAGGTATTCGGAAAAGCCCTTGACCAGCTCTTTGCTCTGCTCCATTTGGATTTCGAGCGTCTTCTGCCATGACTGTTGCAGTTTCACCACCTGGTCGTTGAACAACTCCGAAGAGCTGACCACGCCGCCAAACCAGGCGTTGAACAATTTGACCGCCTCCTTGCTCTGCGGGTTGTCATAGGTGTTGGCCATGTGCGTAAAAGTCTCCTGGCTCTTTTTCATCGACTCCAGCCATTGCGAACGGAACGCCTCCTGCGATTTGAGCGAGGTTTCCAGAAATTCTTGCTGGGTTTTCGCCCAGGCGTTGAAAAAATCTAAGCCGGTATCCATTGCCGTGTCCTCATTAAGGTTGTGGTGGTTGAACGGTTGCCCAGGCAGGATCAACCGTCGGTCTTGAATTGCCGAAGGGCGTCAAAAAACGTGTTGGCCACCTCGGTGTTCATCTTGATTTGCTTGTCCATGATGTCGTTCCAAGCCTGCCGGGCTTTTTCCCCGCCTTCGCTGAACAGGTTGAGCTGCATGTCCTTGAGCATGTTCTTCAGCAGTTGGTTTTCAGCCTTCAGCGCCGTGTTTTCCTCGACCACTTTGTGGTGCGTCGCGGTGGACACGAAGCCTAGCGCCTTGTGCCAATCGGCCATGCGCTCGCACATCTCCTCGGGCATGGCGAAGGCCTTGCCATAATCCGAGATCCCCCAAAACTTCTTGGCCGCTTCCATGCCCTCTTGCTGGGCTTTGGCGGTAAATTCGGCATACCCGGCCCTAAACAAAGGGTTGGCGAACAAATCCAGCATATTTTTGAACAGGTCTTCAGGGGCGGTCATCGCGTTTCCTCATGTTCCGGGTTGGGCCGTCCGTCCGGCCTTAGGTGTCATCGTTTTCATCCAGGCCGGCGTCAGGGCTTTTCGCCCCCTCCGGCCCGGCGGGCGGGCCGGCCGGCGTCCAAAACGACCAGGGGTTGAGCGCCATCTTGGCGAACATCTCGACCTCGGTGACTGAGCTGAATTGCTTGAGCCAGGAGCCGAGCAGGCCGAAATAGTTCTTCAGATCCCAGCCCGAATTGATCAGAAACGGCAGCGCCCGGTTGAGATCCCGGATGTAGGAGCGCAGCACATAGGCCACGTTGATGTCCGGATCGCCGAACTGGCTGAGGTGCGCCTTCAATTTCTCGTACTCTTCTTCGTCCAGCCGTAACGTGACGGGCTTGAGCGCCATAAGTCCTCCGCGATCATTTCATCTGTAGGCTGTTTGTAATACAAAAGTAATCTATTGTCAAGCCCTCCTCCCGCAGGCTTGCTGCTTGCGCAAGCTCGCGGGGGCGGCCAAGGCGGCCTCGCCACGAACGGAAAAAGTTGAGCCTGGCTATCGAAACCACATGTGGTGGTGGACTTTCCGACGGAGCCGGGAGATTGAGCGATGAACGCAAGAGCCGCATCAAGGAGACGCGGATGAAAGGCCCAGTGGGTCACTGGCTTTCGGGATGAACCGTCACACGCAGGTTTTTCAGTGCTTTGGGAACCAGGGAGGCAGGCAGGCGGTCTTGCAAAACCGCAGCCGACAACAAAACAAAGAAAAAGGTATTATCCCGCCGGGAAAGCGGCTTGCCGGCCAGCGTGTGGGCGCTGACCCGCCCAAAGAACGCCAGGGCGGCGTCCGGGTTGAAAACACCGGTCTTTTCCATGCAGGAGCCGCTGAAACAATGCCGCCATTCATCCTGCCGGCGGCCGGTGAGAAACACCTCGGCATCAGGGGCTAGATAAGGCGTCTTGTTCTTGGCCGCGATGGGTTCGGGAAGCTGTGGCCCGAACAGCCCGTACAAAATTTCCTTCCCCTGCATCTCCTTGATGAAATGATTGACAGGCTGCCTAAACGCCCAGGCCGCCACGTCCCGGTCGAGAAAGGGCAGCCGCTGCTCCACCGAATGGGCCGAGGCCATGCGGTCGCCTTGGCTCGATAGCAAATAGCCGTGCAGCAGCGTCATGATTTCTGTTTGGCGGCACTGCTCCTCGACATCCAGTTCCGCCAATTCCGGGAAAGCCCTTTCCAGCGCGCACCGGGTCGGCGATGCTCCAGGCGGCTCCAGAAACAGCGCCGCGGCCGCGCCCAGATGGCTCCAGCGAAGGGCATGCCCGGCGAAAGGCTCGCCGATCCGGTCGCGAAAGCGGCGGTAGTACGGTATCAGAAAACGTAAATTTTCCGGGCTGTACTCCGGCAGATAGTGATAAATCTGGCCGAGCAACCGGGGAATCTGCTCCGACTGCGGCTGTTCCGCCCAGCGGCGCAGAATGAGCAATTCCCGGAACAGGTCATAGCCTCCGAAAAGTTCGTCCGCCCCCTCGCCGGTCAGCACCACTTTAAGGCCGGCGTCACGCACCTGCCGGGAGAGCAGGAACATGGGAACCAAGGCGCTGCGGAACACCACCGATTCGGCGGCCATGACCGCGGCGCTGAAATGCTCCTCGATATCGAAGGCGTCGATCCTCAGCGCATGGTGCCGCGAGCCCAAGTGCCGATGCATGAGGCGCTGGTCGGACGATTCGTCGAAGCGCGGGTGGGCGAACTCGACCGAGAACGTGCTCAGGGGATGGCCGGAAATCCGGGTGGCGAGGCTGGCGATAATCGCAGAATCCAGGCCGCCGCTGAGGTAGACTCCGACCGGCACGTCCGCCTGCAGGCGGCGGCGGACAGCCTGTTCCAGCAGGCCGGCCAGGTCTTCGCGGCGACAGGCGGCGTAGTCTTTCGGCATGCGGGCATAGCGCCGGACTTGCAGGCTGGGCGAGGCTTTGGAAAAGACACCCAGCGCTCCTGGTAGAAGCTGGCTGACGCCCTCGAAGCAGGTGGCGGGCGGAACCGGCGTCCAGCCTTCCAGGGCTTGGGCCATGGCGGGGCCGGCAAGCCGAGCGGTGTCCGCCATGGCCCACAGCAAGGGTTTGATTTCCGAGGCGAACAGCAGGCCGCCGCCGGTTTCGGCGTAATACAAGGGGCGGATTCCGAACGGGTCGCGGGCCAGCAGAAAACGCTGGCGGCGCTGGTCGTAAATGCAAAAAGCGTACTCGCCGTCAATGTGGTCTAGCAAGGCATCGCCGAATTCTTCATAGAGGTGGATGAGCACCTCCGTGTCACTGCGGCTGGCGAAGCGGTGGCCGCGCCGGGCGAGGTCGGCGATATGCCGAGCCACGTCGTAAATTTCACCGTTGTAGACGATCCAAATATCGCCGGTTTCGTTGCACATCGGCTGCTGGCCGTGGGCAAGGTCGACGATGCTCAGGCGGTTGCAGCCGAGAAAGCCTTGCGCCAGCCTCAAGACGCCGGATTCGTCCGGGCCGCGATGGGTGAGCAGGCCCAGCATTCCCTCACTCAGGGCCTCGACGGAGCGGGGCTTGAGTTTTGGCAGATGCCCGGCCGGCGCTTGCCAGGGGTTGATCAGGCCGGCGATGCCGCACATTGGCGGATGTCTTCCAAGCGGTGCAGCGGACGGCAAGGCTTGTCGCGGTCAATGAAAAACAGGAATTTCGTCAACAGATTGCCCGCGCCGCATTCCAAGAAGCTGTCCGCGCCCGCCGCGATGAGGCTGCGCACCGAGGCTTCCCAGCGCACCGGCGAGACCAAGTGGGCGAGCAGGTTGCGGCGCAAGCGCTCGGGAGCGCTTTCCACCCGCCCCGTGGCATTGTCGGCGAATGGCAGAACCGGCGCGCGGATCGCGACCGACTCGACGAGGGAGTTGAATTCCGCCAGCGCCGGGTTCAGCATCCGGCTGTGCCAGGCACCCTCGGTGACGATGAGCCGGGCTTGCATGGCGCCCGCCGCCAGCGCCCCTTCGGCGAAGCGTTCGAGCAGATCGTGGCTGCCCCCGACGGTGATGTTCCGGGCGTTGTTGTAGTTGGTCACGGCCAGAAAGCGCGCATCCGAGGGCTCGATGCCTTGGGTCGTTTCGGCAATCAGGGTTTCCACGGCGGCCTGGCTGAGACCCGTCACCCCCAGCATCCCCATGCCGGGCCGGGCATGGGCCTGCATCAGCCTGGCCCTGGCCACCGCCAGGCGCAGGGCGACTTCCGGGGTGATGGCGCCGGCCAGCGCCAGCGCGGCATATTGCCCCACCGAATAGCCGGCCACCCCGTGTATTTCGCCGCCCAGGGCGCGGTAACGCTCGCAGGCCGCCAGGGCGTTGGCGACGATCACCGCCGAGTGGACATCGTGGTCGGCCAGGGTGTCGGCGCGCACCGGCTTGCCGAGCAAGGTCTCGGCGACTTGGTGCCAATGGCGCTGCTCCGCGTATTCGCGGCGCAAAAAATCCTCCGGAACCGGCCCCAGGCCGGGGACTAGCAAGGCCCGCATCAATCCAGCCCCAGTCTGGCCCGGGTCAGCGCGAAATCCTGCTCCCGCAGGGGGGCGGCCAGCTTCTGCAAAGCCTGCTCCCGGGCCAGCGTGCCCTGGCGCACCATGAGCGCGATTTCAAACACATAGGGGTGGAAGCCGTGGCGTTTGCGGTGTTCATGGATCGCGAAGTCATTCAGCAGGCAGTTGGTGGACGCAGGCCCGGTGTCCTCGGGGGCTTGCCAGCCCGCTTCGGCCACGGCGGCGAGGATCGCCTCCTCGGAGAGGTTGAGATACACCATCGGATTGATCACATAAAGGGCTTCGCGCGCGCCGCCATGCTGCTCGAACAGGCGCGCGGCATCCCCCAGGGCAGCGCGGAGCTTGGCCTGGAAAGCCTCCCGCAGCGACTGGGTCAGCGCGAGATTCTGCCGCATGTGGCCGCTGCGGGAAGGCACTTGCCCGCCGATGTACCCCCCCGCGACGATGGGAATATCGTAACCGGCGGCGAAGTTGAGCACTTGGGTGTTGATGACCTGGATGCAACTGTTGCAGACGGCGCTGGCGCGCTTGAGCGCGGCGCGGCTATGCAAATCGCCGGCGAGGCTGGCGCGGTAAACCTCCCCCATCGCGGCGGGGGCGGGCCGGAAAAACAAATGGTCGACGCCCAGCCGCGCGGTGACGTCCAGACAGTTTTGGCGCGCGCGCTCGGCGATAAAACCGTTGTCCACGGTGAAAGCGATGATGCGGGCTTCGGGGAAAGTCTCGCGCAGATAGCGCAGCGCGAAGCTGGAGTCCTTGCCGCCGCTGAACGCCAGCACCATGTCATAGACCGGCGCACGGCCGAGTTGGCCGCGAACCAGGCTTTCAACCTCGGCGCGGATGGCCGGGAAATCGAGGGGGGCTTCAAGGCCGGCGCAATACTGGCACAAACCCTCGGCGGAAAAACGGATGCCGGGAAAGCTGCCGGGCAACACACAGCCCCTGCATAGCTGGGCGTCCATCAACCGGCCCGGGCGAGGATTTTGGCCTGGACTTGGGCGCAGATCAGCGCCACGTTGCGGAAGCCTTCGGCGGCCAATTCGTTGTCGGTAAAGCGGATGTTGTAGGCTTTCTCCAAATCTTCCGCCAGCAGCATGAAGGCGAAGGAATCCAGACCGGCCTCGAACAGGTTGTCGGCGGTTCTGGCCTGTTCCTCGGTGCAGCCGATGATGGAGGCGAGAAGGGGGATGATTTGTTCTTCAAGTTCGTGCATGGCTATATCTTTAAAATCAGGGTTGGAGGCTTGGATAAGCGGCGCGGCTACCGCCCTTATCAAGGCTCAAGTTCTTGTCGCAGCCGTTGCAGGCTGGGAATGCCGAACGGCAGCGATCCCAAGGCATCGAGATGCCGGCGGACAGCGGCCAGGTCGCCTCGGGCGCGGGCCAGGATAGCGCCGATGCCGTGCCGGTAATTCTCCGGACTCAGCCAGCGGGTGGGCAGGCCCGCTTTGCGCAAAGCGCCGGCGTCGGCTGTCTCGACGACGGGCAGCAGCGGCTCCAACAGGCGCGCGGCCTCTGCCCAACGGCCCAGCGCGCCGAGAATGCCGCCCAACTCCAGGCCGGCCCGCAAGGCCAGAGGGCCGCCCCGGCACAGCGCCGCGAGAACGCCGCAAGCGGCGTCCGTTTCGCCGCGCTGCATCAGGATACGGTAACGGTTCCATTCTTGCTCGGCCAAGGCCGCGGCCTGCTCCGCCGCCAAGGGTTGCGCCAGGGGGTCGGCCAAGCCTATTTCGGCCAATTGGGCCAACAGCACCGCGTCCTTGTCGTCGACACTAGACACCCCCGGTGGCGCGACTGCGGCGGGAGGCTGCGGGCAGGCCCGTCCGGGCACAGCCGCCGGCCACAGGGAACGTCCCGGCCAGGCGGCCGGCGGCGCGAGGCCGAGCGCCGCGAAAACGGTGGGGGCGAGATCCAGCACCGTCGCGGCGCGGGGTTCCGGTTCCGCATCGAGACCCGGCCCGGCCAGCAGCCACCAGCCTTCCGGCCGGATGTCCGGCGGCGCGGCGTCAGGCAAGCCCACGCCGCCAGCCCGGAATTCAGGCTCCAGCCGGAAACCGTGGGTGCTGACCAGCAGCACGGCGGCCTCCTCCCCGGCCAGCGCCACCAGCCGGCCCAGCAGCATGTCCGCCAGCCGGCAAGCGCCGGCGACGACGCCCTGGTAACGCCCAAAATCGGCCTCGCCCAGCGCAGGCAGCCGCGGCGGATGGTAGGCCAGGAAGGAGCGGCACAATTCGTCCAGCAAGGGATAACGGATCAGCGCGGCCGCCCCGGGCCGCTGTTCCAGCAGCCAGGTGGCGGCATTGTGCAGGCTGAAAGTCCGCGCCAGCGCGACGCCGACGAAGGCGGGCCGGCGGTCGACGTTCTGGTCGATCTCCGCCAGCGCCGGCATCAAAGGGCCGAGGGCGTCGCCGTCCAAGTCCTGGGGATGGACGCGCAGTTCGTCCAACAGGCCCCAGGCTTCCGCGTCCAGACCGGCCCCGGCACCCGGCGGCATTTCGCCCCAGGTGCCGCCCTGGCGGAATTCGCCGGGATAGGCGTCGCTGACGCAGCCGCCCGCGGCGGTGGCGGGATGGCTCAGGGGCAGGCCGACCCGGACGCTGTCGATGCCCGCCGCCGCCAGCCACTCCCACAGCGCCGGCGCGCGCAAGGACGCGCTGTCCGCCGCCTGGGCACCGCCGTTCGGCCCGTCCGCCTCCCGCGCCGCCAACACGCCATGCGCGTCCGGCCAGACCCCGGTGACAAGGCTGCCCCAGCAGGCCGGCGCGCAATCGGCCAGAATCGGCGTCAGCGGGCCATGCCGGCCGCGCCGCAGCAAGTCCGCCAGATGCGGCATCAGCCCGGCGCGCAGCAGCGGCGCGAACAGCGCGGGCTCCAGGCCGTCGAGGCCGAGCAACACGAAACGGCGTTCAGCCATGGCCAGGCTCCAGATCCCGTTGGTAGATTCGTTCCGTTTTCAAAGCCTGTGTGCACAAGCCGCGCTGGGCCATCACGCGGGCGATGGTGCGGGTGTCGCCATGGGCAAGCCCGGCGCTGAAGCCGTAGCGGGTGTCGCCGGGGAAGCGCGCCAGCAGCGTTTTGACCAGCCGGTATTTGCAGACGAGGTGCGCCCAGCCCTGGCGGAAGGCCGGCGCGACCGTGTAGGCATCCAGGGACACGCGGCCCTCGGTGGCGCTGCCCAGCGTGACGGCGACCGGCGCGCCGTCCAGGGTCAAAGCCAGCGCCCATTCCCCCGCAACCAGGCCGTGGGTGACGATGCGCCCTAGCCGCAGGCCCAAGATGGCGTTGAACTCCGCTTCCAGCAGCGGCTTGAACAGCGCCCAGGGCACTTCGGCGTCGCGGTGGACGCCGAGGTTTTCGGGCAGGCCGCCGCGGCGGCGCGCACCCTCGTAATAAGCGCTCAAAAACCCTTCGGTCTCTGCCAGGCTGGTTTCAAAATATTCCAAGGTGTCGGCATGGCGAAAGCCGGCCGCTTCGCAGAAAGCCCAGCCGCCGGCATCGACCACGCCCTGCCAGGTGCCGCAATGGGCAACGCCCAGATTCCGCGCCGATTTAAGCGTGGCATCCAGCAGCGCCCGGCCCACGCCTAGGCGGCGGTAAGGTGCCGGCACGGCCACCCAGGCCACGGCGTCGGCGGCGTCATGGCGCATCGCCGCCGCGCCGGCCAGCCGTCCGCCCTGGAAGGCCAGCCAGGTCTTGAGGTTCGGCAGACCGGCCCGCAAAGGCAGTTGCGAAACGGCCCGGACCAGCCGCAGCCGATCCGGGCCGCAAGGCACAACGGCAAGCTGGGTTGCTGTCATGCCGCCGCGGACAAAGCGCGGCGCTTGCGGGCGGCCAGGCCGGCGGCGCCCAGCGCGAACAGGGCCAGGGAACCGGGCTCGGGAATGGTGATAGGCGTGTTCGCGTCGGATTGATAGGCGTAGCTGTACAAAGTCATGGCGTAGGAGGAAAGATCGCCGTCTTCGTACGCATTGACGCCCACCTTGGCCCAGCCATAGTGGACGAACGTGTCGCCACCCAAGAAGGCAAAGCCCAGATAGCCGGTATAGCCTTGGCCAGCCCCCGGCCACGTGCCCACATCCGCGCCGCCGTTGGCCCAATAGCCCAGATTGCCGGGACGTGAGCCGCTGTTTTCCTTGTTCTTGGCCAGCTTGTTTTCAGCTTTATAACTTGCGGAGCCGTCGACCACCCCACCCCCGGTGTAGAGCGACGTAAAATAGGTGCCTATCGCCGGATCGCCCGCGACGCCACCACCAGTGTTGGCGGCGGCCGTAGCGCTGGCATCGGTGAACCCATCGGTGCCGAGCTGTGCGACGTGAAAAAAGCCCAAGTCGTCGGTGCCGTCGTGGTCAAGATCCAAGATGAGCTGAGTGTTCTGGATGACGATGGGCGTAGCCGGGACGGTGGTGATGATGGACGCCTCGGCGTTGAAGGCGGCCAGGCCGCTCAGCTTGAGGGCCGAGGCGGCGAGCGTGGTGCGGGACAGGGAAGCCATGGGTGTATTCCTTCGGGTTGCAGATTGTATGGAAAGTAGACCGGACGCGACCCGAACGGAGCTGCGGGACACGGCAAGGGCACGGGTTCGAGAAACCGGCGGCGGTATTTTACAATAAGCTCAAAGCGCCCAAAAAATCCTTTTTTTTTAGGGTAGAACGAGAAAAAACGAGGGCCGCAGGGCGGATTGGCCGGCACGCCCTAGGCGTCCAACCTGCCGAAGGCCAGGCAGGCATTCTGGCCGCCGAAACCAAAACTATTGCTGAGGCCCACGCGAATGTCGGCGGCGTCCACGGGGCCTTCTACACAGTAGTCGAGATCGCAGTCCGGGTCGGGCGTGCGCAGATTGATGGTCGGATGGATGAGACGGTGGTGCAAGGCCAGCACAGTACACAGGCTTTCCACCGCGCCGGCCGCGCCCATCATGTGCCCCAGCATGGACTTTGACGAGTTGACGCGCAGCTTGTACGCATGTTCCCCGAACAGGCGCTTGATCGCCAGGGTTTCCACTTTGTCGTTGAGCGGCGTGGAGGAGCCATGGGCGTTCACATAGCCGACGGCTTCAGGCCTCAAGCCGGCGTCACGGAGGCACTCGGCCATGGCCCGGCGGGCACCGTCACCGTCCGGCGGCATCGCGGTCAGATGATGGGCGTCCGAGGAACAGCCGACGCCCAGCAACTCGGCATAGACGCGCGCGCCCCGCCGCTCGGCATGCCGCCATTCCTCAAGCACCAGCATCCCCGCGCCTTCGGCAATCACGAAGCCGTCGCGGCCGGCGTCGAAGGGACGCGAGGCTTGTTCCGGGCAGTCCCGGCGCGAGGACAGCGTGCCCAGGCCGTGGAAGCTTTCCATGATCAGGCGGGTGACCGGGGCTTCGCTGCCGCCGCACAGCATCAGGTCGGCGCGCCCAGCCCGCAGGGCGTCCACCCCGGCGATGAGGGCGTGCGCGCCCGACGCGCAGGCGCTGTTGACGCCGAAATTCGGCCCTTTCATGCCCAGCGCCAGGGCGACATGCCCCGCCGCCATATTGCCCAGAAACAGCGGCATGAACAAAGGCGACACCCGGGGCGCGTCGGGGTCGCACAACAAGCTCTCCAGGGATTTCTCGGCCGTGCCGAAGCCGCCGATGCCGGTGCCGATGATGACGCCGGCGCGCTCGGCGTCGAATTCGGCCAGCCCCGCGTCGGCGACCGCCTGGCGGGCGGCGGCGATGGCGTAAAGGATGTGGGGGTCGTAGCGCTCCGCCGCAAACCGGTTGACCGCCGCGGCGGCGTCAAAACCTTGGACCAGTCCGGCGATAAACGGCAACCCGCCGTCTCTCGGCGCGAACCGGTCCATCGTCCGAATGCCGCTGCGCCCTTCAATGAGCGCATTCCACAAGGTATCGACATCGTTGCCCAGCGGGGTCACGGCACCGAGGCCGGTGACGGCTATTCTTATCGCGGTGGGCGGCATACCACTATTTCTGTTGCCGGCCCTGCTGGTAGCCCTGCTGGTAGGCGTTTTGCTCGGATTTTTTGTGCTGGTCGTAAAGATAGCCGCCCAGCAAGCCCGCGCCAGCCCCGATGGCCGCACCCATGCCGGCATTGCCCGCCATCGCGCCGATGACCGCGCCACCCGCCGCGCCGCCAAGGCCCCCCGTTCCCACGCGCTGTTGCGTGTCGGACAGGCCGGCGCATCCGCCGAAGCCCACCGTTGCCAACACCAATAAAACGACGATTTTTTTCATTTTCCACCTCGCTCAATCAAGACTTCGTTCATCCCCTTGCCCTGCCGTCTCAATTCTTGCACGGCCAGGTTTCGGCCAAGAATTTAGAATAGCTTTCGACGGCCCGGTCTTGGGCGTACTCGGGATGGGCGTTGGCCCACTGGATGAATTTCGCGACACCCTCGTTGCGCGTAGGTTTGGGGTCGGCAAAACACACCACCGGCTTGATCCCGGGGCCGTTGTAAAGCGCCTCCTGGTAATGGTAGGCACCCACCAGATAACCGTGGCAGAAGTGGATGGCGGCGGTGTACAGCGGGTCGGACTGGGCCGTGGAGCACACATCGACGAGTTCTTGGGTGTTGTGGACCACAAAATGCTCCGGGGTGACGGCCTGGGCTTGGAGGCTCAGCCCCGCCAGCGCGCCCAAGCCGACACTGGCCAATCGGCGGATCAAATGACGCATGGTTCCTCCTTAAAATGCAGGTTGGAAAGAAAAGGGGGGATCAACCGTGCGGCCCGCGTTCATCAAGCGCGCGGGCCGGGATGTCCACCGGCATTTAAGCACTCTTGCGCCGGCTTAGGCAAGCCGCTCGCCGACAGTGTGGATTTTGAGAAAGTTGGTGCCCTTCGCATGCCGGGTCGGGATGCCGGCCATGATGAGTATCTTGTCCCCCGCCCGCGCCAGCCCGCGCAAACACAGTATGCGGTCGGCCTGCGCGGCCAGCTCCTCGAAGGTTTCCACCTGCTCGCCGATCAACAGCGGAATCACGCCCCAGATCAGATTGAGCCGGTGGTAGACCTTGACGCTGGGGGTCAGCGCCACCACCGGCACGGAGGGGCGCTCCTTGGAGGCCAGCAGGGAGGTATAGCCCGAACTGGTGAACGTGACGATCAGCCGCAGCGGCAGAATCTTGTCGATAGCCAGCAGCGCCTCGCTCAAGGCGTGGGTTTCGTCGTTGTCCGGCGGAGGGAGTTCGGGGAACCGCACCTCCTTCTCCACCTCCTCGGCGATCTTGGACAGCATCCGCACCGCCTTGACCGGATGCTCGCCGACGGCGGACTCGCCCGACAACATGACCGCGTCGGTGCCGTCGATGATCGCGTTGGCGACGTCGCTGGCCTCCGCCCGCGTCGGACGCGGGTTGTGGATCATGCTGTCCAGCATCTGCGTCGCGGTGATAGCGGGTATGCCGCGCAGATTGCACAGCCGGATGATGCGCTTTTGCAGCATCGGCACCCGCTCCGGGCTCATTTCCACGCCCAGGTCGCCGCGCGCCACCATGACGCCGTCGGACACGGCGACGATCTGCTCCAGATTGTCTATCGCCTGGGGCTTTTCGATCTTGGCGACCACCGGGACGTCGGCGTAGCCTAGGCTCGCCAACAGCGCCTTGAGAACCAGCACATCCTCCGCCCGGCGCACGAAGCTCAACGACACCCAGTCGACGCCTTGCGCCAGTCCGAACGCCAGATCCCGCTCGTCCTTCCCGGTCAGCGACGGCAGTTGCAGCTCCAGGCCGGGGAAGTTGACCCCTTTGCGGCTTTTCAACACGCCGCCTTCCAGCACCTGGCACAGCACGGCGCCGCCGCGCACCTCGGTGACCTTCAACTCAAACAGGCCGTCGTCCAGCAACACCTGTTCGCCAGGCCGCGCATCTTGGGCAAGGTGCGGATAGTCGATGGGGATGGCCCCGCTTTGCCCGCTGAATTCCGCCTCGGGCACCAGCCGCACCGTTGCGCCCGCGACAAGCCCGACCTCCCCGCCCGGCAACTGGCCGACGCGGATCTTCGGGCCTTGCAGGTCTTGCAGCAAGGTGATCGGCGAGTCCAGCTCTTTTTCCACGGCGCGCAGCATAGCCACCGTGCGGGCGTGGTCGCCATAGGAGCCGTGGGAAAAATTCAGCCGGGCGACATGCATGCCAGCCAGCACCATCTGCCGGAGGATGTCTGGCGAACTGCTGGCCGGGCCGATGGTGGCGACGATCTTGGTTCGATGGGCCGGTTTCGCCGCGGGGACCGCGGCCGGGATGTCACTGCTCATGGGGATTGCCGCCGCAAAAATCGAGAATCGCATAGTGTATGCCATGCCTCATGGCAACACCATGACAGGGTTAACTGTCGGCCCGCGCCAATCCTCCGCCCTTGCGCCGACCAGCGGCGCGGATGCCCGGCTGTTTCGCGCGCCCTTCGCTATACTTAGCCCTATCGGCTTAAAGCTTACAGTTGACAGGGGATTTTTCTGGCCGATGCGCCCTGGAAATGCGGAGGATCCGACCATGCCTGACGAAAAAAACGCCGACAAGTCCGCCAGTTGGCTTCCCAATCTCAACCACCTGCTGCTGATTCTGGTGGCAGGCACTGTGCTAATCAGCCAAGTCCCTTATCACGACTCGCGCCCCGCCAAACCCCCTGCCTCCTTGTCCGCGACACACGAAGCCGAAGCGCGGCTATGGCAAGACCCTTTCGAGGCCGTGAAAGCGCATATGGACAAATTCGAACCCGCCAAAGAAAGCGACAAAGAAAAGAAAGACGACAATATGACGCCGGACATCGGTGGACAAATTGCCGATAAAATCGCAATCAACCAGTTGACCGGGCTCAATGTGGTGGCCGTGATGATGCCTGGTTCCCCGTATTTTGAAGATGGCGAATCCCGCAGGCGCATCCGCTACGCCGTGCTGTCGGGATTCAACGCGGCGCTGCGCTACATGCCAGCCAATAATAACCATATCGGCTACTACACCACCAATAAAAACACTTTGGCATTTGAGTGGATGGTCTATAAGCCAGCGGAACCATACCTGCCGCCCAAGTCGGCTAAACAGCCAGATTTGAATAAATGCCTAGATTCGGATTCGGACAAAGACGGAGCCGCCGAGTTTTACAAGGATTGTGACAGAGTCTATGAACGCCCTCCCGTGTTAGTTCTATGGCTAGATGAAGAACAATTCAAAAGCGCCCCAGACGCGAAACTAAAAAAACTGCTTGATCAAATCGGGAACCAAAAATCCTCAGAATCGAAACCAAAAAATCCGCCCGATCAAGCTCAGAACAAACCCCCCCTCACCACCCATCCTAATCACATAGCCTGGAACGTCACTGTCATTGGCCCGTTCGATTCCGACAACTTGCAAGATCTGGCCAACGAAGCCGAAGCGCCGCCACCTAAGCAAAACCCTGAATACATCAAAATTTCTTATTTGTCAGCCAGTGCGACATTGCAGGATAAAAATGTGCTAAAACCACTGGAGGACTTAAATGAAAAGCAACCACCACCAGAAAACAAAGAGCATCCGCTGAGGCAGTCAGAAGCGCAATCGCTACCCTTGCACTTTTCCAATCACGGAATCGCTTTCACCCGCGTCACCGCCACCGACGATGACTTGGCCAAAACCATCGCCAAAGAACTGGCGCTACGCGGTGTCGCGCCCAGCGAAGATAACCGGGTGGTGCTCATTGGAGAATGGGATACTTTATACGGATGGCATCTGCCAAATACGTTTGCAAGCGAACTAGTCCACGGAGAAGGCGCTAATTGTAGAACCGGCAAAATCGAAAACAATAATAATTCCACCACCAGTGGCGCAGCCGACTATCAGGATTGGGACAAAATTTATCCAACCAGCACGCAGTGCATTTTCAAGTTCAGCTATCTGCGCGGCCTCAACGGGGAAAAATCAACCGCCACACATCACGCCAACCAAACCGATACGGGGAACAAAAATTCGGCGGGTGATGGTAATTTGAACAAGAAACTGGAAGACGCCGACGATGACAGCCAGTTCGATTATGTCCGGCGGATGGTCGGAAAAATTGAGCGCTTGGATCAGGAATTGCGCCAATCCATATTCAATCCCACGGCCCACGCCATCAAGGCGATAGGCATATTAGGCAGCGACGTATATGACAAATTGCTGATCATCCAAGCCTTGCATGACAGCTTTCCAGACGCGGTGATGTTCACCAATGGCGTGGACGCCCGTTTTCTGCATCCAGACCAGAACAAATGGACGCGCAACCTGCTGATGGTTTCAGGATTTGGACTGGAGCTTGAAAGGGCTTTGCAGCGTGACATCCCGCCTTTTCGTGACAGCGTCCAGACCGCGTTTTTCCTGACCACTGAAATGGCGGTGGCAGGGTTAGAATACCCTCCTGGAAAAGACGCCGATAGCAAAAAAAAGGAGGAAAACAGGCATGCTTGCTTGCTCGACAACCCTGACAACCCAAGACTTTGTGCGCAACTCACCGCCGCCAAGGCCTCCGATGATTTCAAAAAAATCTTAGGCAACCCCAAAGTCTACGAAGTTGGCAGAACGCGGATATTCCCTCTGCCTGCCCCAGACGGAAGACCGTTTGACAAAGCCTGCGAATCCGATAACCTGCAATGCCTACTGCACTTGCAGGCCGCAGAGCCGAATACCAAAAGACTTAAGCTACTACTGGTTTGCTTGATGTTGTTGAGCCTGGTTTCCGTGGCGTTTCCGACGGCCAGGCGTTTTTTTGGCACCGAGCCCGGATTCCACTTCGCCAAGATTATGCTAGGATTTACTGGCGCGGCCATTATCTTGGTGTTGGCTTGGCCACCATTGCTGGCAAAAATGACCATCAGCCTGGATACGCCTGCCAGCAATCTGGCTATCCACAGTTTGAATATTTCATCGTTTCTATTCGCTGTGGCCTATGTCTACGTAATTTTTAGCCTGCTCATAAATATCGATCCCGCCGAGGCTTTGCAGCCCATGCCTAGGTGTTTTTTGAAGACTTCCGCATGCGTTATTTTGATGCTTTCCCTGTTGCTGCTTGTCACCGTCACCATCCTGCCTTATAGCGAGGAACCCATGTCGCTATTCGAAGGTGTGAGCATGTGGCCATCCGAGGGAATGCGTTTTTTTTCGCTGCTGCTGGCCGGATATTTGATTATCGACGCTTACCGGTGTTCCGCAGGGTTTGAAAATTGGCTTCGGGAGCATTTTGAGCGCTATTTAGGCGCACTTCCATTGCCGGTCGAACAAAGATATATCGACCGTCTTTTCAAGCCAGAAAACCGCCATCGCAAAGGCCGAAATTTGCTGCAAGAGTGGGTGTCTTGGAGTGACAAGAGCGCCCGATTGGCGCGGGTTGCTATCCGCACGGTGTTTTTCTTCAGCTTTGGTTTTGGGATTTTCTTAGTGCTGGGCAGCCCGCACGTTCCGTTCCGGGGAGAAGGCATCCGCCTGCTGGACGACGTGCTATTGCGGGGCATGCTGGTGCCCGCTTTCATCCTATTGTTATTCCTCGTCACCGACGCGGCGCATTTCGCGGCGAACCTCATCGAGCAAACCTACATCGAAAACTCCTCCCAGCGGGTCTTCTGGCCGACTAAAACCTGCCGTGGCTATGCGAATAAATTCAAGCTAGGCCAAGACGATATGCACGAATGGATCAGCATGCGCTTCGCCCATCAGTTATCCGCAGGGGTTTACCGCGTCATCGGCTACCCCATGGCCGTGGTGTTGTTCATGATTGTGTCCCGCTCCCGCATATTCGACAACTGGGTCACGTCCGACGCGCTCAAAATCGTGATCGGCCTGAGCGTGGCCTATTTGCTGTACTGCGACTTCCGCCTGAAAAAAGCCGTCGACAAGGCACGCCAAACCGCCTTGAAGTCGATGAGGGAACGGGCGGTCGCGTACAAAGGTGACAAGCATCGAGAGGGCAGGGGCGAGCAGTTGGAGCGCTTGATCAGCATCCTCGAAACATCCGACGAGATGGCTTATAAATCGTTCACCCAGCGTCCGATTTTTCTGAATAGCTTGCTTATCCTGGCCGCCTTGCTGGCGGACACGGCGGATTTTTCCGTGCTGGCGTCCAAGCTATTCTAGGCTTGCGCCCGCCCGCAGGGCTTGGAGCCGGGCATTATAAGAACAGCCCATCACGGCGCGGCAACCCGCGCCGCCTACCGGTCGGCCATGGCCACCCACCGGGCACCGGCGGTTCTGGCCCGCGCAGCCTCGGCGGCGTGGACATAGGCGCGGATGCCGTTGAAAATGGAGCGGGCGACCTTTTCCTGGTAGGCCGGGCTGGCCAGATGCCGCTCTTCCTCGGGGTTGGAGACAAAGCCGGTTTCGATCAGCATGGAAGGGACATCGGGGGATTTCAGCACGGCGAAGCGGGCCTTTTGCACGCGGGCATAATGCAAATATTGCCTTTTGCGCAGCTCGCCCAAGATTTTGCCCGCCGCGAGGCCGCTGGCCTCAAGAGTGTTTTCGGCGTAGCCTTCGGCCTCCAGCCGGCGGGGCGAGAGAATGAACACCGCCGAGCCCTTCGCGTCGTCGTCGGTATGGGCGTCGGCATGGACGGAAATGAACAAATCGGCCCCGGCGTGGCGGGCGATTTCGGCGCGCCGTTTCAGGCCGATGAAGGTGTCGCCTTTGCGCACCATCACCGCCCTCAGGCCGGGCTCGGCGCGGACCAGGCTTTCCAGCTTGCGGGCGATGGCATAGACCACGTCCTTCTCCAGCGCGCCGTGGCAGCCTATCGCGCCGGTGTCCTTGCCGCCGTGGCCGGCGTCGATGGCAATGACCATCGGCCTGGGCTCTGGCCGGGAAACCGGATGGGCATGGACGTTGTGCGCGGGGACAGTGTGGGCTTTCGCCACCGCTGCAGGCGCGCGCGCGTGGCGCGGCCCCGATGGCTTGGCAGGCGCGCCCTCGGCGGCATGCAGAAAAACGGCGGCAACCAGGCAAGCAACGAGACTTTTTTTATTCATCTTAGAACGCCCCCCCTTGATTTGCCGAACATAGCGCGACGGGCGATCCACCGCAAGCGGAATTTGAGTCAACCGCCGTTTTGCAAAGCCCTCAGCACCTCGCGCCCCGGCACCGAATTCGCGGTGATTTCCAAATTTCGCGCCGAACCGTCGATGCTGAGGGACAATTCCACATCGGCCAGCGGCAACACGCCCTCGCCCCGCTCCGGCCATTCGATGAAACACAGCGCGTCCGGGCGCAGAAAATCGCGCATCCCCATCCATTCCAACTCCTCCGCGTCGGCCAGCCGGTACAGGTCGAAATGGTAGATCGCGCGGCCTTCCAGGGCGTATTCCTCCACCAGCGTGAAGGTCGGGCTTTTCACCGCGCCCGCGTGCCCCGCCGCCCGCAGGCAGCCGCGGACGAAAGCGGTCTTGCCCGCGCCTAGGCTGCCGCTCAGGAACACCAAGCAGCCCGGCGGCAGAGCCCGGTAAAACCGCGCGGCAAACGCCAGCGTGGCGGCTTCGTCAGGCAGTCTTTGCATCATAGATTCACCAACTGGCGCAGCCACGGCATCAAATCTCCGGCCAGCAGGCCGCGCTCGCCGCCCTCCGCCGCCTTGTCGCCCGCCGCGCCATGCAAGCGGGCGCCAGTCTCCGCCGCCTCGGTGAAATCCAGCCCTTGCGCCAACAGTCCCGCAACCACGCCGGTCAGCACATCGCCCATGCCGCCCGAGGCCATGCCCGGATTGCCTTGGACACAGACGGCCGGCACGCCGCCCGACCCAAGCACCAAGGTGCCCGCGCCCTTCAGCAGCACGGTTCCGCCGTAGCGCGCTTGCAACGCGGCGACGGCGGCGAAGCGGTCGGCCTGGATCACCGACGAGGTGGTGCGCAACAAGCGGGCAGCCTCGCCGGGATGCGGGGTCAGCACCCAATCCTCGCGCGCCAGCGGGGACAGCGCCAGCAGATTAAGCGCGTCGGCGTCCACGACCAGGGGCAGGCCGGAATCCAGCACCGCGTCGAACAGCACCCGCCCCCAGCCGGCCTGCCCCAGCCCCAGGCCCGGCCCCACGGCGACCACGCTGGCCCGTTCCAACAAGGGGCGCAGCCCCTCGGCGGCGGCGACGCCATGGCACATCAATTCCGGACGGCCCCCGTTCAGCAGCGCGGCATGGTCCGGGTGCGTGGCCACGCTGACCAGGCCGGCCCCGACGCGGGCGGCGGCTTCTGCCGCCATCCTCGCCGCGCCGCAAAAACCCGGCGCGCCGCCGACCACCAGCACATGGCCGTAATGCCCTTTATGCCCGCCTCTGGCCCGCCGCGGCAAGCCCGAAGTCCACTCAGGCAACAAGCGGGCCGAGGGCGTCTGGCTGGCTTGCACCGCAGGCGGCGTCAGCAGCGCGTCGAACACCACCTCGCCGCAATGCTCCGGCCCCTCGCCCGTGAACAAGCCCTGTTTCAGGCCGATGAAGGTCACAGTCACATCGGCCTTGACCGCCACGCCCAGCGCGACCCCCGTGTCCGCATGCAGCCCGGACGGAATGTCCAGCGCCAGCACGCCGCCCCGGAAGCGCTGTACGCCACGGATCACCTCCGCGTAAAATCCTTCCACGGCGCGATCCAGCCCGGTGCCCAGCAAACCATCGACCAGCACTTCCGCGCCCTCGAAGTCGGCGGGCACGAAATCCAGCACCGGCCCGCCGGCGGCCTGGTATTCCAGGAAGGCGGCCAAGGCGTCGCCGCGCAGCTTGTCGGGCGGGGCCAGCGGATACACCCGCACATCCAGCCCGGCCTCCAGCGCCAGCCGGGCCAGCACATAGCCGTCGCCGCCGTTGTTGCCGGCCCCGCACAGCACCGACAGCGTGCGGGCATCGGGCCAGCGCCCGCGCAACACCCTGAAGGCGGCCGCGCCGGCCCGGCGCATCAGTTCGATGCCGGGGATGCCCAGTTGTTCGATGGCGAAACGATCCATCGCGCGCACGTGTTCGGCGCGGTACAGGCGGGCGGGCAAGGGGGTGGACACTCTGTCGTTCATCAGGCAGCCTCAAGCGGTCATTAGACGATCCATTCTGTCGCAATCAGTCCTTCATCGCAAAACCTTTACCATGCCAGAAGCCTCAAGCGCCATAGCCACCGCCAGTCTGGCGGACAAAATCAAACACTGGGGGATGGCGCTGGGCTTCCAGCAAATCGGCATCGCCGACATCGAACTTAGCGAGGCCGAGGGCCGGCTGCGCGACTGGCTGGCGGCGGGTTTCCAGGGCGAAATGGATTACATGGCGCGCCACGGCGGCAAGCGCAGCCACCCGGAAGAGCTGGTTCCAGGCACTGTCCGCGCCATCAGCGCGCGGCTGGACTACCTGCCGGAAAGCCGGGAGGCTATGCGCGGACACCTGGAAAACCCGCTGGACGCCTACATTTCCCGCTACGCGCTGGGCCGCGACTACCACAAGCTGATGCGTGGCCGCCTGCAAAAACTGGCCGCGCGGATCGCTGCGGAAATCGGCCCGTTCGGCTACCGGGTGTTCAGCGACAGCGCGCCGGTGCTGGAAAAAGCGCTGGCCGCCAAGGCTGGCCTGGGCTGGATCGGCAAGCATTCCAATCTGATCCACCGGCAAGCCGGCTCGTGGTTTTTCCTCGGGGAGATTTACGTGGATCTGCCGCTGCCTGTCGACCGCCCGGTCGAGGAGAATTGCGGAACCTGCGTCCGCTGCCTGGACATCTGCCCGACCCGGGCCATCGTCGCGCCTTACCGCGTGGACGCGCGGCGCTGCGTGTCCTACCTGACCATCGAACTGCACGGGGCCATCCCCGAGGAATTCCGCGCCGCGCTGGGCAACCGCGTCTACGGCTGCGACGACTGCCAGATCGTCTGCCCCTGGAACCGCTTCGCCCGGCAGACGGTGGAAACGGATTTCCTGCCCCGCTCGGGGCTTGCGGCGGCGCAGTTGGTGGAATTGGCCGGCTGGGACGAGGAAACCTTCTTGCGCCGCACCGAAGGCTCGGCCATCCGCCGCATCGGCCACGAGCGCTGGCTGCGCAATCTGGCCGTGGCGCTGGGCAACGCCACCGCCGGGCCTGAAGTCATCGCGGCTTTGCAAGCGCTGGCCGGCCACCCCTCCGAACTGGTCAAAGAGCATGCGCTGTGGGCTTTGCGGCGGCAAGCCGCCGAAGGCCCGGCTTAAGCCCGCGTCGGCGTGACCAGGACGACGGTGATATTGTCGCTGCCGCCGAAGGCCAGAGCGGCCTCGATCAAGCGGGCCAGCCGTTCCTCGTTGTCAACTGGCTCGGACAGGATTTCAGCGATCTCCGGATCGCGAATCTCGCCGCTCAAGCCGTCACTGCACAACAGCAGGGTGTCGCCCAGGGACAGGGAGCCTTCCAACTCGTCCACCTTGACCGAGCCGCCGGCGCCGCCGCCCACGCCCAGCCCCTGGACTATCACGTTGCGGGACGGGTGGGTGTGGATCTCCTCCTCCAAAATCATCCCAAACTCCAGCAGCAACTGCACATAGGTGTGGTCTTTGGTCAAGCGTTTCAACTCGAAGCCGTTCCACAGGTAGGCCCGGCTGTCGCCTACCCAGGCGATCCGGTAATGCAAGTTCTCGTCCAGCTTCAACGCGACCACCGTGGATCCCATCTGCTTGGCCCCTCCAACCTGCTCGGAGGCCACCTGGATTATCATGTGCGCCCCTTCGATAGCCTCGGCTAGGCTTTCGCCTTTCCGGATAGCCTTGGGCACTTCCTGGACCACGATGCCGCTGGCAATTTCTCCCGCCTGATGGCCCCCCATGCCATCCGCCACGAGCCAAAGCCCCAACTCGGGGTCGGCGAAATAGGCGTCCTCATTGCGTTCCCGCACCTTTCCAGGATGCGTTCCGCAAACGTAGTCTATCTTGATCATTGAATTGCTCGTTAAAGTGGCTGTGCGCCGAGGCGAACCCACCCCCGGCGAATTGACTTGGCGGTTAAAGAACACAATTTTCTCCTTGCCCGCCGTCCTTGTTCGAGTATAGTCAATGCCTAGCGCCTAGCACAATGAAGTTTCTTGCAAAACCAACGCATCCATTCACGGCCTGCACGCGGCGGCATTTCTTCCCCGCCCCCCGGATGGCGTAAAATCCGCATCCAGCACCGCCTGCCCCGGGCCGAAACCGGGCCGCCCAAACTGGCGGCGCGGCATCGCCGCCGACCCCTGGGGCAAGCTAAAATCACCCGACCCCTGTTATTTTTTGGAGTTTAACGACATGCAGCTTCACCGTCTCCTTGTATTGGCCTGCCTGCTACTGGCGGGTTGCCAATCGGCCCCGGTGGCGGAACCCCAAGCCGCCCCCGCAGACCAAGAATGGCAAGCCTCCACCTTGTCCCCGGCGACCATCGCCAAGGCCGACGCCGCCGTGCAAGACTACAACCAATGCCTGACCCGGGAGACCCAGGCCCGGTTCAACGAGAGGGGCGACCCGCGCGCGATCACCAACACCATCCTGAAAGCCTGCGAAGACCGGCTGCCAGCCATCAAGACCGCCTACGACGCCGAAAACGTGCCGGCTGTCATTTCGGAACGCTATATTCGCAAAACCCGCAGCCATGGCGTGCAAGGCGTCCTGCGCCAGATCTCGGCCATCCAGGCCCAGCGCGCCGGCGACGAGGAGGAAGCCGCCAAAAACGCGGCCAAACCCCACAAAAGCAAGACGAAGCCAACCCCAGCCACTCCCTGAGCCTAATAGAGAGCCCTAATGAATATCGACCTGTCCCTGATGCCCACCACGTTTGACGCCGTCCATGCCGGACTGGCCGCCACCGTGGTGGGCTTGTTGTTGCTGCAAATCGTTTTTTTAACCATCGCCTTCATCGCCGTTTACCGCAAGCCCGCCGCCCCCGCCGCGCAAGCGCCCGCCAAGGCCCTGGAACCGGCCCCCTTGCCTGCCCCGGTTATCCCCGCCGCCGAAAAACCGGCCAAAGCCAAGCCTGAGGAAAAGCCGGAGCCGGTCGTGCAGATCAGAACCGAAACCGTGGTGCTGAAAGAAGCCACGCCAGACGCCGCGCTGCAACTGCTCGGCCTGCTGCAAAAGGAAGCCCGCTTCATCGACTTCACCCAGGAAAACATGGCGCAATACTCCGACGAGGAAATTGGCGCGGTGGCCCGGGTCGTCCACGAGGGCTGCCGCAAAGTGCTGCGCCAGCATTTCGAGCTGGCACCGGTGCGCACCGAAGAGGAAGGCAAACGCATCACGCTGCCCAAAGGCTACGACGCCAGCAGCGTCCGCATCACCGGCAACATCGTAGGCCAAGCGCCGTTCTCCGGCACCTTGGTCCACCGCGGCTGGAAAACCACCGAAATCAAACTGCCCAAGATCACCGAGGGCCATGACGTGAACATCATCGCTGCGGCGGAGGTTGAATTATGAGCGAAGACACCCGTTTTTCCGTAGGCATCGACCTCGGAACCACCAACAGCGTCGTCTCCTACCTGGATCTGAGCCAGTGCGACGGCGAGCACGCCCCGCTGGAAGTGCTGCCCATCCCGCAGCTCATCAGCCCCGGCTCGGTGGGCGACAAAAACCAACTGCCCTCGTTCATCTACCAGGCCCACGAGGCGGAACTGGCCGAGGGCGACATCGTCCTGCCTTGGGACGCGCACCCCGACGCCATCGTCGGCGAAATCGCCCGCCAGCTCGGCAGCAAGACCGCCATCCGCCTGGTCGGCAGCGCCAAAAGCTGGCTGTGCCACACCGGCGTGGACTGCCGCTCCGACATTCTGCCGATCCAGTCGCCTGAGGAAGTGCGGCGCATCTCCCCCTACGAGGCGTCCACCCACTACCTGCGGCACATGCGGGACGCCTGGAACGCCCGCTTCCCCGACGCCCCCCTCAGCGAGCAGGCGCTGGTCATCACCGTGCCCGCCTCGTTCGACCCGGCGGCCCGCGAACTGACCGTCGAATCCGCCCACAGCCTGGGGCTGCGCCAAGCCATCCTGCTGGAAGAGCCGCAATCGGCGCTGTACAGTTGGATTCAGGCCAGCGAAGGCGGGTGGCGCAAAGACGCCAAGCCCGGCGACATCATTCTCGTCGTCGATGTCGGCGGTGGCACCACCGACCTCACCTTGATCGCCGTCACCGAGACCGACGGCAACCTCGAACTCAACCGCATCGCCATCGGCAACCATATCCTGCTCGGCGGCGACAACATGGATCTGGCCCTGGCCTACATCCTCAAATCCAAGCTGGAAAAAGAAGGCCACAAGCTGCAACCCTGGCAGCTCCAAGCCCTCACCCACGGCTGCCGCGACGCCAAGGAAAAATTGCTGGCCGACGCCGACACTGAGGAAGTCGCCATCGTCGTGCCCAGCCGGGGCTCTTCGCTGATCGGCGGCACGCTGCGCACCGCGCTGACCCGCGACGAAGTGGCCCGCACCCTGGTCGAAGGCTTCTTCCCCAAAGTCGCCGCCGCCGAGCGCCCGCTCGCGCAAACCCGCGGCGGTTTGACCACCATCGGCCTGCCCTACGCCAAAGACGCCCGCATCACCGCCCATCTGGCCGCGTTCCTCGCCCGGCAGGTCAACGCGACCGAGGAACTGGCCGGCTTTGCGGCCAAGCCCGACGCCAAGTTCATCCACCCCACCGCGCTGCTGCTCAACGGCGGCGTGTTCAAGTCCGACGCCCTCGCCCGCCGGCTGCTGGATGTCCTCAACGACTGGCTGAAAAGTGACAACGCCCCGGAAGCCCGCCTGCTGGCCGGCGCGGATCTGGATCTGGCCGTGGCCCGCGGCGCGGCCTATTACGGCTATGTGCGCAAAGGCAAGGGCGTGCGCATCCGCGGCGGCACGGCGGCGGCCTACTATGTCGGCGTGGAAAGCGCGATGCCGGCCGTGCCCGGCTTCCCGACCCCGCTGGAAGCCCTGTGCATCGCGCCGTTCGGCATGGAGGAAGGCACCGGCGTCGATCTGCCGCATGACGAATTCGGCCTGGTCGTCGGCGAGCCGGTGCGCTTCCGCTTCTTTGGCTCCAACGTCCGCCGCGAAGACCAGGCCGGCGTCCGGCTGGACGACTGGGCCGCGGACGAGTTGGCCGAACTCAACGAAATCGAAGTGAACCTGTCCTCGGAAAAGCGCAAAGCCGGCGAAGTCGTCCCCGTGCACCTGGCCTCCCACGTCACCGAAGTCGGCACATTGCAACTGGAAGCCGTCGCCACCGACAACCAAGAGCGCTGGAAAGTCGAATTCGACGTGCGCGCCGGCGAGACCCCGCAAACCCACGAGCCGGAAAGCTTCGACGAAGTGCCGGAAAACCCGGTGGAGAATTTGGCGGAAGCGCAAGGGCATGAAGGCGGGGAGGAAACCCCGCAGGCAGGCGAAGAATCAAGCCAGGAAAACAACGGCGAGAAGAAATCGTTTTGGCCGTTTAACAAGTAACCTCATCGCTCGTTCCCAAGCGTAGGCTCTCATCGTTATACACAAGTCGGTGCGGGGCATGTTGAAACGGAACCCCGGAGGGGCTCAAGCGATTAGCCGGGGGTTGAGCGCAGCGACACCCCCGGATAATGCGGAAAAAAAATGCCACGACCCCGAAGGGGTCGCAGAAATCCATGTTTATTAGCGAATTTGCAGCCCCATTACTGCGACCCTTCCAGGGTCGAAAGCTTGTTTTCGCCGTTATCCGGGGGTATCGCTGCGCTCAACCCCCGGCTAATAGCTGGCAACCCTATCGGGTTGCAAAACACCGGCATCTGCGCACTTGTGTATAACGATGAGAGCGCAGGCTTGGGAACGGGACACTGCAAAGCTCCATTTTTGCATGACAGAAAGCAGCCCAAGACCGGGCTCGAAAATAGTGCGCATCCAAGGATTATGCAATGGCTAATAATGAACAAAAATACTGTCCGATATGCCAACTAGCTCAACAAAATGTGCGCGTGTCTGATGATGGTAAACGCTCTACACTCACATGTCATAGGTGCGGAGGAAAATTTACGATAACGGATACCGCCGCTACAGCCGCAAGGGAAAAAGGCATTCGCCATAAACTCTCTGCCTGGATTAGAGACCGGACTATTTCAGGCACAGAAATCCCGGAGATCGATAACAATAAATTGGAAGATATTGAAAAATTACTTCCGAATTATAGAGTGCCCGAAAAACAGCTAATCCTCATGCGTACTTGCGAAAAAATGACAAAATTTCCTGGATACGTGTTCTCTATCAATCTTGATCTCGATTACCCACTCGCATGGGCAGCAGAGGCGAAAGAACTTCAATATCTCCTTTATTCACTTTATGAGCAAGGCTTATTAAAGATACCCACAGGGGGTGGTGTAAAAATCACCGCAGCAGGATGGGCATTCCTCGACGAACACGCCCGCGCATCGGTCATCAGCGACCAGGGATTTGTGGCAATGTCGTTTGCGGAAGAAATGAAACCCGCCTGGGAAAATGGCATCCAGCCAGCCATCAGAAAAGCCGGATTCAACCCATACCGCACAGACATGCAACCAGGCATTGATCGAATTGACCTGAAGATCATGAACGAAATCAAAAACTCCCGCTTCCTAGTCGCCGACGTGACATTAGAAAGTCAAAATGTCTATTTTGAAGCAGGTTATGCGCTTGGACTAGGCATCCCGGTCTTCTGGTGCGTCAGACATGATTACGAGACAAAAACTCATTTCAATACTCGACAGTACAATCACATTGTTTGGAAGGATGAGCAAGACTTGGCCGATCAGCTTCATGTGTTCATCACGGCGATTATCGGAAAAGGTTCAGCCAAATGACATGACACTCAAAAAAGCCATTGCGGAGCCGTCAAAATGAAAACAAGCGGCCATTACGCCAAACTCGTGGAATGGTCAAAAATGTTAGACCTTGCCTAAGATCGACCCTGATTGAATATCGCGTGCACATACCTAAATCACTACTGGCAATCCTGTTTAGTTTTTTACTGGCCACCGCCGCCTGGGGGGAATCCACCGTCGAAGAAACCAGCAAAATCCTGAATGCCGAATGGGCGGAAATCTTCTACCGCACCCCCGGCGGCCAGCAAGCGGACAAATACAAAGCGCTGCTGCCCCGCATTCAGGCATTAAAAGCCCAATACCCGCAACGCGCCGAGCCGTTGATTCTTGAAGCCATCACCCTCTGCACCTTGGTCGCCGCCGATTGGGGCTTGAGCTCCTTAAGCCGCATCGAAGAGGCCAGGGATCTGCTGGAAAAATCCATCGCGATCGATCCAAGCGCCATGGAAGCGACTGCCTTGATTACCCTGGGCAACCTCTATTACCGCATGCCCGGCTGGCCTTTTTCCTTTGGCGACGACGACCAGGCCCTGGAATATCTGGAGGCGGCGATCAAGCTTGATCCTGAGGGGCTGGATTCCAATTATTTCCTCGGCGACTACTGGCTGAGCGAGGAGGAGTTTGACAAAGCCCTCCCGTATCTGGAAAAAGCGGTCAAAACAGCCGTCCGCCCTTACCATGAACTTTCCGACATGAAGATCAAAGCCGAGGCCGAGAAGGCTTTAAAAGCGGCCAGAAGCCGCGACAGCGGACGCCACGATTTCTTTTCCCAGAAAACCCCTGATTTCGACCCCTAACCCGACGGATGCAAACCTATGAAAAAACACGTGCTCCATTTTAGCCTGCTGCTGGCTTTGCTCATTCCCATCGCCGCCGTGCAGGCGGAAACCCTGCGCATTGTCGCCGAGCATTGGCCGCCTTATGTGGACGAGTCCGCGCCGCAGCAAGGCTTGGCCATTGATCTCATCACCACCGCGCTGGTGCGGGCGCAGTATGATTACAAAATTGATTACGAGCCTTGGCCGCGCGCGCTGGAAGGCGGAAAACTCGGCGTCTACGATATGATCGCAAATATCTGGTATTCCGAGGAGCGGGCGCAAGACTTGGATTACAGCGAACCCTATTTGATTAACGACATGCGCTTCATCAAGCGCAAAGACAGCCCGTTCAAGTTCAAAAAACTGAAAGACTTGAATGATTTGGTGGTCGGCGTCGTGAAAGACTACGCCTATCCGAAGGAATTCGCCGCCGCGAATAATTTTGCCAAAGTCAGCAACCCGGAGCTATTGCCTGCGGTAGGGGAGTTGGTGAAAGGCCATTATGATTTGGTCATCGGGGACTTGAATGCGATCAATTATGTGCTGCTGACATTCTTGCCGACCGAGTCGAAGAATTTGGAAATCCTGCCCCAGTCTGTGGGCCTGAGCAAGCTGTATGTCGCCGTCAGCAAGGTCAATCCCAAGCATGCCGAAATCATCAAGGCGTTCAACGAAGCCCTGCGCTCGATGCAACAAGACGGCACCTATCAAACCATTATCGACTCGCATCAACAGCGCGCGCCATGACGATAAAAAAAAGGGCTCACCCAGTGAGCCCTTTTTTGCGCGTTTGCAGAACGGTTAGTTAATGACGACGCTTTGCGCGACGTTGCCGGTCGCGGCGCTGCTGTAGCCATTCCACTCGAACACCTGGCCCAAGGCGAAGGCCTTGGCACCGCCGTTCCATTGGATCGTGGCGCACGCAGGCACCGTGACAGTGACCACCACCGCTTTGCTGGTTTTGAAGGTGATTAGATTGCCGCTGATCGCGGTGATCGTCCCCTTGCTGTTCAAGCCGCCCGTGGCCCCGGCCGGCTTGGCGCAGCTTGCCGAGTTGGACGGGGAAACCACCACGCTGCCTTTCACCGTCAGCGTTTGGCCGATGGCGTCGGCCACCGTCAACACCACGTTATAAGTCCCCGCCGTGGTGGGCTTCCCTGAAATGACGCCAGCCGACGAGACAGCCACGCCCGCTGGCAAGCCAGTCGCCGACCAGGTCAGCGCGCCGACACCGCCGGAGGCCACTTCCGTCGCGGCGTAGGCAACACCCACCGTCGCCGTGGCAGGAATGTTTGAGCTGGTGATGGCCAGCGCAGGGGCCGCGTTGATGGTCAAGGTGAGGTTGGCGTTGTACACCTCCCCTATCGCATCGGTGATCGTGACGACCACAGGATAGGTGTTGTTCGCCCCCAGCGCCGGGGTTCCGGCAATCGCGCCGCCACTGAAACTCAAGCCATTGGGCAGACCGGCCACTTTCACGGTGTAGGGAACCACGCCACCCGTGGGGACGACTTTAGTGCTGGGGTAGGCGACACCCACCTGTCCGGCCGCCAATGTCAGCGCATTCATACCCAGCCCGGCTGAAACCGTCATCGTGTTGGCGACGCAGAAGCCGGCATTGGCCACGCCGCTATAGCTGACGATCTCGCCCGCCGCGAAATTTGCCACAGGAGCCACAAACGTGGTGCCCGCTTTCGGCGCGTAGTAGACGCTCTGGCCGCCGTTGCTGATGCCGCCGGCGATGTCCAGCCAGAACTTGTTGACCGAGGAAATCACGCGGTTTTTATCGGCGCACAACGCCAGCACGTTCAGCGTCGCGGCTGCAGGCGCTGACTGGGCACCGAGTGAGTCGGTCGCGGTCACCGTGATCGGGTAGGCACCCACAGTGGTCGGCGTGCCGACAATCGTGTTATTGACGATGCTCAACCCGGCCGGCAGGCCCGTGGCCGAATACGTGATGGCACCATAACCGCCGGTTGCCGCCAGCGTGTAGCTGTAGGCGGCGTTGGCGGCCGCGTCGGTCGGAACCACAGTGAGATTCACCCCCGGATCGACCACCGTCAAAGGCAGCGTCACCGTCGCACTGGTGCTGTTGGTGGTGTCCTTCACCAGGACAACCACCTGGGTCGTTCCTAGCGCGCTTGGAACACCGGTGATGTTGGTGCCATCGAATGACAGGCCGGCCGGCAGAGGGGAAACGGTCGTGACCAGCGTGTCGCCGGCATTGCCGGCCACCGAAGCAACGGCTTGGGTGTAAGCGACGCCCGCGACGCCGCCGGCCAGGCTTGCCGTGTTGATGGTCGGCGCGACGGCGGCCGGGGGGACATATACGCCGTTCAGGTTGATGCCGTCATTCTGGGCGCCGAGGAACTTGCCCAAGTCGCCCGGCGCGGGAGTCGCCGAATCGCCATTGACCGGGAGCGCCTCATAGGTTTCAGGATCGAAACTGCCGGTGTACTCGTAGTATTCAAAGCGGCGGACCACCGACTGCGCCTTCGCGCCGACGGCGGCGTTGCCACCCAGATCCAACTGGCCGGAACCGGGCGCATTGAAATCGACTTGCAACAATTGCCACTCGATCTCGGTGTTGGCCTTCGCCTGCTTGATTTTCGCGTTGTCGGCGACCAGTTCCTCCAGTGCCACCGGCCCTTCAAGCTCGGTCGTGTACACCTTGACCCATTTCGCCGGGCCAAACTCGTAGGCGTTGGGCGGCGGCGCGGCGACGACGGCCTGGACAATCGGCGGCGGCGGGGCGACGCCGGGCGCGGGCGCGGGTTGCGGCGTCACCGTCCAAACCGGGGCCGGCAGCATAGCCTCCACAGGTACCAGCGTGCTGGACGAAGGGCTGGTCTCGGTCAGCCAGTAGTAATTGACCTGGGTGGGATTGGCGCTGGTTCCGACGCCAAAATGGTCGCAAGGATAGCTGGGGCCGTACAAAGGCGTCCCGCCCGTCCAACAACTGTCGTTGGGGGTCGGAACCGTCCCGGACGGTGTTCCCACATCCCAGGCACCGTTGACGAAATTCGCCTGGTAGATGACCTTGACGCCGAAATCGCTGCCGCCGTTGTTCCACTCGGTGATGGTCGGCGAGCCGTAGCGCTCCACCGTCGTCGGAAAACCCCGGCCCGCGCCGCCAAAGGTGTCGGTGATGTCCGTGGCATGCAATCCCTTCAGATCAACCTCAAACCCGTGGGCGGTCTTGCCGGTGTCGTCGACCACGTCAAAATTTCCGAGCACCCCGTAAACTTGCGCCCAACTCGGCGCCGACAACACCGCCAGCACAATGGCCGCTACACAATTTTTTTTCATGTGAAATCCTTAAAACATGGCGAACCCTAAGCCCTTGGCCTAGGTTTCGGTGGGTCAAACCAGAAAACTGGATAGAGAAGAGGCTTTAATCAAGCCTTGACGCTCGATAAGGCTAATTTGATGCCAACCCAGCCGCCCGGGCACGGACGGCTTGATTTTACTGGCCGCATGAAGGATTGGCGGACAAGGCCGGTTTCCGGCCCCCGCTTACAAAGTGCGCAAAAATGGTAGGGCTATGCAAAAATGGTAGGAACCACGCAAATGTTTGCGCACTGGCCCAAAAGGAAGCCGGTGCCTGCGGCAATAGCCGGCCGGGACTTTTTCAATCCCGACCCAGGCGTTTCGCGCCTGTCAGAGCGGATGCAAATTCATTTTCGCCGCCGACAGCGCCAAATCTTTGCTGCCGATGCGGCTAAAATTGACGCGGACATACGCGCCGGTGCCTTCACCGCCCAGCTTGAGGATGACGCCCTCGCCGAATTTGGCGTGGCTCACGCGCTGGCCGGGCCTGAAATGGCCAAACGGCGAAGCATCTTGCAAAGCCGGATTGAAAACCGAAACGGTGGCGGGCCTGGCCGGCGCGGAGGCCGTGACCGGCCGGGTGACGACGCCCTTCATGCGGACTTCCTGCACATGTTCGCGAGGAATCTCCCGCAGGAAGCGCGAGGCGCGGGGAGTGACTTCTTTGCCGTAAAGCCAGCGCGATTCGGCATGGGTGAGATAGAGCTTCTGCTTGGCGCGGGTGAGGCCGACATAGCACAACCTGCGCTCCTCTTCCAGGCGTCCCGGCTCCTCAACGGACTGGATGGCGGGAAACAGCCCCTCCTCCAAGCCGACCACGAATACCAGGTCGAACTCCAAGCCTTTGGCGGTGTGCAGGGTCATCAATTGCACGCAATCGTCGGCGTCGCCGCCCTGGGCTTCGCCAGCCTCCAGCGCGGCATGGGCGAGGAAATGGTCAAGCGGGCTTAAGGTTTCGCCTTCTTCCAGCTCCACAGGCTCCGACTCAAACTGGCGGGCCGCGCTGACCAGCCCCTCCAAGTTTTCCACCCGGTCTTCCCCGCGCCCGCTTTTATCCTGGCGGTAAAACTCGATCAGGCCACTTTTTTCCAGAGCCGCCTTTACTTGCCCGTGCAATGGCTGGTCTTGAATCTGCGCCGACAGAGCTTCGATCAAATCCAGAAACGCGCCCAGCAGCCCCCTGCCCCTGGCCGGCAACGCAAGGTTTTGGCGCAACAAGCAGGCCGCTTGCCACAGGGAAATATCCTGGTCGCGGGCCAGCTCGCGGATGGCGTCCAGGCTGCGCGCGCCGATGCCGCGGGTGGGTGTGTTGATGACCCGCTCGAACGACAGGTTGTCACCGCGGTTGGACAACAGACGCAAATAGGACAAGGCATCTTTGACCTCCTGCCGCTCGTAGAAGCGGAAACCGCCATAAACGCGGTGAAGGATGCCCATCGCAGACAGTTTTTCCTCGAAAGCGCGGGACTGGGCGTTGGAGCGGTAGAGGATGGCAGACTCCTGGTAGAGAATCGGGCGCGCGGATTCGTCACGGGGTTTGCCTGCTTCCGCGTCAGCCTTGGCCTGCTTGTCGAAGCTGGCCTGCCTCTCTTCCGCCCATTGCTTGATGCGGTTGGCAACGAAATCAGCCTCGTCCCGCTCGCTAAAAGCCGAGTAAACCTCGATGGGCGGCCCGGCCGCGCCCTCGGTCCACAGATTCTTGCCCATGCGGCCATGGTTTTGGGCGATGAGGGCGTTGGCCGCGCCGAGGATATTGCCGGTGGAGCGGTAGTTCTGTTCCAGCCTGACCACCTGGTGGTTGGGGTTGTCTTGCTGGAATTTGAACAGGTTTTCGATTTTCGCGCCGCGCCAGCCATAAATCGACTGGTCGTCGTCGCCGACCACGAACAAATTGTCGCGGTCATGGGTGAGCAGGCTGAGCCAGGCGTATTGGATGCTGTTGGTGTCCTGGAACTCGTCCACCAAGACATGGCGGAAACGGCGGCGGTAATGGGCGCGGGCTTCCGGGTTGTCGCGCAGGTATTCATGGGCCCGCAACAGCAATTCGGCGAAATCGACCAGGCCGGCCCTGTCGCATTGCGCCTCGTAAATCCGGTAGACGCGCAGCATTTGCCGCTCGAAAGGATCGTATGAATCCTCCATGTGGCGGGCGCGGAAGCCTTCATCCTTTTTGCCGTTGATCCACCATTGCGCCTGGCGCGGCGGCCATTTCTTATCGTCCAGATCCAGCTCTTTCATAATGCGCTTGACCAGGCGCAACTGGTCGTCGGAATCGAGGATCTGGAAGGTCTCAGGCAGGCCGGCTTCCTGCGCGTGGCGGCGCAGCAGGCGGTGGGCCAGCCCGTGGAAAGTCCCCATCCACATGCCGCCGGCGGGGAAGTTGAGCAGGGTCTCGATGCGGCCGCGCATTTCGCGGGCGGCTTTGTTGGTGAACGTGACGGCCAGGATGCTGTTGGGGGAAACCTGCTCCACCTGCATCAGCCAGGCGATGCGGTGGACCAGGACGCGGGTCTTGCCGCTGCCCGCCCCGGCCAGCACGAGCATGGCCGTGGGGGGGGCGGTGACCGCCGAGCGCTGGTCGGGATTGAGGGTGTCAATGATTGGGGTAATGTCCATAGGATGGCATTTTACCGCGGCAGCCCCCTTGACGCCTCCCCGCTTCCAGGCAAGGTCGCCGCTTAGACCAATTCCCGGGCCTTTTCAAAGGCGTCGCGAAAATCCAGATAAACCGGCTGCTCGGTTTCCAGCATCAGCGCCAGCAGGCGGTTCTGCAACTGGTATTTGACATTGCCCACGGCCAAGGCGCCAATGCCCACAGGATTCGGGCTGGCAGTCTTGCAACGCAAAGGCTCGCCGTTGTCCATGCGCTTGATGCCTTCCACCCCCAAAGGCGGAACGGCGTTGACATCGCCGATGACTTTAAGCTGCTGCGCGTCGGCGAGAATCTCCGCGTCCAGCACTTGCACGCCGGCCTTGGCGGCGCAGAACACCAGGTCGGCGTGGGCGATCAAGCGCGCCTTGTCGGCGTCGGAGCTGGCGTAAGTGCCGTGCAGATGGCTGCCGCAGAGCCTGTTGTATTCGTCGGCCTTTTGCAACGCGTTGTCAATGTTGAGATGGTCGACGATGGTGGTGTTCGCCCCCGCCAGCGACGCGATGACGCCCGTGGCCAGGCCGACCGGCCCGGTGCCCCCGAAGACGATGGCGCGCTGGTTTTGCAACGCCAGGCCATGCGTCTCCCGCAACTGCTTTTCCACAATGGCCACCAGGGCCGCCGCCGTGGTGAAGGCCCCGGAAGGATCGGCGAACACCGAGACGACGAACGGAGGCACCATGGCTTTTTTCGCCACCGCCAACATGTCCATGGCCAAACCGATGTCGCGGCCGCCGATGAACACGCCGGTGCGCTTCACGCCGGCGGGGCCGCGCGAGAAGATGGCGTCCTGCACCAAACCGGCGACCTCCTCCAGCCTGACATTGCTGTACGGCAGCAACACCTCAAAACCCGCGTCGGCCGCCATGTTCAGGTCGAACGGGCTGTTGTGTGGCATCGGGTCGAGCATGTGGATAATGGAACGTGTTGCCATGAGTTTGAACCCTCGTTGGATCGGACGGCAAGCTTGCATCCCCGCGGCGAAGGGCCGGCCGGCCTTCGGCCCTTCCGGAGTGGCAGGATTTGGCCTGCGCCTAGACCTTTTTGGCCAGCAGCCGCGCCGTGTCGAAGGCGTGCTCGTAATGCAGGTACACCGGCTTGTCAGTCTTGCGGGCCCTGTCGCCCATCAAAGCGAGCAACTTGTTCTGGGTCTGGTATTTGATGTTGCCGATGGCCAGCGCGCCGATGCCCACCGCGCCACTATTGGATCCCTGGATGGGCTCGCCCTTGTGGAAGGCGTCCAGGCCCGCGATGCCTGAGGGCGGCACGGCGTTGACGTCGGCGGCGACCTTGAGTTTGGGCGCGGCGGCGACCAGTTCGGCGCTTAGCACCTGGACGCCCGCCGCGGCGGTGGCAAACACCACGTCGGCGTTAAGGATCAAATCCGCCTTGCTGGCGTCGGCGGCACCTTCAATATGAGTCTTGCCCCCACCGTATTCGGCATTGCAAAACGCGGCGACGGACTGGGCCTTTTCCAGTTGGCGGCCGATGATCTTGACGCTCGCCCCAGCCTGCGTCGCCAGCACCGCGGCGATTTGGCCGACCGGGCCAGTCCCCCCCAGGCAAAGCACATTCGCGCCTTGCAGCCCGACCCCCTGTTTTTCCAACTCGCGCTCGGCCAAGGCCACCATGGCGGCCGCCGTGGTGAAAGCACCGCTGGGATCGGCGAACACCGAGACCTCGAACGGAGGCACCATGGCCGCGCGCGCCGAATTGAGCATGTCCATGGCGATTTTCGGGTCGCGGCCACCGATGAAGATGGCGGTGCGCTTCACACCGGAGGGGCCGCGCGAAAAAATGGCGTCTTGGACCAAGGCGGAGATGTCGCCCAGCTCAAGCCGGGTATACGGAAAGGTCGAGACCCAGCCCGCGTCCACCGCCATGTTTACGTCGAACGGGCTGAGGTTCTTTTCAGGGGTGAACATATGCAGAATGTAAACTTTTTCCATGGGTGCGATTCTCGTTATTGGGGTGGGAAAGTATACGGGGAGGGAAAGGCTTGAATCAATTCGCATTGTCCGACATTGCGGGGCGTTGTGGAAGGAGGCCGAGTGCTTTGCGGCAATTCTCCAGCGCGACCGACGGCGGCGCTCCCGCAGCCCGGCCGCGGAGTAGCCCCCAGGTCGCTTTAGGCTATTTTGTAGGCAGGAATAAGCCGGCGGGAAGCCCTGTCCTAGGCCGGCCGGCCCAGCCAGCCACGGAAGCGCAGCAGCACCAGCAAGCCCGGCACCGCCATCGCCGCGCAACTGATAAAAAAAGACTCCCAGCCCAGCGCGTTGGCCATGATGCCGCTGGGCGCGGCGACCAGCACACGAGGCACGCCCATCAAGCTGGACAGCAAAGCGTACTGGGTGGCGGTGAAGCGCTTGTCGGTCTGGCTGGCCATGAAGGCGATGAACGAAGCCGAGCCCATGCCGGCCGAGAGGTTTTCAAAACTGATAACCCCCATCAGCGCGACCAGGTTCGCGCCGGTGTGGGTCAGAATCGCGAAGGCGGCGGTGGACAAGGCTTGCAACAAGCCGAATTGCCAGAGCGTGGCGTAGATGCCATAACGCATGATCAGCGCGCCGCCGGCCAGCCCGCCCAGCAGCGTCGCCCAGAACCCGAACAACTTCACCACCGCGCCGATCTGGGTCTTGCTATAGCCGATGTCCAGGTAGAACGGCGTGGTCATCTGGCTGGCCACGGTGTCGCCCATCTTGTAGAGGAGTATGAAACCGAGTATCCACCAGGCTTCGCGGCGCTGGAAAAATTGCAGGAACGGTTGCAGCACCGCCTCCCGCAAAGTCTTCGGCAGATCGTGGGCCTCGGCAGGCTCCACCGCATGCCAGGTCACGGCCAAGCCGCCAAGCATCATCCCCGCCATGAGCAGATAGACCGACGGGAAACCGATGAAGTCGGCGAGGATCAAGCCGCCGCCGGACGCCAGCAGCATGCCCAGCCGGTAGCCGTTGACATACAGCGAAGCGCCTAGCCCTTGCTCCAGGTCGGCCAGGCTTTCGCGCCGGTAAGCATCGATGACGGTGTCCTGCGAGGCGGAAAAAAACGCCACCAGCATCGCGACGGCGGCCAGCGCGTAAGGGTGCTCGCCGGGGCTGGCGAAGGCCAGGGATGCGATGGCGGCGGCCAGCAGGATTTGCACCAGCGCCAGCCAGCCACGCCGCCGCCCCAGCCCCGGTATTCTGAAGCGGTCGAACACCGGCGCCCAGAGAAACTTCAGGGTGTACGGCAATCCCACCAGCGCGAACAAGCCGATGGTGGCAAGATTGACGCCGGACTCTTTCATCCAGGCCTGCATCACCGAGCCGGTCAGCAACAGAGGCAGCCCCCCGTAGAACCCCATCAAGAAAGCGGTCAGCATGCGGGCGCTGAACAACACGCGGAGGAACGGTTTTTCCTTAGAAGGGGTAGTCATAATCGAGGGTCAAGGGAGCGTGGTCGGAAAATCGTTCATCTTTGTAGATGGACGCCGCGCGGATTTTCTCTTTGAGGCCAGGGCTGACAATCTGGTAGTCGATGCGCCAGCCCACGTTCTTGGCCCAGGCTTGGCCGCGGTTGGACCACCAGGTGTATTGGTCGGGTGCCTGGTTGGCCACACGGAAAGCGTCCACCCAGCGTTCCGGGCCGAACAGCGCGTCCATCCAGGCGCGCTCTTCCGGCAGAAAGCCGGAGTTTTTCTGATTGCCGCGCCAGTTTTTCAAGTCGATGTTTTTGTGCGCGATGTTCCAGTCGCCACACAGCACATAATCCCGCCCGGAGCTTGCGCAACCGCGCAGGAAAGGCATGAATCGATCCAGGAAGCTGAATTTGACTTGCTGGCGTTGTTCGCTGGAGGAGCCGGAAGGCAGGTACAGCGAAACCACGCTGAGATTGCCGAAACGGGCCTCCAGATAGCGGCCCTCGGCGTCCATGTCGGGCCAGCCCAAGCCTTGGATGATCGCGTCCGGCTGCTTGCGCGCATACAACGCGACACCGCTGTAGCCCTTTTTCTCGGCGTCCAGGTAATGGCAGTGGTAGCCTTGCGGGCGGTATAGTGAGTCTTCAAGCTGGCCTTCCTGCGCCTTGGTCTCTTGCAGGCAGACCACATCGGCGTCCTGCAAGGCCAGCCAATCGAAAAAGCCTTTGCGCGCAGCGGAGCGCACGCCGTTGGCATTGAGGGTGATGATGCGCATCAAACGGGGCGAGGAGTCGTGGTTTTCCGCGGTCGCGGTTGGAGCAAGGCGGCGATGGCCGGAGGGTCTTGCGAAAGCCTGCTTTTTTTCTTGCGGTGGAGAGATGATTTCAGTACCATTACCTGTTTGTTTCCAACCGATGTTTGAGGGGAGAGAGCGTCCATGAAGGCGGATACCCATCCGAAGTATACAGCCATCGCCGTCCATTGCAGTTGCGGCAATGTTTTTGAAACTAAATCGACGATTTGCAAGGATCTGCAGGTCGAAGTCTGCGCCGCTTGCCACCCATTTTATACGGGCAAGCAGCGGCTCGTCGACACGGCGGGGCGCGTGGACAAGTTCCGCAAGAAGTACGGGCGGGCGGCGTAAGCGCTGGGCTGGCGCGCCTCTTGGGTTTTGGGTGGCCCAGGAGGCTAGACCAGTCGCAGAAATGCGGACTGGGCGCTTTCGTTGGGAAGCGTCAAGAAAATGACTCGCCCGCTTGCGATCTGTCCGCAATGCGGAAGTAAACGAGAAAGTTTGTGACAACCATCAACTGGGCGACCAGTTGACCATTCACTATCTGTCCAGAAAACCCGGGGTTAGCCAAGTTATTTTGACCAGGGCAAGGGCAGGCGCGGTCAGAAATCCTCAATCCCTTCCGTATTCGTCCAGCGTCGCCTTCAACGCCACCACATCCACGCCTAGCGGCAATGTGGCACGTCCAATCTTATCCAGCAAAATCAGCCGCAACTTGCCGTCCACGTTCTTTTTGTCCACCGCCATCAGCTCCAAGAACCGCTCGGCGTCCAATTCGGCCGGCGGGACGACGGGCAGGCGGGCGCGCCGGAGTATCCGCACGACGCGCTCCACGTCCCCGTCGGACAGCCAGCCCAGGCGGCGGGACAGGTCGGCCGCCTGGCACATGCCGATGGCGACCGCCTCCCCGTGCAGGCAGGCCCCATAGCCTAGGCCGGTTTCGATGGCATGCCCGAAGGTGTGCCCAAGATTCAGCGTGGCGCGCTCGCCGGTTTCACGCTCGTCGGCGGCGACGACCTCCGCCTTGTTCGCGCAAGACCGTTCAATCGCGTAACTCAACGCCGCCTGATCGCGCGTCAACAACGCCTCGATGTTCTCTTCCAGCCACGCGAAAAACCCGGGGTCGCGAATCAGGCCGTATTTGACGACCTCGGCCAGGCCCGCGCTCAGTTCCCGGTCTGCCAGCGTGTTTAGCACCGCCGTGTCGGCCAACACGCATTGCGGCTGATAAAACGCCCCGATCATGTTCTTGCCCAGCGGGTGGTTGACCGCCGTTTTGCCGCCCACGGAAGAATCCACCTGGGCCAGCAAAGTGGTGGGGATCTGCATGAACGGCACGCCGCGCTGGTAACAGGCCGCGGCGAAACCCGCCAAATCGCCGACCACCCCGCCGCCCAAGGCGACCAGGGTGGCGTTGCGGCTGAATTTCCGGGCCAGCAACTCGTCGAAGACCGCCATGGCCGAGGCCATGGACTTGTGGGCCTCGCCATCGGGCAGGATGACCGTGGCGACCTGCCTGCCTTCCAGGCTGCGCAGGACGCGGGCCAGATAAAGCGGCGCGACGGTCTCGTTGGAGACGACCATGACCTGGGACGAAAGAATGTGGCGGCTGAAGAATTCAGGTTCGTCTATGAGGTTGGAGCCTATGTAAATGGGGTAGCTCCGCTCCCCCAGGCTGACGCGCAAGGTTTTCATTTAAGAAGGCTTTCCGGCTCGGTTGAAGGCTTTGAGAATCTGCCGCACGGCATTGCGGCTGGAGCATTCGCCGGTGTCGACGACGCAGTCCGCGATAGCCTGGTAGACCGGCGCGCGCGTGTTAAACAACTCCTCCAGGCGCGCCTGCGGATTGTCGGTGTTCAGCAAAGGCCGGTTGGTGTCTTTGTGGACGCGCTCAAGCTGCTTGTCCACGGCGCACTGCAAGTAAACCACGAAGCCGCGCTCCCGCAAGACTTGCTGGTTCTCGGGCAGTATGGCCGAACCGCCTCCCGTGGCGAGCACCAGGGGGCTCATCAGCGTCAGCGCGGACAGCACTTCCGCCTCGCGCCTGCGGAAGCCGGCCTCCCCCTCGTATTCAAAAATCATCGGGATACTGACCCCGGTCCGCTGCTCGATTTCTTTGTCGCTGTCGAAGAACCGCAGCCCCAGGGACTTGGCCAACAACCGGCCAATCGTCGTTTTGCCGGCTCCCATCGGCCCCACCAGAAAAATGTTGCCGCTCTGCTTCATTTAGCGCACGCCCAGATTCTGCCTAAGGATCTTGGGCGTGAGGAAAATGAGCAACTCCTTCTTTTGATCGATGATGGAATTGTGCCTGAACATGAAGCCGATACCCGGCAGATCGCCGAAGAAGGGCACTTTCTGGGTGCTGTTGCTCTTAGTGCCTTCATAGACACCTCCCAAAACCACCGTTTCGCCGTTGGCGACCTGGACTGTGGTGTCTATCTCCTTCTTGTCGATGGCCAAACCCACGGTGGTCTGCTGCCCCGGCGAGTCTTTTTTGATGATCAATTCCATCCGGATATTGTCGTCCGGAGTGATATGCGGCGTCACCTCCAACATCAGCAAGGCGTCCTTGAACGAAATACTGACCGCGCCGGCGCCGCCGACGGCGACGGTCGACTGATAGGGGAGCTGCTGGCCCTGCTTGATGATCGCCTTGGTCTGGTCGGCGGTCACCAGCCGGGGATTGGACACAACCTCGCCCCGGCCTTCCTGCTGCGCGGCGGACAGCTCCAAATCGAGCAGATAGTCGCCAATCTTGAGCATGGTGAACCCAATGGCGCCGCCAGGCCCCGCCACCGACGGGTTGATGGGAAGGCTGGACAGCGCGTCGCCCGTGGCAAGGAAGCCATTGTTGGGGATGGACTGGACAAAATCACCGCCGTTGATCAGGATTTTCCGGCCGTTGACGTTGTTCACCGCGAAACGGCTGCCCAACTCCCGGCTGAAGTCGCTGTTGGCGATGACGATGCGGGATTCGATCAAGACCTGGCGCACCGGCACGTCGAGCTGCTTCACCAATTCCCGGATTCTTTCCAGATTCTTGGCGGTGTCTTTGACAATCAGCTGGTTGGTCCGGTCGTCAACCGTGACATTGCCACGCCCGGAGAGGATGGACTGCTGCTGATCCAAGGTGGTCTTCGCGATGGTGGTGGCCGTCAAGTTGTCCCGCTGGCTGCCGGCCTCGGTCGTTTTCTCTGTCGTGGACAGCAGGACTTCTTTGATATCTTTGGCGTTGGTGTAATTGATCTGGAGGATTTCGGTCTTCAGCGGCTCAAGCTCCTCGACCACCTTCAGCGCCTCCAGGTCGTCCTTGGTTTGCTTGTTGAGCTCGTCCTGCGGCAGGATTTGGATGATGTTGCCCTCCTGGCGCTTGCCCAGATTCTTCGCCTTCAACACCAGATCCAGCGCCTGGTCCCATGGCACGTCGTTTAGCCTGAGGGTCACATTGCCGCCGACCGTGTCGCTGGCGACGATGTTCAAATTGGTGAAGTCGCCCAGAATCTGCAAGACCGAGCGCACGGGGATGTCCTGGAAATTCAGCGACAGCTTCTCGCCGCCATAGGCGAAAGCCTTTTTCTTGATCTCGTCCCGCTCCACTTTGGTGAGCGGGCGGAACTCAATCGTCAACAGGTTTTCCACTTGATACGAAGAGTAGTCGTACTCCTCCGTGGCAGGCGTGACGACCAGCTTGACCCCGTTGGCGTCTTCCATCGCATCGATGGATTGCACGGGCGTGGCGAAATCCATCACATCGAGCCGGCGCGCCAACGTCGCCGGGAGGCTGCCATTCGGGAACGTGGCGACCACCTTGCGGCCTTCCTCGCGAATGTCCGCGACACTCTTTGGATTCGCCAGGGTTATCAAAACCCTCCCCACGCCTTTGTCCCCGCGCCGGAAGTCGATGTTGCGGATGCCGCCTTGCCCTGCGGAATAATCGCCGCCGACGGGAGGCGCCAAAGCGCGGACGGTGGCCGGCACGCGGCTAGGCGGCTCGGTCAAAGGGCCGGCCTTGCCTTTGCGCAACACCACAAAAATGCTGTTGCCCTCAACTCGCGTACTATAAGGCGGCAATTCCGTGAGGTTGAGCACCACTCGCGTCCGCCCGCCGGCGGCGATGGCCTGGATGGTTTCCGCCCCGCCGACGTTGACCGGGATTGACTTTCTGTCCAAGCCGTTGGCCACCCCGGGCAGATCCAGCGCAATTCTCGCCGGATTGTCGGTGTTGAAAACACGGGGGGAAAAAGCCGGGCCACTGAGGGTCAATTGCACCTGCAAACTATCCCCCGGCAATGTGGTGAAATCGACGGACAACAGTTTCAGCGGTTCAGCCTGCACGCCGGCGAACTGAAACACCAAGATAAGTGCCCAAGCAATAGGCCAAAGGCCATTCCAGGTGCGGAAGTTTTGTCTTTTCACAACCGTATCCATCGCGTTTCTCATTTTTTGCCACCGCTCGCACTCGCCGCTTCCGTCAGCGCGAGGGTTTGCTTGCGCTCGCGCCACCCCCCCGGACTGTCGGGTATGATCTCAAGTAATTCGATTTCGCTGTCCTTGATGCGAAGGATTTTGCCGAAGTTGCGTCCAATGTAATTGCCCACGCGCACCCGGTGTATGGTTCCATCGACAGCTTTCACCAAGCCCCACAAAACATTGTTTTGGTTGATCGTCCCGACCATGCGGAGTGTGTCAAGCTCGTAGCTTTCAAGCTCCTCCCTCGCCCGCGCCGTATCGGGGTGGATGCCATTGTCACTCTGCTTGGCCTCTTCCTGCTGATCGCTTCTCTCATTTTGAATGAACGGGTCGCGCAAATCTTCGGGTTTGAACACAAAAGGCTCCACCGTTTTAATTTCAGGCAGAGGCTCCACGACGCCCTTTTGCCGTTTCTTGATGCCGCTGACCCACTCATGCAAATCTGACAAGTCGCCGCCACCGCAAGCGGACAGCATCGCCGCCATCAGCGCGACGGCAATGCGCTTACGATAGTCCCGTCCTTTTATACGCCGGCTGACAAGCATGGTTACTGCCTCTTCTTCTTATCCGCAGCCGACTTGGGGGGGCCTTCTTCCAGATAGCGATAAGTCTTGACCAAGGCCTCCATGATCAGAGGCTTGTTCTTGTTGCCCGTCGCCGAGTTGTCTTTTCGCGGAATGATTTTCACGTTGTGGATCGTCACAATGCGCGGCAAGGAGGCCAAGCCGCTGATGAAAGTGCCAAATTCCATGTAGTTTCCCAACACCCTGATGTCGATGGGCAACTCGGCGTAGAACTCTTTGGGCGACTCGCTGCCGGGCTTGAAAAGCTCGAACTCAAGGCCCGAGGCCAAGCCAGTCTGGGAAACGTCCACCAACAAATCAGGAACCTGGGTCTTGTCGGGCAACTGCCGCAGCAAGTCGCCAAAGGACTTTTCGATTTCTTCGAGTTGCAGCTTGTACTCTTCGAGATTGACGGCTTTTTTCTGCTTGGTCTCGAACCCGGTCTTCAACTCCTGCTCCTTGGCTTGGATGGTGCCCAGGTCGGCAAGCTGGTTTTGCGTGTCAACGTAGTAGACCCCGCCCGCGGCAAGGGCGCAAATCAGAAGCACCGCCGCCGCCTTTATCGGGAGGGGCCAGGAGCCGATGTTGTCCGGATCTAAACTGAGGTTGGAAAGGTTCATGGCGCGCCCTTCTTTTTAACGACCGGCTTGATCTCCGGCCTGTCAATCGTGGCCTGCTTCATCTGCAGCGTGAACTTGTTCTGCCGCTCCTTCTTGGTGTCCCTGGCGTCAACCCTGGTTTCAATGATATTGAGGAGGGGCGATTTGAGCCAGGCGGAAGATTCCAGATTGCGCATGTACGCGGAGACGCGGGCGTTGGACTGGGCGACGCCATTGACCGTGATGCTTTTATCGACCTGGACCAAGTCGGACAAATACACGCCTTCCGGTATGGTGCGCCCCAACTCGTCGAACAAATGCACAATCTCAGGACGGCTGGCCTGCAATTGCTGAATGACCTCCATCTTGGCAAGCAGGCGCTTTTTTTTGGCTTCGAGTTCTTCGATTTCCTTGATTCTTTTGTCCAGGACCACTATTTCAGATTCGAGATAGCGGTTGCGCTCGGCCTGATAATCCACCCGGGAGGCGATGTCGAAATGCACCATCACCATCAACGCCATCGTCAGGCTCACCCCAAGCAAAATGGCCGCGATAAAGTCCTTTTGCTGCTGCTTGCGAATCTCCGCTCGCCATGGCAGAAGATTGATGCGCGCCATTAGTCGAAACTCCTCAAGGCCAAACCGCAAGCCGTCATCATCGCGGCCGCGTCATTCGTCAGGCTGTGCGGTTTTACCCGGTTCGACAGGGACATGTTGAGAAACGGGTTGGCGACAATGGTCGGTATCCCCAGGCTTTGCTCCACATAGCGGTCAATCGCGGCGATGGACGCGCATCCGCCGGCCAACACCAGGTTGTCGACGCCCTTGTGGGAACTGGAGGACAGGAAAAATTGCAGGGAACGGCCCACTTGCTGCGCCAGCGCCTGCTTGAACGGCTCCAGCACCTCGGTCATGTAATTGTCCGGCAGGCCGCCATGCTTCTTGGCCAACCCGGCCTCCTCGTAGGAAAGCCCGTAACGCCGCTGGATTTCCTCGGTCAGCTGCTTGCCGCCGAAGCCTTGCTCGCGGGTGTAAATGATACGGCCATTGTGCAGGACGTTCAGCGTGGTCATGGTGGCACCGATGTCTGCGATGGCGATGGTCGTCTCCGGCCCGCCTTCCGGCAGTTGGTTGGCAATCAAGCTGAAAGCGTTTTCCAGCGCGTAAGACTCGATGTCGACGATTTCAACCTTGAGGCCGGCCAGCTCCACCGCCGCGACGCGATCCTCGACATTTTCCCGCCGCGAAGCGACCAGCAGGACGTCCACCATGTCCGGGTTTTTTTCGCTGCGGCCCTGCACCTCAAAGTCGAGGCTGACTTCATCCAGGGCATAGGGGATGTATTGGTCGGCCTCAAGCTCGATTTGCGCCTCCATCTCGTCGTCGCTGAGATTGCCTGGCATGGAAATGACTTTGGAGATGACCGAAGAAGCAGCCACCGCGACCGCCACATGCTTCAGCTTGCTCCCGGATTGCGCCACCACCGCCTTGACGGTGTTGCCTATCGCCTCCGCGTTGGCGATGGTCTTTTCCACGACAGCGTCTTGCGGCAGCGGCACCACCCCGTAGCTTTCCACCCGGAACAAGGTGCCTGTCCTGCTTAACTCCAGCAGCTTGATGGCTGCGGTACTGATGTCGATGCCCAACAATGGCGGCTTTTTGCGTCGTAAAAACATGTCCGAGTTCCTTATGCCTTTCCCCGAGGAGGACTGCCGCGCCTAAGTGTAGCGGAAGCAATCGGTGCCTGGCGATAGGCTTTCAACGAATGCCCGCTGGGCGCCCGTGCCTGTCAGCATGGGGACGGATGCGAGCGACCTTGATGGCGAGTGGCCGACATTTTACTCACTAAAAAATTGAACAAGCTTCCATCCTGCCCAGCGCGCCGACGCGGCAGAATGGCCAGGAACTGGCCCTACCGCAATACGGCGGCCCTTCCCGGGGCGGCTAAAACACAAGCCTTGTGCGCCGCTGTGGCCCGCCTGGCGGGCTTGACGCGATTTAACCGCCGCGCTGTAGTATATTATCATTGAATCTCGCCTATCGAGAAAAACAGGCAACCGAACACGCTGCCCACGTCTCAGCGACCGCCATAAATCCACCCCCCACCGACGAAGAGCAGCGAGTGGCCAGACCTAAGAAAAAAAGCGCTTCATCCCGCCCTCTTCGCCGCCTTGCCCGGCTCATGCTCTTTCTGCTGATGGGCGCGGCGCTGCTGGGCGGCGTAGGCTCTTACGTCCTCTATCGCAACATCGAATCGCAACTGCCCGACATCGATCTGCTGCTGGACGTACGCTACCAGATTCCGATGAGCCTTTATAGCCGGGACGGCAAACTGATCGGCCAGTTCGGCGAAAAAAAGCGCAGTCCCCTGGGGATAGCCGAAATCCCCCTGCAAACGACCCGGGCCTTCCTGGCGGCGGAGGATGACCGGTTTTTCGAGCATCCCGGCGTGGACTATCAAGGCCTGTTGCGCGCCGTGTTCGAGTTCGTGCGCACCGGGGAAAAACGCCAGGGCGGCAGCACCATCACCATGCAAGTGGCGAGGAACTTCTTCCTGAGCAGCGAAAAAACCATCTTCCGCAAGCTCACGGAAATCATGCTGGCCATGAAGATCGAGTCCAAGCTGCCCAAGGAACAAATCCTGGAGCTTTACCTCAACAAGATTTATTTCGGCCACCACGCCTATGGCATCGAAGCGGCCGCGCAAATTTACTACGGCAAACACGTCTCCGAGCTCACCCTGGGCGAAACCGCGATGGTCGCGGGACTCCCCAAAGCGCCGTCCAGCTTCAACCCCATCGCCAACCCGGAGCGGGCCTTGCTGCGGCGCAATTATGTGCTCAAGCGCATGCTGAAGCTGCAATACATCGACGACGGGCAGTTCGACGCGGCCATGGCGGAGCCCGTGCGCGCCAGCCTGCACTTCCCCGCCATCGAGCTGGACGCCCCGTACACGGCCGAGATGGTGCGCGCGGACATGTTCCAGCGCTATGGCGAAGAAGCCTACACCGCCGGCTACAAAGTCTACACGACCATCGACAGCCGCCTGCAAACCGCCGCCGACAAGGCGCTGCGCCAGGCCCTGCACGAATACGACGAGCGCCACGGCTACCGGGGGACGAAACAGAGGATCGACCTGAAGCAATTCAAAACCGACAAGGAGTGGGACGAACAATTGGCGGGCATTCCCGAGGAGGGCGACACGCTGCCGGGGGTGGTCATGGCCGTCAAGGAGCGTTCGGTGGATGTCTACCTGGGCCGCTCGGGGCTGGTGCCCGTCAACTGGGACGGGCTCAAATGGGCGCGGAAATACCTCAACCAAGACTCCCAGGGAGCCTATCCGCGCAGCGCCAAAGACGTGCTGAAGGTGGGCGAAATCATCCGCCTGCGCCTGACGGACAATGGCGAGTGGGCGTTGACCCAGACGCCGAAAGTCGAGGGCGCGCTGGTCTCCATCGACCCCAAAAACGGCGCCATCCTGGCCATGTCCGGCGGCTTTGACTTCTACCACAGCAGCTTCAACCGCGTCACCCAGGCGCAGCGCCAGCCGGGCTCCGGCTTCAAGCCGGTGCTGTACGCCTCGGCGCTGGACGCCGGCTACACCCCGGCCAGCGTCATCAACGACGCGCCCATCGTGTTCCACGACCCCTCCATGGCGGGGGGCGCGTGGCGGCCGCAAAACTACAGCGGCCGCTACTACGGCCCGACCCGCTTGCGCGAAGCGCTGGTGAAATCGCGGAACCTGGTCTCCATCCGCCTGCTGCAAGAGATCGGCCTGGACAAGGCGATAGAAACCGCCAAGCTGTTCGGCTTCGACGAAAGCGAACTGCCCCGCTCCCTCTCCCTGGCCCTGGGCAGCGGCACGGCGACGCCGCTGAGAATGGCCCAAGTCTATGCCGTCTTCGCCAACGGCGGATTCCGCGTCGACCCCTATTTGATCGAGCGCATCGAAACCCAGGACGGCGGGATCGTGTTCCAAGCCACCCCCCAGGTCGCCTGCCCGCTGTGCGACGATGCGGAAAACCGCCCGGCCAACGCGGCGCCGCGCGCCCTCACCCCCCAGGTGCATTTCATGATCAACTCGATGCTGCAAGACGTGGTGCGCTTCGGCACCGCGACCAAGGCATTGGAACTGGGCCGGGGCGACCTGGCCGGCAAAACCGGCACCACCAACGAGCAGCGCGACGCCTGGTTCGACGGCTACGCCCCGGCCGGCCTGCAAATCACCAAACCGGCGGCCCATTCCGAAAAAATCGGCCCGCCCCGCCCCGGCGGCGAAATCGACGAAGAAGCAGGCAAGCAGGCGGCCGGCCTGGTCGCCGTCAGTTGGCTGGGCTTCGACTCGCCCAAGCCGCTGGGGGAAGGGGAAACCGGCGGCCACACCGCCTTGCCGATGTGGATGTACTTCATGCAAGAGGCGCTCAAGGACATCCCCGAATCCAGCTTCACCTTGCCGGAAGGGCTGGTGGAAGCGCGCATCTCCTCGTCCAGCGGCTTGTTGGCCAAGGGCAAAGGCACGAACGTCATCACCGAATACTACCCGCCGGATCTCGCCCCGAAGCACTACACCGCCCCGGCGAAAAAGCGGTCGAAGCGGGTCTACGGCAACGATTCCAACGACGACGCGGGAGACGATGGCTCCGACGAGGGCGGATCTTCCGGCTCGGACTCGTCGCAGGACAGTGGATCGGGCGGCAAGAGCGCCGAACCGCTGTTTTAAATCCGACCCCGTAACCGCCATGTCCAGTGAAAACCGCTTGCGGCAGCGCATTGCCATGGAGGCCGCCCGCATCATGGCGGAAGAAGGCATAGACGAGCACGGCCTGGCCAAAAAAAAGGCCGCCGCGCGGATGGGCGTCGCCGAACACCGCAACATGCCGCGCCGGGAAGAAATCGAGGCGGCGCTGGTCGAACACCAGCGCCTGTTCGGCGCCGCCGACCAATTCCACAGGGTTGCCCATTTGCGCAAACTGGCACTCGAAGCCATGCGGTTTCTGGCCGAGTTCTCCCCATTGCTGGTCGGCGGGGCGTGGAATGGCAGCGCGGGTCGGTTCAGCCCCATCCGTCTGCACCTGTTCCCGCATGCGCCCGAAGACGTGATGTTGAAACTGATGAATGGCCGCATTCCATTCGAGGAAAAATCCCACAGCCTGCCGCGCGAGGCGGAATTGCCGGGCGATTTGCCCGCGCTGCATTTCTGCGTGGACGACACCCGCGTCGAACTGCTGCTGTTTCCCTATGCCTGGAAAGGGCGCAGCTTGAGCAAAAAAGGCAGCCAGGCAGTGGGCGGCAACATCAAAGATCTGCAGAAGCTGATGGAGACAGAACCCCCGCCGAACCATCGCCGCCAGGAAAACTAGGCTATGTGATCGTCAATGGCGAGAAAGTGTCATACCTGCTCCCTGCCGTATGACGGCCTATTTTCTTTAATCCACCCACTTTTGAAACATGACCCCACTGCAAAACGACTGCTTTATCCGCGCCCTGTTGAGACAACCCGTGGAGCGCACGCCGGTGTGGATGATGCGCCAAGCCGGGCGCTACCTGCCGGAATACCGCCGCGTCCGCGAACAGGCCGGCAGCTTCATGAACCTTTGCACCAACCCCGAACTGGCCTGCGAAGTCACGCTACAGCCGCTGGACCGTTACCCGCTGGACGCCGCCATCCTGTTTTCCGACATCCTCACCATCCCCGACGCGATGGGCTTAGGGCTGCATTTCATCGAAGGCGAAGGGCCGCGCTTCAGCCGCCCCGTCCGCACCGAGGCGGACATCCGCGGGCTCGCCGTGCCCGACCCTGAAGACCGCCTGCGCTACGTGCCCGACGCCGTGCGCCTGATCCAGCGGGAACTGCGAGGCCGCGTGCCGCTGATCGGCTTCTCCGGCAGCCCGTGGACGCTCGCCACCTACATGGTCGAAGGCGGCAGCAGCCGCGACTTCCGCAAGATCAAAGCCATGCTCTACGACCGCCCCGACCTTGTGCATGAGTTGCTGGGCACGCTGGCAGACGCCGTCGCCGTGTATCTCAACGCGCAAATCGCCGCCGGGGTCGACGCCGTGATGCTCTTCGATACCTGGGGCGGGTCGCTGACCACCGTGCAATACCAAGCCTTCTCGCTGCACTACGCCCGGCGCATCCACCAGCAACTCAATCTGAACGCCGGCGGGCGCCGGATTCCCGCCATCCTGTTCACCAAAGGCGGCGGCCTGTGGCTGGAGTCCATGGCCGAAACCGGCTTTGACGCCTTAGGTCTGGATTGGCAAACACCCATCGCCGAAGCCCGCCGCCGCGTCGGCGACAAAGTCGCGCTGCAAGGCAACCTCGACCCGGTGGCCTTGTACGCCTCGCCAGACGCCATCCGCGCCGAGGTCAAACAAATTTTGACCGACTTCGGCCACGGCACGGGCCATGTGTTCAACCTAGGCCACGGCGTGCATCCGGACATCAAGCCTGAACATGTGGGGGCGATGATCGAGGCGGTGCATGAGTTCAGCCCGGCTTTCCACCCGTAATGGAATGGATTTAAACGCCAAGCAACCCGGCAAGAGCGGCCACCCCGCGTCGGGCGGCGTTTGAAGCGGCCAACCGGCAGGATTATTCCCGCAGATCAACCGGAAGAAAGAAGGCGCGGCCTGAATGGGAGGGGAAGGCCGCGCCTATCCCTCGCGTTGCGCAAGGGCTTAAGCCAAGGCGATGCCGGGGATGATTGGCCTCGCCAAGCCCTTAATTTACTTAAGGGGTGGAAAAAGAATACTCCAAAATCCCGGCGATGGAACATGCCGTTTAGTGAATTGACTCGTTCCTGCCGGGAAGCGATGCCACGCCGCAGGTTTCAACGCACAAAGCCCTCCTGTTGAGCGGCTTGCTCCTGGGCGCGCTTAAGCCGTTCCATTTGCTCGGCCTGCCTTTGTTTCTCATAGGCCAATTGCTTGCTCAGATTCACTATCTCCTGTTGCAGGCGGGCCATTTCATTCTGGGACGCGCAAGCGCCCACGGCCATCAGCATCAATGCCACCACGGTTCTGGCGAGAATTTGTCGGTATTTAGTCAATCTACTCATGACGCGACACCAGCGCAGGATGTTCGGCCAACAAAGCCAGAATGTCAGTGTCACAAGCCCCGCAACCTGAACACGCGCCGGTCGCTTGCGAGATGCCTTCCAAATCAACGACGCCCTTTTCGACCAGCCGCTCGATTTGACCTATCGTCGTCCCGCTGCACGCGCAAATACGCTCGTTTTTCCTGTCTTGATTGATGTGATTCATGTCAATGCTGGCAATCTTTAAGTTCTCTGTCATGTCCCCGCGCCTGGGTTTAAATACCTATTCTGGCGCTTCAGCGCCGCACAGCCGACCACTGGAACGGTCAAAATTAGTTCCCGCGCTGGAACGCGGGAACGATGGGGTTATTCTCCGCAAATCCACATGAACTGGCACATTTCACCATCGTTCCCACGCTCCGCGTGGGAATGCATCCAGCGACGCTCCGCGTCGCGTTTCGGCCTAGCGCGGATACCTGGCCACTGTTTCGGGACGCAGAGCGTCCAAGGCGGCATTCCCACGCGGAGCGTGGGAACGATAAGATTAGTCGCCAAACACCCATTTCGAGCCGGTGTGCTTCATTTCCTCCCAAGCTTCGATGTGGCGCTTCAGTTCCGGGTGCTGTCGGCCCCGTTCGATCAAAGCCCGCCGAGCCTCGGGGTCAAACGGAATCGGATTGGGGCCTAGGCATTCATTCCAAATCTTTGCTAACAAGGTTTCTGGCTGGGGATTGGTGGATTTGGTTTTTATTTCAGCAATATAAAAGAAATAGTCAGGACTTTCTTCGCCATGCTGAATTTTTATTTTTTCAATAAAACACTCGAACGGAAACTGGCTTTTTGCAATTCCAATTTGAAATTCAAAGATTTTCCATTTGAACCCTTCAAACAAAAGACCATGCCAGCTTAACCGCTGATCGCTTTGGTTTTTTAAGTGCGGAACTACAGTATCATATAAACCATATTTGCTACATGAAAAAATCAGAGACCGCAAGTTAACATTGTGCTTTTCGACGAAACAAAAACCATCCATGACGAGTTGGGAAAAATTTAGACTCATAATTTCTAGATTATCCTCTCTATCTTGCTCTGTTTGACCCCAAAACATGCCATCCCAACATAGAGTAGCCAATGTATTATTATCCTTGAGGAGGCTGAATACGTCTCGTTGCCAATCTGTTCTTGGGCGGCTATCAAAACCGCTCCCAAAGACAATACAAGCATCCGTTTGAAGCAGGGAGTAAAGCCATTGATCTGCGAGTACAATTGCACTAAAAGACGAACACCATCGAAGCAAAGTACAAAGAAATGCATCTTGGCCAGACTCGTCATCCATGTCTTTGACTAAAGGGTGTACGGTGGAAGGTTTTTTATATTCATGCGCTTCAGTTCGCGATTTTGGGCCATGCACAAGAGCATGAGCAATGACCGAAAAAGTTATATCACGATCAAGCTCATCAACAAACGGAAGACTCTTATCTGATAATTCATAACGCTGGGCATCTAGCGACAGATTGGATTTGCTATCGAAAATAGAAATACTTGGGGGCTTTAGCTGTGTTTCTCTAGGCCAATTAAAAGACGAATCAAACATATGTCGTGGACTTGATATTTTTAGACCATCACATATTACTCTCGGATAATCAAAGAAAGTCCAATATATCACATCAAAGCCGAGAGGATATACAGCCAACCATTCCGGGTGATATGTGCTTTTTCGCAGGGCTGCAATATATTCCTGAGGAAGCGTTTTTGAATCCCCCCCTCGAATAATTCGCCTATTGACCAGTGGCCAGTCCCAACAGAACCAATCTGTTCTCCTTCCCCGCCACGTCCAATCGGTATGTTCTTTTTTATCAAGCTCCAGTGCATGAGCAGATTTGACTGATATATCAATCTCAATAGTTGATCCAACAACATCCCTCTCCACCCTCCTAAGCTCAATAAGCCGACTATCCCCTTCAGCCTCGACGAAATATCCTAGCGCACGCGAAGCCCCAACGTGCCTCGTCCAAAGCCGAAACCTCGGCCCCAATAGGAAAACAGCAAACGCCCCAATCCCAAACCGTCCCGCCCGCAACACTTTCAGTTTACCCTCATCATCGACGAATTCCTTGGCCCATTCCGGGCTCTGCCGAAACGAAGCCCCCGCACGGAGGAAGTAGTTTTGAATCGTGTCGGCGGTCATACCGATGCCTTTGTCGGTGACTCGCAGTATCCAATTGCCGTCGCCTTTCTCATCAATAAAGTCAATCTGCACATCGGCGTCCTGCTTCGGCAAATCCAGCGATTCCACCGCCACGCCATGGGCCTCGCACCAAGCATGCAGCTCACAAACCGCATCGACGGCGTTTTGCATGAGTTCTCGCACACCGACGCCCGGCTCCTTGCCATACAGCGGCTCAACCAGCAGCGTCAGCAGATTGGGGTCGGTGGAATAGCCAGTGCGCTCGGGGACGAAAGGCAGGCTGTCGCGGAATGCGGGGTCGTCGAGGTTGGAGTGGATTCGGCGTGTCGCCAGTTTAAGGCGATCCAGGCCAAGGTCGGCGCGCAGGCCATAGGCTTCGTCGAGGACGGCGGTGGCGTGGTCCATTTCCTGTTGCAACCCGGCCAGCAGGTCGCGCAGTTGCAGATAGACCGCTTGGCTGATGTCGGGGCTGACGGTGACCATTTTGCCGCGTGGGTCGCTGGCCGGGCCGATGTGTCGCACGGCGAGGTGCTTGGCCCATTCCCGCACCGACACCGGGCTTTGCGGATTGCGCAGTTTCAGCAGCGCGGGCGGGGTGCGCTGGCGGTCGATTTGCAGATAATCCGCGACGCGCAGCAAGGCCATCGGGTATAGCACGGCGCTGCCCATCGGCTGGGGTTGGCGGGGGTAGCGGTGATCCAGATAAGCCTGGCAGACGCGCAGCGACATTCCATGCGAGCGGGCGGCGAGGCCGATCAGGTCGGCCAGCGTTTGCAAGGGATGGCGCGGTTCGCCCAGCGCGGGGAATTGACCCACGCCGGCGCCCGCCTCCAAACCGGGGAAGCCATAGATCGCGATTTCATGCGCCAACCGCGCATGATGGCGGCGGATGAATTCGCCGATGACCAGATTATGGTTGTGATGCCACTGGCCGGGGTCTGCGGGCAGGCTTTCAAACTTCCAGCCTCCCCGCACCGAGTCCAGCCCGATGATGGCTCCCAGGTTGCGGTCGCTGAAACGCTTGGCTTCGCGCTGGAAATCTAGCCACAACTCGCGCCAAGGCCGGTCGGCTGGATGGCCTTGATGTTCGTCTTTAAACCAAGGCAGGGGCTGGAAGCGGCGGTTCTCGCCGACCAACTCCAAAAAACCCGCGGGCCGCAGGTGCATGGCGATGTCGTGCAACAGGGTCGCACCGATAAGGACGGCGGCGTCGGCGTCGCCGAGTATGCCGTCGCCCCATATCGCCTTGGGAATCAAATCGACTTCCGCCGCCAACACCTGGTTGATATGCCGGTGGCCATGGTCGGTGTAGTCGGGGAAAAACGGCAGTTGATTGTCGATCAGAATTTCACCGGCACGATTGGCGTAGTCGCGGATGTGCGGCTGGAGAGGGCTTTCATCCAGCAGGTTTTTCAGTGGTTGGGGAAATTCGATCATGATAGGCTATCAATCCTTGGAGGTAGACTCTATGGCAACGATCACACTCGACACGCTCAAATTTGTCCGCAAGCCGCGGGAAGTCGGGTTTCGCTCGCTCCCAAGCGCCCGCTTAGGAACGAGCAAAACTCGGCGAGCGAATGCTATGCCTGCCCAAACTCGGCAACACCGCCGATATAAAGTGTCTCCGGCGCAATGTCGATCTCGCCCGGCCAGGTGACGGTGCCATAATCAATCCGGGCCAACCCGAAGAAGCCTGGATTCCGCAAACGCTGGAACACGGGATAGCGCAGATAGGGCGACATGTCGAAAAATCTGCGTTCGCCATTCTCGAATGTCAATAACAGGCGGTAATCCGGCAAGGCTTGCACGGCAGTGACGGCTGGCAGCATGGCGTCCTCTCAACGTAGCGGATCAATCGGGAAAACTGGCTCGCCCTTGACCGCCAGCGACCAGTCCGCCATCAGTTCTTCCTCATGCAGATCGATCCAGACTTGCACTTGGCGGACTTTTTTAACTGGCAGCTTCCCTTCCAGCAATTCGCCGCCGGGGATGGCGAACACGGCGTTTTCCCCTTGGTATTCGACATGGATATGCGGCAGATTGTGCTGCTTGGTATCCATGAACAGCATTCTGATGATGAGGCCGTAGAACATGCTGATCGCTGGCATGGTGTTTATCCTATGATTTTCGTGCGGGACGCTACTCGATATTCTGGATCTGCTCCCGCATCTGCTCAATCAACACTTTCAACTCCACCGAGGCTTTGGTGGTTTCGGCGTCGGCGGATTTCGAGCCTAAAGTATTGGCCTCGCGGTTCATCTCTTGCAGCAGGAAGTCCAGCCTTCGGCCCGAGGGTTCGTTTTGGCGCAGGGTCTTCAGAGTTTCGCCGATGTGGGCGTCGAGGCGGTCGAGTTCTTCGGCCACGTCGAGCTTCTGCGCCAGGTAGACCAGCTCTTGCTCCAGGCGGTTCTGGTCGGGCTGGGCGCTGACTTCGGCAATGCGGGTGGTGATTTTCTGGCGCAGCGCGGCCAGCACTTCGGGCATGCGGACGCGCACCTCGGCGAGGTGTTTGCGCATTTTCAGGCAGCGGATTTCGATCAGCTCGGCCAGTTGCGCGCCTTCGTTGGCGCGCACGGCGACGACTTTGTCCATCGCCTCGCCCAGCAAGTCGAGCAGTCGCGGGGCAAGCTGCTCGCGGTCGAGGTCGGCCTCGCGCAGCACGCCGGGCCAGCGCAATAAATCCAGCGCGGTGAAGCTGCCCAGCGGCTTGGCGCTCAAGGTTTCGATTTCACCGGTGGCGGCGAGCAGCTTGCCGACCAGTTCCGCGTCGAATTGCAGGCCCGCCGTCTGGGCCTGGGCTTTTTTCTGGTTGAGGGCCACATCCAGCCGTCCGCGCTTGACGCTTTGGCCGATGCGGGCGCGCACTTCGCCTTCGAGAAAGCGGAACGATTCGGGCAGGCGCAGGGCGATGTCGAGGTAGCGGTGGTTGACCGAACGCACTTCCCAGGCGAACGCCCAGCCTTCAATTTCGCGTTCCGCTCCGGAAAACGCGGTCATGCTTTTAATCCACATGGTTTGCTTGTACCTTATGCAATGTTAGCGTGTCATAAGACCGTCATGGTAGAGCCAATCTTGTCCCGGGGAAACTCCCATAAGGCGCGATGAACCAATATTTCAACGAAAACGACTATCCCAGCGCCTGGTATTTCCTGCAGCCGGGCACCCAGATTGACGAGTACGTCATCGAGCGCGCGCTAGGCGGCGGCGGCTTCAGCTCGGTCTACCTGGCCCGCCAGCACGGCGACCAGCGCCAGGTGGTCATTAAGGAGTACCTGCCTCGGCGGCTAGCCCACCGCACTTGGGGCAATCTGGTAGTGCCCAACAGCGAGGAGACGCGCGCCTTGTTCATCATGGGCCGCAAGCTGTTCCTGGAGGAGGCGATGGCGCTGACCAAGTTCCACCACCCCAGCATTGTCGAGGTGTTGAACTTTTTCCAGGCGAACTCCACCGTCTACTTGGTGATGACCTACGAGTACGGCCGGATTTTGGGGGACTATCTGAAGGAAAAGAACGGGCCGATGAGCGAGTCGTTCATGATGACGGTGTTCCCGGCGCTGCTCGAAGGGGTCAAGTGCATCCATGAGCATGGCTTCCTGCACCTGGACATCAAGCCGCACAATATTTTGATCCGCCAAGGCGGCGACCCGTTGCTGCTGGATTTCGGCGCGATCCAGCCCTATCCCTATAGCGGCCCGCCCAAAATCGGCAAAGTCTCCTCGGCGGGCTTTTCGCCCATCGAGCAATACATCGACGGCGGCAGTCTGGGGCCATGGAGCGACCTCTACGCCTTCGGCGCCTCCATGCGCATGTGCCTGGACGGCAAGACGCCGCCGCCTTCGAAAACCCGCGCCGAGAAGGACACACTGGTGCCCACCGTCAAGACGTTCCGCAAGCATTACCCGCTATTCCTGCTCGAAGCCATCGACGCCGCCATGGCCGTGAACCCGAAAGACCGCCCGCAATCGGCGCAGGCGATGATCGACGCGCTGAAGCCGCCCGCAAGCTAGGCCGCTCAGCGCGCAGGCAGCAGGGCGAGGCGGTGCCTGCCCTGCCCCGGCAGCAAAGGCAGCGCGAGCCCTTCCCGCCACGCCGCTTGCTGGTCGCGGTAATAGGCCGACAAGGGATGGCCGGACTGCCCGCCCGGCATGTGCAAGATGCCCTGCTCCGGGTGGCCCGGCGAGACCACCAGCCGCTCGCTGGCCCCATGGCCATTACCCGCGACCCGCACGCAAAACCCCGCGCAACCGGAAAGCTTGCCGTCCGCCATGTCCAGCACCGGCGATAGGAAGGGCATGGATTGGCTGAACGGATGGCGGACGGGCACCCGGTTGATGTCGCCCCAGGCCAGGGCGGCCAGGGATTCGACGCCCTGCCGCCGCTTCAATTCCTGCGCGCTGTCGGCCAGGGTTGCGAGAATCAGCGCCCGCCAGTCGCGATAAGCGGCGTCGGGCAGGGTCTGCGGCAGCCTTTGGCTCAACAACGCGCGCAACGGCGTCTCCATGTCCCGCCAAGCGTAGGCGAAATCCGGCTCCACCTGGCGGCAGCGGGCCACCACCGGCGCGAACACGGCGGCGGCCAGCTTTTCCCGCCACAACCACAACAAGCCGATCCCCAAGCTGTCTTTGTCCATGTGGCCGTCCCAGGCTTCGATGTAGCCGCGGGCTTCCGCCAAGACGGGGTCTTGCCGCGCCTCCGCGTCCACCCCCTCCAGCGCTAAGCGGCGGTAATATTCGAAAAATTCGCTGCGGGTGTCTAGCTGGAGCGCGAACAAATCCTGTTCGGCCAGCTTGTCCAACTCGCCCAAACGCTGCGCGATCCGGTGCGCCCGGTAGCCGTTGGCCTGGTTGTGGCCGAGCACATGCGGATAGCCCTGCCCCAGCGTGCGGTTGTTGGCGGTGGCGATGAAGCCTTGCACTGGGTCGACCAGGCGCGGCAGCGCTTGCGGCGGCAGATAGCCGTCCCAGCCGACAGCGCCGTCCGCCCAGCCGCGGCTGACCGAGCCGTCGAAGCCGCGCCGCGACGGGTAGCGGCCCAGCAAAGTCCAGCCAATATGGCCGTGGCTGTCAGCCAGGGCCACGTTCTGCGTCGGCCCGCCGGAACCGTTCACCACGGCCATAGCCTGTTCCAAGGTTTCCACCTTGTCCATGTCCAACAGCCCCAAATCCACCCCGTCGGCTTGCAGCGCCGTCCAATGGATCGCCACGGGCCGGCCCAGCAATGGCTTGGGCGAGACCGGCCCCCAGACCGTGCTTTTGACGTCCATCGCGACATTTTCGCCGCCCTTGACGCGGATCGTTTCGACGCGCCGCTCGAACGCGCGCCAACCTTGCGGGCTCAGGTATTCGTCCGGATTAGCGGGGTTGATTTCCAGCGCCACCAAATCCAGCACATCGGCCTCGACATTGGTGAACCCCCAGGCCACCTGGCCATTGCTGCCCACCACCAGCAGCGGGAGGCCGGGCAAGGTCACGCCGTCCAGCCTGCGGCCCTCGTAGCGCAAGGCGGCGCGGTACCAGATGTTGGGCACGCCCAAGGTCAAGTGCATATCGTCGGCGAGAATGGCGCGCCCGTCGAACGTCTTGCTGGCCCCGACCACCCAGTTGTTGGAGCCCGCGACGCTGCCCAAGACATCGACGCCCGCCACGACCTGCGCCGCCTGCCCCAGCGCGACCCAGTCTGCGACTGGAATCGGGCGCGCCGGGCGGCGCGACTGCGGCCCGCCGACCAACACCGTCGAATATTCGTCCACATCCGGGGTCAGGAATTCAACCAAGGCGGCTGGCAAAGCCTGCTCCATCACGGTCAACATCCGCTCGCCTTCCTCGTCCGAGTTCAGCGTCTGGAACATGGCCAGGCCGACCAGCAAGCTGTCCTCGGCCCGCCATGGCTCGGGACGGTGCCGCAAAACCAGGAACTCCGGCGGCAACACCCGCGCTTGATCCAGGAAAGCGTTGACGCCGGCGGCGTAGGCGGCATGGGCTTGCCGCTGCGCCGGGGGCAGCGCCGCCAAGATGCCCCTGGCGGCCTGCTCGAAGCCAAAAGACCGCTGCCGCCGATCCAGCGCCAGCGCGGCCGGCCCGAACAACTCGGCCAGCCGGCCGCCGCTTTTGCGGCGCATCAGTTCCATCTGGAACAAACGGTCGCGGGCATGCAGCCAGCCCAAGGCCCGGAACGCGTCCAGCCGGTTGGACGCGGTGACGGTGGGCAGCCCTAAATCGTCGGCCACCACTTCGACCGGGCTCGCCAAGCCGGCCAAGGCCACTTCGCCGTCTTGCTTCGGCAGCGAGGCCCACAGGCCCACAGCCAGTGCGGCCACACCAGCCAGCGCCAGCGCGAGGATTGAATAACTGATTTTACGCATAGACTTGACCTTCGATTCCAACACGCCTCAACACCGCCGGGATTTTCATTGTCTCCGGTGGCGACTGTCGCAGGACAGCTTACCTGATGCCTGCCATGGGCTGCCACACACCGCTTCTCGAAAGGCTATCCAGATCGCGTCCTCTCCCGGATAGCCCGCCTGCCATTGGCAATTCGGTTATACTGCGCCCCTTTCATTGATTTAAGAGCCCAGCCCCATGAGACCCTCAGGACGCCAACCCGACGAATTGCGCAACATCATTTTGACCTGCCATTACACCAAACACGCGGAAGGATCGGTGCTGGTCGAGTTCGGCGACACCCGAGTGATTTGCACGGCCAGCATCGAAGAGCGGGTGCCGCCGTTTCTGAAAGGCAAGGGCTCCGGCTGGATCACCGCCGAATACGGCATGCTGCCGCGCTCCACCCACGAGCGCATGGGCCGCGAAGCGGCGCGCGGCAAGCAAGGCGGCCGGACGATGGAAATCCAGCGCTTGATCGGCCGCTCATTGCGCGCCGCGCTGAATCTGGAGGCTTTGGGCGAGCGCACCATCACCGTCGATTGCGACGTGATCCAGGCCGACGGCGGCACGCGCACCGCCTCGATCACCGGCGGCTACGTCGCGGTGGCCTTGGCCGTGCGCCGGCTGATGAAGCTGAGAAAGATCAAGGCCGACCCGCTGCACGGCCAGATCGCCTCGGTGTCGGTGGGCATCTACCAAGGCGTGCCGGTGCTGGATCTGGATTACAAGGAAGACAGCGACGCGGAGACCGACATGAATGTGGTGATGAACGAGGCCGGCGCGTTCGTGGAAGTCCAAGGCACCGCCGAAGGCCACGCGTTCCGCCGCCACGAGTTGGACGCGATGCTGGTTCTGGCCGAAAAGGGCATCCAGGATCTGCTGGAACATCAAAGGCTGGCGCTGGAGGCGGCGAAGCTTTAAACAAGCCGGCCGGGGTTTGCAACCCCGGCCGGAACGTTGAGCGGTGTAGGTCGGGCGACGGCTCTATCGTCGCCCGACGATGCCTGCCAGACTGTCGGGTGCAAAGAGATGCGCCCGACCTACAAGCTAAGGGATAGATTTCAAGTTTGCTCTGGTTCCCACGCTCCAGCGTGGGAAACCGTCTTGACCGCTCCAGCGGTCGGTTACGCCGCGCTGGAGCGCCGGGGCAGGCGTTCCCACGCGGGAGCGTGGGAACGAGAAAGTCTAAGCTGCCCGCCCGCGCCTAAACTTGCGCAACACCGCCCCGCCCAAGCCGAACAAAGCCAGCGTGCCAGGCTCCGGGACTCCCGACGGCGACGGATCACCAAACACAAAATCGATGCCGTAGCCGCCCGCGCTGGCCAGTGTGACCGACAGATTGATCGACAAGTCCAGCAACTGGCCGGTCGGAAGAAAGTCTTTCCATGCGCCGATGTCCAACAAATGGTCGGTGAAGTAGGTGTTCGCCGCCGAGAGGCTGGTAAACGATTGCGAAAGCCAGGTGTGGCCGTTCTCGACCAGCGTGAGAGTGAGGTTGGTGAACGCCGCGTTGTCCACGTGGTCAATCAACCCCAAGTACAAATGGCCGTTGGACGGCAGACCCGCCAAGGCCGGATCGACCTTCCATTCCAAACCCTCGGTGTAAGTCTGCGCACCGGACGCGCCAGGGGCGTAATGGGCACCCAGCGCGCCGGCACCGAAGGTAATCATCGACGGCGCGTTGAAATGCGCCGCGACATTCGGGCCGAGATTGGCGAAGTTCACCGCGCCGGCCCCGTAGGCGTAGGCGGCGGTGGTCGAAAGTGCCGTGCTGGCGGCAAGGGTCGGGCCACCGACATTGACCAGACTGTCCGCCGTCGAGGTGGTGTTGGCGACCGGCGCTTGGCTGGTGGCGGTGATGCTGTTGATGTAGCCGCCGCCGGTGGTGGCGGTGGCTTGCACCGCGCCGCTGACGCCGCTGGCGGTGGCGACAGCGTGGGCCTGCTGCTTGGCGGCATCGACCGCCGTGGCGGTGGCGGTGGCCGCGCCGTTCGGGCTGACCGCCGTGGCGCGGGCCTCGGCAGTACCGGGGGCGGTGGCCTTGGCGGCGGTGGCGGTGGCGGTGGCGGTGGCCGCGCCAGTCACGCCGGTCACCAGGCCCGCCTGGCCTCCGACGGCCTTGGCTTGGACCGAGACGGACTGGCCGGCCCCGGTGCTGGTTCCCTTGGCCGTCGCGGTGGCCGCGCCGCCATTGCCACTGGGAGCGCCGCCTTTTCCTCCGCTGGCCAAGGCGGCGACCTTGGCGTTGCCGCCGCTGGCCGTCAAGTCGATGCCGGCCGTGGCGGCGCCGCCCAAGGCAGTGTTGCCCCCCGCGCCGGTGCCTCCCGCGCCGCCTTGGGCGTTGACCTGGGCCTGCACAAACTTGTTGTTGGCGTAAGTGCCCGTCAGGCTGGACGAGGCCGCGCCGCCCATACCCCCGTTGCCGCTGCCATTGCCGCCCGCGCCGCCCACCGCCGTCTGGTTCAGGAGGAGGGTGCCGCCCTGGGTCGATCCGCCGACCGCGTTGACCAAGCTGCTGGCTGCGCCATTGCCGCCATTAAAGCCACTGGAATAACCGCCCGCCCCGCCGGCCTGGGTCACGCTGGCCGTGGCCGTGCCCGCCTTCGCGGTCGCCGAGGCGCTGCTGCCGCTGGCGACCCCGCCGTCCCCGCCGTTTTTATAATTACCATTCCCGCCGGCCCCGCCCTGTGCGGTCGCAGTCACCGTCACATTGCCGCTCGCGCCAGTGGTCGAACCGGTGGCGACGGCCTTGGCTGCTCCACCCATCGTCCCGGTTCCGGATCCATAGGAACCCACGCTGGCACCACCACCCTGCGCGTCCGCCCTTACTAGCACATTGTCGCTTGCGCCCGTGGTCGAACCGGTGGCCGTGGCCTGGGCGGCTCCGCCGACAGCGCCGACTCCGGCGCTATTGTTGCCATAAACATTCCCGCCGTTCGCGGCCACGGCGATGTCAACCGCGTGGGCGCCGGCCAGGCTGCCGCTGGCCATGGCCGCGCCGCCGGCCCCGCCAGTGCTGCCCCCTCCTCCCGCGCCGCCAACAGCGCTGACCCGGGATTGCACGGACAAACTGGCTGTGTCCGTCGTCGCCAGGCTGGACGAAGCCGCGCCGCCCGCGCCGGCCGTTCCGCCGGAACCATTACCGAATCCGCCGGCACCGCCCACCGCCTTCTGAATCAAGACAAGGGTGCCGCCTTGGGTCGATCCGGTTGCCGCGTTGGTTAAAGTGCTGGAACCGCCCGCGCCGCCGTTGCCGCTACCGTAGTACCCCCCCAGGCCGCCCGTCCCGCCGGTCTGCGTGACGCTGGCCGTTGCCGTGCCCGCCTTCGCAGTCGCGGAGGCGCTGCTGCCGCTGGCGACACCGCCGGCGCCGCCGTCTTTATTGTAGCTATTCCCGCCCGCGCCACCCTGCGCGGTCGCGACAGCCAGCACATTGTTGCTCGCGCCGGTGGTCGAACCGGTGGCAGTAGCCTTGGCGGCCCCGCCTGCGGCACCGGCACCGTCGCTGTAGCCCGGGTAGTAGTAATAGCAAGAGCCACCGTAAGAGTAACCACAATAGGTGCTATAAGCGTCCCCGCCTGTCGCGGCCACGGCGATGTCAACCGCGTGGGCACCGGCCAGGCCGCCGCCGGCCGTGGCCGAGCCGCCGGCCCCGCCAGCGCCTCCCCCCAAGCCTTGCCCGCCCGCGCCGCCAACAGCGCTGACCCGCGATTGCCCGGACAAACTGGTCGTGTCCGTCGTCGCCAGGCTGGACGAGGCCGCGCCGCCCGCGCCGGCCACTCCACCGGCACTATAGCCGCCAGCCCCACCCACTGCCTTTTGAATCAAGACTAGAGAACCGCCCTGGGTCGATCCGATCGCCGCGTTGGCCAGGACGCTGGCACCGCCGACACCGCCGTTGGCGCTGTAAGTCCCGGCACCGCCCGCCCCGCCAGTTTGCGTGACGCTGGCCGTAGCCGTGCCGGTTTGCGCCGCAGCCTTGGCCGAGCTGCCGCTAACGCTGACGCCCACACCGGCGCTTTTGCCCACGCCCACGCCATCGCCGCCCTGGCCACCCTGCGCTGTCGCGGTGGCCTTGGCATTGTCGGCGGCACCGCTGGTCGAAGCCGTGGCAATCGCCTTGGCCCCTCCTCCGGCCATGGCCTTGCCGGGGTAGACAACCGACCCGCCATTGCCGCCAGTCGCGCTGGCACTGATATCAACCCCATGGCTGCCGACGAGGCTGCTCGTGGCGGTCGCGCTACCGCCCACTCCACCGCTGGCACCGCCGTCGCCCTGTCCGCCTTGACCACCGACCGCAATACTGGAGGAGGTCACACTCAAGCTGGTAGCGTCGGTGGCCGTCAAACTGGAAGTGGCCACACCACCAGCTCCGCCGGCTAGGCCCAAACCAAAGCCGCCGCCGCCGGTCCCGCCCACAGCTTTCTGGCTTAACGTGAGGAGGCCCACGTTGGTGGAGCCTTTGGCCGCGTTGGCCAAGCTGCTGGCCGCTCCCGCCCCGCCGTTGCCCAAGTAACCAGCGCCACCCGCCCCGCCGGTCTGGACGACACTGGCATTGGCATAGCCCCCCAAAGCCGTCGCCGTGGCGCTGGCTGAGGCACCGCTGACCGTGCCGCCGTCCCCGCCGGCCCCGTTGCTGCCGTCACCGCCTTTGCCGCCGGTTTGATTGACGCTGGCGAATACCAAGCCGTAGTAAGCATAATAGGCGCCAAGCCCCGTCGCCGTGGCCTGGCTGTTGGTGGCGCTGCCTCCCGCCCCGCCAATCGCACCCGACCCGCCGTTACCGCCGACGGCGTTGGCCGTGGACTGGGCGCCCGCATAACCGTATAAATAGTTGTTCGTAGCCGTTGCCAGAGCCCTGGCGCTACCGCCCGCGCCTCCGGTGCCACTGCTATCGATCAATATATCGCCGTCGCCGCCAGCCCCGCCTTGGGCCGTGGACGTGGCGCTCGCTTGGTAATAAGTGGCACCAGTTGTTCCTGTGTTGGCGATGGCGTCGCCGCCAACGCCCCCCTTGGCGAACGTGTTGGCGGGATTGGTGCCGTTGCCGCCGTTGCCGCCAGTGGCTTTGGCCGTGTTGTCAATGTCCGGGCCAGGATTGTTGGTGGCGGCGGCGGTTTGCCCGGCGGTGGCGGGGTCGCCATCGCTGCCGTCAGTGCCGGTCACGACGACATCGGAGGCGGCGCTAGGCCCGGCCAGGGCGAAGGATAAGGCGAGGAAAAGCGCGGAGCGGTTTTTCGGTGGGTGCATGTTTTCAATCTCCTGACAGTCAAACAATGGCGAAATAACAGTCAACAATCGGCAACGGCTACGCGCCCTCTCAACAGAAAAACCCAACGGCGCGACCCTTGCCGTCTGGCATAATCTCACTTCATCAAGGAGAAGAAAAGCCGGGCCACCTGTCGCGTTATTTCCTGGCCCGCGCCTTGTGCTGGCATGGGAATTGTTCTATGGTTGTCCGCTAGTCCAATTCCAAAGAGTAGCCTGTCCATGACCCTCTCATTCACCGCCGCCGCGCGACAGTGCGCCAAGCCCCTGCTGGACGATCCCCGCAGCAAAAGGATCACCCTCGCCGGCTTGTTTCTAGCCTTGTACATCGGTTTCGCCATTGACTGGGGGACGGCCTTCGCCTTCGCCGCCTCCGTCGCCGCGCTGATTTACGGCATCCAGTCCATCGCCTGGATCAACGCCAAAAGCCCGGGCAACGCGGCCATGGTGGAAATCGCCTCGGCCATTCAACAAGGCGCGCAGGCGTATTTGAACCGCCAGTACAAAACCATCGCCTGGGTGGGCGCTGTGTTGTTTTTCGCCATTGGCTTCGGGCTGGGCTGGCCGGTGGCCTTCGGCTTCGCCATCGGCGCGGTGCTATCAGGCGCGGCCGGCTACATCGGCATGAACATCTCGGTGCGCGCCAACTGCCGCACCGCGCAAGCCGCCTACGACGGATTGGAAGCCGCCTTCCAAGTCGCGTTCCGCGGCGGGGCCATCACCGGCTTGCTGGTGGTGGGGCTGGGGCTGATCGGCGTGGCGGGGTATTACACGATCCTCATCGCCCTGGGCGTGCATGACCCGCTGCACGCGCTGGTCGGCCTGGCCTTCGGCGGCTCGCTAATCTCCATTTTCGCCCGGCTGGGCGGCGGCATCTTCACCAAGGGCGCGGATGTCGGCGCGGACTTGGTCGGCAAGGTGGAAGCCGGCATTCCCGAGGACGACCCGCGCAACCCGGCGGTCATCGCCGACAACGTCGGCGACAATGTCGGCGACTGCGCCGGCATGGCCGCCGACTTGTTCGAGACGTATGCGGTCACGCTGGTCGCCACGATGGTGCTAGGCGGCATTTTGACGATGGGCGCGGACATCGCCGTCGTCTATCCGCTGATCGTCGGCGGCATTTCCATCATCACCTCGATCATCGGCACGTATTTCGTCCACATCACCCCCGGCAAGAAGATCATGGGCGCGCTGTACAAGGGCGTCATCGTCTCCGGCGGGCTGGCGGCGCTGATCCTGTATCCTGTCACCGCGCTCATCTTCAAGCACGGCGTGTTCCTGGCCGGCGTGCAGGTCTCAGGCGGCAACCTGTTCCTGGCCGCCGTCATCGGCTTGATCCTCACCGGCGTCATGGTGGTCATCACCGAATATTACACCGCCACCGAATTCGCCCCGGTGCGCCGCATCGCCGAAGCCTCGACCACCGGCCACGGCACCAACATCATCGCCGGGCTGGCGGTGTCGATGAAAGCCACCGCGCTGCCGGTGCTGGCGGTCTGCGCCAGCATCTACGGCGCGTTTGAGCTGGCCGGGCTGTATGGCATCGCCATCGCCGCCACCGCGATGCTGTCGATGACTGGCATGATCGTCGCGCTGGACGCCTTCGGCCCGATCACCGACAACGCCGGCGGCATCGCCGAGATGGCGGGACTCCCCGAGGAAATCCGCAACATCACCGACCCGCTGGACGCCGTCGGCAACACCACGAAGGCCGTCACCAAGGGCTACGCCATCGGCTCGGCGGGCCTGGCCGCGCTGGTGCTGTTCGCCGACTACACCCACGCGCTGGCCGACAAGACCAGCTTCGACCTGTCCAACCACTTGGTCATCATTGGCTTGTTCCTGGGCGGCCTGGTGCCTTATTTGTTCGGCGCGCTGGCGATGGAGGCCGTGGGCCGCGCCGCCGCCGGCATCGTCACCGAAGTCCGCCGCCAGTTCAAGCAGATGCCCGGCATCATGGACTACACCGTCAAGCCGGATTATTCCCGCGCCGTGGACATGCTGACCAAGGCCGCCATCCGTGAAATGATCGTGCCCTCGCTGCTGCCCATCGCCGTGCCCATCGCGGTCGGCCTGGTGCTGGGCAAGGAGGCGCTGGGGGGCGTGCTGATCGGCGCGACCGTCACCGGGCTGTTCGTGGCGATTTCGATGACCACCGGCGGCGGCGCCTGGGACAACGCCAAGAAATATGTCGAGGACGGGCATTTCGGCGGCAAGGGCTCCGAGGCCCACCATGCCTCCGTGACCGGCGACACCGTCGGCGACCCCTACAAAGACACGGCGGGGCCGGCCATCAACCCGATGATCAAGATCATCAACATCGTGGCTTTGTTGTTGATTCCGTTGTTGTAAAACAATCCATTCTTGCGCAACCAATAAAGACCGGCAATAGCCGGTCTTTTTTTGACATTAGGCGGCTGGCCGAAAACGATGGGATGGTGCGCCCTCCCTGCCCTGCCTTAAAGGCGGTTCAAATCAACCAGCCTACCGCTGAGCACTCCCCACCGAACTGCGTTCCCGCAGACAAGTCATTGATCATCAATAAATCCGGCACTGGCTCGGAATTCGCTTGCACGCCTGCCAACACCACGCCTCGCTTCTGGACGAATTCCAGCGCCTAGGCGTCGGCCAATTCGAGCAACAGGAATTCAAGCCATGAAGAAAATCCTAACATCCGCCGGCCTCCTCGCCCTGGCTTTTGCCGGTGCCGCCTCGGCCGAAATCACCACCGAAGACGCCGGCACCTGGGCGCAAGTGGTCGCCGAAGGCAGTTTGAAATTCATCGACCCCAGCCTGGAGAAAGGCCGGATCTGGCTGGAAGGCCAAAGCCGTTGGGACGACGACTGGAACCATTGGTATCAAGGCTTGCTGCGCGCCGCCGTCGGCTATTCCTTAAGCGACCGCTTGACGGTCTGGGCCGGCTACACCTATTTGCCCACGCAAAACGTCGGCAAGCCCTCCGTGCAGCAGCAGGACGTGTGGCCGGGCATCCGTTATGTGCTGCCGACCGACACCGGCACCTTCTCCTACCGGATGCTGTTCGAGGCCAATTTCCTGCCTGGCAACCACGGCGAAGTCCGCTTCAGGCCGCGGCAAATGTTCCGCTATTCCTATCCGCTGAAAGCCGAGCCCAGGCTGACCCTGGTCGCTTGGGACGAGGTGTTTATCCGCGTCAATTCCACGCCGGTCGGCGGGCAGTCCGGCTTCGACCAAAACCGCGCCTTCGGCGGCGTCGGCTGGACGTTCAACCCGAACTTCCGCGCCGAGTTCGGCTACATGAACCAGTACATCGACGACGCCACGCATACCAACAGCACGATGCACAACCTCATCATGGGCTCGCTGTTCATCAATTTTTAAGCGAAGCCTCCAGCAAGGCCAGCAGCGCCTTGGCCTCGTCGGCCACGCCGGGGTCTTGGGTCATTTGCGCGCGGACGATGGCCCCGTCGATGACCAGCACCGCCAGCCGGGCGATGCGCGCGGCATCGCCGCGCGCCTCCTGCGGGACTAGCGTCTCGATGAACGCGCACAAATCCTCCTTGTGGCTTTGCGCGAGGCGGGCCTCTTCCGCCGCGTAGTCACTGGTTTCCGCGACCGTGTTGATGAACGCGCAGCCGCGAAACGATGGCTCGGCGAACCATTCCTTCAACGCGTCGGCCATCACCGCCAAGCCCGGCAGCCCCCCGCTCAATTCCCGCACCCGCCCGGTGAACCAGCCCATCCAAAATTCATGGCGGCGTTCGAGGAAGGCCAGCACCAAATCCTTTTTCGACGGGAAGTGGCGGTAGAAGGACATTTTCGCCACGCCCGACTCCGCGATGATGCGATCCACCCCGGTCGCCCGGATGCCTTGCCCGTAGAACAAGCGGCGGGCGGCTTCGAGGATGCGTTCGCGGGCGGAGTTGTTCGGCGATGTTTGATTCATGGCATTAGCCTATTGACAGAACGGTCTGTCTCATTGATGATAGATACAGGTCTGTATCATACAGCCTTGCGCGCCGCGCACCACTTATGTTTTGGAGACCCCCCCATGAGCAGCCCCGTCAAGCCCGGATTCCGCCTCGGCATCTATCTTTGCAAAGATTTGGAGATCGTCGATTTCGCCGCGCCTTACGGCGTGTTTTCCGTCGCCCGCCGCTTCGACCCCGAACTGGACGCGTTCTTCGTCGCCGAGACCCTGCGCCCGGTGCAAGCCCAGGCCGGTTTCACCGTGCTGCCCAATTACAGCTTCCACGAACAGCCCGACATGGACGCCTTCCTGATCCCCGGCGGCTTCGGCACGCGGCAGGAGATCAACAACCTCAGACTGCACGATTTCATCCGCGCCCTGCCCGACAAGACCTTGCTGGTGTCAGTCTGCACCGGCTCGTGGATCTATGGCAAGATGGGCCTGCTCGACGGCAAGGCCGCGACCAACCGCAAAGAGCCCGACCGGTTGGAGCAATCCGCCGCCGGCAAGGTGCCGCTGGACCGGCTCGCGGAAATCGCCCCGCAATGCAAGATCAGCCGCGCCCGCGTGGTGGACTCCGGCCGGATCGTCACCGGCGGCGGCATCAGCTCAGGCATGGAAATCGGCTTCCACCTGCTGCGCCGGGCCGGCTACAGTGAAGAATTCATCCGCGAAGTGGCGCGGGTCATGGAATACAGCCAGGCTTACGAGCAGTACGCCGGGGACATCGAGTACGACCGGGGCTGAGACGCTTTGCCTCGCACCGCGCACGCACTCAAAAAAAGTCCTGCACGATGGGCCGGAAAATGGTCTATAGAACTAAGCGGCGGGAAGCCCAAGCGACGGCCTCCCGCCGGGCTTGCGCAACTAAAACGCCGCGCCACTCTTAAAGCAGCAGGTTACCGCCATGACACCGACACCCCACACCGAACCAAACCCTGAACCATCGTCGTTCAAACTGATGCTGGTGGCGCTGGCCATGGCGTTCGTCGCCATCCTGCAAGCGCTGCTGCAAAAGCCATTCAGACGTTAAAGCGGCGGGCGGGAGACACCACGATGCGCGGCTTGACGATCCGGCAAACGCTTTTTCCCGGCCTGCTGCTGGCGGCTTTTACCTGCGGCCAGCCCTTCGCCCACGAACACCACCACGCCCCGGACGCGGAAGGCCATTGGACGGCCCCGGCCAAAGAGGCCAAACGGCATAACCCGGTGCCGCCCACGCCAGCCTCGACGGCGCGAGGCGAGGCGCTGTTCCAAACCCATTGCGCCAGTTGCCATGGCACGAACGGCGAAGGCGACGGCCCCGCCGCCGCCAACCTGAGCCCCAAGCCCGCCAATCTGCAAGCCATGGCCGGCCATCATAGCGACGGCGACCTGGCCTGGAAAATCGCCCATGGACGTGGCCCGATGCCAGGCTGGGAAGCCGTCCTGAAGCCCCGGCAGATCTGGGATCTGGTCAACCATATCCGGCGGCTGGCCGCCATCTCCCACCAGTAAGCTACCGATGCGCCAAGCCCGCTGCCTGCACGTCCGCATGGTAGGAAGAGCGCACCAACGGCGCGCTGGCGACGCTGGCAAACCCCAAGGCTTTCGCAGTCACGGCCAGGTCATCAAACTCTTCAGGCGTGACATAGCGGGCGACCGGCAGATGGTCGCGGCTGGGCTGTAAATACTGGCCCAAGGTCAGCATCTCGCAGCCGTGTTCGCGCAAATCCTTCAAGGTCTGCTCCACCTCCTCCATGCGCTCGCCCAAGCCCAGCATCAAACCGGACTTGGTCGGCACCTGGCTGTGCGCGGCCTTGAACTGCCTCAACAAATCCAGCGAGTTTTGATAATCCGCCCCGGGCCGGGCTTGGCGGTACAGCCTCGGCACGGTTTCCAGATTGTGGTTGAACACATCCGGCGGGCTGGCCGCCAAGGCCTGCAACGCGGCGGGCACGCGGCCCCGGAAATCGGGAACCAGGACTTCGATGCGCGTAGTGGGCGTCTCGCGGCGGATGGCCGCGATGCAGGCCGCGAAATGCCCCGCCCCGCCGTCACGCAAATCGTCGCGGTCCACCGAAGTCACCACAACGTAACGCAGCCGCATGTCGGCGATGGCGCGGGCCAGATGTTCCGGCTCTTGTTGATCTAAAGGTTTCGGCTTGCCATGGGCCACGTCGCAAAACGGGCAGCGGCGGGTGCAAATGTCGCCCATAATCATAAAAGTCGCCGTGCCGTGGCTGAAACACTCGCCCAGGTTCGGGCAAGCGGCCTCCTCGCACACCGAATGCAGGCCGTTTTCCCGCAACAGCTTTTTGATGCGCGTGGTCTCCGCGTTGTCCCCGGCGCGGACGCGAATCCAACTCGGCTTGCGCAACGGGGTCTCGGCAGGCTCGACCTTGACCGGAATGCGCGACAGCTTGTCGGCCTTGCGCTGGTGGGTTTCCGGGGTTAGTCGGGAGGGGGCTTGGAAGCTAGTATGGTCGGTCATTGGGGCTTGCTTGATTGGATTATTTTATGGACATGCTCAAGAAAATCTTGAACTTCGGGAATTAGCGATGGGCGGTCTAGGGGTCTTCGGTGAATAAAAGCCCTTCTTCATCTGGACATGGAAGCCAAAAATCTCATCGGCAAATATTTCTCTATTTTCCATGCCAGTGAGAGCCCGAAAATCCATGTAGGCCATCCTCAGCATAGACTCTGCTTCTTCAATCGCGCTCATGCAATACCCTGCCTTCTCTAAACGCCCGGCCGACCACATGGTTCAACCAGTCTTTGCGGGCTTCAAATTCGTCGCGGCTGTATAACAATAAATCCTTGGAAACCTCGACCTTGGCCAAGGCCATGGCCAATCGTGCTGTTTCTTTGATCCGGCTGCGTTGTGCTGAAAACGGCTCGCTTTCGACGATGAGCAAATCCACGTCGGAATCAGGCCGCGCATCGCCCCGCGCACGAGAACCGAACAGAATGATCTGTTCCGGATCGGCTTCACGGACGATGATTTCCACCATGGTTTGGAGGAGTTCTTGCTCGGATTGAGGCATGATATTTACGTTAGTTTACTAGGCGGATTTACGCTTGGCGATTTCTTCGATGAAGCGCTTGGCCCATGGCGAAGCTTCTTGCACAAAACTTGGCGAAATCAAAGCGAGCAGTCTAAAGGAATGCGCCCCTTTGGCATATTTCGACTTAGACTTGCAATCCCTAGTCGCTTTGTCCAAAGTGCCATAAACAGAATATTTATCCATGTTCTCGATATATTGCGTTGGTCTAGGACTAGTCTTGAAGCCTTGTCCAAAAAATGTGGCCACTGTTTCCCAGTCTACAAGAAACCAACTTTCCATCACTTGCACCATCAAATGACAATCCGCATCATTCGCTTTATCTGGCTTGTCCCAATTATCACGACATTTCAAATGTGCCCATGGTAAAAAATGGTTTTCCTGCTGGTGATTAGTATCGACGGGCGCTTCGCTATCCACCAGCAATAGCGCGTTGCGCCCTTGATCTATAGCCATGCGAAAATCGTTGAAGGCATTGCTTCGACTGCCGCAAGCAATGACTCGAGGTTTACAGGTTTTTAAATGGGTTTTATCGAAGAACTCGGAAAAAGCTTTACGCATTTGCGATTTCAGCTCATCGGAATCGCCACCGCCTTCGGCATAAACCAGCACATCATTTTTTCTGTGCCTCACCAACGGGTTCCTCCCAAATCGCCCCGCATCCACAACTGCCCAAGCCGATATTTCTCCAGCCACGGCTTGAGTTCGTCCGCGTCCAGCCGGGACAGCGTGGAGCCCTCTTCCGTCTGCTCGCAGACCAACACATATTCTGGCGTTTCGCTTAAAGCGTCTATCAAGATGGGCGAATGAGTCGTCACGATCAATTGTGTACGCTCCGAAGCCTCGACCAGCAGGCGGGCCAAAGTCGGCAACACATCCGGGTGCAAGCCCAATTCCGGCTCTTCGATGCAAATCAGCGGCGGCGGGTTGGGGTCGTGTAGTATGACCAGCAGAAACAGGTAGCGCAGGGTGCCGTCCGAGAGTCGGGATGCTGGGATGGGGCCGTTATGTTCTTGGAGAAATATCTGGACATTGCCCCCTTCAACAACAGGTGCATCCACGTCTTTGATGCCTGGGTATAGTAGCTTCAAAGAACCCAGAAAATTCTGATAGCTATCGTAATCGCGGCGGCGCAGGTTGCTTAATATCAATCCAAGGTTTGAGGCATCGGTTTCCAAGTCATTATTAGGTAGATCGGCTCTTGCTTGTGAGCGTAGCTTGGAATACGGCCCGAAAGTCCACTCCCGATACAGCTTAATTTGCTTAAAACATTCGGCGACGTCAGGGAGCACATCATAAACGTCACTGTCATTTTTTTGAGCCAAGATCGACAAGCCTGGTTTAATGGATTCATGATCTAACTTTTTAAGCTCGCCCCCTGCGTTGATGACTGGATAGCCTCCCTGCCATTGATAGTATATATTATCATAAGGAAATTGCTGGATTTCATCCTCTAGCAACTCGTCAGTCAGTTCAAAACGCTCTCCAATTTCATCAAAAGCTAGGGCATAGCGAAGGCTCCCAATGGAATAATCAATAATGGCCTCCAGCCTCGCCGGTTCAAGATTGCGGCGCGGCATTTGTCTCTGATAAAGCCAGTTGCGCACCCCGCCGCCTGCTGCAATCGGACGGGCTACCTGTGTCGGAGCAGCTTGCAACAAAGCAAACGCTTCCAGAAAATTCGATTTGCCTGAACCATTTGGGCCAATCAATACATTCAGCGACTTCAATTCAATGGGTTCGGCAGCCGGGCCATAACTCAGAAAATTATTTAAATGCAAACTCTTAAAAGCAAAACGTTTTTTTGGTGCTGCCCGCTTAGACAGCGTGGCAACCGCATGATCCAATAAACCGGGCGGGAGATCACCATCTTTTATAGCCCAATGCGTGTGATCAAACCCAAATCGCCCCATGCCTAGGCGATCTTTATGCTTTAGAATAAAGCGACGATTGATATAGGCTCGCTCAGGATCAGGCTCAAATTCAAACGTAAGGTTTTGACCCTGCCGGATAATATTTTTTAATCGGCCATGGCGAATCACTTGGGCGTTTGGCCCCGATGCGTATCCTTCATACATAAGAAGGGTGGGTATTTCCTCAAGACGGCGGAGGCTCTCTGGCCGATCTAGCGTGATCGCTTCGGCCTCGGCACCTTTGTATCCATAGAATCGCTCAATCGGCATAAAACAATCGCGGCCCTCCCAAGCCGTGTCATTTGCCTGTATTAAGAGATTAAACATGTCATTCGCACCCTTTATATGAAAATTCCCGAATAACGGCCCCCACCAAAGGCACTGCCACTTCCATCATCTTGGCCTCACCCCCCAAATCCGCCAACCGCGTCACTTCCAAGCCCGGATACCCGCAAGGATTGATCGCCGCAAACGGGCTTAAATCCATGTCCACATTCAAACTCAAGCCATGGTAGCTGCATCCCTTGCGGATGCGCAAACCCAACGACGCGATTTTTTTGCCATCGACATAAACACCCGGCGCGTCGCGGCGGGCTTCGGCTTTGATGCCGTATTGGGACAAGGTGCCGATCACGGCATTCTCCAAGCCGGTGACCAGGCCGCGGACGCCGATGCCCAGGCGGTTGAGGTCGAATAGGGTGTAGACGATGAGCTGGCCGGGGCCGTGGTAGGTGACTTGGCCGCCGCGGTCGGATTCGACGACGGGAATATGGGCCGCGTTCAGGATGTGCGCGGGGTCGCCGTTGCGGCCCAGCGTGTAGACCGGCGGGTGTTCGACCAGCCAGATTTCATCCGCCGTGTCCGCGTCCCGCGTGTCGGTGAATTCGCGCATGGCTTCCCAGGTTTCGCGGTAGTCGCGATTGCCTAAGGATTTGAGGCGTAGGGTTGGCATATCTTGGGCATCATTGAGCAAAGGGATAACATCGCTTAAAGCGATGTTATCCCTACAATAAAAACACCGTCGCCAGCCCGAGGAAGATGAAAAAGCCCATGCTGTCGGTGATGGCGGTCAGCAGCACGCTGGCACCGACAGCGGGGTCCATGTTGAGATGGTTGCGCACCAGCGGGATAGCCAGGCCCATCGCGGCGGCGACTAACAGGTTGAGCATCATCGCCGTGGCCATGACCATGCCGAGGTGGACATCGCGGTACAGGCCGTAGGCGACCAGGCCGATCACCGAGCCCCACACCAGGCCGTTGAGCACGGCGATGGCAAGTTCCTTGGTGACGAGCTTGCGCACATTGGCCGGGCTGATCAACCCCAGGGCCAGGGAGCGGATGATGAGGGTGCTGGTCTGCGTGCCGGTGTTGCCGCCGATGCCGGCGACGATGGGCATCAGCGAGGCCAGCGCGACGATGCGCTCGATGGTGTCCTCGAACAGGCCGATGAAGCGGGTGCTGACGAAGGCGGTGATGAGGTTGATGCCCAGCCAGAACCAGCGGTTCTTGAGGCTTTGCCAGATGCCGGAGAACAGATCCTCCTCTTCCAGCAAGCCGGCCTGGTTGAGCATTTCCCCGTCCGACTCCTCGCGGATGTAGTCGACGATAGCGTCCACGCAGACGCGGCCTTGCAAACGGCCCCGCCCGTCCACCACCGGGGCGGTGACCAGGTCGTAGCGCTCGAAGGCGCGGGCGGCGTCGGCGGCCTCGTCGCTCAATTTGAAGCTGACCACTTCCTTGGACATCAGCTTGGCGACCGGGGACTCGGGATTGTTGACCAGCAGGTGCTTCAACGACAGCACGCCCTTGAGGACGTTGAGATGGTCGACCACGAACAGCTTGTCGGTGTGCTCCGGCAAGTTGCCGCGTCGGCGCAGGTAGCGCAGCACCACGCCCAGCGTGATGTCGTCGCGGATGGTGACCATGCCGAAATCCATCAACGAGGCGACGGTGTTGTCCTCGTGGGACAGCACCGACTCCAACTGGGCGCGGCTCTGGTCGTTGAGCGATTCCAGCAGCTCCTGCAAGACCTCTTCCGGCAAGTCTGGGGCGAGGTCGGCGATTTCGTCGGTGTCGAGCTGCTCGGTGGCGGTGAGCAGCTCGTCGGCGTCCATGTCGGAAATCAGGGTTTGCCGGACCGCGTCGGACACGTCCAGCAGAATCTGCCCGTCCAGCTCCGACTTGACCATGTTCCAGAGCACCAGGCGCTGCTCCAGTGGCAAGGCTTCGAGGATGTAGGCGATGTCGGCGGAGTGGAGCTGGTCGAGCTTCTGCTTGAGCGCGACCTGGTGCTGCTTGTGCAGCAGGGTCTCGATTAGCTCATGGCGCGGCATGGTCTGGTGCTGGAGGATGGTCTCCTCCAGCTTCTGCTTGTTGAGCAGTTCGACGACCTCGACCAGGTGCTGTCTGAGCAAGTCTTCGGTGGGCGTGTTGTTCATATTGCAGTTCTCCATGATACGCCCGAGCGGTATTCGGCGAATGGGGTTTTAGGATGCGCCTTCCCAGGCCCAGCTCATCCATCCAAGCAATATAAGATCACTCTTCGGCCGCCAGGAACTCCAGAATGGCTTGGTATAACTGTCTCACCCGCCCAGCCTGCTCCTCGCCCAAGGCGGCATAATTGTCCAATCCTGGCGCGGCGTTGATTTCAATCACGTTCCAGGTTTGCCGGGCCGGATCGCCCCCCAGATCCGCGCAGATGAAATCAACCCCGGCGAAGCGCAGCCCCAAAGCCCGGCACGCTTTGACCGCGAGTCCGCCAAACGCCGGGTGGATGGCGTCGGTGACATCGACGGAATGGCCGCCGGTGCTGAGGTTGGCGTTGTCCAGCAAGCGGATTCCCCTCCCTTCGGCGATGACCGAATCCCTGGACAGCCCTTCGCTTTCCAGCTTGATGTCGATGCGGACATCGGCCAAGTCAATCTCCGAGTTCGGACGTCCGGCTTCGACCAGCTTAAACTTGGCTGCCCACAACAGCCCATCGACCGTGGAAACGCCGTCGCCGACCACCGCCAAGGGGATGCGCTCATAGGCCGATATGACCTTGCCGCCCAGCACGACCACCCGGTAATCCCGCCCCTCGCACGGCTCTTCGACCACGAAAACCGGGTTTTTGTCCACAATCGCGGCGGCCATCTCGACCAGTCGCGCCTCGTCATACACTTTCGCGACCAACCGGCCCTGGCTTAAATTGTTCGGCTTGACATACACCGGATAGCCCAGCCCAAGCGCATACGCGGCGGCCTCGGGAATGCCGCGCCGGTTCCCGGCAGGCAGGTTCGCGTTCAGGGACGCCGCAAAAAAAGCCTGGCCGCGAGGGACGTTGAGGCCGGCTTTCCGCAAGAAGAATTTGGTGTACTCCTTGTCCTTGGCGATTTCCGCCGAGCCGGCCGGGTTGATATTAAAATTCGTGTTTCTGAACACATGCCGCCGGCCATTGGGAAAAACCAGCTCGCCGGCGAATTTAAACTCCGGCTCCAACTCCACGGCGATGCCAAGCCGGGGGGCGATCTCGGCAATCAACAATGACGCAAACGGGAACCGCATCACAACACCATGACGAGTTCGGGGCAACCGCTCAAGTCCTGGTAGATCGCGTCCAACTGGGCCTGGGATTGCGCGCGGACGGTCACGGTCACGGCGGTGTACTTGCCTCCGCCGCTGGCGCGGCTGGACACGTCATCGACGCCCAAGTCCGGCGCGTGGCGGCGCACCATGGCCGCGACCCGCTCTTCCAATCCCTCGCTGCGCAGCCCGAACGCCTTGATGGGAAAATCGCACGGAAACACCAGCAAAGACGTGCCAGGTTCGCTCATAGCCCCCGCCGCAGTTGTTCCTTGCGTTGCTGGTAGAGCGCGTTCATCCGCGCCCATATCGGGCCAGGTTCGCCGGAGCCGACCGCGCGCCCGTCCAATTCGACGATGGGCAGCACTTCGCGGGTGGAACTGGTGACCCAGACCTCCTCGGCCCGGTTCAACTCCGCCAGCGTGATCTTGCGCTCCTCCAAAGGGATGGCGTTGGCCTGGGCCAGCTCGACCACCAGGTCGCGGGTGATGCCGGGCAGGATGTCGTGGCCCTTGGGCGGGGTCAGCAACACGCCGTCGACCACGGCGAACAGATTGCTGGCCGCGCCCTCGATGGCGAAGCCCTCGCGCACCAGGATGGCCTCGGCGCAGCCTTCGTCCACCGCCTGCTGCCGTTGCAAGACATTGGCCAGCAAGGTGATGGCCTTGATGTGGCACCATTGCCAGCGGATGTCAGGGACGGTGATGGCCTTGACGCCGGAGGCGGGAATCGGCGCGATTGGCGTACACAGGGCGAACACGGTCGGCGCCACGCCTGGGGGGAAGGCGTGGTCGCGCCTGGCCCCGACGCCGCGCGTCACTTGCAGATAAATAGACTGGTCTTCCTCGCCTTGGATCAGACGCTGGAAGACGGCCTCCCATTGTTCTGCGCTCAAGGGCGGCGTCATGCGGATGCCGGCCAGGCTGTTCCCCAGGCGCTCAAGATGCTCGGCCAAACGCAAGGGCTTGCCGCCATAGACGGGTATCACTTCGTACACGCCGTCGCCGAACAGAAACCCCCGGTCTAGCACCGAAACCTTAGCCTCGCCCAAGGGCAGGAATTCGCCGTTCAGGTAAACGAGTGGGTCTTGCTGGGCCATGGGGCTTATTTCTTGAACATCAATTGCAGCGAATCCAACGCCCTGCGGAACAGCCCCCCCTCGGGGACGGCCTTCAGCGCGACCAGGTCGACCTGCCCCACCGGCTTGTCGCTCAACGCGACTTTGATCGCGCCCAGTTTGTCGCCCTGCTGCACCGGGGCGACGGCGGAATTGTTGACCTCCATCGACGCCTTCAAGCTGTTGTATTGGCCGCGCGGGAAGGTGACATAGAAGTCCTGCAACAAACCCAACTCCGCCATCTGCGTGTCGCCTTTCCAGACGCGCGCCTCGGCCAGCTTTTCATTGGCTTTGTAGAGGGAGCGGGTTTCATAGAAGCGGAAGCCATAATTGAGCAAGGCCTTGTTGGCATTGGCCCGCTCGTTGTCGCTTTTGGTGCCCAGCACGACCGAAATCAGCCTCATGCCCTCGCGCAACGCGGAGGTGACCAGGCAATAACCCGCGCCGTCGGTATGGCCGGTCTTGACGCCGTCCACGGTGGAATCCTGCCACAGCAGCTTGTTGCGGTTGGTCTGCTTGATGTTGTTGAACAGGAATTCCTTCATCGAGTGCCACTTGTAATATTCCGGGAACTCCGAGATAAGCGCGTGGGTGAGCAGGTAAAGGTCGCGGGCGGTGGTGTAGTGGTCAGGGTCGGGCAGGCCCATGCTGTTCTTGTAATGGGTGTTCTTCATGCCCAGCCGCTCGGCGTTCTGGTTCATCACCTGGGCGAACACCGCCTCGTCGCCGGCCACCTGTTCGGCCAAGGCCACGCTGGCGTCGTTACCGGACTGCACGATCATGCCCTTGAGCAGGTTTTCCACGGATATTTGCGCGCCGACCTGGGCGAACATGCGCGAGCCTTCGGTGCGCCACGCCTTCTCGCTGACCGTGACCATGGTGTCCAGCTTCAGGCTGCCCTTGGCCAGTTCGCGGAACACCACGTAAGCCGTCATGATCTTGGTCAAGCTGGCAGGCTCCAGCCGCTGGTCGGCGTTGCTTTCCGCCAGCACATGCCCACTGAAGTGATCGACCAAGATGTAGGCTTTCGCGCCCACATCGGGCGGAGCCGGAATCAACGCCGGGTCGAGAGCCAAGGCCGGGCGAACCAGGGCCAGCAGGACAAGAAACAGGCAGAGAAAACTGGGACGCATCCGATCAAACCTCGTAAAGGTACGCATTTTTTCAATTAGATAGCAAAAATGGAAGGCATTGTATCATGCGGGCGGGAGCAAGGCTTGGTTTCATTCGACCCGGGCGCGGGCGGGGGAAGTCAACAGTTAATCAATGACATGGAGCCGCTCCATCAAATAACCCAGGCAATCCTGACGAATGACGCGCTCGTCCAAGGACAGCATGCACGGCATCGCGGCTTTGCGCAAAACCAGCCGGCCTTGGTCAATTTGGAAGAATTCGGCGGCGACATCCTGGCCGTCGTCCGCGCGGGCGACCAGGGGCAAGAGCGCGTCCGGCGAGCCGGCGGCCACCTGGCCAAAGACGGCGCCCGGCTCAAGCTCGGTAAAATTCAGACAGTCCAATTGCCCGCGTAGCAAGAGATCGGCTTGCGGGTCGGAAAAGCTGAAGCTGGCCTCTTCGCGCACCAGCACTTGGGCCAGGACGTGGAACAAATCGCGCGGAGGATTCAACGGGATCGCAGACAGGCGCAGGCAGTCTTCGATAAACCGGGCCGCCCAAGCCGTGCCGGCCTCGTCGCCCGGCTGGCCGCACTCCAGCGTCACCGACGGGCACAGCCCGGCAAACGCGCCGGTCTGCGTGCCTTTGGGATAGGGGCTGTAAAGCGCCAGCGGGCCGAACTGCGCAGCCAGGCCCAGCGTCTGGCGATCCAGCCGCTCCACGCAGGCATAATGGGGATTGCGCCCGGTGTTGTTATGCACGTCGATGCTGGCGAACACCCCGCGGCCGGCCATCTCATCACACACGGCCTGCGCCATGCGGGTCAACGGGCCCGGGGCCAGTTCCGTCCCCGGCCAGATGCGATTGAAATCGGGCTGGCCCTCCAGCCGGCGCAAACCCTCCCGCGCCGCTTGGACATTGCCGAAGAAAAACGACACCGCGCGCGGCCAGGGCCGACCGGCCTGGGCCTTTAGCAAAGCCTGCACGGCAGCCAGCCCGGTGGTTTCGTTGCCGTGCAACAGCACGGAGACAAACAATGGCGCGGCCTGGACGCCGGCCAGGTGCAGCAAGGCGGGCTCGGGAAAAAGCCGGTGCAATTCGCCTGCCGGGATGTCTAGCAAGGCTTCGGGCACGCTGTCCAGCCGGATGAAACCGCTCACCCGCCGCCCCCGGCCTGCTTGCCGGAAATCCCGCCGGTTCGCCTGGACGCGCCCAGACCGGGATGCGCGCTTGTCTCAACCGGCACGAGGCGGCGCAGGCTGGAACCGCAACCGCCGCGGACAGACATGGCGGCGGCTCAGAGCCTGCCCAGCAATTCGGCTTTTTTCGCCGAAAACTCCTCATCGCTCAGGATGCCCCGCTGGCGAAGCTCGGCCAGCCGCTCGATCTTGGCGAAAATGTCACCCTCCGCGGCCGCAGGCGGTTCGTAAGCGGGCTGCGGCGGCGCGTAAACCGGCGCTTCATAAGCGGCAGGCTGGAAGCTTGGCGGCGCGTTGACCTGCGGCAAGCTGTCCACCGCCACCACGCCATATTGGCTGGTGAACGTGAAGGACGCCCCCGAGCCCTGTTGCTGGCCCACGCCGCCGATTTGATGGTCCAAGGTGTCGTAAACGGTCATCTGCCCGTTGATTTCAATCGCCAAGCGCCGCGTGGACGGAAAAACGGCGTAGCGAAGGTTGTTCTGCGCGCCGCTGGAAGAGGGGACGCCCAATTCCGCCGGCCACCACTGCCCGCCCGCGTTATCCATAAACAAGCCGGCCTGGCCATAGCCGACCGGATTTTGCGCCTGCGCCGGAGGCTCGAACAGCGGCTGGCTGGCGATCAAGCCGGCCAGCTCACAGCAAAGGTTGTCGACCTTGGCTTTAAGGTTGTTGTTGAACATGTCGCCGACCATGGTCATGCCGCCTTGCATCCACTGCCCCGACCCGCCGAGGTCGGGATGGCTGAACTGCGCCATGGTGCCCCCGCCGTTGACGACGGCCTGGAGCATGGCCGTGACCGCGTCCACGCTGACATAATAGCGGCGGGCGATTTCTTCGACGATTTGTAATCCTTGGGGGGTAAGTCGCATATTAGTCACTCGCTCGATTAGGTTTGGGAAGCGTTATAGTCTGGCCTTGACGCCGCGCAGGGGAAGCGGCGGCCAATCACTCCAGCGCCCCGCTTGGGGCTTGTCTTACAGGCGACATTACAAGCGCCAAAAGTCTCATCCCCTACAAAACAGCCATGCGTCCGGTCGAACGATCATAGCAGATTGCGTAAGGCGATTCGGTAAACAGACTGCCTCCCGCCAAGGCAAGGACAGCCGCCGCCGTGGACTCCTCCACCCGCCAATCGCCCGGCACCAACCGCACCAGCTTGCGTCGCGCGCACCAAACAAGCGCGGCCAAACAACGCTTTCTGAGCGCCTCCCGTTGCCAGCCCAGGGGGGCACGTCCACCGCGCGGCAATGGCAAGGGTGGGCCTGCTTATTGCTTGGTAAGCGCTATGCCAGCCACCAGAACTCCCCTAGGCTAATTTCCAGGATCCGCCCCCGAGCCTACCTCTCGGCGCCAACCGGAGAACAACCATGCCACAAAAACCGAGCACTGTTGAATGGGAGCGTCTCGTCCACGCCGCCCACCGGCTGGCGAAAATCTGCCGGAACAATCCCGTGAAGCTATTCGCCTTGCTTTACATGCTGGACATCCGGTTTTTCCGCGAATCCGGCCGCAGTTGCACTGGGGAAACTTATTACGCCATGGCGGACGGCCCCGCCCCCGGCACACTCCGCCCCCTGCTGGTCATGCGCGATTTGGAGCTGGAAGCAGGCATCAGCCTGCTCACGTCCGCCGACGCCAACGGATCTTGGCCCTGCGACTCCAGGCGGTATTGCCAACGCGGCCTGGCCATCCTGCGGGAATTGGAAACCGCGTATGCCAACGCGAGCTCGCGCGAGTTAAGCCTGGGCGACGCCAACGCATGGTGGCGGGTCTACACCCGAAGCAGGGGCGTAGGCGCGGTCATCCCTTATGAAATGACCTTGCCTTGCGCCGACGGGAACCCCGGCGAGCGCAAGCGATTCGGGCGCTGGCTTCGCATCGGCGACGCCAATATGCCAGACTACCGCGACCCGTCCCAGTCCGCGGCAACGCCCGACTAGCCAGACCCCCCTTTTATTTAATAAGCTCTTGCATGCCCGTTGACGGCCTCGCTTGCGCCGCCAACCGCCCGGCAAGCCCCTCCTTTTCATAACGTCTCATAACAACCGCCATGACCGCAGAATTGCTCCCCCTGGGCATAGCCCTCAGCCTGTTTCTTTACGCCGGCGTGTCCGCCTTCCGCACCCGCCCCCAACCCAAACAAGCGGCTCAGGACATCGAGCCACCGCCTGCCCCACAAGCTTCGCCGACCGTCCTGTTCAGCTTGGAGGCGGAGTTCCCGCTACGGGAAATCGCCAAAGCACGGGAAGCAGGCTATTGCGCCATCCATCTCCAGCCGGCCGATGGCCGCTGGCTATTGGGCCTGTCGAAAGAGCCCGCCCTGCCCCTCCAGCAGTGCCATGCCAGCGCGGGTTTCCCCGGCGAAGAAATCGCGCAAGGCTGGGCCTGCGGGCTGCATGTGGCCGGCTTGAGCTATGACGGCGGGCAATGGGCGCTGCTCTTGTCCGAAGGCAGCCCCGACCGCTTGCAGCGCTGGCACACCACCTCGGTGTTTCCGCAAGAGGAGATCGCCTCGGCCTGGAACGACGGCTTCCAAGTGGACAGCCTGGCCTACGGCCAGGGCGTTTGGGCGCTGATCCTGTCGCAAAGCGACGGCCAGTCCCTACAACAGTGGTTTAAGACCGCGGGATTTCCGCGTGACGAAATCGAGGCGGGCTGGAGCGACGGCTACCAGGTCAGCAGCCTGGCTTATGGCGACGGTGCCTGGGCGCTCGTCATGTCGAAAACCCATCCGGCCGAGGCGCAATACATCCACATCGAAGCCGCATTCCCGGACGAGGAAATCGCCAAGGGCGTCGCCAACGGCTACCGCCCCAGCAGCCTGGTCTGCGCGGACGGCGCCTGGGCGCTGGTGATGTCTAAAGCGGCTGCTCAATAAACTCCAAGGCATTCTCGTCCGGGTCGCGGCAAAACAGCGCCCGCCGCCCGGATTTGCTCAGACTGTAGGGAATACCGGCCTGCTCCAGGCGGGCTATCAACTCGTCCAAATGATCCACCAGCAGCGCCGTATGGCGGTCAACGCCGCCATGCGCGGGCCGGACGACGCCCGCGTCCGGATTCGGCACGGCCAGCAAATGGATCATCTGCTCGCCGATGTCGTACCAAATCCCACCATAAGCGAAATTAGGCCGGGCCGGATTGACTTTCAATTCCAGCACACCCTCATAAAAGGCGCGGGAAGCGTCGAGATTGGACGTCACCAGGGACGCGTGGTGCAAACGGGTAATAAGGCTCATCGTGTGGCTCTTGCAAGGGCGCGTTAAAAGGATTTCGGAATATTACACCGACGCAAGCGCAATGCAAGCCAGGCGAGGCGGTTTACAAAACGCACAAAAAAGGGGATAGACGTATATCCCCGGTTATTGCTTGGAACCGTCGCCCCACTGGCTTACCGTTCCGCGTTGTGTTTGTAGGCTGGCACCGTTACCGGCTCACTGGATCGGCGACGCGCCTAGGCTTTGGCGACCAAGCCATTGAAGACGCGCTCCAGGCCGTCGGTGGGCATTTTCAGTGTCTGCTCGCAGAAGACGGGCATCAGGTTATCCACCACCAAAGCCATCTGCGAAAAAATCAAGCCGGATTCGGCATACGGCTTGGCCAACACCGTCAGCGCCAGATCCTTTCCGAGGATTGCCAGCAGGTAACCCCCTTTGCTTTTGATGAGCACCTGGTCAAGCTCGTCTCCGACAAACTCATCCATAAACTTATGGCCCAAAAGCAATATGGATGCGCTGAGGGCACTAATCCTGTCTTCATCGTAGCCTCGGGCGGGCTGGGCTTGTGGCGACGCGCCGACTAACACCAAGCCTTCTTTCGTCATCAGTACCGAAGCGCAAATATCCGCCGACGCGGCATTCAGTGTATCGAGAATCGATTTGAGAATTTGCTGGTTCATTTGACCACTCCTATGCTGTTGCCACACATTCTAGGCTGATTGACTGACAAACCCTGCCCCCTTAAGACTCGCTGCTCGGCCATAAACCCATGACAATCAGCTAGTTGCCAATTTTTTGCCTGAAATAGGGTTGAATCGGGCCAACGCCCGGCCTTAATTCCCTTACAAAAAATAGGTTATAGCCGACGGCGAATCTATCGCGCAGAGGGCGGGCACGGCGCCCCGCTGGGCCTTCATGACTGCGCCCGGGGCTGCCGGATGTCGATCCGGATTGTCCCGCGGGCTTCCCAGCGGTTTGCAGTCGGCTTTGATTATCGGCTTGGTTTCGACGGAATCAAGGTAATATTCACCTTTTTTGAAAAAACCTCCCTCCCCGTCAAATCAGCTCGCCTGGCGTTCCATTGATTGACTGGCAAAGCTGGCCAAGACTGGATCTTGCGATGTAACCTGCGTTAATCTCAACGCCGCGCCCGTTCACATCCGGCGCGCAGTACCGCACCGCCCCCCAACTCCCCCCTTGCAAACGGAGACTAAACAGTATGGCTACCATCACAGGCACCAACGGCGACGATCATTTGACCGGCACAAACGGCTCGGACACCCTTTACGGCCTGGCCGGCAACGACCTCTTGGACGGCGGCAAAGGCGCCGACCTGCTGGTCGGCGGGACAGGCGACGACACCTACATCGTGGACAACATTTTCGACAAGGTGTCGGAAAACGCCAGTGAAGGCACCGATCTGGTGAAAAGCTCGGTGACTTACACCCTCGGCGCGAACATCGAAAACCTCACGCTGACCGGCAACTCACACATCAGCGGCACCGGCAACGCGCTGGACAACCTTATCATCGGCAACGCCAATAGCAATGTCTTGGACGGCAAGGCGGGCGCGGACTCGCTGGCCGGCGGGAGCGGCAACGACACCTATATCGTGGACAACACCGGCGACACCGTGACGGAAAACGCCGGCGAAGGCACGGATCTGGTGAAAAGCTCGGTGACTTACACCCTCGGCGCGAATGTCGAGGATCTGACCCTGATCGGAAACGCGAACCTCGACGGCACCGGCAACGCGCTGCGCAACACCCTCATCGGCAACAGCGGCAACAACCTCTTGGACGGCGGCGCGGGCGCAGACTCGCTCGCGGGCGGGAACGGCAACGACACCTATATCGTCGACAACCTCCACGATACCGTGATGGAACACGTCGGCGGCGGCATCGACCAGGTCAACAGTTCGGTGACTTACACCTTGGGCCAGTCTGTCGAAAACCTGACCCTGACCGGCACAGCCAACCTCAACGGCACCGGCAACGACCAGGGCAACCTCATTATCGGCAACAGCGGCAACAACCAACTGAGCGGCGGCTGGGGCAACGACACACTCAGCGGCGGGGATGGCAACGACCTGCTCGACGGCGGACAAGGCGGCGACTCGCTCGCCGGCGGACAAGGCAACGACACCTATATCGTCGACAACCTCCACGACACCGTGACGGAAAACGCCAGCGAAGGCACCGATCTGGTGAAAAGCTCGGTGAGTTACACCCTAGGCGCGAACATCGAGAACCTGACCCTGGCCGGACAGGCGTCGATCAACGGCACCGGCAACGCGCTGGACAACCTCATCACCGGCAACGCCGGCAACAACACCCTGTCCGGCGGCGATGGCAACGACACGCTCAACGGCGGCAGCGGCAGCGACAAATTGGACGGCGGCGCGGGCAACGACACCCTGAATGGCGGCACCGGGGCCGACAAGCTGACCGGCGGGGCCGGCGCCGACACGCTGACCGGCGGGACGGGGAACGACACCTTCGTTTACACGGCGGCGACTGACACCGGCCTGGGCGCGGCCAACCGCGACATCATCACCGACTTCAAGGCCGGCGACAAAATCGACGTGTCCCATTTGGACGCCAACCTGTCCACGCCGTCGCTAGACCATTGGGCTTTCGTGACCAGCTTCACCGGCACCGGCGTCGGCCAAGTCCTGTTCGACAAAACCGACCCCGCCCACCCGCTGGTGGTGTTCGACGAGGGCGGCAACGGCGTCGCCGATTATCAAATCGAATTGACCGGAGTGACCTCGCTGACCGCCGCCAATTTCATCCTGTGACACTGAAAACCCTTATTGCTGCGCGCGCGAGGCGGCAATCAGGCTAGTGATGATGGCGCGGGCGGTGGCCTCGGGCACGCCGTCCTGCGCCGCCATCCGGACAAACCGGTCTACGACCTGCGCCTCGCGCGCCGGATCGACCACCGGTTTGCCCATCTCTTTCTTGACCGCGCCAATGTCCCTCGCCACCGCCAGCCTTGCGCCGAGCAGACGCACAAGGTCGGCGTCGATCTGGTCGATCCGGCCGCGCAACTCGCCCAGCCGCTCTTCACCCTGCATGGTTTTTGCCGAACACCCGGCCAAGGCAATAAACAATATCACAAGGTTAAGCGCTTTCACCAGGGCAGTCCTATTGTCAGTTGGACGAATCAATAATGGTAACGCGCTTGCAGAAAATCGATGCGGTTATCGCTGACGACATAGACTAGGCGATGTTCTTGGGTAATACGCCGAGACCACGTTGCGGCCCCTAAATATTTGAGCGGCTCCGGCTTTCCAAGCCCCTCGAAAGGATCGCGCAGGATGGCCTCAATCAAAGAAAATATCTTTATCGCGGTTCGCCTGTCGGTTTCAACCCAATGCCTCAAATCCTCCCTGAACTCAGGCTGAAAAACCGCATCGCGTGATTTAGAGGTCACTCGCTAATCCTCTAAGTTGGGTCAAGCCCCACCTCCCGCCTCAATTCGTCTATCGATTGGGGGACGCCTTGGCCTTGGCGGACGCGAGCCAAAGCCGTCAATAGCCGTTCAGCATTGGCGGGTGAGCGTAGAAGATGCGCGGTCTCCAGCAAACCTGCTAATTCGTCGGCGGCAATCAGCGCGACATCTTCCTCACCGGGGCGCTGGATGATGACAATTTCCCGGTTATGGGTAGCCTCGTCAAGGAAATCATTCAGCCTTGCGCTGGCTTGGGAGTAACTGGCTTGAATAGACATGCTTGCTTCTAATGGTAATTTCTACAAATTTAAGAAAGGATAACGCGCCAAGCGACGCTATCCCTAAATTCAATATGGGTGTTAAGCTCCGAAGAAACCGTGTTATGAATCGGCACGTTGCTCAAACGTTTCAATCGGAGCTGCAAACCACGGCGGGCTTTATCCTAGCATTTATAAAAGCATCCAACTTCTCAAACTTGAGGCGAACGGCTGAGTCGGTTTTGCTTAGAATGGCTTTTCTAATCAAGGCGAAACCATAGTATCGCTCATCGCCATTCGCTAGGATGTCGCACCCGCCGCGCACCTTGTTTTCAATCATCTTGGAATTTACCGTGGGCATTTTGACCAGTATCGCATCCACAGCCTCCAAAGTTTTTTTCTTTGCGATGTACTCAATGGCAGAGCCACCACCAACAATTCCGACAAGCAAACTGAAAAGAACGACTAATGGACCGACAACTGCCATCATCACCTCAGCAGCAATGAGACCAACTATGCTCAATGCCATCGCAGGGGCAGTGAAAGCCTCAACACTAGAGAGGGAAGCCACTGCGGCTGTACTCGCGGCCACCTGCTCCCAAATGCTTTTCACCTGCCCTACCTCATGAGGCGTTTCCAATTGCATTCCCGTGACAGCGGGATCAATTTTCTGGAATAAAGCATCGATTTCATCCAGGTTCTCTTTGATTTCCTTGATCATTTCATCCAGCATATCGGAGGTGGCAGCGAAGGCATTGTGCGGGGAATTGGCGTCTTCGCCCCAAGCTTTGAAGCGATTTACAATGCTGGTTTGGCAGAAATAAGAAGCTTCCTTGACCAGCGATTTCCCACGGAAAGCCGCCGTCATCGCCTCCCAAGCGCCCTGCGTCGCTTTGAATACATAGGCGTCAAGCTGGCCAGGCAGGGTTTCACGCAATTCTTTTATAACTGCCTCAAAGCTTTTCTGCACATTAACAACACAGAGATCTTCATAACGGATTAAAATGTTGGGAAGATTTTGAACATGCCGTTCAATATCGTCACGCCAAGGCTGAATATTTCGGCTTCGTTGTTCCAAATCTTCGGCTTGCGCGCCAACGTCTTGTTTGTCCGTGTTGATCGCTTCTTGCATGCAGTTGGCGTTATTGACTGCCGTTGTCGCCTGGAGGCTGGCTTTGTACGCCGACGCATCCAAACCCTGCGCCGGTTCGGGCCGTAGCGCGGACTGCGCCGCCTCTGTTTTGAACCGACAAACACCCACCAATTCTTCAAACGCCCCCTCCGCCTCCTCGCGGAAATCCAGATATTTATACCGCCGCAATGTATCCGATAAATCGCAATCCGCCAGCAGCAGAGGAATAAACCGCCGCCCTTTATTGGAAGGATCGCGGAACAGCACCGTGCTGCGTTCCAGCCCCACCCAATCAGAACCCAAGGCGTGGGGCGACAGGCACAGGATCATCGTACGGGAATGCTCCAATCCTCGTTCGATGGCAAGATAAATATCGTCGCCTGGCTGGATGATCCATTCGTCAAACCACACCCGCAGCCCCGCCGCCCGCAAGCGCTTCGCCAGCCGCCGCACTTGGGGCTTGTCTTTGGCATTGTGGCTTAGGAAAACATCGAAGCTAAAATCCGTAGCTCTTGCCATGGGTTGTTTTCCCTGTATGAGCGGAATTAGAAAGCCTTAGATAAACCGGCTTTTTTGAGTATGTCGTTGGCCGTGTGGCGGGATTTTACGGTGACAGGCACGGTGAACGACCGCCCGGTTTGAGGATTCAGCCATATTTCATGGCTACCCTTGCCTTGCCGGGTCGGGTAACAGCCCGCCCCGCGCAACAGCTTGGCGAGTTCGGCGTATACAGCGTTTTTATAATTGATTAGTTACCCATCATTATAGATACATAAGCAGTGATTGCATAAATTTGCTATACTGTAAATCATAAAATTAAAATCTTTTTTGTCCCAATGGACTGGGCAAGCCA
>Ga0265327_10000234_pt1 | contig 112034 bp, 99 predicted proteins | sample 41621metaG_FD_202089 | JGI IMG/M metagenome (GOLD analysis project Ga0265327, IMG submission 202089) | Rhizosphere microbial communities from Carex aquatilis grown in University of Washington, Seatle, WA, United States - 4-16-21 metaG | ecosystem: Host-associated > Plants > Roots > Rhizosphere...
TATGAAATCCGCTCCAGACAGTGGTTTTGTAATGGTGGGTCAAGCGTACGATTATAGAAACATTTATGGTAATCCTACCCAACGGGGCTGGATCATCAAAGTGGACAGCAACGGTTGCAGCGGCCCCAATGATCCGCAATGCTGGCCGCTGGCGGTTGCCAATACCGTAAAAAACAACCAGGCGATCAGCGTTTATCCCAATCCGGTTACCGATGTTTTACAAATAAACAATCCGCTATCAAATGCAATGCTGTTGCAGCTTACAGACATTACGGGTAAAACACTTTTGCAACAAACTTTAGCAAAAGGACATGCTGAAATTTCATTGCAATCTTTTTCGCCGGGCATGTACCTCTACAGGTTTACCGATAGTAAAGGGTACGTGCAACAAGGGAAATTAGTGAAACAATAATGACTTACCCGCGTGGCGCATCCTCTTCCTTCGGAGGCGTTGGAAAAACGCATTTCCGCGCGCTCAAATCGTCTGACATAAAAGTGATTTTGCGGGGCGCAATCATTACATAAATATTGACCTTAGAAATAAAAAGCCTCCGCAATATTGCGGAGGCTTCAATATTCTTGCAAAAGAAATTATTTTACCATTGTTTTAAATACAGTTTCTTCCACTTTCACCGGATACTTAGAACGCAGTTGTGCATTCCATTGTTTCTCGAGATAATCCTGGTATTCCGCTACCACATAACCACGAGCATCATCCAGCGATTTAGTGGTTTTGGTGGCGAACACATCGTCTGCTTTAACTACGATATAACTGCCGTCTGCATTTTTAACCGGCGCCGAAAGTTTGCCTTTTACGATAGAAGCTTCCGGAACGTCTTTGAAACGAGAGAATTCGAAATGACCACGTTGTACAGAAACCGCATCTGGCTTGCTTTCCGTGTTCAGTTGTTTCATCACATCTTCTTCTTTAACGCCCTTTTTACCGAGTGCTGCAAGACCTGCTTTCATAGACGCTTCGTCTTTGAAGTGATAAACCGCGCCCGTAAAGCCCGGATCCCATTGGTACTTGGCCTTGTTGGCTTCGTAGAAGCTTTTCAGACCTACAGTATCTCTCGATGCTTTACCCCAAACATTACGATCCATCAGTTCAAACAATAGGATACCGTTGGTGTATTCGTCCATCAGATTTTTGAAATCAGGATTTTCATCTACCAGGTGGTGTTCTTCAAAATCGTTTACCACACGGTTTACATACATATTGTAGATATCGTGCATCACTGCTGCTTTAGGACCGCGAAGCTGACCGCGTGTCAGTGTTTCAGCAAATTTTACGAAATCGATCTGCGAATAATTTTTACCGCCCAATGTGAAAACCGGCTGTGTCATATTGTTGAAATCGGAGGATTTGAACATGCCGATTGCTTTGCCGGTATCTGGCAATGCTTCCATTTTCTTCACTACTGCTTCGTAATTGGCCGGGTATTCCTTAAAGCCGTTTTTCTCTTTTACTTTCTGGAAGAAAATATCATGCGCCATCTGTGCACGGGAATCATTTTCAACTTTACGTTTCAGCGCAGTTACCATGCTGTCGTAAGGTTTTACCGGAATTTTCTGGATCAGCTTCAACAGATGCAAACCATATTCCGTCTGTACCGGCTGAGAAATATCGCCCGGATTTTTCAAAGCAAAAGCAGCGTTTTCAAATGCTGCCGGATAGTGCCCGATGCCGAATGGCGCCATTACGCCGCCTTCTGCGTTACTGAACTTATCATCCGAATATTTTTTAACCGCGTCTTCAAAAGACATGCCGGCTTTTAGCGAAGTCTGCACAGAATCCATGCGTTTGTGTGCCAGATCCACGCCTGCCTGGCCTTTTGCTTTGGCAATATCGATGCGGATTTGTGCTACCTGCACTTCGCCACGCGCCGGACGGCGATCCAGTACTTTGATGATATGGTAGCCAAACTGAGTACGGAACGGAGCAGAAACTTTTCCTGCCGCTGTACCATAGGCTGCATTTTCAAACGGATAAATCGTTTGCAGAGCCGTAATATACCCTACGTCGCCACCGTTGTCTTTTGTACCACGGTCTTCGGAAAATTGTTTGGCCAATGCTGCAAAATCACCTTTCTTTTTCACGATCAGCGTGTAAATGCTGTCGATTTTACGATAAGCAGCTGCAGTATCTGCCGGAGCCATAGAAGGTGGCGCCATAATCAGGATATGCGCTACATGGATTTCTTCTTTGGAACGGTCATACGCTTCACGAACCAATTTATTGGTCACTTCTTCGTCTGTCAGATAATTTTTAGCCAGCTGTTTGCGATAATTATCCAGCTCTCGCTGAATGTTCGGCAAAGTATCCAGTTGCTGCAATTCCGCCTCTTTCACTTTCATACGGAAAAGTGAATACAGATCCAGGTATTCCCTTAATGCAGGCTCCGAATAATCTGTTTTCTTGTTGAGGCTGTTCTTTTCATAGACTCTTAAAAATTCCTGTTTGCTTACCGGATTGCTGCCATACGTAAACAACGTCTGAGCGAAACCAGAGCTGATCAGAAGGCCCGAAGCAAAACAAGTTAAAACCAGCTTACGCATGATTAATGTGTGTTTTATATTTTAGGATTTAGATGATTATTTCGATTTGTTTTTCTTTTCTTTTTGTTCCAACATATCTATCACACTTGCCACATTGGTATGATCCAATCTCTTGCCGCGGATGATTTTTTTCTCATCCAGCAAATAGATCACCGGCGTACTGTAAACATCGTATTTAGAACGAAAGTCGGACTTTCTGTCCCAATCTGCAACGTTGGTCCAATCAGATAAATTATTCTTAACAATGAAATCCTTCCATTTAGCTTCATCTTCGGTAGCCACCGCGTAGATTTTCATGCCTTTTGCTTTCAGCGATGCACGATATACAGAATCGAGCTTCGGAATCTCCTGCTGGCAATGCCCGCAATCCGGAGAGTAAAACACCAGCAGTGTATATTTTGCCTTTGTCTCGGAAAGGCTCTGTGACTTACCGTTTACATCAGTCAGCTTCAGTTCCGGCGCTACGTTGCCGATAATATTCGGGGCAATATTACGTACGCGGTCAAAATATTTTTGCAGCGATTCGTTATCCAGCCAATAGGCATCACCACGCATGTAGTAGGTTTCTACCAGGTAAACAAATACCTGGTCCATGCCCATGATCTTGCTGGTTTCCGCATTGCGCGTCAGCCACCATAATGTATATTTAAACAGTTCTTTTTGTCCTCTTGTTTTTTCCAGCAACATATCGCCTTCTTTGATCACGGAATCCGGGATCGGCAATACGATTTTGTTCATGTACTCTTCCAGTTTCGCATCGTAGATGGGCGTATGGATCAGGCGATCGTCTTTGAAATCGAAACCGTCCCAATAATGCCCTTTGTAATAATCATAGGCAAACATGGAATCCACTTTACCGTCCGGCAAATAGTGTTTTTCTTCCGGCACCTGCGGCACTTCCAGCGCGCTGAATATAGCGCTCAGCAATGTGTTCGGATATTTTTTCACATAATCGCGGCGATATGCGATCAGCTCTTTGGATTGTACGCCTGCTTTTTTCCGGATCGCATCTGTATCTGCTGCAGTTTTGGCGGTTTTCAGCTCATTCTGCAATGTTTGTTGTTTTTTACCGAAGTCTTGCAGGAAACTTACATAAGACTGGAAACGCTCATTTTCCGGAGTGTTTTTAAAGCTAAGCCCTTCCGGCAATTTAGCGGCAGTTGCAGTGATGGAGATATCATCCCCGTTATTCAGCAGAAATTCAAAATAAGTCTGCTTGTCGGAAAGCAGTATCATGTAGATGCCGCCCAGCGTCTTTTCTTTACTCTCGATGGTCGCAACACCGTTCTTGTCAAAACGGGCAGAGTCTGCCTTATATATAGTCGGCAGCGATTTTCCGTAGTAATGCGCCAGATAAGCTACTGTATCTTTTTTATCGGTAAACTTGACCTGGATACGATAACCATCGCGGGCAAGGGTTTGCTGAGCTATTACAGTAAGTAACAGAAGTGCAAGTAATTTAATACGCTTCATAAGAATTGGTGAAGATAATTTTTTTATGCACAAAGAGACGGCTGCACCATCTTTTTTGTTGGCCGCGCCAAAAATAAATTTTACAAACTGTGTTACACAGCGCACGAAATGTAAATTTGCATTTTATTAACTGTTTACTGAAACATTTTGGCAAGAAAAAAGAGACAACCGGTTTATAATATTAAGATTGATGCGTACGCGGCGGAAGGCAAAAGTGTTGCGCATCTGGATGACGGTAAAGTTTTATTTGTAGAGAACGCAGTACCAGGCGATATTGTAGATGTAAAGGTAACAAAAGATAAAAAAAGCTGGGCTGAGGGAAAGGCCTCTAAGTTGATTACGCCGTCGCCAGACCGTGTTACTCCTTTTTGCCAGCATTTTGGTGTATGCGGCGGCTGCAAATGGCAAATGCTTCCATACGAATTGCAGTTAAAATACAAACACCAGCAGGTAGAAGACCAGTTGAAACGCATTGGCCAGGTAGCGCTGCCGACAATCGATTACATCTCCGGAAGCCCATACCAGCAATATTATCGCAATAAACTGGAGTTTACTTTCTGCACGCACCGTTATCGCACCTTTGAAGAGCTGGCCGAAGCGGGCGATGCCAAACTGGAACCAGAATCAGCACTTGGTTTTCACGCGCCAGGCTTGTTTGACAAAGTAGTGCCGATAGAGACATGCTATCTGCAGGCCGAGCCGACCAACCTTTTACTCAAAGTGCTGCGTGAATATTCGGAGCAACATCATCTCCCATATTATGATTACCGTTCGCACACCGGCTGGTTGCGCAATGTTGTACTGCGTGTGGCTACTACCGGCGAAATACTGGTAAACCTGGTGATTCACCATGAAGATAAAGAGGCTCGTATTGCACTGCTGGATCATTTACTGGCAGCCATTCCAGCCATTACTTCGCTCAACTATACCATTAATCCTAAAGTAAACGATAGTATTCATGACCTGGATGTGATCTGCTATCACGGTCAACCTTATATCAAGGAAAAGCTGGAAGAATTTACTTATAAGATCTCTCCAAAATCATTTTTCCAGACCAATACTTACCAGGCAGAAACACTATATAAAATCACCCGCGATTTTGCCGGCCTGACCGGCAATGAAACGCTCTATGATCTGTATTGCGGTACCGGCAGTATCGGCATTTTCTGTTCTAAAGGCGCCAAACGTGTGATCGGTATCGAAGTGATTGAACAGGCGATCGAAGATGCCAAAGAAAACGCCCGGATGAACGGACTGGAGCATTGCCAGTTTTATGCCGGCGATGTTTCGGATATTTGTACGGATGAGTTTTTTGCCGATCATGGCCGCCCGGATGTGATTATCACAGATCCGCCACGGGCAGGTATGCATGAAAAATTAGTGAAACAGCTGCTGAAGATCCGTGCCCCACGCGTTGTGTATGTGAGTTGTAATCCTGCCACGCAAGCCCGCGATCTGCAACTGCTGAATGCGGCTTACCGTATCGTAAAACTGCAACCGGTAGATATGTTTCCTCATACGCACCATATCGAGAATGTAGCCTTACTGGAGCTGAAATCTTGAGTGGTCATTGGTGAATTAATGTAGTTTTCTTTGAAAAATTGGTTTCCCGTTCCGGAATCAGATTGCCACGTCGGGCAAAAAGCCTCCTCGTAATGACCTCAGACATGAGGACATCGCAATCTGATTTCGCGGAATGCACTAAAACAAGGATTTAAGGATCGGCATTGAATGATACGTCGTTGCTTTGCGTGAAACCTTCCGGATCAGAAGTGCTCCTCCTCCCTCCGGAACAGCTAAAAGAGATAAAAAGAGGAAAGCCCCGCATTGCGGGGCTTTATATTGTCCAGGATTTTGAAGATTGGGGAGAGATCCTGGGGAGAAAGAGACGTTCTTTTAGGAAAACAATCTCAATTTCTCCCCCACTTTACAGATAAAAATAGCGGCGCCTTGCTTCAATGGCTCGGGCTCACACGATACATATTATATATAAATTCGGTGTGCACCGCTATCTTTTAAACTGTTCTAAAACAAACAGCCGACTTTTTTTGCTTCGTTTCAATCGGGCTACAACTTGTTTCAGTTGTGGGGTAAAATTGCTTTCTGTCACAAATGTATATATTTATAAAGAATGGGCAAATTTAATTTGTAAACGACATGTTATTAATATAATTGACCAATAACCAACACTCATATACACCTGATTATCATTAAGCTTTACTAGCATAGAATAACACATTCAATGTTTATTTCTGGGTGAGGTAATTATAGTCCTGCAACAGTTGGTGCAAAAACTCATTGGGCGGTAAATCCGATTGAATAGACAAGACTTCTTTGATGCGGTAAGACACCTCTATCATGTACTGATCTGTTTCCCGGGCGCTCTTCAATGCCAGCAGGTTGCGAATGCCATTAATATCTCGATCACTGAGGCGCATCACCTCTGGAAATTTCGCTTCGTAGTTTGGTTCTTCGATCTCCAGATAAATGGTTTCATTGATCGAAGTCTCGGCTTTGGCATCGATCACCACGGTGCCGCCGGCCAGATCACCCAGTCGTTGCGATTTACCGGTGGCCGCTACCGTAATTACATCGGGCAGATAAATCGTCAGCAGGCTGATCATAGCGAAAATATAAGCGCCGCCGGAAATGATCACCAAAAAGATGACATAGGGCACGCTCATCATCGCATAGTTGCCAAACCCCAGCAACCAACGTACGAGATACTGGCTCAGGGTGGGTTCGTTGCCGGACTTATCCATTACCTTAATACCCACCAGCTTTTTCCCGACGCTTTGCCCGTTAAAAAAGATTTCCATCAGCAGATGATACAGGAATGCCGGTATAGAGACCAGCAGGATCACCAGCGTCTGCCCCATCGATTCGGGCGCATCGAGCGGAATGAGTATAAAACGGAATACCACAAAAGCATAGACGCTTACCACCAGCATGTCGAGCAAAGAAGCCCAAACGCGCTTCATGAAAGAGGCAATCTTAAATTCGAGGTCTATATTAAAAGGTGTTGTAACAACCAGCGTGCTCATGCTCTGAAAAAATAATGCAGAAAGTGAAGTTAATGGAACATCTCCTGAAAATGAAAAATGCAAAAAAGCATTTCAAAAAACTGTTTTGGAATCCCCATACTCATTATCTTTATCAATCACATCAGCTATGCGCGAAGGACAATTTATAAAGCAGAACATAGAACGCTGGAAAGGTTACCAGGAGCCCACCAACGACCCCGATGAAGTAGCCAAACGGTTTACCTATCTCGTAGAAGATCTTTCGTACGCCAAGACCTTTTACCCCTTCAGCAATACCGTCCGTTATATCAATGGCATGGCTTCGTCTATCTATCTTTCTATTTACCGCAATAAGAAAGAAAAAAAACACCGCATCATCACTTTCTGGACGACGGAAATGCCGCTGATCATGTATAAACACCGCCGCACGCTGTTGTTTTCGTTGCTGTTCTTCCTGGTATTCGTAGCCATCGGCGCACTTTCTGCCGCCAATGATCAGAATTTTATCCGCTCGGTAATGGGCGATGAATACGTAGACATGACCGAACGCAATATCCTGAACGGCGATCCTTTCGGCGTATATAAGATGCACGAGCCGATCATGATGTTTGTCTACATTGCCTTCAATAATATTAAGGTGGCCATGATCTCGGTTGCCTTCGGCGTGCTTGCTACCGTTGGCACGCTCTATATGATGTTTACGAACGGACTGATGTTAGGTTCGTTCGAGTATATGTTTTACCATCATGGACTGGGCAAAAGTTTTATCCTCACGGTATTCATTCACGGTACCCTGGAGATTTCGGCACTGGTCATTGCCGGAGCGGCCGGCATGGCTATCGGCAATGCCATCTTGTTTCCGAAAACCTATACCCGCCTGCAATCTTTTATGATGGCGGCAAAAGATGCCGTGAAAATTATGGTAAGTCTTATACCTGTTTTTATCGTAGCGGCTTTTTTTGAAAGTTTTGTAACCAGGCATACCGAAATGCCGGTATGGCTGAGCCTGATCATTCTCATCGCATCCGGCGCATTCATACTTTGGTACTACGTTATTTATCCGATCATTTGTGGCAAGAAACAGAAAAATGTACCGAAACCTTAAGCTCGCTTTTTTATTGCTGATCTCTGTTTGTGGTACATCGTTGCCAGTTACGGCACAGTCTGTATCGGACAGTACCGGGCAACAAAAAACTACGTACAACAGCCATACGCCTACTGCAGCTGAATGGCGAAGCGTAACATCAGGTGAGGATTTTGACTATCGCAATCATACCGAAGAAGGTATTCAGCCAAAAGAATCAGGCAACAAACCGAATATTTTAGCCAGGGCATTAGATGCAATTATCCGTTTTCTGGCATCTACAGGCGGCCAGTATCTCATCTGGACCCTGGTAGTCGTAACAGTACTTTACGGTATCTATAGACTTGTGATCGGCAATGGAAGCTTCCTGTTTGGCAAAAATTCAAAAAAACTATCGGGAACGGAAACATCGGAATCAGAAGAAGAAGATCTGATGGGCGTAAACTGGGAAAACAGGCTGCAACAGGCAATAACATCGGGCGACTTTCGCCTGGCTGTGCGCTACAGCTATATGTATCTTTTAAAAATGATGCAGGAACGCCAGCTGATCGATTACCGCAACGATAAGACGAATTATGAATATGCCCACGAATTGGAAAACACGAAGTACAAACAACCGTTCCGCAAACTGACCCGTCAGTACGAATATGCCTGGTACGGCCAGTATCCACTTTCACAGGCCAGCTTCACAGAATATTTCAACGAATTTCAGGACCTGAAAAAACAGATCGGCGCTTCGTGAAAAAACTACTGACATACCTCGTACTACCGCTGCTGCTCCTGACTTCCGGCTGTCATTTCAAAAAGAAAACCAACTGGAATGTCACGCTGCGCAGTGAAGACAAAATTCCGTACGGCAGTTATATCGCCTATCACTCGTTGTCTTACTATTTCCCGACGGCCCGTATCGAGGCGCTTTCTAAAGGCTTCCGCTACGAGAACATTGAAGGCAACATGGTTTATCACAATGACGACAGCGCTGCTATTCTTGTGCTCAATGGACTCAGCTTTTATGCCACAGAAAATGAGATAGACAACCTGCTTCATTTTGTTCGCCAGGGCAATGAGCTGTTCCTGATCTGCAATACCCTCGATGCCAAACTGGCCAACCGGCTCGGCTGCGAAAAAATGGACGGCGACAGTGATGAAGAACTTCCGGTAAGCGATTTTAACCCCGGAAAAAGAAATATTGCGGCATTGAAAATGATCAGCGATACCAATAAGGCCTATGGTATGAATGGCCGTTCCCTACAAGGTTATTTTGCGCTGTCCGAAACAGACGATTCGATACAATCCAAAACGACCGGTTTCAACGGTACTGACACCGCGGTCGATTATATAGAACGAAACCCGACAATCGTAAACAGCGATGAGCCGGAAGATGCTGCAAAACCAGACATCCTGGGCCGTGGCCCGAAAGGCCCCAACCTGATTCGTTACCGGATAGGCAGCGGCCATATTACCCTTTTGGCAACACCGCTGGCGCTGAGCAATTATTTTTTACTGCAGCAAGATAACCGCAATTACGCCGATCAGATCTGGCATACCTTTCCGGCCAATATCGCTACGATTTACTGGAACGATTATTTTAAACGTAGAATAAAACCGGCGAGCTTCTGGGCATTGTTTGATCACCCTGCCACTGGCGCCGCTTTGCTGATTGCGCTGATCACACTTGCACTGTATGTACTTTTTGAAGCCAAACGCAGGCAGGCCATTATTCCGATAGTTCCCAAACTCGAAAACAGCTCTGTGAGTTTTGTGGAAACCGTAGGCCGTCTTTATTATAACAAAGGCAATCACCGTAACCTGGCGGAAAAAATGGTGCAGCATTACCTGGAATGGGTACGAACGCATTATTACCTGAACACCAACCAGATCAACGAAATGTTTATACAGCAGCTCACCATAAAGTCAGGCCTGCCGGAAATGGTGGTCCGGGAAATGGTGCGCCTGGTGCACGAAGTGCGGATCGATAACGTAGCGATCGACGAAGCTTATCTTTACCATTTACACAACACGATTCAACAATTTTATAAAAATAACGACTGATGGAAACGACCGAAACATCTGTACCGCAACATATAGAATCTAACCCGCTGGTCGCATTGACGGAGCGCATCCAGGACGAAATACAGCAGATCATCGTAGGCCAGCACCAGATGGTAAACCTGCTGCTGGCAGGTCTGCTGGCCGACGGACACATCCTGATAGAAGGTGTGCCCGGCGTAGCAAAAACGCTGACCGCGAAATTGCTTTCCAAACTCATCGATGCGCAATTTTCGCGTATCCAGTTTACGCCCGATCTGATGCCGAGCGACGTGCTGGGCACCAATGTATTTAATCCGCAGACAGCCAGTTTCCAGTTTAAATCCGGCCCTGTCTTCAGCAATATGGTGCTGATCGATGAAATTAACCGTGCACCGGCCAAAACACAGGCGGCTTTATTTGAAGTGATGGAGGAGCGCCAGATCACGGTAGACGGCACCACTTACCCGATGCATCCGCCTTTTATGGTGATCGCAACGCAAAACCCGATTGAGCACGAAGGCACTTATCGCTTACCGGAAGCCCAACTCGACCGTTTTATGATGAAGATCAACGTGGGTTATCCATCGCTGGAAGACGAAATAAAAATATTGCATAAGCAAAATGAAACGGCGATTGCAGAACAGCTGCACGATGTAAAACCGGTTATCACCAAAGAGCAATTGGCAGCTGCCCGCCAGCAGATCCGGGAGATTCATGTAGAGCCCAAGCTGATCGAATTCATTGCTAAAATCATCTACGAAACCCGCAATGATCGCTCGTTGTATGTAGGCGCGTCGCCACGTGCTTCAATAGCGCTGCTGCAGGTATCAAAAGCACTGGGTGTTTTGAATGGCCGCAATTTCGTCATTCCCGAAGATATCCTGAACGCAGTAGCGCCGGTACTTCGTCACCGCATCAGCCTGACACCGGAAAAAGAAATGGAAGGTGTAACCACCGATGATGTATTGAAAGACCTGGTGGCGAAACTGGAAATACCTCGTTAGGCCTTCGGCCGAATTTGGCAATTCGATAATTTGACAATTCGACAATGCCTACCGCGAGTCATCGGGCTTCGACTCCGCTCAGCCTGCCAATTATGGACAACTTTCAGCTGCGGGCTTCAGGCTTTGAGCTTTTTGAATTTTGACTTAAATCAGACATCAGCGATCAAAAATCAGCGATCTGAACATGTTTAAAAAATATATCGGCGATCTATTTCTGACCACACGCTGGTACCTACTTATGGCGAGCAGCGCACTGCTGTTTATGGTAGCCTATTTCGCCGAAAGCCTGTTGCCCGCAGCCCGCATTTATTTGCTGGTGGTAATTGCAATTACAGTAGTCGATTATATACTCCTGTTCTTTTTAAAAGGCACCTTAAAAACCCGGAGGCTAATGCCAGCAAGGTTTTCACTGGGCGATGACACGGAGATCCGCATTTCGATGTTCAATGGTTATCCCTATAAGGTCAGTGCAACCTTAATTGATCAACTTCCGGTGCAATTTCAGAAAAGAGATTTCAGGCTGGAACTTTCTATTGCGCCCAATACACGAAAACAAATCAGTTATCATTTACGCCCCGTGACCCGCGGCGAATACCATTTCGGAATATTATGGGCTTATCTGCGTACACCGTTCGGCCTATTGCAAAAACGCACAGCCGTTGAGGAAGAAGCGACCGTAAAAGTTTATCCCTCGTTTCAACAACTAAAAAAATACCAGCTGATGGCAGTGAGCAACCAGCAGTATTTCGGAATAAAGAAAGTACGCAAGCTGGGCCACAGCATGGAATTTGAGAAGATTAAAGATTATATCCAAGGCGACGATGTGCGGACGATCAACTGGAAAGCAACTGCCCGGCGCAATACATTAATGGTAAATACCTACACCGACGCCCGGCAGCAGCAGGTCTATTGCATCATCGACAAAGGGCGTGCCATGAAAATGCCTTTTGACGAAATGACGCTGCTCGATTATTCGATCAATGCCAGTCTCGCTTTACTGAACATAGCGTTGCTAAAACAAGACCGCGCGGGGCTCATCAGTTTTTCTAACAAAGTAAACGATATCATTGCTGCAGACAGACGCAGCGGACAACTGAATCTGTTGCTGGAAGCACTTTACAAGCAACAGACAGAGTTTAAAGAAAGCGATTATCAAAGTTTGTGGACTCAGATACACCAGCGCGTAAGCCAACGCAGCTTTTTTCTCCTGTTCACCAATTTCGAAACCATGGCCGCACTAGAACGGCAACTACCTTTTCTCCGCCATATGGCCCGCCGGCATTTGCTCTGCGTCGTATTTTTTGAGAACACACTACTCAAAGAAATTCATCAGTCACAACCAGACAGCACCGAAGGCATTTATATCAAAACCATTGCCGACCAGTTTGACTTTGAGAAAAAACAGATCGTAAAAGAACTGCGCCGCCACGGTGTTATCTCTATTCTTACCACGCCTCAGCAGTTGAATGTGGACGTTATCAATAAATATCTTGAATTGAAGGCAAGGCAAATGATCTGATGGCCGATTGCTGATCCCTGGTGTCTTATTTTGTGATTGAGGTGTGGGCTGTAGTAAATTATTACGGGCTTGTCTGTTGCTGCAATATTGATAATGCATCGCTCACTCTTTTTGAATTTTTACCTTCCAATTACCAAAGTCTGACACCTGACTGACAATAAATGCAGTGAATACATATTATCATATGTAATTTAGTGTTGCATTATTGCTCACCTAAACAAACTGCTATGAATAAGAAAATTTACCTTTCACTCTTATTGTCATTTGCATCATTTTCCATTCCCGCTGCAATGGCACAAGGTACCTACAACACCACGGAGAATCTGGATATCAATAATATCAAAGCGGCTGCGCTGGTACACGGCGATCTCTGGTGGAATCCCACAACAGGCAATCCCGCTGCTGAATATCCGAAAGGATCAGGCAAAAATGTAGGGCAGGCCACCGGCATCTGGATGGGCGGTTATGACCGCCAGGCCAACCTCCATATGGCAGCACAGACCTACCGGCAAAGTGGAAACGATTACTGGCCAGGCCCGCTCGATGCTTCCGGACAAACAAATAACACCACAGTACAGAACTGGGCACATATCTGGAAGATCAACCGGACGACCATTGATTCATTTCGGCTAATGACAACGCATACTACAGCCAACACACCCGCAGCCATCCTGGAATGGCCGGCCAAGGGCAACCCTTATGCAAAAGGCAATAACGGTGTTGCGCTCACCATCACGGAAGACATGGCGCCATTTGTAGACGCCGATAACAATGGCAGCTACAATCCGCTGAATGGGGACTACCCCGCTATCAAAGGCGATCAGATGCTCTGGCTCGTGTATAACGATGCCGCCGGTCTGCACGGTAATACCGCTACATCACCTATCGGCATTGAAATACAACTCTCGGCTTACGGTTATAGTCGCGGCACCGATATCGACAATATTCTTTACTACGACTTTAAATTGCTGAACAAAGGCAATGCAGATTATGACTCTTTCCGGATGGCCATGTGGTCCGATATGGATCTCGGCTATGCCTTCGATGACTATGTCGGCTATGATTCCATACACCGGATGGGCATTATTTATAATGCAGACTCTGTTGATAATCTTCCGGCGGGATATGGCCGCCAGATTCCCATTGCCGGCGTCAGTATGATCAATCTTCCGGGCGATAGCTGGGGCGTAGCCAAACCGGCCGGCAGTTTTATGAGCTTCAACAACGACGCTTCTGCTAATGGCAACCCGGAAAATGCATTTGAATATTATTACCTCATGCATTCACGTAATCGAACAGGCGTACAGGCAACTAATCCTCTGACCGGCCAGCCGGCAAATTATATTTACCCTGATGACCCGCATACACCCGGTCTATGGTCGGAATGCGGACAAGGGAATCTTTCAGGCGACCGGCGGTTTGTCATTGCCACCAACGATTTTGTATTGGAACAACATTCGTCTCAGCTGATCACCATGGCTCTGGTCATACAACCGGCCGACACCGGCAATTACTGCGGTTCTGCCAGCTTTACGAGGATCAAAGAATTGGCCGATACCGCCTGGACTGTCTATAATAACCCACTGCCGCCGCCACCTTTAGCAGTAACCAACCTTGCGAAACGCGATCTGCATATTTACCCGAATCCTGCTACGGAAACCTTGTTTATCACCGGCGTCAATATAAATGCGGCAGCCAGTATCCGTGTTTATGATGCCGTGGGCAGAAATATGCCGGTCACAATGGTTCAAAAGAGCAATAAAATCGAAGTAGATATTCATAACCTGCCCGACGGCATTTACACAATTCTTTACCGAAATGGCGCCCAACTGGCGTCCAATATTTTTGTAAAACAATAGACCGTCTTTCGAAAAGCGCTGTTAAGGCCTGCCGGGGCGGCAGGCCTTTTTCATGGGAATATCCGTTATATTGCAGCCCAGCCTTTTTTAAAACATGCAGCTGCGAACTGTTTTTATCTGCTTTCTTACGCTACTGGCTACAGGATTATCGTCCTGTAAAAAAGATCTGTTGCATTGGAAAAAAGACCAGCAGATCGATAGTCATACCACGCATACCATCGACCGCATATTATTTGTTAACGACACGCTCGGTTTTGCCGTAGGCGGTTTGCGATTTACCTATGCCGATATTCTGACCACGCATGACGGCGGCTATACCTGGTCGTTGGAAACTTATCCCGAAGCGGGCAAAGAGATCTATGATATTACGGCCGCACCCGACGGCAGTCTATATACCTGCAGCTTTGATGCGAAAATGCTTTCGAGCAGCGATAACGGGCAAACCTGGCAATTCCGGCAGTTATCTTCCTGGCAACCTTATAAAAGTGTGGCTTTTCCTACCAGCGCTCACGGCCTTATGGTAGGCGGCGTAAGCTTTGATTTTGGCTGCACCGGTCATGTAAGCAGCGATGGGAATGTAAGCGCTTATGATTCGGTGGGCTATGAGCTCAACCAGATCCGGATGCTGGATGCACAAACCGGTTTTGTTTGCGGTTACGGTGTAATTAAAAAAACAACCGATGGCGGCAATACCTGGCGCTTTCTCAATATCAACTCCGACAATTTTAAGGCGATGGACTGTCGCAATCCTGGCTGTATCTGGACTTGCGGCTATGCCGGGAGCATATTTAAATCGACCGATGGCGGGGAAAGCTGGACACGCATGCGGAACGGAAACGACCTCACCATTCCAAGATATCACCTGTATGATATTTTGTTTACTGACGATCTGAACGGGTATGCAGTGGGCGAAGACGGGCTGGTTACTTATACCGATGATGGTGGCCATCACTGGATGGAATTTGACCGCTTCACCAAAGATCACCTGCATTGTATTGCACGGGCGCCCAATGGCGATTTGCTGGTCGGCGGTGAAAACGGCGCTTTGTATCGCCTGCAACGGTAGGAGCCTCTGCTGCGACGCTGGTTTCCCGCAAGGAGGGTAAAAAGCAAAGACACAAAGGGAAACTGCCCACGGCGGCACAAAGGCACAGCAACTTATAACCTGTAACTTACAGCCTACAACATATCCTCCCGCTAACCTTTTCGACTTTTGACCTTTCCGTCTGACTTTTAAATTTCTAACATCTAACCTCTGGCTTCTAGCATCTATTTCGTATTTTTGCACCCGTTTTCCGCCAATCTGGTGAAAATGATTCAGTATTGACTTTTAATTTGTAACATCTAAATGCAAGCAACACTTAGCGAACAGGAGATTGTGCGCCGGGAAAAGCTCAAAGAGCTGGAAGCACTGGGCATCGACCCATACCCTGCCCCATTGTATGAAGTAACCCATACTGCAGCCGAAATAAAGGAAAACTATACCGAAGAGAAAAAGGAGGAATTTAAGTCTGTTTCTCTGGCCGGCCGCGTGATGATGGTACGCGATATGGGTAAAGCTAATTTTGCTGTATTGCAAGACAGTACCGGTCGTATCCAGGTCTACATCAAACGCGATGATATCTGCCCTGGTGAGGATAAAACGCTGTATAACACGGTTTGGAAAAAACTCATCGATCTCGGTGATATTATCGGGGTAAAAGGTTATGTTTTTACCACTAAAACCGGTGAAACTTCCATCCACGTTGAATCTTTTACACTCCTGACCAAATCGCTGCGTCCGCTGCCGGTAGTTAGAGAAAAAGACGGCGAAGTATTTGACGCGGTAAGTGATCCGGAATTCAGATACCGTCAGCGTTATGCCGACCTGATCGTGAATCCGAATGTGCGCGACACTTTCAGCAAGATCACCAAAATGAAAAATGCGATCCGCGACTTCCTCAATGAAAGAGGTGCGCTGGAAGTAGATACACCTGTGTTGCAAACGATTCCGGGTGGCGCTATTGCCCGTCCGTTTATCACGCACCATAATGCACTCGACATTCCTTTGTATCTGCGTATTGCCAACGAACTTTACCTGAAACGCCTGGTAGTAGGAGGTTTTGACTGGGTATATGAGTTTAGCCGCAACTTCCGCAACGAAGGTATGGACCGCACGCATAATCCGGAATTTACCATACTCGAATTTTACGTCGCTTACAAAGACTATCTCTGGATGATGGAAACCACGGAGCAAATGCTGGAAAAAACCGCGATTGCAACCAATGGCACTACAGAAGTAGAGATCGACGGTAAAACCATCAGCTTTAAAGCGCCATTTAAACGTATCAGCATCTTCGATTCTATTAAAGAATATACGGGCATTGACATTACGGGCATGGACGAAGATCAGTTGCGCGATGTATGTAAGCAATTGCGCCTGGAAGCAGATGCGAGCATGGGCAAAGGCAAACTGATCGATACTATTTTCGGTGAAAAATGCGAGGGCAATTATATTCAGCCTACCTTCATCATCGACTACCCGGTTGAGATGAGTCCGCTGACGAAAAAGCACCGCAGCAAACCGGGGCTGGTAGAGCGTTTTGAATTGATGATCAATGGTAAGGAAATTGCCAATGCTTACAGTGAATTGAACGATCCGATCGACCAGCGCGAACGTTTTGAAGAGCAGGTACGCCTGATGGAGCGTGGCGATGATGAAGCCATGTTTATCGATTACGACTTCCTGCGTGCACTGGAATACGGTATGCCGCCAACAGCGGGTATCGGTATCGGTATCGAGCGTCTGGCCATGTTATTGACAGGTAATGTATCAATCCAGGATGTGTTGTTGTTCCCGCAAATGCGCCCGGAACACAATACCGCAGAAGCTTAACCAATTTTGAGTACCAGATCTGATCTTCAGGTCATCCAAATATTTACAGAAGCAGCCTTCGGGGCTGCTTTTTTATTGCCGTAGGCGCCATTATTTCCCCGGAGATTGCTTTCCGGTCACAGTAACGCGAGTAGAAAATCCACCTTAAAAAAACAGTTCTAGAACCTGTCAACGCATTAGCCACTCACCGAATTAACCTTTTAACCGGCCTGTCTTTGAAATTCCAGCAATATTTCATTAAGTTTAAACTTTACAAAAAGCTCCCATGAAAAACAAACAAGCATTACCCGTCGTAAGCAGGTATTCTCGTATGCCCGACTTAGTCCCCATAGCAATCATAAACACCATATAGTGATCCCGCAAACATCTGACGTTTAAATTGTATCGCGCAAGGCAATCTGCGTGCATGTTTCGGCGACACATCAATTTCGTTTCCATTTACATTTCATAATCACCACTTTAAAACAAAACAAAAACACCATGAGTAACGCGCAAAAAACGCTGCTCTTCAAGGATGTAGCGGTCGGCCGCGACCCGGTCCTGAAAGACACCGACAAATCTGCACTGTACGCGATTGCACAGGCAGCGGTAAACGTAGAGCTGTTCACCATTCCATTGTACATGACTTCGTTGTATTCACTGTACGGCACACACCAGATCACCGGAAAAAACAATTTCTACCAGGGCCGTCTCTGGCCAGGAAAAGGAACTGTAGCCAAACCAGTAACACCAAACGATGAGGCCTTCAATGCGATCTTTAGCGTATTCATCGCGGAAATGCTGCACCTGCAATTGGCTTCCAATATCTGTAAAGTCATCGGTAAAAAGCCTACTTATATCAGCCCGGCGCTGCAAACACCCAACTTCGGTTGGAAATGCTATGGTCCGGACATTACCGTATTGCCGCATATCCTCGATTTTAAAGACACGATTGCACCATACAACGAGATCAAAGTAAAACTTGGTCCCGTAAATAAAGAACAGCTAAACCTGTTCCTCGCAATTGAAGAAACGGAAGACAAAGCAGAATCCATCATTCGCGAAGACGTTAAAAAAGCGAAGAAATATTTCCCGACAGTACCGTTTGCCAACTGGACGGCAAGCAGCACAGAAGCCGATTTACCGATGTTTGGCTCTATCGGCGCTATGTACCTCTGCCTGTGGGAATATTTATCTATCGGCTATTCCGATAACACAACCCTCTGGGATTATGTATTTGTGCCCACCGATAACGACCAGCAGGATATCTTTAATGCAGATACCAAAAACCATGCGCCGGAATACCCGAAAATGCGTGCTATCGTAGATCAGACCGATCCTATGAAAGCGCAGCTGGAAGTACTGGACATGATTAACGGCATCACCGACCAGGGTGAAGGCGGCGGTGTGGTGAAAATGATCAAACTGCGCGCTGGCTTTCTGCAGCAATTGAATGCCGTACAGCAACAGTTCCAGCCAGATCCGGAAGCATTGGAAAAAGATTATCCGTCTTATACCGACACCGGCAAACCCAAGCCGTCTTCAGACGCCGCAGCCCGCGTGCATTTCGGTTCTAAAGACCATTACGAAACATTTGAACGCGTATTGGAACTGCTAGAACAGGGCGGCATCAAAACCTGGGATCAATGGCATGCGGAAGGCAACAAATGGGATGCAGCAATGCTGAAAACCGATGGCTACGATCTGAATAAATATCCATTGCCAACGGCTGAAGAAATTGCATCGGCACTCAATAATCTAAAGGCAAACAATACGGCTGATAACTACGAACAACTGAGCCGCGCTTCAGCCGGCGCTATTGCCGGCGTGACTACGGTACTGGAAAAATTCTGGAACCAGCCTCCTGGCCCGAATAATCTGTTCCCTTATCCATCTATGTCCGGTTCAGGCGATAGAATGTCTATCTGCTGGGCAATCTTCGGTAAAGCGCCAGACCTTGCCATCGGTATTAAACCAAAAGACAGCAGCGTACTTTACCATGCCTGTCAGGGTATGAACCTTGATCCGTCGCAGCCGGCAGATTTAAATGTCTGCGCAGCTATCGAAGTGTATCACACCTGCAAAGGCTCCAATACTTGCCGCGCAGAAGGCGGCTGCGGTTTCGTACAAACCGTTACCGGCGGCAGCAACTGTAGCGCCTCTTCTATCTTGCCGATCAAACAAAAAGTAAATACAGCTTCAGATGCCGATATACTGAAAGCCGGTGCCGGTTGTGGTGCGCCCACATTTTTCAGCGCACCGTCCGACAATAAATGCGGCGGTCTCGGTGGTTGTGCCGTTCCGATCTCTGCTTCGCAGATGTATCCGGCTCCGGATCCTAAACTGGGCAATAAAATGGAGCTGTTCAATTTCACGCAAGACGCGCAAGGCTGGCATTCAGAATCGATGCAAGACGCCATCGAATACAACGAAAGTGAACTGGTCTACGATGTTGCCTGGAAAGCTTATGTGGAAGTACTGACCAAACGCGGTGCTAAAATTCCGGAGAAACCAAAACCAAGCGAATTGCGTATTGCATTCCCACCTTCCACCTAATCGACACATGAATCAAAAGAATACCGACTCACGCCTTGGGCTCCCAAATCTGGGCCTGGGCGTGGGTTTACGTAATAAGCATTTCAATTACCTGCTGGAACACCCACCGGTAGTGGACTGGTTTGAAATCATTTCCGAAAATTTTATGGATGATTTTGGATTTGCACGGCATGTACTGCTGCATATTCGTCAGCAGGTTCCTGTGGTGATGCACGGCGTTTCTCTTTCTATCGGCAGCACCGATCCATTGAATATGGATTATCTGAAACGGCTGAAAGCACTCGCAGATGTAGTAGAACCTTCCTGGATTTCGGATCATCTTTGCTGGACAGGCGTAGCTTACGTAAATACGCACGACCTTTTACCCATGCCGCTTACGGAAGAAAGCCTGGAACATGTATGTAGCCGTGTGATGCAGGTTCAGGATTTTTTGCAAAGACCGTTGGTACTAGAAAACCCATCCACCTATCTGCAGTTCAAATCGTCTACGATGCAGGAATGGGAATTTCTATCGGCAATGGCAAAACGTACCGGCTGCGGCTTATTGCTCGATGTCAACAATGTATTTGTATCAGCACACAATCATGGTTTCGACGCGACGCATTATATAGAAAGCCTGCCGCACCAACAGATTGTGCAGATGCACCTGGCCGGTCCTACAGACTGCGGCAATTTACTAATCGACACACATGACCAGCCTGTACCTTCAGAAGTCTGGAAATTGTACCAGCTGGCGCAAAATCTCACGGGAGGTGTCAGTACCTTACTCGAGTGGGATGCAAATATTCCTGAATACCCGGAACTGGTTACGGAGCTTTTTAAGGCAAAAACCGTGATGCAGGGCCATTTACCAGAAATCAAAGTACACACTTCAGATGCTGCGGTAATCTCTACACCGGTGCATTTTCAACTGGAAACAAATCATGACTGATACGGCGCTCCTGCAACATTGGCTGAAAACGGTGATCACCTCAGGTGGCGCATTACCTTATAAGCTGCAAAAAGCGCAACAACAATTTTCGCTGACCGGGCAGGACGTGGTATTGGCTGCCGGCAAGGCTTCTATACAGGAACGCCTGCAGGTATATACCAGTGGCTATGTGTTGCGGCTGCTCGATTGTATGTACGCTGATTTTCCGGTGCTGCGCAAATTTCTCGGAGAACAGCTATTCGATCATTTTGCCAAAGCCTACCTTGCATTTCATCCTTCCACTTCATTTACGCTATACGATCTTGGCGCTGGGTTTCCGGCATTCCTGGAACGCACCAAACCAACGGACCAGGTGCCTGAAGCACAACAAGCCTTACTGGATTTACCGGTCGCGTTGGCAACGCTGGAACGTACCGTACATGAGGTTTTGCGCGTAGCGGGCACAGAAACTAATACAATGCCCGGTTCGGATTTATCGATCGAAATGATGCTCTTTCAACCCTTAACGATTCAGGCTAACCCCTGTCTTCGCCTGTTGAAATTAAGTTTCCCTGTTTTGCCTTTTTATCATGCGATTCAGCGCGACGAAACTTATGATTTGCCAGCGCCCGCAGAAAGTTTTGTAGCCGTCTGCAGGAAAAATTACCGGCTGAATGCCGAACCAGTCCAGGAATGGCAATACCATTTTCTCAATGCCTGCGCACAACCGGTCAGTCTCAGTGAAGCGGCACATATAGCAGCTTCCGAAACCCAAACGGATCCTTCTGCCCTACTCGCCGAATTGTATATCTGGCTGCCGATATTACTGCATAATGGAGCCATTTCATTGATTGATGGCTGACTTGTACCAAAGCATTAAGCTCCCCAACGCATAACCAGAGTACCGCTTAGGGTCAGGCAAAAAAACGGAACAAACAAGGCGGAAGCGCACCATAACACCGACATTCGTTACGGATTCATCTCGCCCTGTCGATACGACAAACAGGCGTCAATAACAATCATACATCGGTGATTCTCTTTATTTTTGCCAAATGAAATTCGCGCTCACCTGCTTTATTTTAATTATTTCCCTAAAACTAAATGCTCAAAGCAGTTATGCCGACAGCATCCGGCAATACCGTGAAAAATATAAACGGGAATTTCTGGAAGACAACCGGAGCCCGCTGAAAGCAGCCGACACGAACTATTTACGTTTCTTCGCAGCCAATGAAAATTATCGCGTCATAGCTACGTTTACCCGCACACCAAAAACCAAGACTTTTGATATGCCGACACATAGCGGCAAACTCAAAAAATATCGTCAGTACGGATTACTGACCTTTACCATTCACGATACCACCGAAACGCTGGAAGTGTACCAGGGTGTAGACCTGATGAAGCAAAAAGGGCTGGAAGATTACCTGTTTGTCCCATTTACCGACATGACCAATTACCTGACCACTTATGCCGGCGGACGTTATATCGATCTGCGCATTGGCGATATTAAAAATGGTAAACTCCTGCTCGATTTCAATAAATGTTATAATCCTTATTGCGCTTATGCCGACGGCTATTCCTGCCCGATACCACCAGATGCCAACAAACTGAAACTGGCGATTCCGGTGGGAGAAATGCTTTTTGGGAAAACAGACAATTGACGATGGATTGTTGCACCGCAATCCCATTCGCAACTTTGGCCAAGAAAGGATCACACTGTTATAAGAAAGGGCCGCTCAAGCGCGGCCCTTTCTTTATTTTGTCAATACAAATTTCATCGATTTACCCGGTATCACCGCCCCATCTCCCGTTTGCACCCTGATGTGCTCAAAGTATGCGGTATCACCGCGTTTGGTCCGGGTAACCAGCGAGTTTTTAAGATAACCCGGTAGCGTATCGCCTTTGCAAACCTCACTTAGCAGATCTACTCTTTCTATCAGATTGCCCACAGAATCTTCAAAGATGCCACGTTCTGCGTAGCTGAAATCAAAGCTGGTCACTTTACCGATGCCCATATCTGTTTTCAGCCCCTGAACCACCAACGAGTCAAACGCGCGTTTGGTTATCTCGCCGCCTGTGAGCAGCGAGCCGCCCAGGTAAATAGGCGTTTCTTTTAAGGCCACGGGAGGTGTGGCCGGCTTCTTTACTTCTTTCTTTGGCTTCTGCGCCCACACCGCCATGCTAAAGAGGCACAACGCCGCTGATCCGATATAAAAACTAATGTGCTTCATCAGTTAAAGTTTAAAGCGTGCTCAGGCTTTCTTCCAGTGCTTTGATCTTGGCCTGTGCATCTGATTGTTTCTTACGCTCCGCTTCAATGATTTCCGGTTTCGCATTGGCAACAAAACGTTCGTTGCTCAGTTTTTTATCTACGCTGGCTAAAAATCCTTTCAGATATTCCAGGTCTTTTGCCAGTTGTTCTTTCTGCACGCCGAAATCGATCACCTTGCCGAAAGCTTCAATATACAACTTATCTGTATTTACTACTACCGCAATGGAAGAAGCTGGCTGCTCTGCTACGAATTTAATTTCTTCCGCGTTTACCTGACGTTGTAAAATATCAAGTGTTGCGTTGTAGAAATCTTTCTGCTGCGTATCTACCGACAGAATAATCTGGTCTTTCGGTTTAAACTGGTTTTTATTACGTGCATCACGAACGCTGGTGATCACATCCTGCAGCATAGCGCCCTGTTTCAGGATTGCGGCATTGTTGGCATTATAAGCCGGCATTGCCAGCGGCATCAGGTCATCACCCATTTTGCGGCCACGCAGTAAATGATAAATTTCTTCCGTCACGAACGGCATATACGGATGCAGCAATTGCAGCAATTGCTCGAAGATTGAAATCGTTTTATCAAATACTTTTGCAGAAACCGGTTGCTCGAAACCAGGCTTAACCCATTCGAGATACCAGGAACAAAAATCATTCCAGATCAAGGTATAGATCGTTTTTAACGCCTCACTTAAACGGAAATCTTTAAACATAGCTTCCAGTTCTACGCCTGTCTCTGCTATACGTTGCTCCATCCAGCGAATAGCGAATTGTGCATATTCATCTGATGTTTCGTCAGAGATTCGTTCTTCCCAACCTTTTACAAGCTTCATCGCGTTCCACATTTTATTGCAGAAATTACGTCCCTGCTCCAGTTGGCTTTCATCAAACAGCAAGTCATTACCAGCTGGCGAAGAAATCATCACAGAGAAACGAACCGCGTCGGCCCCAAAATCATCGATCAATCCCAACAGATCCGGGGAGTTGCCGAACTGTTTACTCATCTTACGCCCCTGCTTATCTCTTACGATACCGGTGAAATAAACCTTGTCGAAAGGCTTTTTACCCATATATTCATAACCGGCCACGATCATACGTGCTACCCAGAAGAAAATAATTTCCGGCGCCGTTACCAGTGTGCTGGTCGGATAATAATACTGAAGATCTGCATTGTTTGGATTTTCGTTCCAGCCAAAAACTTCCATTGGCCACAACCAGCTGCTGAACCAGGTATCGAGACAATCTTCGTCCTGGCGGATCTGATCGATGGTCAACGATGCGTCGTTGGCAGACAATTGTGCAAATGCCTCTTCTTTCGTAGCGGCAACCACCATTTTATTATCTGGCGTGTACCAGGCAGGAATACGATGTCCCCACCAAAGCTGACGGCTGATACACCAGTCCTGGATATTACCCATCCAGTGACGATACAGATTTTTAAATCGTGCCGGATAAAATGCAACATCATCTTCCATTACCGCTTCCAGTGCCGGCTTGGCGAGATCTTCCATCTTACACCACCATTGCATCGACAACCGTGGTTCAATGACTGCATCCGTTCTTTCAGAATGGCCTACCTGATTGGTGTACTCTTCTTCTTTGATCAGGTTACCGGATTCTTTCAGCGCTACCACGATTTTTTTACGAACGGCAAAACGATCTTCACCAATATACAGCCCAGCCGCTTCACTCATCGTACCATCATCGTTTAAGGTATCGATTACAGGCAAATTGTGTTTAATACCGAGGTTGTAATCGTTCAAATCGTGTGCAGGCGTTACTTTCAGCGCGCCAGTACCAAATTCCATATCGATGTATTCGTCGAAAATGATCGGGATACGACGGTTGATCAATGGTACAAAGGCGAATTTGCCTTTGAGGTGCGCATAACGCGGATCGTTTGGATGTACACAGATCGCAGTATCGCCGAGGATTGTCTCCGGACGTACGGTTGCGATCGTGATATATTCTTCCTGTTCGGTATCAAGGCGGTACTGAACATAGTAAAGTTTAGAATTGGTTTGTTTGAAGATCACTTCCTCATCGCTGAGCGCCGTTTTTGCCTTCGGATCCCAGTTGATCATTTTTACACCACGATAGATCAGTCCTTTGTTGTAGAGATCGAGAAATACATTGATTACCGCTGCATAGTAATCTTTATCCATGGTAAAATGCGTACGGTCCCAGTCCAGCGCGCAGCCCAGTTTACGCAGCTGTTGCAGGATAATGCCGCCATATTTTTCTTTCCATTCCCAAGCATATTTCAGGAATTCATCGCGGGACAAATCTTTTTTATCAATGCCTTTTTCACGCAGCATCGCTACTACTTTCGCTTCGGTAGCAATAGACGCGTGGTCGGTACCCGGAACCCAACAGGTATTGAAACCCTGCATTTTCGCACGACGGATCAATACATCCTGAACGGTATTGTTAAGGGCGTGGCCCATGTGAAGGACGCCTGTGACATTGGGTGGCGGCATGACGATTGTGTACGCCGGACGTTCGTCGGGTACAGAATGAAAATAACCTGCCTGGTTCCAATGTTCATACCATTGTTGTTCGGATTCGCGGTGCTGAAAATTCTTACTTAGTTCCATTATACTAAAATACTTACAATAAGCTGTTTTTGAGTCTGCAAAGATAATAGATTTCGTGGCGATTGCTCCCCTGCGGCGCTTTAAGAAATTGTTGGGGCTGTATGACGATAGAAGGGTTGAAATATTGTTTTTCTCATTACATATTTAACGTAACTTCAAAGAAATAAACAAGCTTATGCGTTATGTAATTTCGTTTGCCGCATGCATTTTGTACTGTTCCTGCAGTGCATCAAAACATGAAGAAGCTAAAACCGGAATCTCCAAAGAAGCGCTCAGCCATCTTCAGAACACCAGGTGGGAATTACATAATTTACCGGATACCAGCCTGCCTAAAATGCAAAAACCGTTGTTTATCATCTTTAGCAAAAACGGGTTGTCCCTAAATGGGTACGCTGGTTGTAACAGCTTTCACGGATCTTACAAAACTGATGAAAAAGGACTGCATATAGGTAACCTGGCGATGACTAAAATGATGTGCGAATACAGCGCAATCGAACAAAAATTTCTTCATGCGGTAGGCAGCACTGACAATTTTATCATTCATGGCCAGGAAATGGAATTGCTGAGCAACGATAAACCCGTAGCTTCGTTTACTGCGGTACATCTTCATTAATCGAACCTAAAAATGATTGATTCGGAAATGAATGGATAAAGTTGCGCTGAATAGAACACCAGCCCATCATCCGCTTTACCATTCTATGAGTTTATCCTTAAAAACCAGAAATATCCATGCGTTATATACTAGTCATCATACTCAGTGCCCTGTTATGGTCTTGCGGCACCAATAAACAGACCACTAAAAAAGGAACCATCTCTAAAGACGCGTTAGCACAGCTGCAAGATAAGAGATGGGTGCTACAACGCCTGTCCGATACAACCGTTCCCAAAATGACGAAAGAGATTTTTGTCCTGTTCGACAAAAACGGGGTTGATGTCAAGGGCTTCGGTGGCTGCAATGGCTTTGGCGGCTCTTATAAAACAGACGACAAGGGCTTGCATTTAAGCAATATGATCTCCACCCAAATGTGGTGCGACTATGGAGCGATCGAACAGAAATTTATGCATGCTATACAGGACTGCGACAATTTTATTGTCAATGGCGACGATATGCAATTGCTGAAAAATAATAAACCGGTAGCGTATTTCACGGCAGTGTATCTTAATAACTAACTTGAAAGTCGAAAGTCAAAATTTAAAACCTAACGCAGCGGCGCCATTCGAGCGTGGCGAATCAATGTCGTTTCCTTAGAAAAATTAGTTTCCCGTCGCGAAATCAGATTGCGACGTCCTCATGCTTCGTCCTCGCAATGACCCGCGGGCGTGCTTGTACAAAGCGTTTGAGCCAATCTGAAGGGTCTTTGCGACGAGGCTTTTTGCCGGCGTCGCAATCTGGTTTCGATATGCAATTGCTGAAAAACAATAAACCGGTGGCGTATTTCACGGCAGTGTATCTCAATAACTAACTCGAAAGTCGAAATCAAAATTTAAAACCTAACGCGGTGGCGCCATTCGAGCGTGGCAAATCAATGTCGTTTCCTTAGAAAAATTACTTTCCCGTCGCGAAATCAGATTGCGACGTCCTTATGCTTCGTCCTCGCAATGACCCGCGGGCGTGCTTGTGCAAAGCGTTTGACCCAATCTAAAGGGTCTTTGCGAGGAGGCTTTTTTTGCCGACATCGCAATCTGATTTCGATATGCAATTGCTGAAAAACAATAAACCGGTGGCGTATTTCACGGCAGTGTATCTTAATAACTAACTCGAAAGTCGAAGTCAAAATTTAAAACCTAACGCAGCGGCGCCATTCGAGCGTGCCAAATCAATGTCGTTTCCTTAGAAAAATTAGTTTCCCGTCGAGAAATCAGATTTGCGACGTCCTCATGCTTCGTCCTCGCAATGACCCGCGGGTGTGCTTGTACAAAGCGTTTGAGCCAATCTGAAGGGTCTTTGCGAGGAGGCTTTTTTGCCGACGTCGCAATCTGATTTCGATATGCAATTGCTGAAAAACAATAAACCGGTAGCGTATTTCACGGCAGTGCATCTCAATAACTAACTTGAAAGTCAAAAGTCAAAAGTCAAAACCTAACGCGGTGGCACGATAAACAATTCCAGCAAAGCGGAAAACAATAAGATAACCAGCAACAACGCACAGAGTAAAACAATAAGCCACGCTAAATGCGCGGCTTATTGTTTTTCATTTGCCTTCTATCACGAATTGCCATGTTGCAGGACAGGAAAAAGAAAATGAACACAACGTAAAACGATAGCTTCCCCAACAATAAATAAGTGACTAGGAAGCCGCCAATAGTTGCTGCAATAACGGCGAGTATATGTTTCATTTAGTTATCGTTTTTTCTTTAAAGACTACCATGATAAAAGCCATGCGGTGACACTCCCGCCAATGCCTGCGATTGAGTAATTACGCGCGTCGCATTTTTAGGAGACTGAATGGCATTTCTGTTTTTATCACAACTGGAAAAACCAGTCATTAAAAAAGCGATAAAACCGATGGTCAATATTTTTTTCATTTAAAGAAACTTTAAAAGGTTTTAATCTTTTGCTGTAACGCGCATTACACATCAATATTAAACAACGCAATTATTGGTTTGCCAAATGATAAAACATTAATTTTCGGTATAAACATAACCCCACATTCGCTACTCCTGATCGTACAGCCCAACATATTTCCCAAACCGACGCATGGCGTACCCTAATCAGAATTCTATGTCCTCACTTTCTATCTTCATTTTACGCCTGTTAATACATTTCACTTATAATTAAGTATAATCAGGACGAAAGTTGATGGCAGAAATTCGTGCGGCTACAGATAACGGCATTATGATTTGACAAAAAATAAAATGCCTAGGTGAATGAAATCACAATGTTGCACGAAGTCTCTCAACTTCGTTCCGGCGGAAAACAATCTCCCGGCCGTAATCCCAAAAAATTGACCGCAATCTAAACCTAGCTTCGGCACATCTGCACCGCCACAAAAAATCGCAAATCAAAAATCTGCAAATCAAAAATTTCCTTAGTTTTGCCGAAAGACTTTAGGGGTGGGACTAAGATTGACCATCAAACGTTCCTGAGATCATACCCTTAGTACCTGATCAGGTTAGTACCTGCGAAGGGAAAAGCGGACTGTTTCGGCAGTCTTTCATCTCGTGTTTTCCTTAAAGTTTATTGTTTGATTTTTTAAACACCCTTTGGGGTTGTATGAACATTTATATCAACAGTAAACTGCAGGAAATTCCGGAAAAAGCCACCATCATGGAGGCACTGCGATCTTCCGGAATTACTGCTTTCAGCGGCATCGCCGTTGCCGTCAATAATGCCATCATACCATTTTCGTCGTGGAGCAGCCATACGCTTGATCCAGAAGACAACCTGGTTATTATTCGCGCCACGCAGGGCGGATAGTGCATTTCAATTCCTGTTTCTAAAAATTATTCTTCACCGGTAGTACTGTGCTGCCGCTGATATCATTTATTATTTCTACTTCGTTATGAAAAAAGAACAAGTTCCGGCATTCGGAGAAGGTTCGCTTCAGCCAAATGCATTGCCGCAGTCACGCAAGATCTACGTACCCGGCAAGCTGCACAATATTCAGGTGGCTATGCGCGAAATAGTGCTCCACCCCACTGTTACCACTACTTTCGGACTTAAAGAGGAAACACCGAATCCATCGGTAACCGTTTATGACACCAGCGGTGCGTACACCGATCCCGCTCATAAAGTGGACGTAAAAAAAGGTCTGCCCCGATTGCGCGAAAGCTGGATCAAAGAGCGTGGAGATGTGATACAGTTGGCTGCATTTTCCTCCGCCTACTGCAACGAACGCATGAATGACCCGAAGCTGAAAGAACTGCGTTTCGAGCATATCCGGATGCCCTATCGCGCACAGCCCGGGCAAAACGTAACACAATTGCACTACGCCCAAAAAGGCATCATTACTCCGGAAATGGAATATATCGCTATCCGCGAAAATCAGCGGATCGATGAATTACAGCAGCAAAATGCGTTATGGGCACAGCATGCCGGTGAAGACTTTGGTGCCCGCATCCCGAAAACGCATATCACACCCGAATTTGTGCGCGAAGAAATTGCCGCAGGACGCGCTATCATTCCATCCAATATCAATCACCCCGAATGCGAACCGATGATTATCGGGCGTAATTTCCTGGTGAAGATCAATACGAACATTGGCAATTCAGCCGTGTCTTCCAGCATTGAAGAAGAAGTGGAAAAGGCCGTTTGGAGCTGCTATTGGGGCGGCGATACGTTGATGGATCTTTCTACCGGCAAAAACATCCACGAGACCCGCGAATGGATTATCCGCAATTGCCCGGTGCCGGTAGGTACTGTACCGATCTACCAGGCTTTGGAAAAAGTAAACGGTAAAGCTGAAGACCTCACCTGGGAAATATTCAGAGACACTTTGATTGAACAGGCGGAGCAAGGCGTAGACTACTTCACTATTCATGCGGGCGTGCTGCTACGCTATATTCCGCTTACAGCAAAACGCATGACCGGCATCGTATCCCGTGGCGGCAGCATCATGGCCAAATGGTGCCTGTCTCATCACAAAGAGAATTTTCTCTACACACATTTTGAAGAGATCTGCGACATCATGAAGGCCTACGATGTAAGCTTCTCGCTCGGAGATGGGCTGCGTCCGGGATCTATTGCCGATGCCAATGACGCGGCTCAATTTGCAGAGCTGGAAACCCTCGGCGAACTAACCAAAATCGCCTGGAAACATGATGTGCAAGTAATGATTGAAGGTCCGGGACACGTGCCGATGCACCTGATCAGGGAAAACATGGACAAACAACTGAAAGAATGCCATGAAGCGCCTTTCTATACACTGGGCCCGTTGACGACTGATATTGCACCGGGTTACGACCATATTACATCGGCCATCGGCGCGGCGATGATCGGTTGGTTTGGCACCGCCATGCTTTGTTATGTAACGCCTAAGGAACACCTCGGACTGCCTAATAAAAAAGACGTGAAAGACGGCATTATTGCTTATAAAATTGCAGCACATGCGGCCGATCTGGCAAAAGGCCATCCAGGCGCGCAACACCGGGATAATGCATTGAGCAAGGCACGTTTCGAGTTCCGTTGGGAAGATCAGTTCAACTTATCGCTTGATCCGGAAACGGCACGTTCTTTTCATGATGAAACGCTTCCTGCAGATGGCGCTAAAATTGCACATTTCTGCTCGATGTGCGGACCGCATTTCTGTTCGATGAAAATTACGCAGGACATCCGCGAATACTCGGCTGAACAAGAACAGCTGATGCAGGAAAAAGCAACCGAATTCCTGGAACAGGGAAGCGAGATCTATAATTAGCAAAAGAGGCAGGCTGCCCAGGCAGGAAACTTAAAATCAGCTACCGGGTAGCTTAAGAAAATAGTTTTTCTATCTTCCGCGAACTATTGCTAACGTCTGATATCTATGGTCAGACATTTAAAAATCTGGCTTTGGGCCGCTAAAATCTAAATGAGTCAACGAACAACTACGATGTCTATTGCCGGGCACGATGCCTCCGGAGGAGCCGGTGTACTGGCCGACGTAAAGACATTTGAACAATGTGGGATACACGGTTTCGGTGTTATATCAGCAATGACTTTTCAAAATGATGTGGAATTTGAAGGCGTAGATTGGATTGCCCCGGAAAAAATTATTCGCCAGGTAGCATTGCTCCTGCGACGGTTCAAGGTACAATATGTAAAAATCGGACTAATCGAAAACCTGGATGTATTGCAGGAAATCGTTGCGTATCTGCGGCAACAAATAGCGCATGTGCGCATCATATTTGACCCGGTGCTGAAAGCGAGTGCAGGCTTCGAGTTTCATGGGCCTGAGTTTGCGCAACAGGTTCAAAACATACTGCCGGAGCTGCATTGCATGACGCCGAACATTCCCGAAGCACACCAGCTATTTGGTGAAAATGCGCTACACCAGTCATTGCGAAACCAGCCCTGTCATATATACCTGAAAGGCGGCCATACGGAAGAAGACATAATTAGTGACTATTTGTTTACCCATGATAATGAATATCGTTTCTTTCATAAGCGAATTCCGAACGGAGAAAAGCACGGCAGCGGTTGTGTACTATCAGCTGCACTCACTGCCTACCTGGCGCTTGGCATGGATATTGTAACCGCATCGCGGATGGCCAATCAATACACCCAGCGCTTTTTGGCCAGCAATCCATCATTATTAGGTCATCATCAATTCAGTTTCGAACTATGAAAAAAATCAGTCGTTTGCAATACATCACTACCGATGCCTCGTTAGCCGAAAAAGCTTGTGCCGGCGGCGCCCGGTGGATTCAACTTCGGCTCAAACAGGTACCTTACGAAGCATACCTGGAGACGGCCAAAGAAGTACAGACGATTTGCAAACAGTATCATGCTCATTTTATTATAAACGACAATGTGTCGCTGGCGCTGGAAACAGGCGCACACGGCGTTCATCTTGGCAAGGACGATATGCCGCCCGCCAAAGCAAGAGAATTGCTTGGCGACGATTTTATCATCGGTTGTACGGCCAACAGCATTGAAGACATCATCCGCTTATCTGAAGAGCCGATTGATTACATCGGTCTCGGACCGTTCCGTTTCACAAAAACGAAAGACAATCTCAGCCCCATTCTGGGCCTGCAAGGTTATGAACTGATATTCTCGGAATTAAATAAACACCAGGTACAACACCCACCCATCGTAGGTATCGGCGGCATAACACCCGGCGATATTGCAGCGTTGATGCAAACAGGATTGCATGGCGTGGCTGTTTCAGGGATTATTTCAAACGCAACCGACCCGGTAGCGATGACTCGTACGCTACTCGACACAATTTACCGTACACAATTACAACCACATGAATGATCCTTTAGTAATAGCCGGAAAAGCTTTCCAGTCAAGGCTCTTCCTCGGCACCGGGAAATTTGGCAATCACCAGGAAATGGAAGCCGCCATTCTTGCCTCAGGTTCCGAACTCGTTACCATGGCGCTGAAACGTATCGACCTCGACGATACGGAAGCAGATGATATACTGCGTTATCTTCAGCACAATCACCTCAACTTACTGCCCAATACATCGGGCGCCAGAACCGCTGAGGAAGCCATTTTTGCGGCAAGGCTGGCACGTGAAGCATTGCAGACTAACTGGCTCAAGCTGGAAATCCATCCTGACCCCCGCTACCTGATGCCAGACGCAGTAGAAACGTTAAAGGCCGCAGAACAGCTCGTAAAAGAAGGATTTGTCGTGCTCCCGTATATTCATGCCGATCCCGTTTTGTGTAAAAGGCTGGAAGCCGTTGGCGTAGCCGCCGTCATGCCTTTGGGTGCGCCCATCGGCAGTAACAAAGGATTATGTACGCGGGATTTCCTGGAGATTATCATCGAGCAAAGTACTGTACCTGTAGTAGTGGATGCGGGAATCGGTGCACCAAGTCATGCCGCAGCTGCTTTAGAAATGGGCGCGGATGCGGTTTTAGTGAATACAGCTATTGCCGTGGCACAGGACTCCGTAGCGATGGCGACAGCATTTAATATGGCGGTAACAGCGGGTCGAATGGCTTATAATGCCAAACTCGGCGCTGTACGGCATACCGCCACAGCAAGCAGTCCGCTGACAGAATTTCTTAATTGAGGGGAAGACCTGCAGCACAAAGCTTAAAAACGTCTTAAGCGCCTGATCTATTTTACAACATTAAAGGAGCTTTCAGTTTGGCCTTTTAAGCCGAAAGCTTTTTTGACCTTGAATCTCAAATCAAATGTTCCAATCAGTATTCAATCGGCATTCCTGGCACGATACGCACAACAGCATTTACGGGAAGACGGCTGCAGATGTAGAATTGGCGCTCGGTAAGCCTCGGCGCGACCTCGAAGATTTCAAAGCAATGATCTCGCCGGCGGCTGCACCCTACCTGGAGCAGATGGCGCAATTAAGCGCAGCGCTAACTCAAAAGCGATTCGGCAAAACCGTACAACTTTATGTGCCGCTATATCTTTCTAACGAATGCCAGAATATCTGCACTTACTGTGGCTTTAGCTATGATAATAAGATAAAGCGCAAAACGCTGTCTTCATTTGAGATAATGCAGGAAGCTCAATATCTGAAGCAGCAAGGGTTTGAGCATGTATTACTCGTCACCGGGGAAGCAAATAAAACAGTTGGCCTCGACTATTTTCAGAAAGCGATCCGTTTGCTGCGGCCGCATTTTCGCCATATCTCCATAGAGGTACAACCATTGGATAGCAATGAGTACGCGGCTTTAACCCAGGAAGGGTTGCACGCAGTATTGGTTTACCAGGAAACTTACAACAAAGAACATTACAAAGATTATCACCCCAAAGGAAAAAAATCAAACTTCGATTACCGGCTCGAAACACCAGACAGGCTGGGCGCTGCGAATATCCACAAAATAGGCCTGGGCGTACTAATGGGCCTGGAAGACTGGCGCACCGATAATTTCTTTACGGCTTTACACCTCAGCTATCTCGAAAAGCAGTATTGGCAAACCCGCTATAGCATTTCGTTTCCACGGTTGCGGCCGGCAGAAGGATTGATAGAACCCAAAGTAGTGATAAACGACCGGGAACTCACACAGCTGATCTGTGCCTGGCGTATCTTTCGCGAAGAACTGGAACTCTCTATTTCTACCCGCGAAAGTGAATCGTTCCGCGACAATATTATTCGCCTCGGCATTACCAGCATGAGCGCCGGCAGTGCTACCAACCCAGGTGGTTATGTCACAGAACCTGAATCGCTGGAGCAGTTCTCCATAGACGACAGTCGATCCCCAATGGCCGTAGCAGCTATGATCCGTCAACAGGGCTATACACCCGTCTGGAAAGACTGGACTGCTTTTTCGTAATTTTCCATTCAAACACAAAAAACAATGTTATCACCGGCAGAACAGGACCGCTACAGCCGACAGATTATGTTACCGCAAATCGGCGCGGAAGGTCAGCAAAAGCTAAAAGCGGCCAGCGTGCTGGTAGTCGGCGCCGGCGGATTGGGATGCCCGGTGCTCCAATACCTTGCTGCTGCCGGTGTGGGCCGTATCGGGGTGGTGGATGGCGACGTGGTTTCGCTAAGCAACCTGCAGCGACAGATCCTTTACCGTGAGGCCGACATCGACAAACCCAAAGCGGAAATAGCGGCAGAGCGGCTTCGCCTGCTGAATCCACATATCGACATAGTTGCTTACAATGCGGAATTGAATTCGGAGCATGCTATAGAAATTATAGCCCCGTATGATATCGTTGTGGATGGGTCTGATAATTTCGAAACCCGTTACCTGCTTAACGATGCGTGCATTATCACGAATAAACCGTTGGTTTTTGGCTCGATCGATAAATTTGAAGGCCAGGTTTCTGTTTTTAATTACCGCAATGGCCCTACTTATCGTTGTCTTTTCCCGGATACACCGCCACCCGAATTGATGCCTAATTGCTCGGAAATAGGCGTCATTGCTACACTGCCGGCGATTGTGGGCAGTCTCCAGGCTAATGAAGTAATCAAAATAATAACAGGCATCGGCACTGTTTTAAGTGGGGAATTGCTATTATTCAATGCGCTTAACATGCAATTTCACCAATTCAAATTCTCCCTGAACGAAAAAAACCGGCATATTCATACCCTGCAAAAGACGCATGAAAAATTTTGTGCGGCGCCACAAATCATTGCCTACAGCCATTTACAGGAATTACTGCAAGAAGAAAAAGAGGTGCAACTGATCGATATCCGCGAAGAAACGGAGCATGACCGTTTTAATATCGGGGGCATGAATATTCCCTTTTATACACTTGAATCCAGCATCTCCGAGCTCGATCCGAATAAGAAAACAATACTCTATTGCCAGACCGGACAGATGAGTAAGCAGTGGGCTGTGTGGTTGACGCAGCAAGGATTCCGGGAAGTATTCAGCTTAAAAGATGGTATCGCCCCCTTGAAGTAAATTTCCGCTTAGGTAGCCCGAATCGCAATGCAATTAAACATGCTTGCAGAGCTCCCGGAAAGCGGCAAATGGATCAGCAGCTTCCCACACCGCGCCAAGCAATGCAGCGCCGTCAAAATGCGCTGCTTGCAACAACCGTATATTATTGGCCTGCACACCGCCCAAACCAACAATACCTGGACAATTTGTGTTTACCTGTTTCAATATTGCAGCGCCTTTCAAGTCAATACCAGCCTTATATCCTTTCTTCGAAATACTGTCAAACACCGGGCTGATCAATACGTAATCGAAATTGTTTGCTGCTGCGTTTATTTCATCCCAACTATGAAATGATGCGGAAGTATGCCTGGGTTGCAACGCCGCTAATTCTTCCCAGGTTGCAGGCTGGTCGCGGATATGACTGTTCAGATGTACGCCACCCAGATCAAATTCCGTCAGCAAACCAAAATATTCGGTTAGCACAATGCGCTGATGAAAGGCAGTATCGATCGAACCAATATAATTTCGATAGTCCTGCTCACTGAATTTTTTCTTCCGCAAATGCAATCGCTGCAGACCATATGCAAAACAAGCATTCACCAACGCACACTCCTGCTCCAAAAAATGATCGGGTGTAATTAAGATCAGGTTCATTCCGGCCTGTAAAAAACGGCATCTGCCCGATGCCGCCCTTATCATTAAAAAAAAATTAAGACTTCATATTGATAAACTGCAATGGCAAGTCAAGCCCGCCGCCGCGACACAGCTGAATAACATCTTGCAGGTCATCAATTTTTTTCCCGGTAACACGGATCACATCGTCCATAATCGCCGCCTGTACTTTCAATCCGCTGTCTTTGATCAGCTTTACGATTTTCTTGGCATTATCGCGATCGATACCATTTTTTACCGGAATTTTCTTGCGGATATATTTACCGGAAGGTGTAAACTCCTTCGACATGTCAAAACTATTAGACTCCAGCCCCTGGCGCATTGCTTTGGTAAGCAGCACATCTTCTGCCTGCTTCAGTTTCATATCGCTTTCTACTTCCAGTTCAATGACCATTTCTTTTTTATTCAGTTCTATAGAAACATGCGTTCCTTTAAAGTCAAAACGGTTTTCAATCTCTTTTTTGGTCACGTTCACAGCGTTGTCAAGTGTCTGCGGATCTACTTTGGAAACAATGTCGAAAGATGGCATACGGCGAAAAATTTAATTTGGAAATGGACCGGAAAATTACAAAAAGCGAAGGCAAAATTCAAAAGTAAAAACTCAAAAACGGTTCCGGATCATAAATTTCAAATGCCGTAGCTTTATAGCACATGAACAAACATCTGCTGTTTTTGCTGGTCCTTTTATTTTGGTCCGTAACGGCCGCTTCGGCGCAAAAAAGTTGCGTGACGAGATATCTTAATGCGCAGCGGTGGAATGAACTTTTCCCAAACCGTTATGATGTTTCCACTTACAAAGACCCGAAACGCACAAAGAACCAGGCCACCGATTTTTACAGTTTCCAGGCATTTTGTGAAGCGGCCCGACACTTTCCCGCTTTTTTAAACGAAGGGAAAGAAGCTGACCGGAAACGGGAACTGGCAGCCTTCCTGGCAAACGCAGCGCAGGAAACATCCGGCGGCTGGGAGGAGGCGCCGGGTGGTTATTTTAAATGGGGATTTTATTTCGTGGAAGAGCAAGATTGGTCGAAAGCACATAATGTATATGCAGACACTACGAAGAAAAACTGGTTGCCGGTGACAGGTGTTTCCTACCATGGCCGTGGACCGAAGCAATTATCCTGGAATTATAATTATGGACAATTCAGCCAGGCTTATTTTGGAGATAAAGACAGTTTGCTTCGCCACCCGGAATTATTAGCCACAGACCCGGTAGTCTCGTTTGCGTCGGCAATCTGGTTCTGGATGACGGCGCAACCGCCCAAACCATCCTGCCACGATATCATGATACAAAAATGGATACCTGCCGCCCGCGATTCAGCAGCTGGCAGGTATCCTGGATTTGGCACGACCGTCAATGTGATCAACGGTGGTGTGGAATGCGGATTAGCGGACCCTAAAAAGAAAACGCTCAACCGTTATGCCTACTATCTCTATTTCTGCAAATACTTCAAGGTAGACCCGGGCAAAAATGTAGACTGCAACAGCCAAAAACCATTTAATTTCTAAATGCCGCCAGATGAAGCGCACATCGCCGGTCTTGACTGCTGCCTTCGCCCACGCTCGGGTCGACGAAATTTTGATTTTTGAATTTTGAATTTCAATTACATCCACTGCACTTTATCTGCAACCGGAATATTTCGTTTTCCTTCTTTTACTTCTTCATCTGTATAACCGAGATAGAGCAAGCCCATCACCTGGTCTTCTTCTTTCAGGTCGAAATGTTTTTTCATAGCCGGCTGTAATGTCATGCCGCCGGTATTCCAGATACTGGCAATGCCGCAGGCAGTGGCCCCAAGCAATACATGTTCGATTGCCGCACTGGTAGCCGCGATTTCTTCCAGCTGTGGAATTTTGGGATTGGTACCCCGTTGCATCACAGCAACCACCAGGTGAGATACTTTATCTCCGGTATGCTTCATATTCTCGAAAGTAGTTTCGCTGCGCTTGTCTTCAGCGGTGTTGTCCCAATACATCTGGGCGTGTACTTCGCAAAATTGTTTGAGCGATGCGCCTGTGTACACAAAGAAACGCCATGGCTCCGTGCGGCCGTGTGTCGGTGCCCAGTCGGCCAAAGTCAGCAAATGTGCAACCGTTTCATTATCGATGATTTTGCCGTTCATGGATGCGGCTTTCGTAGTGCGGCGGCCTGTGATTATCTCTTCTAAAATCTGGAGTTGATTATTTGACATAGGACGCAAAGTTAGGTCGTTAGCGATAAGTTGAGCGGAAGCATTACTAGTTTTTCTCCACAACAGCTCCATCCTGACAAATACCGTTTTTAACAAATACTTATGAGTGTGCGGCCCTTAAGTTGACAGGGATACCGGTGTCTATCATCCGATGCCGGTGCCGATAATCAGAAACGGGAAATAGCGGTTGGCGCACAATCGTTATCTTCAATCGCCTAATTTTTCGAACTTATCGCTAACCGGCAAGCGGTGCAACTTCAATCGAAAAAAATGAAAAAACAAACACTTTTACTCCTTTTCTGCTTCGCAGTTTTTCAATCATTTGCCGGCGACGGTTATAAGATCCGGTTAAAGATTTCCAACCCAGTCAATGACAGTATGGTTTACCTCGCGCATTACTATGCCCGCCCATTTCCTGCGATCTATAAAACCGATTCGGCACGGCTCAAAAACGGCGTGGCCAACTTCAGCAGTAAAGAACCGTTGACCGGAGGTATCTATATATTGCTGCTCTCCGACATGGCTACTTATTTTGAATTTGTCCTCAATAATGGTGACGATCTTTCCGTTTCTGCCGATAGCAAACATTTGCCTGGCAGTATCGTAATCAAAAATTCGCCGGAAAATGATTTGTTCCTGGCCTATGGAAATTATATGCGTAGCTACGGCATCCAGATGGATTCCCTGAAAAACAGGCTCGCCCGGGCGCATACAGCAGCCGATTCTTCCACGATCAGAGCAGAAAGTGAACGTTTGTACAAAGCGCTGGTGGTTTACGGAACCGAACAGGAAACAAAACATCCCGGTTCTTTCCTGGCGCACATATTAAAAGCAGCTCAGCCGCCGAAAGTGCCGGAAGGCAAGCATTATTTGCCGAACGGAAAGGAAGACTCCACTTTTGCCTACACTTATTATAAAACCCATTTCTGGGACGGATTCGATTTTAAAGACAATCGATTGATCAATACGCCGCTGCTGCATAATAAGCTGGATGAGTATTTCAACAAAGTGCTGGAACAAATTCCGGATACGATTGAAGCGTATGCCGATACTGTCATCGCAAAAGCCAGAGGTTCTGAAGACCTGTTCAAATATTCATTGGAATGGCTGACCATTAATAGTCACGATAGCAAAATCATGGGCATGGACGAAGTATTTGTCTATCTCGTAGAAAATTATTTTATGAAAGGCGATGGAACCTGGCTCAGCCAGGAAGATTTGCAGAAACGTATTAAACGAGCCAGAGATATTGCTCCGAACGTAATTGGCAATGTTGCCCCCGAGCTGCAACTGACCGATACTGCCGGCAATCCGCAAAGTCTGTCTGCTTTTAATGCAAAATATACACTGTTGCTGTTTTACTCACCCGATTGTGGCCACTGTGCCCAGGAAATCCCAAAGCTTGATTCTGTTTACCGTGCCTCGCTACAGGCCAGAGGTGTAAAAATATTTGCAGTCGCTACCGAAGACGAAGCCAAATGGAAAGATTTCATTCGCAAGAATAATATGACGGACTGGAAGAATGTGGCAGACTGGGCGCATACCTCCGACTACCACGGCAAATACGATATCTACAGCACCCCGGTTATTTATTTGCTCGACGAAAAGAAAATCATTCGCGGCAAACGCCTGGATCATTCCAATATCGGCGCTGTGATCGACATGCTGGAAGCGAAGGAAAAAACCTCTAAAAAATAAAAGATCAGGAATATTTGATCAGGATTGTTTCTACAACGTTAGAAACATCCTGACATTTTTCTGCAACAACCTGCAGCATCTCGTAGACATCCAGTTTGCGGATTACTTCGCCGGCATCTATTGCGTTAGCAAACATGTGCACGGTTGCGTTATCCATCATGTCATCGCATTCATGGCTCATCTGACCAATAAGGATGCAGTTCTCCGCGATCTGCATCAGGTTGCGCACGTCCCGCAATTGGTGAATCGCCTTTTCAAGGATGGTTGCAATTCTGTTTACACGACCGGCAAAATCAACAATCGCTTCGTCGACCGGTAGAATATCGTAATCATTCATGCGGCAGGCGGAATTCCAGATATTATCGATAATATCGTCGAGCGTGCCCGCCAGGTAGTGAATATCCTCGCGGTCGAATGGCGTAATAAAATTTTTGCCGAGGGCTACAAACAGTTTGTGGGTAAGATCATCATTGTCATGCTCCGTCGTTTCCATCTCTTTCAGCGTTTGCTTGCGGACTTCGGGATCACTTTCAGATACATATTGCACAAACAGCTCACTAATTTTCACCACATTGAGCGACACGCCTTCAAACAGCGTATAAAACTTTTCGTTGTTGGGGAAGAAAATGCGCAGCATCGACGGCATGGCCATATTCAGCAAAATTCTTGTTCGAGACAAAGCTATTATGATAAAAGTTAGGAATACCGGGCGAAAACCCATTTAACAATTTAATAATATAAAAATAAAAAACATCTTTGGGAAATGAAAGTCCGATCACTAATTCGACGTAACTTTTAAAGACATTTTTAACCATCAAAACCATAACATCATACCAGACGTTTAGGCCCATTTCTATTTTAAAATGGCAGAGAATAGTCAAACACGTACCATGCGGTGATACTCAAAACTTAAAACAAGCACGTAAAACATAACTCCAAACCACAAATACCGAATAAAATGAGTAAAAAAATTCTGATGCTCGTAGGCGATTTTGTAGAAGACTACGAAGCAATGGTTCCATTTCAGGCATTGCAGGCGGTAGGCTGCGAGGTACATGCTGTTTGCCCGGATAAAAAATCGGGCGACACCGTAGCGACAGCCGTTCATGATTTCGTTGGTTTCCAGACCTACCAGGAAACCCGCGGTCATAACTTCGCCATTAACGCTACGTTCGACCATATTAAACCGGAGGACTATGATGGATTATACATCTGCGGCGGCCGTGCACCGGAATACATTCGTCTCAATAAACGGGTGATAGAGATCACCAAACATTTTTTTGAAAGCAACAAACCGGTTGCGGCCATTTGCCACGGCATACAGATACTGACAACTGCCGGTGTGCTGAAAGGCCGTACGCTTACTGCTTATCCCGCCGTTGGACCGGATATCACACTGGCGGGTGGCACCTGGAAAGATATAGCGGTCAACGAAGCGATCACCGATGGCAATCTGACGACGTCTCCGGCGTGGCCGGGTCATCCACGCATTTTGCAGGAATTTTTCAAACTACTGAACATTACCATTCAATAGAAAAATAAAACAGGCCGTAAGAAATTTACGGCCTGTTTCTTTATTGCGCAGCTGGCGGACTATTGCTGTCCTACCAACTGGAGGAATGTTTTATAATAAATGATGCTCGCATCCTGCGAAACGATGATCGTCTGGTTTATTTTGTATTTATCATGCGGATATGTTTCCTGCAAAGTATCGTTTTGAGCACAATACACATCCGGACGCAATGGCTGGCAATAGTTACGCACTTTCCATACGTCTTTGGTAGATGAATCATTATTTTTCTCACAAGCTACCAAACCTACTACAGCGAGGCACGATGCAGCAACAATGGATTTAAGTACTTTTCGGTTCATATTCCGGCTTATTTTTAATACAGGAAAACTAATTTATCCTCTAATATATTAAATCTGTCTTAAAAAACGATTCGCTGCCGTTTTTTTCTGTGTTATTCCTTATAAAAAAGCCATTTGCCCAGTTCGCGGTAGTTTACTTTTTTGCCGTACATCAGAATACCGACTCTGTAAATACGCGCGGCTAACCAGGTGGTAAATAAAAATCCCGCAATCATCAGGCTCATAGAGAGCGCCAGCTGCCATACCGGAACGCCAAACGGAATACGGATCATCATTGCGATCGGCGCCGTAAACGGAATAACAGAAAGCCAGAACGAGATATTGCTGTCCGGGTTATTGATCACGAAATTCATGGAGAGTACAAATGTAAAAATGAGCGGCAAGGTAATGGGTAACATAAACTGCTGCGTCTCTGTTTCATTATCAACCGCCGAACCAACGGCAGCAAAAATCGCGCTGTACAAAAGGTAACCAAACAGAAAATAAAATAAGAACATGGTAATTGTATAAGTGACCGGCACGGCATTGAGCTGCTGCATAATCTTCGCGCCCATTTCCTGATTTTTGCTAACATTGGCTGTCATCTCGGTACTGCTCGTCGCAGCCATTGCCGCACCCGAAGGCGACGATTTCATAATGGCCTCCGTTTTTGATTTGTCCATTTTCTGTCCGCTCAGCAACACGGTACTGCCCACCGTAGTAAGTCCGATAGTAAGTACAATCCAGAGCAGGAACTGCGTAAGCCCCACCATACCGATGCCGATGATTTTGCCCAGCATGAGCTGAAATGGTTTTACGGAAGAAATAATCACTTCTACAATACGGCTGGTTTTCTCTTCGATAACACCGCGCATTACCTGTGCCCCGTAAATAAACAGTGACATATAGATCAGCAAGGCGGTAACGAAGCCAATACCATAGGCCATAAAAGTGCCTGCATCTTTTTCGCCTTCGGCGGTAATTTGTTTGGCCGAAACATCGATGCGCTCCTGGGCTTTGGCCAATACTGCAGTATCGATACCGGCACTGCGCAGCCGCTCGTTCTGCATAACGGCGCTTAGTTGGTTTTCTACCGCGGAGATCATGTTGGCACCTGATTTTTTGGCACTCAGTAATTCTACATTCTTGGTGTCGGAAGGAATATGCAACAGATATAATTGCTCATCTTCTGATTTGGTCAACTTCTGTTTTTCATCGGCGTAGTTGCCGGTTGCGTACTGAAATTTGATGCTCGATGTATTTTCCAGCTTGTTTTTAAACAGGCCGGATTCATCTGCTACGATCACCGTTTTCTTATCAGCCATTTCGTCGCTGTTCATAACGAAATAAATGATGAGCCCATACATGCCGATAAAAAGCAACGGCACCAGGAAAGTCATCAGGATAAAAGATTTCTTTCGCACGCGGGAAAGATATTCGCGCTGTATAATAAGTAATATCTTGTTCATAGCGGATTAGCTGAGTTGGTTTACTTTTTCGATAAAGATATCGTTCATGGAAGGAATGACTTCTTGCAGCCGGTTGATGCGTACATGCGGCAGAAAATACTGCAATGTGGCATTCATATCGCTGCCATTTGTTTTCAGTTGCAGTAAAAATCCGTCGTCGGTAGCGGTTTCGGAGATCAATTGGAAAGGTGCATTGCCGTTGACCATGAATTTCGGTCCTTCGTATTCCAGGAAATAAGTATTGTTACGGTAGGCTTTCTTAATGTCCTTTACGTCTCCGTCCAGGATTTTGTGCGATTTATGGATCAGCGCAATGGAATCACAGAGCTCTTCTACGGATTCCATACGGTGCGTAGACAGTATGATGGTAGCGCCTTTACGATTCAGTTCCAGTAATTCATTTTTGATAATCTCTGCGTTTACAGGATCAAAACCGCTGAATGGTTCGTCGAGGATCAGCAATTCCGGTTCATGCAAAACAGTGGCAATAAACTGCGCTTTCTGCTGCATCCCCTTCGATAGTTCTTCGATCTTTTTATTCCACCAGCTTTGAATTTCAAGTTTTTCAAACCAATACTTCATCCGCTTGCGCGCTTCCGCACTGCTTAGTCCTTTTAGCCGTGCGAGATAAAGTATCTGCTCGCCGATTTCCATTTTCTTGTACAAACCGCGTTCTTCCGGCAAATAGCCAATGCGTTCGATATGCGATGGATTAAGCTTTTCTCCTTTAAAATAAACTTCGCCCGAATCTGGTGCGGTGATTTGGTTCACAATGCGGATCAATGAAGTTTTGCCGGCGCCATTCGGGCCGAGCAGCCCAAACACCTGGCCCTGCTTCACTTCCAGGCTTACGTCATCCAGTGCTCGTTGACTGGCATATTGTTTTACAATGTTGCGAATACTCAACATAGATAGTGATTTGAGGCGTTAAGTTAGGAAATTAGATAATAGAGGCTGGAAATTAGTGCGGTACGCGTAAAAATTATCCTGCTGATCACACGGACCGGGCTGGAAGGATAAAATTCAAAAAAATAGGAATTTACACGAGGCGCTGGCACCCGCGGCCCTGTATTTCGACTTCGATTTTCGACTAAATAAAGCCCAGCAAATCGTATTTACGGTTCAAAATATTACGGGAAGAGGCCGCCAGCCAGTTGTCGAGAATGGTGGCGTAGACCTGCTTAAAATCGAGTTGGTAACGGAGATCGCCTTCATCGAGATCAGTAAGATCAGACAAGGGATTATAAAGCCCTGCTTTTTTTAAAGCACCGCTGATCATAAACATATTGTTGGCGGTGCCGTGATCGGTACCGTTGCTGGCATTCTGCGCCACCCGGCGACCAAATTCGGAAAAGGTCATTATCAGTACATCGCTGAAACGGTTGTTTTGTTTCAGATCAGCGACCAACGCCGCTATAGAATGATCAAGATCTTTAAATAATTGCTCTTGCCGCTGCATTTGTCCTACATGTGTATCAAAGCTGCCGTGCGCAACGTAATACACCTTGGTATCTGCGTGTGCATTGATCAGGGAGCCGATCATTTTCATACGCTTGCCCAGAGCAGAATCCGGATAGGTTTGTGTGGTCTGGTAAACCTTACTTTGCTGAAAAACATAATCGGCAGAAGAAACCGTTTCGTGCAGCGTTTTATATAAATAATCGGCCAGCTGGTTTTCATGTGCTTCGGCATGCGTTGCTGCCATCTTTTTAAAGAACGGATCGGAAGCCGCTTTATAGAATTTGTCGACATCGCTCACCGCCAGCGCACTTCTGCCCTGCCCTTTCATGGCCAGGCTCAGCGTGTCATCCACTTCAATGGCCCGCGTATTATGACTGTCGCAATTGGTGCAGTTTTCATCCAGGTAACGCCCAATCCAGCCCGTAGTCAGCAATTCATCTGCACGACTACCGGTTTGCCAGATATCCATACTCCGGAAATGCGACCGGTCAGGACGCGGATAGCCAACCCCGTTCAAAATGCTTACATGCCCTTCATCATACAAAGCCTTTATTTGTTGCAATGCCGGATGGATGCCCGCTTCGTCATTGAGTGCCAACGCAGTTGCCCGGTCTATGGCCAGCTTTGGCCGGCTCTTATAATAAATATCGTTGCGATATGGAATAATGGTGTTAAGTCCGTCGTTGCCGCCGGAAAGCTGGATGATCACTAAAACTTTTTCGCTGCTCCATGCTGTTGGCATCGGGTTATATTCAAACGCCTTCAGAAACTTTGGCACCAGCAGCGATGCGCTGGCCAGAGCACTTAACTGTACAAACTTTCTTCTTGAAACCGACATGATTTTACTCTTTTCTTTTTAACACAATTGGTATTCGGGCAGTTCCATCAGCAAAATGGTGAGACTTTTGATATATTCCTCCGGCGTGTCTTTATCTGCAAACTGCTTCAACGCTTCCAGTTTTTCCCCTGGTAAACGAACCGGCAACAGATAATCTGCCAGGGCTTCAGGCAAGGTCTGCAGCGGCTGCTGTTTCCAGTAATTTACGTAATTGCTCCAATCCGGATGAGCACGTGCCAAGTTGAATTGCGTCGTATGTATTTCCATTTTTTCGGAAGTATCTGCCAGTTCGGTATCCAGCATTTTGAGCTGCAGATTGATTTCTTTTGAGCCTAATAATGCTTCGGGCAAACGCATTCTGATGACGAGTGAAGAACTGTCGATCCAGCTTTTGCCGCCCGGCCATCCAGCCACATTCGGCGGTGCAAAAAGCATCTGGCCTAATATACGTTGCAATTGCAAGGGCGTCTTTTCATTGGTGAAACGAAGCGGCACCGTTCGGAGATAACCTACGATCAGCTCTACCGGCGACTTTATTTTAGCACCGATATTTTTTTCGTCGTAAAACCAATCCTCGGTAAACAGCCTGGCCAACAGTTTGCCAATATCATAATCCTGATGATAAAAATACTTTGCCAGCTCATTGACCCGACCTTCATCGATGCGGGTATCGCTCACAAAATACCGGTACAGTTTCTGCGTAATAAACGTTGCAGCCTGCTTCTGTTCCAGCAATATATCCAGGACATCATCGCCGGTGAAATTTCCTTTTTTCCCGAGCAATTTTTTTTGACCGGTGTCATGGGCACGTTCGCGGAATATGAATGATCCGTTGGTGTCAAATCCCCACCCGGTAAAGGCTCTGGCGGCTTCTTTTATATCGTCTTCGGAATAATGTCCGCGGCCCAGCGTAAATAGTTCCATGACCTCCCGCGCAAAATTTTCATTCGGATGTTGCTTCCGGTTTTGCTGGTTGTTGAGAAAGGAAAGCATCGCCGGACTTTTGGATACGGCTTTGAGTAGATCGCCAAAATTACCTAAGGCATTACTGCGGATATCTTGCAACAGCCTTTGTTGAAAATAAGGATTATCGATGCGGCAGGCAAAATGCCCATGCCAGAACAGACTTGTTTTCTCCAGCAACGGATAGGGAGTTGTCACCATTTCATTTAACCAGCGCAGGTTGAGTTCCCCCAACTGCTGGCGCATTTCCGTTCGCTTTTCTTTGCGCGCTTGCGGATCCATCTCTTTCCGCGGCATGACCTCAGCCCATTCTGCTTCGGTGACTACCGATAAAGGATCTGGCTGCTGACCTGGAAACATTCCCGGCACTAAATCCCCTATTGGCCTGGGTTGTGTATCATCGCCGAGTGAAACGCCAAATCCCGCCCTGCCATACAATAACTTATTTCTGTCGCGAAGCTCCATACTGTAGAATTGACGAGCTTTTTGACTGCCGTTACTATGCGTGGTTTACTGTTATTAAAGATTTAAGATTGGAAAATTTGGCAAGCGTGTAAGATTACGGTTCAGGGCAATACCTTGCCTAATCGTACGGGTTTCCTGCAATCAACGGCAACTGCAGACCACACCTAGAAAAATCAGGGTTAGTATCAAACAACTTCGTGCTCCTCGATAATATCACCGAGCTCCATTTCGAGATCTACAACCCAGGCTGGCAATGCCTTATCAAGAAAATACCAGATACCTTCTTCGTCCATAATCATATGAAATGGCGGCACAGCCGGATCGCCAGGCACCGAAACCTCATAATCGACTTCTGTCCTGGTAAACTGAAATTGCTTATGATGACCATTAACATTAAAGTCTGCGGAAAAGGAAATGGCACCCATTTTTTTATTTTAAATATAAATAATGTCTACGAATTTGTCAAGTCCTCCGCGTTACTTAAGTGTTTAATAGCCCGGCGTAGCAGTCACGTCGTGCAGTCTTTTTATCGTCGGGTATGTGTATCATATACCTCATACAGGTTTGGCGCTTTTCGACGGCAAGAACAGCGGCGCTAAATATTTTGCCAGAACCTTGTAAGGTTGCGACTGTGGTGTAAAAATGAAACTTGGATCGATTTTGAAAAAAAGAAAGCGGCGTAATAATGTCTCACGGCTTCTGGGTTGCATGAGGAGCTACACCGCTTTCGAAGAGTTAAAAAAGGACTGCTTCGTCCTGCTTCGTTTCAATTGTATCGGGAATAATTTCCCGAGGGGTTTCTTTCGACTATTAGGTAGGTTGATTTCGTCAATACAAATATCCGGCGGCAAGCTGAAAGCCCGGGCCGTAAATAAACTGTTTTATTAAACTTTTTACACAACCATAAATTCCGTAAAAATACGGGCGTAAAAAAGGCCAAAAGCGAGCGCTTCCGGCCTGTAAAATTGTATTTTATCAAATTTATTTACGCTTAAAGAACACAAAACCATTTTGTTCCGCGATCAATTGTAGCTGGGGCATTTTACGGTATTGATCGGCGGCAATTACCTTACAGACAAAATAAGTAGGCTTGTCGACCGGACCGGAGAGCAGCCATTGTTCATTGTAAGAATTTTCATTGGCCGGTTTTGTCTTTTTGGTATAGAAAAGATGGGCATAACTTTTATAACCCAGCACCTGTACATAGACATCTTTACCTTCCAGGCTCTTAAAGAAATCGATTGCCGCGCGCTGGGAGTATGCTTCAATTTTGGGTGTAAAATGCAGCACCGTAATCTGGATTATGACAATCTGTGTCACACAAAGCGCCAGCATACCACGGCGAAAATCTTTCCGCATCATCAGCACGGCTACCCAAATGCCCACCAGGTACAGCAAGCCCCAGAGACACTCGGCATAGCTCCAGCTAACGTTGGCCTGCAGGTTACCGACAGCGAAAGGATCATCGATCAGCGGAATGAGTTTTTCTTTATTTAAACCAACCACCGGTAATGCGGCAATAGCAATAGCCAGTAAAGAACCAATGGTCAGCAGCAGCACCTGCACAAGTTTCTTCATGCGCATCGGCTCATTGCTGAGGCGGTACAGCTGCAGCGCCGCCAGGTATGTAAGCGGGAAATAACACAGCGAAGAATAGTGAACGATCTTGGTTTTTACGATCGAGAAAAGGAGAAGTACCACCCAAAACATGATCCACATCCAACGTGTAAAGTTGCGCGCCGGTTCATTATCGGTAACACGCTTGCGCGAAAACTGGAACAAGAATATGGATGCGGGAAAACAACCGAGCAGCAGTATGATGAAATGGTATAAGAATGGCCCGCCGTGATCGGCATCTTCGGTGCGGAACAAACGGATCTGGTAGGTAATAAATTCATTCAGGAACCAACTGCCAAATTCCCATCCGTGGTAAAGGATCACAATACCAAACCAAATGAGGACGGTAATTAGTGCTGCCAATGCAATAAGCCCCAACTGCGATAGTTTATAGCCCCACAAACCGCGGTTAAGGATCATCAGCACACCAAATGCGAGCAGCGCCACAAGTATTGCCACCGGTCCTTTAGTGAGAACGGCCAGCCCCATAAAAAGCCCAGCTAACAGTGCATGCATGTTTTTTCGCTCTGAAAAACGGAGCAAATGCAGCTGGTAGAATGAAAGAAATATGAAGAAATTGAAGGTAGGATCAATAATACCGGACTTAAAATAGAAATGAGGCAACCAGGTGGCGGCATACAAAATAACCCACCATGAGGCCATCTTTTCATTAATGATCTTTTTACCGACGCCGTATAAAGTGACCAATGTAACGATGCCCATCAGCGCATTCGGAAAGCGTGCAGCATACTCGTTCACACCAAACGCTTTCATGGACAATACCTGCATCCATATAAACAATGGCGGTTTTTCCCAGAAAGGTTTAAAGTCGATCTGTGCACGGAGATAATCTTTGGAAAGAATCATCTCGCGCGCGCATTCGGCGAAGTTGATCTCATCCCAGTCAAAAAGATGTACATGGCCGAGAAACGGAAGAAAAAGTACTGCTGCCAGTACCACGATAATCGTGTATCTGATAAAATGATGCATAATGAATCGGGCAATTATGTGGTCAGAATATCTTTATTTGAAAAAAATCGCGGTTGCAATGATCTCATAATAGCAAAACTAATAATGGTTACCATACATCCAATCATCGAGCCGGCGTAGACGTCTGCAAAAAAATGTGCCGCAACGTACAACCGGGAGTAACAAACAGAAATGGCCATTAAAAAAAATACCAATCCGAATACGCGGAAACGTTCGGGAAGCAAAAAAGACAGAAAACAAAAAAGACTGAAAGCGCCGGCCGAATGTCCCGAAGGAAAACTATTATGATACAATTTGGGCCAATCTGCGGTAATATGTATCCAGCTGGCTTCTTTAAAATAATTCAGCGGTCGTGGTTCTTTTGCCCATCGTTTCACCATCTGTATCACCAGGGCAGGCACTGCATTGCACATAATTGCAGCGATAAAATACCATAGATTACGAAATGCCGCCGCGCCCGACAGCACCAGTAAAACGATAATGATAAAGGCGCCTTCTCCCATATGCGTGATGTTATACATCAGTACATCTCCAAATGCGGAGTAATGGGTATTTACGGCAGCAAATAACGTCTGCTTGTCATAATGGAGCAACATGCAGCCACCGGCAATAGCCCATAAGATAAATGGAACAATAAAGTACCAGTTGTACGAAGTATACGGCGCTTTACGCAATTTCTTTCTTTTTTCTGGTTGGGAATAACTTGACAACGGCACGCCAGATGCGTCCATACCATTCTTTGCTGAATATCTGCGAGTCGTTGCGGGCCTGGCGGATCAGCACAAAAGCAATCGGCAACAACATTGCCGTAGACATCCACATACCGATCCATGCAGGCAGGGCACCTGTTTTAGATAGTTTTTCGCCGGTAATGGTAATGATATACCAAACCAGGAAGAAGCCCACCGCAAAAATCATTGGCATCCCCAGTCCGCCCTTCCGGATAATAGCGCCCAGCGGGGCACCAATCAGGAACAACAGAATACAGGCAAAAGACAACGAAAATTTCCGGTGCCATTCCACATCGTATTTCTGCAAAATCTCAACGTTATTTTTATGATCGCTCACTGTTACATCCAGCATGCTTTTCATATTGCGGACATTGTTGGTAGCAAACTGCACAATCCTTCCGCGTGCGGAATCGGGAACAAGGCCGATAAACCCGTCCTTACCATAACTGCGCAATTTCGAGCTGTCTACAGTCTTCAATTTTTGCTTCAGCAGCAAACCGGGCTTGTCTGGGTTGAGATAAGAAAGATAAGGCATCATGTACACATTGGTCATATTGGCCGATCGTACAATCATTTTTCTCTGTGAATCGATCTGTTTATTAAGCTGGCTAACATTCAGCATCTGGTAGGCATTCTTAAACAGATCTTCGTTGGTGCGGTTCATCTTAAACCCGGAAAGGTCAAATACCTTGTCCCATTGCCCGAAATGCATACGTTGCTGCACCCGCGTATTACCTGATTTTTCATCTTCTACATAACGCCAGCCATCGTGCAGGCGGAAAATCAGGAACTGCTTATCCGGCGAAGGGATCATTTCTCCCTTCTGGGCAAGAACCAGCGTATTGCTGCCCATGCCATCACTCTGGTCGTAGATTTTTACATCGCGGATGGTTTTACCGTCTTTATCTTTTGCCCCTACATATATCGAGTATCCTTCAATATCATTATTAAACTGCCCGGCACGAATATTCAGCGTTGGCTTTGAATTGCGGAGATCATACAGCAGCGAAAGTGCTTTCAGGTTGGCAACAGGGATAATATTGTTATTGAACAGGAAGGCCATGCCGGCCAAACCGATGATAAAAATGAGCAGCGGCTGCATAAAACGCAGCAGTGAAATACCAGAAGCTTTGATGGCAACCAGCTCAAAGTTTTCGCCCATGTTACCGAAAGTCATGATGGAAGCAAGCAATACTGCCAGCGGAAGCGCCAGGGGCACCAGGGTTGTAGCCATCAAAACCAGTAATTGCAGGATCATCCAGATACCCAGCCCTTTACCGATCAGTTCGTCCATGTACAACCAGAAAAACTGCATCACCAACACAAAAAGCGTCACAAAAAACGTGACGATAAATGGTCCGATATAGCTTCGGATCAGGAGCAGATCGAGTTTTTTAATCAAATGCCTTAGGGATTTGCTGCAAACCTAAACAAAATGCCTGATTTCTAAAGCTGAAGCGCAGGGCAAAGCAGAAAGATGTTGTTATTTAAAAGCGGCCGATAAATGACGGAAACAAACCGTGGGCGAGGCTTATTTTCAGAAATGCGGCAAATTACGGACAGGATGCGCTGTCTTAATTTTTGACTTTTAACTTTTGATTAAAAAAAAGGTTCACCGTTTTGTAGCGAACCTTTCCTTGCATAGGCATCAGAAACCTCTTTTCTTTTGCCGCCTGCGATATGTTTTAAATTTCTTAACTGCCGATGCGGTGTTTCAGATCGCTTACCTGCGTATTCCACAGACGCTCCTGGTCTTTCAGGTCTGATTTATCGGCAAAATCAGTGATCTTTAAAATGGTTTCGTTGGTAACCGGGCTTTGCTCAATACGAAACTCAAAAAATTCATCATCATTGTAATAATCCCAGCGATAACGAACATAATCATTTTCAAATTGGTCAATCACTTCGGCGGTGTCAGTAGCACCATTCCAGCTAAAATAAAAAGTGTGATCTCTTTGATCTACCTTATCAGCGAACCACTCTTGCAAGCCCACAGGTGTTGACAAAAATTCATACAGTATAGTAGGGGAACATCGAACCGGAAATTCTAACGTATACATTACTTTTTTCTTACTCATCGCTTAAAATTCACAGAAGTTAACTTTGTGCAATAATAGAAAAAGGATACAATAATCAAAATTTTTTAAAAAATATTTTACTGTTTGAAAACCTGTATCCGCGAAAACGGTTGGCAGCACGCTGTTAACAATATCTTAATTTTTTTTGGGTCGAATTGATTGTGGCCTTAGATTTGCCACACAAATGTCATTCTGAATCCAAAGTTTTTCTTTTTCACACTCAAAATTCTTTACTAACAATCAAATGCTTTGCCTATGTCCATGCGTCAGCTAAAAATCACGAAGTCGATCACTAATCGTGAAAGTCAATCTCTGGAGAAATACCTGCAGGAAATTGGTAAAGTGGATTTGATCACTCCAGAAGAGGAAGTGCAACTGGCCATCCGAATTAAACAAGGGGACCAACGCGCGCTCGAAAAATTGACGAAAGCCAATCTTCGATTTGTGGTTTCTGTCGCGAAGCAATACCAGAATCAAGGCCTTTCTTTGAGTGACCTTATCAACGAAGGCAATCTGGGCCTCATCAAAGCAGCCCAACGCTTTGACGAAACGAGAGGTTTTAAATTTATTTCTTACGCCGTATGGTGGATTCGTCAGTCAATCCTTCAGGCTTTGGCGGAACAATCCCGTATCGTGCGTCTGCCACTCAACAAGGTGGGTCTCTCTAACAAGATCAGCAAAGCTTACTCTCAACTGGAACAAGAGTACGAACGCGAACCTTCTACTGAAGAACTCGCAGAACTGCTCGACATCGGCACAGAAGAAGTGGAAACAACACTTGGTGTTGCTGCCCGCCACGTATCTGTAGATGCCCCATTTGTTGATAGTGAGGACAACAGTCTGCTGGACGTGCTTGAAAATCCGAATGCTGATGCTACCGATGCAGACCTGGATCATCATGACTCCCTGCGTTGCGAAATCGAGCGTTCCCTGAGCACACTCACAGACCGTCAGCGTGATGTTATTAAACTATACTTCGGTATCGGTGTAGAGCATCCGATGAGCCTGGAAGATATCGGCGAAAAATTCAACCTCACCCGTGAGCGTGTGCGCCAGATCAAAGACAAAGCCATCACTAAGTTGCGTACTGCAACTCGTTGTCAACTCTTAAAAAGCTATCTCGGCAACTAAGAACTTTACATGATACAAAAAAACGCCGCGCAATCTGCGCGGCGTTTTTAGTATTAAGTAGTAAGTATTAAGCTGTGGTTCAATGACCCGCAAGGTTACACTAATCTGAAATCAGAAACTAGCGGTCAGCAATCAAAGACCCGCAAATTAGAAATCAGTTTGTCCTACTATTCTTGCAAACCTGTGGGGGCGATGTAAATGCGCTAGCGCTCATCCTTCGACTCGCGCTGGGGTGAAGACTTTTGGCTTTTGACTTAAAACGGCATCTCACTTTCCTTCATCCCCCACTCCGTTGCCAGCTCCTTCCATTGTGCTTCGGGAATGCGCGGCACACCGGAATAGAAACCAGCCACCATACGCTGCCGATAACCTTCGTATAAGGAAACGGCACAGGCAACAGAGATATTAAGCGACTGCACCATGCCTGCCTGCGGAATAATAAAATTACCATCACACAGTTTCAGGCATTCTTCCGATACACCCATTTGCTCGTTACCAAAAACAAGTGCTATCGACGCTGTCAAATTCATATCGTAGAGCGAAACAGCGGTTTCGCCGAGATAAGTAGCATAGATTTTCTGATATCGCTTGCGCAATTCGGCAAAGCAAGCCTCCAGACTGTCAAATTCGTGAATCGTCAACCAACCCGCAGCACTCGATGAACTTTTTTTGCCAAATTTCTTGTAGCGTACCATACGTGTGTTCACTACAAATACATCCATCATCCCCACCGATTCGCAAGTGCGGATCGCTGCAAAAATGTTGTGGGGATCTTTTACATCTTCCAGCACAATCGTAAAATCGGGCTGGCGGTTATTCAAAACGGTTGTCAACCGGGAAATACGTTCAGGCGTCATACGCCGCGAAGATAATTCCTGAATGTTAGATGTCAGCTATCCGCATCCGGATTTTGATGTCATAAAGCATTCCTGTTTCCTAGTAAGATTTCGGTTGCGGTACCGGGTTCGTTTTATCTGGCTGAATAGTCGGCGGCTGTTGTGGCGCTGGTTGCGGCGGTTGTATCGGTTCCTGCGGTTGTGCCGGATGCTCTGGCGGCGTTGGGCTCACCTCTGGTTGCTTGGTTGGCTGCATCGGAACTTCTGGTTGTGGCTTATCCATGGCTGATTGTTTTAGTATAAATATACCAAAAACAACATGCCACCGGGATTAGTCATTAGGTTAAAATACTAAATAGTCGAAAGGTAAAATAACCTTGCAATGGAATGCTTTAGCCTTTAGGCTTTTAGCTTATTTTAGAGAAATGAAGGTAAATATCATGTGGTTTAGGCGCGATCTCCGGCTGAAAGATAACGCAGCCCTGTACCACGCTTTAAAAAGCGGCTATCCCGTAGTACCTGTTTTTATTTTCGATACCGAAATATTGGATCTGCTGGAAGAAAAGAAAGACCGGCGGGTCGAATTCATCCGGATTGCTTTAGCAGCAATGCAAACGGAGCTCAATGCAATGGGGAGCACGATGCATGTATTACACGGCACACCGGAAGCCTGTTTCAAAAAACTGTTGACCCATTACGAAATTGAAACCGTATTCACCAATCATGATTATGAATTATCAGCGATAGCGCGCGATAAAAAAATCGCGGATTTATTGCAGGCACATCAGGCCGTGCTGCGTACTTATAAAGACCAGGTGATCTTCGACAGAGATGAAGTGGTAAAGGATGACGGCAGTCCATACACGGTATATACGCCTTACAGCAAACGATGGAAAATGAAGCTGAATGATTTTTACCTGCGTCCCTACCCGACTCAAAAATATTTTGGTCATTTTTACCAACAATCGCCGATCGACATCCCGACATTGCATGCAATGGGCTTTGAAGCCAGCGAAGAAACGTTTCCACCAAAGGCTATTTCAAAATCGCTGCTGCATCAATATAAAGACCGGCGCGACTTTCCGGCTGTTCCTGGCACTTCGCACCTTGGTCTGCATTTACGTTTCGGCACCGTCAGCATCCGGGCACTGGCGGCTTATGCATTGCAGGAAAGCGAGACTTTTCTTAACGAGCTTATCTGGCGCGATTTCTACCAATGCATCACGTTTCATTTTCCACATATCTGCAAAGGGCAGGCTTTTAAACGCGACTACGATTTTATTGAATGGCGTTATGACGAGGTCGATTTTGAAAAATGGTGCAATGGCCAGACCGGCTACCCAATTGTGGATGCGGGCATGCGGGAGCTCAATGCAACTGGGTATATGCACAACCGTGTACGTATGATCGTTGCTTCTTTTCTCTCAAAACATCTGCTGATTGACTGGCGCTGGGGCGAATCTTATTTTGCAAAAAAACTGTTGGATTTTGATTTTGCAGCAAACAACGGTGGCTGGCAGTGGTCGGCTGGTTGTGGCTGTGATGCAGCACCTTATTTCCGGGTCTTCAACCCGACGCTGCAAACCGAGAAGTTCGACAAAGACCTAAAGTATGTGCGGCAATGGGTGCCAGAGCTGGATTCTTTAAGTTATCCGCAACCTATGGTGGAGCATAGTTTCGCACGGAACAGGGCAATCGAGGCTTATAAAAAAGCGCTGAAGGATCGTTGATGCTTTCAACCGGTCGGACGATTTAGAGTCGTCTGACCGGTTGTATCATTTCACACCGTCAATTATTTGCTAATAAAAAAGCCGCCTCAATCACCTGAATGACTTCCAATGCAAACGCCTGATGCGCTTCAGTAACGTCTTGCGGCAATGCAGCATTATTCAACGCATCGTTGAGTAGTGAGCCAAAGCAGGCCCGAAAATCTGGAAGTGTGTAAAGATTAAAGAAACGTGCCAGCCCCTGTTGCGGATTCACGGCTTCGTCATCAGAAAGAAACATGGGTTGCAGCTCACGTTCTGTATAAATCACTGCTGGCATATTCATTGCAAATCTGTTTTTCATTACACGAAGTAGCAACTGCTATAGTTCTACTATAGCAACCCAAAAGCATAAATTAGTAATCGCGGTCTCCCGATAGCCAGCAATCTTCCAGCTAGTAGCAGCTACAAATGCCTCCAGGCGTTAATAATTTTGCTGGCTATTACGTTTTCTATGCCACCTCGATGCAAGGAGCGGTCTTGCGTAACGTGGGGCCTATGTTATAGTCGGCGTTCCGCAAAATAAGTGCAACTGTCAATTGTCCATTGTCAACAGCCAATTATTATATTTGTAAGTATGGCGAATCACAACAAAGCACATCACGGAAAAAACCTACGCAAGTTTCGCGAATGGAAAGGCCTGAAACAAGAGGCACTCGCCTTTGAAATGGGCGACGACTGGAGCCAGAAAAAGATCTCGCTGCTGGAGCAAAAGGAAATTATTGACGACGCCATTCTGCAACAGCTTTCTACGGTTCTAAAAATTCCCGTTGAAGCGTTTGATGCACTGAACGAAGACCCAAGTGTAAATTTTATTGGTAATACAATTACAGAATCAGCTGTTGGAATTAATTACGATACGATCATTAATCCAATTGAAAAATGGCTGACTGCTTTAGAAGAGAATAAAAATCTTTACGAACGCTTGCTACAAAGTGAAAAGGAGAAAGTGGAGATGTTGCAGCGGTTACTGGATAAGAAATAGAGAAGCGCGGTATGAGCCGCGCTTTTTTTGTACACGTGAAAAATACCCTCGATGTGTGAGTTTTTTGCCTGTTACTTCTCTGAATAATTACCATTATTTTTCACTGACGCGTATTAGTTGGTACAAAATTTGATATATGCGTGTCAGTAAAAAATGTATTTATGAGAGCCCTTTTAGACACTAACATTATTATTAGCCGCGAAGCCGGAAAAATTGCTAATCAAGATATCGGAATACTATTTCGTTGGCTCGACCGAGCAAAATACATCAAGGTGATTCATCCTGTAACAGTAGATGAAATTAAAAAGAACCCTAATCAAGAAACGGTCAAGACCTTTTTGGCAAAGATGGACAGTTATGAATTAATAAAATTTCCGTCTGCGTTGCAAGACGAGGTCAAACAAGTAATGGCCGAAATAGACAATGGGAAAAACGACTGTAACGATTCGCTTCTTTTAAATGAAGTCTACACCGAACGAGTTGAAATAATGGTTACCCAAGATCGAAAAATTCACCAAAAAGCAGCAATACTTGGGATAGCGGATAAGGTGTTTACGATAGACAGTTTTTTAGAGAAAATACTTTCTGAGCATCCCGACCTAGTCGACTATAGAGTGTTAAATGTTCGTAAAAAGCATTTTGCAGAAATCGATCTGAAAGATCCGTTTTTTGAAACGCTGAGATTAGATTATCCGGGGTTCGATAAATGGTTTCAAAAAAAAGCTGACGAAATCGCATATGTTACCATTAATAAAGAGAAGGGGCTAATACTTTCGTTTTTATACTTGAAAACTGAAGACATAACAGAAAATTACCACGACATCACCCCGGCATTCAGTCCTAGAAAGAGGCTTAAAGTTGGTACTTTTAAGGTGATAAGCAACGGCTTTAGGCTTGGTGAACGATTTATGAAAATCATCTTTGATAACGCACTTTCTTATCAAGTCGATGAAATTTACGTGACCATCTTTGACAAGCGGGAAGAGCAGAAAAGATTAATAGATTTAATGACGCAATGGGGCTTTATTTTTTGGGGTAAGAAGGGTGATGAATTGGTTTATGTCAGGGATTTTAAACCATCATTTGATATCGTTAGGCTCAGAGAAAACTATCCTTTTATTAGCAGAAAAAACGGCATTTTCTTAGTGCCGATCTATCCTGCTTATCACACAGAACTTTTACCGGATTCTATATTGAAAACAGAATCACCTTTGGATTTTATAGAAGATTTTCCACACCGAAATGCAATAAGCAAAGTGTATCTTTCTCGGGCGATGGCACCGCATCCTCAAAAAGGAGACTTGCTCATTTTTTACAGAACTGGCGGATTTTATAAGAGTGTTATTACTACAATAGGATTGGTAGAAGATGTTGTATATAAAATAGGCAGCGAAGAAAACTTTATTAAAGAGTGTCGTAGGAGTAGCGTTTATCCTGAAGATCAGTTGAAGGCAATGTGGGATTACGATAAAAACAACCGTCCATTTATTGTTCGGTTTATGTATGTTTACTCTTTCCCGCAACGAATAACTATGGCCAAAATGGTTGAGTTAGGTATTTTGCAGGGTCCTGACGACGCTCCGAGAGGATTTAAGCCGATCACACAAGAACAATTCAAGAAGATTTTAGAAAACACAAAAAGCGATGAAAGTTTTATTGTCGATTAAGCCAGAGTTTGCTGAACGAATATTTAATGGAACAAAGAAGTTTGAGTTCCGAAGAAGCATTTTTAAAAATGGAGATATAAAAACGGTAGTAGTATATGCATCTTCACCAACACAAAAAGTAATTGGAGAATTTGAGATCGAAGAAATTCTAAAAGAAGATTTATCGACGCTTTGGAAATTGACACAGGATTTTGCCGGAATTGAAGAAGATTATTTCTACGAATATTTTGGAACCAAGGAAACAGGTTTTGCAATTAAAATAAAAAAGGCAAAGCGTTATAAAATACCAAAATGCCTTAAGGAAGACTTTAACTTAACCCCACCTCAATCATTTTTGTATCTCAAATAATTAAAGAGCCGTGTACCACACGGCTCTTTAATTTTAACATTTCCCTGCAAAATTCGACATACTACTTGACAACAGAAGGTTAATTAAAACATTCTGTTATGAAAGGTGGAGCTAGTGAAGTCACTAGGTCCACTTATCAATCGATAGGTAGGCCTAGTGATGAGAACAGGAGGAGTAATGAAGCCAATAGCTACGGCTATTAAATTGATAGATCCACTTAATGATAGGAATAGGCGGACCTAGCGAAGTCGATAGGTTCACCTATAAAATCGGTAAGTAGAAGATGTCGCACTTTTGTTATTGTCGATGCGCAAGACGATGGTGTTTTCTCCGGCGCGAAATCGGATCTCCACGTCGTTCTTTCCCCGGGACGACACGTAGGGCTTGTTCTACGCGAGTCTACGCAATGATACAACCGGACGGACGACTTCGAGTCGTCTGACCGGTTGTATCATTCATATTTCACTGGCGAGTATTCCGACACAAAAAAACGGCAGCCGTCTGGCTGCCGTTCTGAATTTAACCACTAAGCAGATTTTCTAGTTACCTGCCAAAACAAATCTCACCATATTGCTATTGTCTTGTCCATTTAGCTTTATAAAATAGTTGCCTGCAGGTATATTTCCACTCAGGGAAATACGTTCCTCGAGCAATCCGTTTGAAACCTCGACGGTTTGCTTATGCACACTTTGACCTAATGTATTGAATACTTCAATCACCACCGTATGTTGGATTTTGTCCGACAAAGATCCTTTCAGGATGAAATCTCCGTTATTAGGATTCGGGAACAGGCTGAGTGTATTTTTCGCACTATTGGCATTAGAAACCGCCGTGCTTACAATGGCCACTGTGAGGCTGTTGCTGATCGCTGTATCGCCACATGGATCTGTATTAATTGCTACTGCCGTGATCTGGTCGTTATTGGCGACGTCGGTACCGGCAATTGCCGTATAGCTGGCTTGTGTTGCACCGGCAATCTGAACGCCGTTGCGATACCATTTGTATTGCGGACTGGCGCCGCCATTAGAAACATTGGTGGTGAAAAGGATCTGCTGACCATACACGGCACCTGAAGCCGGATTGGCACTGATCGTCACCACAGGAACGGCTGGCTGGTTCACAGACATATTTACCGTACCATGCGCTACCACTGGGTCGGCACAAATAGCGTTGCTGGTCATTTCACAAACAACGATATCATTATTGGCCGGCACATAACTATAAGTATTCGCTCCGGTACCTACACTGACGTTGTTTACCTTCCACTGATATACAGGTGCTGTACCGCCGTTAATCGGGCTGGCAGTAAACGATACCATTGCATTGCCACAGATGCTGTTTTGAGAGGCAACTACGTTCACATTCGGAATCAGAATCGGATTCACCATAGCCGTATCGATACCGGTGGCACTTGGCTGTGTCAGGCAAGTTGCATTACTGGTCATCGTACAGCTGATCACATCGCCGCTGATGGGAAAATAGCTGAATGAACTACCAATACCTGTGTTTGTACCGTTTACCTTCCACTGATAGGCCGGATAAGTGCCGCCATTCGTTGGTGTAGCAGTATAGGTAATTTGTGTACCCTGGCAAATGGCACTTTGGGACGGGGCAATGCTGACAGTTGGCGTAACAGGCGCTGCTACATTCATCGTCAGCACATTGCTGGTATCCACGGCAGGATTGGCACAGGCTTCGTTACTGGTCATAATACATTTCACTACATCTCCTCCCTGAGGAGCATAGCTGAATGTAGCACCGTTACCCATGTTCCCGCCATTTACCGTCCATTGATAGGAAGGGGCTGTACCGCCATGACTTGGCACAGCAGTATACATTACTGGCAAGCCAGCGCAAATATTATTCTGAGAAGCGACAATGTTTACCTGTGGCGTTACTGATGTGGTAACGTTCATTGCAATATTGTTGCTGGTGGCTGCTGCAGGGCTGGCGCAAGCGGCGTTACTGGTCATAACGCAGCTCACCACGTTGCCGTTAGCAGGTGCAAACGTAAAGCTGCCGCTGTTGGCTCCTACTGCAGCCCCGTTAATCATCCATTGATAAGAAGGTGCCGTGCCGCCGTTTGCCGGTATTGCTGTAAATACTACTTGCGTACCGGAGCAGATATTGTTTTGCGAAGCATTGATGCTTACTGTGGCGGGTTGCACCGGAATAACAGTAATGATCACCGGATTGCTGGACGCTGTAGCAGGATTGGCACAACCTGCGCTGCTGGTTAGTATGCAATTGATGCTGTCGCCGTCCAAAGGTGCATAATGAAAGGTATTACTGTTCAAGCCTACATTTACTCCATTTACGAGCCACTGATAGCTTGGTGCGGCGCCACCGTTGACCGTAGTTGCCGTGAAGTCGATCGCTGTGTTGGCACAAACAGTATTCTGAGGCGTTGCAATAGTTACCGAAGGGGTTACCGAATTAACGACCGTTGCCGTTACCGTATCGCTGATAACAGTCTGCTGGGCTGCACAGCCGAGGCTGCTGGTCAGCTGACAACTGATCCGTTCCCCATTTGCTGGTGCATAGTTGAATACTGCACTATTGGTACCCATTGGCATACCATCTACCAGCCATTGATAGGCCGGCGTAGCACCACCGTTTACCGGTGAAGCTGTATACACAACAGCAGTTCCGGAACAAATATTGTTTTGCGAAGCCGCAATCGTTGCGGATGGCATCAAAGACGTATTGACCGACATATGGACCGTATCACTGTTGGCAGTAGTCGGGCTCACGTATGGATTATTGCTGGTAAGCACGCAACTTACGGCATCACCGTTTCCTGGCACATAAGTATAAACGGCGCTGTTGCTGCCTGCCGGGATGCCATTTACTTTCCATTGATAAGAAGGCGCTACCCCACCGTTGGTCGGTGTCGCCGTAAAGGTTACAGCAGTACCGGCACAAATATTATTCTGAGAAGCGGCAATTGTAACGGAAGGATAAAATGGAACGATTTCGCGGATTTTGTTGTTGCTGCAGTCGGCGATATAAACAATACCGCCTGCGTTTACGGCAACAGCATAAGGACTTGCCAATTTGGTTGTGGTAGCGGATAAGCTATCACCATTAAAGCCATTGCTGCCAGTTCCGGCAATGGTATTGATGAAGCCAGTAGTTGCATCTACTTTCCGAATTTTATTATTCCCTTTATCTGCTATGAATATATTACCTGCTGCATCGATGGCGACACCGTATGGGCTCATCAGTTTTGCTGTGCCTGCCGGCCCACCATCTCCAGTATTGCCACCGGCTGCGCTGGAACCACAAAATGTACTGATAATACCGGTTGCGAAAGTTACTTTACGGATTTTATTATTTGCGTTGTCTGCAATATAAAGGTCGCCATTGGCGGCAACCGCTACGCCAAAAGGCTTATTGAGCTTCGCTGTAGATGCGGTAGCTAAGGCGCCGTCGCCCGCGAACGAGCCACTGCCTGTTGGACCAGAGCCGGCCACTGTAGTAATATAACCGGATGTATTGACCATGCGGATCCTGTTATTGAGCTGATCGGCGATGTAGATATTCCCGGCGGTATCTGTTGCAAGTCCCGCTGGTGCGTCCAGACTGGCGTTGACGGCCAGGTTGCCATCACCGGCGAACGTTGGCGATCCATTACCTGCAAATGTGCTGATATTATTGTTCACCGCACTTATTTTCCGAACTCTGTGACCGTTGAATTCAGACACATAAACATTGCCGTATTTGTCGACAACCACACCTGAAGGCCCGTTTAGCGTAGCGCCTGTTGCAAGATTACCGTCGCCCGTGGACGAAGCGATACCTGTTCCTGCAATAGTGGTGATGATGCCGGTAACCGCATTCACTTTCCGAACCCGGTTATTTTTATAGTCGGCGATGTACACATTATTATTAGCGTCTAAAGCGACACTATATGGCTGGCCAAGGTTGGCCGAAACAGCCAGAGAACCGTCTCCGCCAAAAGTAGGATTCGTTCCGTTCGTGGGTCCGACACCTGCGTAGGTAGTAACAATCTGGGCGGAAGCCGGCTTATAGGACAAAGCGCAACACGCAACAAGAACCAAAAGGGCAATTCTATTCATCACAAAAAAATTGGACTGCAATATTACCGTTTGCCGCAGCCCATTATTTTAGCTGACGATCCAACTTACAAGCAAATAACGCTGATTCTTCATTCAAATTCCGTCCCAAACGACTACCGTAAAAATACCTTTATCATCCTTCGCCGTCAAACATAAAACATGTGACAAATAGATAAATTTATGATAATGAAGATAATTTCTGCATGAGCCGTCTAAACATTTTCTTAGTTTGTTTGGTAATATATTTTTCCAAACCGGCTTAATATCTATTTGAAAACAGCCCGCTGCGCACACAGGTATTGCATTATTGAATAATATTTTTACACCGTTGCAGGACTAAACGAGCCAAACAACCGGCGACTGCTTTATTTCTTCAATACTAATTCTTCTCTTGCGGCCCATTGCGCAATATCTTGTTTACTCAATGCAGCTGCCATCATATCCGGAAACTTATCGGGCGTGCAGGCAAAAACAGGCACACCAAGGTTGGATAAATATTGCGCATTGCCGTGATCGTAAGCAGGTGCACCTTCGTCGTTGAGCGCAAGTAGTACGATCAATTGTACGCCGGCCGCAACAAGTTCTGCAGCCCTTTTTCGCATACCTGCCTGATCGCCGCCTTCATACAGATCGGTGATCAGTATCATGACCGTATCGTCTGGCCGGGTTACTAACTGCTGACAATAACTGAGCGCCGCATTGATATCGGTGCCGCCGCCCAACTGAACGCCAAACAACAACGCTACCGGATCTTGCAAGTCTTCCGTAAGATCAGCCACGGCGGTATCAAACACGATCATTTTGGTTTTAACTGCCGGAATAGAAGCCAGCACGGAACCGAAAATTCCGGAATACACAACCGATGCGCCCATTGATCCGCTTTGATCGAGGCATAATATTACATCCTTTAAAGACGAGCGTTTCCGGCCAAAACCAATTTTCGTTTCCGGTATGATGGTTTTATAATCGGGTTGATAATGTTTCAAATTCCGGCGAATGGTTTCGGGCCAGTTGATTTCGTTGTGCCTCGGGCGGCGATTGCGCGTGTTCCTGCTCAGGCTTCCGGTAATGGCCTGCAACGTGGGTTGTGTGAGTTTGCCCAGCAGCTCGTCTACTACTTTACGCACTACCATTCGCGCCGTAGCTTTCGTTTTATCGGGAATCACACGGCTAAGCGTCATTAAAGTTGCCACTATATGCACGTCCGGCTCGATGTGTTCCAGCATCTCTTTTTCAAACAACATTTGCGTCAACTGAAGCCTGTCCAGAGCGTCCTTTTGCATCACCTGCACTACCTGATTCGGAAAGAAGGTCCGGATATCGCCAAGCCACCGGGCTACATTGGGCGACGAAGCCCCCAGCCCGCCTTTACGATCTGAATCGTACAAAGCTTCGAGTGCATTATCCATTTTTTCGTCGAGACCCGCTAGCTGAAAGCCGGTTCCGTCGTTTTCATTACCGCCTAATATCAATCGCCATTTGCGAAGTAATGGTTCATCACTCATGATTCATCGTTTTAATGATACCCTAATAGCTGCATTACGACCGGAATACCCAGCCGCGCTTTTCCGGTATCTATATTTGTACCAATCTGTGTTTTTGGGCCAACGCTCCCCGATTTCACTTTTTCACCAATCCTTCTTCTTTCCGACTGGGAAAATTCGGCAAATATTCTGCGCAGCAAAGGCAGCAATTGCGTGAAAACATTTTCGTCCAGTTGTTTCACCCAGTTATTAACCGTCTGCCAAAGCTGATCGTCAAGCAACAAGATGGTGCCGCTGCCCTTCAGAAAACCCTCGAGCCAGGCTCCTGCTTCGGCGGGCGCTACTGCTTTACTCAGGCTGCTGTAAAAAATATTGTATAGCACTTCTCCTTGCAAAATGCGGTAGTCCATCAACTGCCGGACCGCGAAACCTTTGAGCATAGCGGCGGCGTGCGGGTTATGTGCAATCTGCTGTAAACATTGTTGCCATTGTACCAGGAAAGGCTGGTGCTTTAACAACTGTATGCTGTGTTCTATCTGCGCGCAATCGTCGGTAAGTGATCTGGCCGTATCTTCGTCTATACCACAACAGGCGGCAGGCAAACCAATGCAGATACGGGTTATCATGCTATTGAGCAGTGAAAGAATCATACCGCTATCCGTCTGTCTTACGTTACCATAACGCACAATGCCAGCGAGACCGGGAATCACTTTTACGAGTTCCAACACATCATTATTTGCCGCTGCCATATCATTGATATGTTGCGCAACATATTGTGCAGCAGCAGCCAGTTCAGCAGGGATAACCTGTTGCAGCAAAGCCGCCACTTGCAGCAAGGTCGCTGCTTCTTTGCACTGTTCGATGATCCAGGCGCTGGCAGCTTCTTCTGCAGTATTGCCCCAGATTCCTTTCTCTACAATATCGACCGAAAGTTCTGGCCGCCATTTTAATTGCCACAATTCTTTAAAGGTACCTTTACCCCCGACCTCATTTTTTTGTCCCCAATCGATATCGAGTATGCTTAAACGATGCAGAAAAATACTTCGCTCCAGGTCGTTATCCTTACGCAGATCCAGCGTATAGGCCTTCCAATCCGCGGTAATAGCTAACCGGAGTTTCTTTTGCCACTTTTCGATATCTACCTGCAAAGGCGGCTTCGGAACATCATCCGGGACAGATCCGATCTTTTTACCGATAATCAGTTCATCCCTGATTAATTGCAACAACACGTCTTCGCCATTACATAACACGCTCCAGGTAGCCTCGTTCAGTTCCTGCAATCCGGCGCGCGGCATTTGTCTCAAAGCAGCGAGTGTATTCGCGAGTCGTACGGCATCTATCACGTGTGCTACAGAAGTGTCCATTTGCTTCAGCCGGAAAAGTCCTGCAACCTTGCTCATCCAGCGCGTGCCGTCGTCGTCGGGGTAATTCCAGACATGTTCGTACCAACCCGGGGAATGAATGCCTGCCCCATAGCCACTCTCGAACGACAGGCGACTGTATGTCCAGGGCACCCAGGTACAATCGGTCTTTACTTTCGGTAAGCCTTTCAGCAATTCATTATCTTCTTTCTGCCTGGGCATATTTTCTAAAGCCGGCACATGCCAGGCACCGCAGATTACTGCGATATTGGTAAACAGCTCGCGCTGGGCCTGACGGATCACTTTCCGCATATAGGCTTCACGCAGCTGTTCTTTACGGTCTTTGTTACCGGGAAAAGCGCTGCGCAATGCCTGCATCGCTTCACTTACGGCTTCAAATATGGCTTCGTTGTTTTGTCGCTGCTCAAACATCATTTCCCACCAATGCTCCCCGTCATCAAAGCCCGCTGCCGCTGCTATATAACCGATCGGATCTTTCCTGACGTTCTTTACATCCGCTATGTCTTCGTTCCATGCAGCTGATTGCCGCGAAGCGCTGAGATTATCTTCTCCTTGTGACTGACGCTCCCCGACCGATTGTTTGCCGATGGCCAAACTATGCATCACCGGCAGGTCCATAAACCGTACCGGAATATTGTTTTGACGTGCATATAAAATAGCCTGCCATTCCGCAGAAAATTCGGAGAATGGATAAAAAACCGCATGTTTCGGATCATCGGGCTGATAAACCAGGATCGCAACAGGCGGCTGTAGTGCGTCTTTCCCTACCCATTGCAAAATGCCATCCGCATCTGGCGGGCCTTCTATCAACACGATATCCGGCCGCATCTCTTCCAGGAATTGGCGCACATTCCGCGCTGACCCCGGACCATGATGTCGTATGCCTAGTATTTGCATTGTCTGTATTTTTTAAATCTGTCGTTGTGATGAAGCAGCACGGAAAAAAGGATTTGCGCCACATTCATCCGGCTCATAAATTGTTGCAGACTCCTTCGTATCTCAGACTCAAAATCTAAAACGGAGCACTTAACGCTTAAAATAAATCCCTGCAGGCGCGATACACATCCTTCCATTCATCCCTTGTCTTCACCACCGTTTCCAGGTATTCCTGCCATACGATTTTATCTTGCACCGGATCTTTTACGACCGCCCCGACAATGCCGGCTGCGAGATCGCCTGCTTTTAAGACACCGTCACCGAAATACCCCGCCATGGCGAGCCCGTTATTGACCACCGAAATAGCCTCCGCAGTGCTCAATGTACCCGACGGTATTTTTAGCTTGGTCTTACCATCGATAGTAACACCATTGCGCAGCTCCCGGAAAATAGTAACGATTCTCCTGATCTCTTGCAGTGCGGGTGGCTCCGCAGGCAGTTCCATTATTTTTTCAAAGCTTTCTACCCGACGCTTTACGATATCCATTTCTTCTTCGATAGAATCTGGAACCGGAAGAATGACCGTATTGAAACGTCGTTTCAAGGCACTGCTCAGTTCATTGACCCCTTTATCCCGATTATTGGCTGTTGCAATTACATTAAACCCTTTTTCCGCTTGTATTTCCATATTCAATTCGGGCACCGGCAAAGCTTTCTCACTCAAAATAGTGATCAATGCATCCTGCACATCAGCACCAATACGGGTCAGTTCTTCAATACGCACCATCTTACCGTCTCTCATGGCACGCATCACCGGCGTTTCAACCAAAGCTTTTTCCGTTGGGCCTTCCGCCAGCAGGCGCGCATAGTTCCAGCCATAACGGATCGCTTCTTCGGCCGTACCGGCTGTACCTTGCACAATCAGTGTACTGTCGCCACTTATTGCCGCCGCCAGGTGTTCGCTCACCCAACTTTTTGCAGTGCCGGGCAAACCATAGAGGAGCAAAGCACGATCGGTAGTAAGCGTTGCTACTGCAATTTCCATTAGCTTCCGGCTGCCGATATATTTGGGACCAACTTCAAATCCGTTCGCCAACGTGCCCCCCATCAGGTACGTAACCACCGCTTGCGGCGTCAGTCTCCAGTTGGCTGGCTTCCGGCCACTGTCCTGCTTTTGCAGCTCTTCCAGTTCTTGTGCGAACAATTGTTCTGCGTGTTGCCGTAATGCGTTCGACATAGTCTATGCTAATTATTTTTTGTGTTGAAATGATGAATTGTTGCGGTTTTCAGTTGCATCAATTTCCGGATATAAGCCACCATATTGCCCCACTGGCTCTGAACATAAGATTGCTGCGGTGTGTACTTATCCGCGAGCTCAGGAAAATCCGGCGGAAACAAATGGATATAGTTGTTATAAAACTTCCGGTTGAAACGGTACATATCCAAAGCCAATTGCTCGCACATGACGGCACCAAAAGAAGAGCTGATAGAAATTTCCGCTTTGCAGCATGTTTCAATAATATCCGCTTTTACAGCAGATGCCTGGTGACCCTGTTGCTGTTCAAAATACCGCTGCATATAGTTGTTGGCTGCTGCGGATGGCAATAGCGTAATGGCGCGTTTGTAGAAATTAGTTTGGTCTTTAGGCAACATGAGCTGCAAACATTCTGGGTCTTTAAATTTAATGGCTGCCCCAATTAACGCGGCTAGAAGAAAAGCATTCTGTTGCGAAAAAAGCTGCGCCAGTTCTTCATATTCCAACTCAAACAAAGCTTTCGATGCCGGCGGCGGCACGCTCTGAATCAATTGGCAAGCAATATAAGTTGCATCATCAAGTCCTTTGATATTACTCAGCTTTTCGATACCTATTGCAAAAACAGATGCGTCGACCGTGGTTATATCAATGTTGACCACTTTCTTTAAAATAAGCCCAAGCAACGCCTTTTCTTTTCTGACCGAAACGCTCTGGCGCAATGCATTTATATATTGTTGCACAATCGTCGAGGAAGGAACCAGTTTAAGTAAATGGACGGCAATGTCTTTTACTTTTTTGCTTTTTTCCTGTTGGGCCAGCTGCTCTAAAAATGCCCTGTCTGGTTCGCCAATATCGTTTTCCAGCACGCCGAGCAATATTGTTTTGGCATGGGCATCTTCAGTAGCCCAGGTCGATTGCAATAATTGTATCGCCTTTGCTGCATCTGTTTTCCGGATTTGCAGCAGGGCCTGCTTGCGCCGTTCTAATGTTCCTGTTTCCCATATTTCGTCAATGTTTTCGCTCACCGTAAATTTCCAGTCGGGATTAAACCCGGCCAACCATTCGCCACGTTTACCGCAACATTGAGACACAAGCGGCCATAGATTTTTAAGACGCGCAGCTTCGTCAAACAGTATCTTGATAAACTCGGGCGTTACGAGCAATCCGGCTTGTATGCAGCTTTGCAACCAGAAACGAAGCAATGCATCCGCTTCCAGGTCCAGGATATCCTTCAGATCACGCAGGGCCGCAATTGGGGCATATTGTTTTTCCTCTGCAGGCGCTGGTTCTATCGTTGCCTCCATTTTTACCGGGGCAAATGCACCGGCCCGCCTGTAATTAAAATTCAATGCGAGACTTTGCAGTAACGACTCTTCTTTATCAAGTGCGGTATTATCCGCAATTTGCCGCAAGGAAGGTTGCAACACTTCATCGGCCTCCGCTATGTTCAACTGCTGCTTATCGGTGCCGAGCAAAGCCACTTGTATGATATGATCGTTAAAATGCATGCTGTCTTTCGCTAAAATAATGCTTTATAAACGCCGTCCGTCCAAACGCCCACCGGCTCAAATTCTTTCTCCTGGCCTATCACAGCCATTGTAAGAGCGCCACCTCCGGACAATGCCAGTAACGACCAGATTTTTTCGAAGGATCTTGCCAGGGGCATCACCCGCATTGTTTCGTCCTGCAAATACCATTGATCGTTCCAATGCACTGGCTTTAATTTTTGAACGATATAGGGCGCCTCATTTTTAAATGGCAGCAAACTGTAAGCTTTTGCCTGCCCTGATAAAACGGCCTGCCAATCGGCCAATGCGTTGGGCTGTCCATTATTTTCTATAATAGTATGATTCCTGACTGTGGCACGTTGCGGCAAAACAGAGGGATAAAAGATCAACTCGGCATCGATAAAAACACCTGGCATAAAATGGAATTGCCCGCCTTGTCCGCGAATCAAAAATTGCAATACCAGCGCGTATTTCCCGGTTTGCATACCATAGAGCCAATAACGCTCTGTGGTAACCGACTCTTCTTCGATCACATCTTTTGCCAGTACCAGCCAGCAATCTCGCAGCACCGGTTCATTTGCCAGGCTATCCTGGCTTTGCGGAAAGCCGATAAAGGTCCGGATATCTTGTTTTAAAAGACCGGCAATTTTGTCTTGGTTTTTGAAACCTGAAGCTACCAGGTAGATACGGGCCAGCTGATCCAGCAATTGCTGCTGCCAGCCTTCTTCAAAGAAATTAATATTGCCCGCGGCTGCTACCAAACGCGCCAGGCCTGGCGCCTGCGCATCAATCATTCTCCGCGACAGGTTCGCAAACAGCAAATGTCCTTTTTCCGGAACAGTCAGCAAACCATGTCGGATAATGTCCTTCATCCAAAGCAACAGTTCTTCAATGCCATCGTTTATTTTTTGTTCACGTGCCTGTTGTCTTTTCGCCTGCGCCATTTCATCCACGGACTTCTCCTTTTTCGCTGCCTGTTTTTCCAGTCGTCCGGTTCTTTTGTCGATCCATTCTTCCACCCAACCAGGCATTTTATTCTCCGTAAAAAAAGAAGGCTCTTTTGTATAAAGCAGCATTAAACCTATTCCATGCTTGCAGGGAAATTTCCGGGAAGGGCAGGAACATTTGAAAGACATAGTCACCAGATCGATTTGGGTCTGATAGGGCTTACTGCCACTACCCCGGCATTCGCCCCAAAGTGCCCGTTCATTTTCCCCCGCGCTTACCCAGGCGGCTGTATACGCCAATGCTTTTCCAGCTTTCCTGGAAGCCTCGTCGGGTGCAAGATTCAGTATCTGTTCTTCGGTAAAGTTCAAAAGGAAATTTTGCGGCAATGTAATGGAATATGGGGAAGGTGAAAAAAAAGAAAACTCGTCTAAATAAATTATAAAAGAAACAGATTTAAAGTCAAAAAACCGACCAAATAACCCATCTTTGGTTTTATAAAAACCACATCAAAAAACACCAAATCAACATGGCAAGTATTAAAATCAAAGACTTTTTCAATGGACGATTTTTTGAGATACCACGGTATCAACGCGGCTATGCCTGGGAAGTTCAAAATATTAGAGATCTGTTTGACGATATTATCGAATCAATAGAATCGAATTCAAATCACTACATCGGGACAATCGTGTTATCGAAATCGAATGATGATGATGAAAAGTTTTATATCGTTGACGGACAACAGCGGACGACGACGATTACTTTAATAATTAGCTCGCTAATAATGCAACTAGACGAAAAAAACGCAGCATATTATGAAAGATTTTATTTAAAAGAAGACAATAGGTTTAGAATTGCACCACTTAATCGAGACCGAGATTTTTTTACAAATATATTGGCAGGAATAATTAACGAACCGAATAATAAAAGTCAAAGATTTTTAAAAGAAGCAATTGAAGAGATAAACTTTAAAATTAGCCAAATAGATGATAAACTTAAATTTCTTAAATCTGTTGAAAAACTTGAAGTAATGGAATTTGTGGAAAACTCGGAGGGTGATGCTATCCGAATTTTTCAAACTGTGAACGACAGGGGCAAGCCTCTTTCTAATATGGAAAAGGCGAAAAGCCTTTTGATTTATTTTTCTAATCGCTATCTGGAAAGGCTTTTAGACGATTCCATCAATGAACATTTTAGTGATATTTTTGAAATTTACGATGACATTAAACATCTTGGTGAAGAACTTGGCATTAATCTTATAAAAAATCGAGATTTTAATGAAGACAATCTGATGCGTTATCACTTCGTAACCTATAGTAATGAAAACTATGACCCAACAGCGAGCTACGTTTTACAATATCTAAAAAATCAGCTTACAAAATTAAGAAATGACGCAAGCGCAAGTGCCTATAATAAGATGTACGAATTCATTTCTGAATACATTGCAAACCTGAAGGATTTCTTTACCAACTGTAGAAAAGTAATTGAACGAGCTAAATCGGAAACAAGATTTTACAAAATTTTCGTCATTTTAAATTTGTCTGCAACCCTTTACCCATTGATAATAAAATTAGAAAGTCTTGATTTGCTTGATACCCAATTAAACGGAAAAGAAAGAGAAAATTTTAATTTCTATGATTTAGTGGAGCTAATAGAAGTGCGGGTTTACAAAACCAGGGGAACAGATCCCAAAGCAGACATTGCACGATTAGTTTATCGTATTGATACAAAAAATGCAGATGATATCGAAAATTGGCTTATTTGGTTTAATAATCGGTGGATGCCCAAAGAAGAGTTTCAATCCAATTTTTCGAGAGGCGTCTATGGAAACAGGGCGTTAAACCACATTTTTATCACTTATTGTGAACACGTGAATAATAAAAATTACACAATAAGAGAGTTACAGGAACTAATCAATAGAACGCCAAACATTGAACATATTCTTTCTCAAACGCCAAATTTTGATCATGTAGCACTCGGATTTGACAATAAAGAAGACTTTATCGATTTCGAGCACAATATTGGCAATTTAACAATTTTAGAAAAGGGCGCAAATTCAAGCGTTCAAAACAAAAACGCTATTGACAAAATAGATTCCTATGGACGAAGCTTGTTCACCATGACAAAAAAACTTGCTTCTGAAATCGACACCAATAAAACATTTAACAAAAGATCAATTCAAGATAGAACAAAAATTCTAGCCGACTACTGTGCGACACGTTGGTGGAGTGAAAGATCGGTGGAAAATCACTTGACCATTGTACGAGAGGAGGACATTATCAGCGAACAATAAGCAATATAATGCACTTCCAAATCAGCAAAGGGCTGTCCAAAAATGTGGACAGCTCCTTTCATTTCCTAACGCCTGCGTGTCCATAGGCCGGAAGTGTTATGTGAGCCAGCTTCGGTTCTATATGTAGAAACAACAGAGATAGTATTCTGCCGCATGGCAGTACAGTAGCAGTTAGCTTCATCAAGCAACCGTCGAAACCATGGACTGATCTGTTTTCGACTGCTTTTTGGGGCTACTTTTTTTGCAAGCAAAAAAATAAATACGGCTTAACCGAAAATCCCATTCATCTCCGTCAGCACCATCGGTGCGCCATCTGTTACTACAATCGTATGTTCGTGCTGCGCCATGTAGCCGCCTTTGTTACCAATCATCGTCCAGCCATCATTGGTTTCGACAGCATAAGTAGATTCTGTGGCAATAAATGTTTCGATCGCCACCACTGAATTTTTCTTGAATCTGCGTTGATCAAAACGGTTGCGATAGTTCATTAATTCATCCGGGTCTTCGTGCAATCCACGACCAATGCCGTGCCCGCCGAGATTTTTGATCACTTTATAACCATGCTTCTTTGCTTCCGTTTCCATCAGATGACCGATGTCTGCAATCTTCACACCGCCTTTTATATTACTGATCGCTTTACGCAGAATTTCTTTGGAGGCGTTCACTAATTTTTGATGTTGATGCAAATCTTGCCCAACAACAAACGAGCAGCCATTATCTGCCCAAAAACCGTTTAACTCCGCGGAAACATCGATATTGATCAGATCGCCTTCTTTTAAAATGCGTCCTTTTTTAGGAATGCCATGACAGAATTCTTTATCGACACTGATGCAGGTCCACCCTGGAAATTTATAGGTGAGATACGGTGCAGATTTTGCGCCATAACGGGACAAAACCTGAGCGCCAAATTCATCGAGTTCCTTCGTGCTCATGCCCGGCCGCGCATAATCAATCATTTCCTTCAAAGTACATGCAACTGCTTCACTTGCTTTTTGCATGCCCTGTAATTCCGATTCCTTTGTAATGGACATAGTTATTTGCTTGAGTACCGATAGCAAAACTAAGCGGAAAGCACGAATGATAAATCGTGAATCTGACTAAAGAAGAAAATTCAAACGTCAATATCGGGCTTCTGACGGCGCTTCGCGACTGCGCGCGTGATACCGACGTTACTTTTTTTGTCCTGTCAGTTCCGTTGGCGTCATCCCCAAAACGCCTTTTTAAGGCATCAGAGAAATGCGGTAATGTTTCAAAGCCAAGTTCCAGGTAAATTTCAGATGGTTTTTTATTTTTTTTCTCCATCAGGAAGTAAGCTTCCTGCAAGCGCCTCAGTAATGTTTATTAAAATTAAAATGGCCGCGTCTTAACGAAGCGGCCATTGGAATCTATTTTTAAAAAAGCTATTACCGTTCAATTACAAATTTCCCATTCTTCTTTTCCTGGACATTACTGTCGATATAACGATACAGATAAAGGCCGGGAGAAAGTCCGGAAATATCGATCGTTATTACCTGGCTGTTATCCGGTAAGGTAAATGATGCTATTGATTTGCCTGCAAGATCCGTAATAAATAGCTTACCGCTTCCGGTATAATTCACGTTCAGCACATTACTTGCCGGGTTTGGAAATAGGGAAATAGCATCACCCGTTAATGCCTGCATCCCAGAAATGTTGAGGGAAATGACATTGCTGATATAATTCCGGCCCTGGATATCCAGGGATCTTACACGATAATAAACAGTGGTTGCGCCTAACTCCAGGTCGTTTATCTGGTCATCTGCATAATAGTAATTATCGCCTTTACCTACTGCAGTCTTCGACATGCGGTCTTCAAAATGGAGCCCATCTGTACTCCGTTCCAGCACAAAGCTAAGCATCTGCTGCTCGTTCAATGCTTCCCAATAGAGCTTTGCCATATTTCCCGCCAATCGTCCATTTAAAATAAGCCCGCTTAACGGCAGTGCCTGAACAGAGCCTGTTGGAATAATGAATGCAGCAGTGTTACTGCCCAGTCCGGCGGCATTATAGGCAGTATAGTTAAAGATTACATCCCCGGTATAAGATGTATTCGGCGCAAAAGCGAAGCTCGCGATATTAGCCGTGTCAACTTGCTGGCCATTAACTACTGCAGTACAGGTTGAGTTACACAAGTACAATACACCCTGTGATGCGGACGGGACACTGTTAATCACATAATAGGAAATACTGCTTCCGCCGTTGGTATTGCCATTTAAGCCAGGAATGGTAGTCCTGCCAAGGATATTATTCATCTTGGGAGCCAAAACATCCTGAGTTGAAGGGGCCAGGCCTCTGACCGGAATGGTGTACGTGGCAGAGTTGCTGTTCTGCTGATTATTGTCTATTGCCAGGTAATTAAAGACTACATCTCCGAGATATGTTTCTGCCGGGTCGAAACTCAGCAAACCTGCACTGGCAGCAGGGATAACCTGGCCTGCGGTTACAGCCACAGGAGCGGTACAGCTTACATTATTACATAGATACAATACGCCCTGGTTTGCAGCAGGCAGTGTCTGGATCACGTATTGTACAACACTTCCATCAGCATCACTTCCGTTCAGGGAAGGGATCGCAGTCATATTATTCGTATTATACAATACCGAAGACATCACTGGTGCTGCTGTAGGTGGCAATGCATAGATCGGGATATAGTAATTGGCGAGGTTGCTACGATTACTGTCGGCATCCATCGATGTATAACTGAAAGTATATGGTCCGGAATAGCTGATATTCGGAGTGAACTGCAGTGAAGCAGCTTGTGCGGCGGTAAGTGTTAGTCCTGCCGTAGCAGCTGTCATCGTTGCGGGAGTGCAGGAAGCTGGTGCTGATATACAATAAGTCAACGTGCCTCTGTAAGCGGCCGGTACGCTTTCCAGCCGGTATGTGAGCGTTGTGCCTTCAGGATCTGCGCCAGATAGTGAAGTGAGATTGGTCGCCGCTGCTGCAATTGAGACCGCATTGACCGCAATCGTATTTGCTATTGGCGGCAGGTTCCCGATACCACTGACAGGGATAGAGAACGTTGCAAGGTTACTGAGATTTCCGCTATTGTCAGTTGCCGTATAAGAGAAGGATGCGACACCTGTATACAAGTTTGCAGGGTCAAATTGCAGTTGACTGATCTGGGTACCTGTCAATATGCTGCCTACGGAAAGTGCAGTGGTATTGAAGTATAATACTCCGCTGGACGGAACGGGCAGGCTGCGTATCGTATAGTACGAAATGGTTCCGTCTGCATCTGTAGCGCTTAATGAATTGATCGATGTAGCGCCGGCTGTATTCGCAAGCGTCGTATTGTTCACATCCTTCGCAACCGGTGGGACGTTGCTTACGACTATATTATATTGTGCCGGCAAACTCACATTGCCATTATTATCTGTGGCGGTATAAGAGAAACTGAAAATACCATAAGAATTAGCTGCAGGAGTATATTTGAGATTTGCAACATCGGCTACGGCAATATTACTGTTTACCGACAGCGCGGTGCAGCTGGGGTTGCAAAGCTGTAACGTACCGCTTGATGGCAGACTGGTGATCGTATATCCTGTAATAGATCCGTCCTTGTCAGTTCCACCGATGGCAGGTAATATACTCGAAGGAATGCCATAGGCGAAAACCTTGGTCATATTCGTTGCCGTGGGCACTTGATTCACGATACTGAGATAGTATGTTGCAACATTACTTTGCAGGGCGGAGTTATCAATTGCGCTATAGGTAAAAGAAGCGTCACCCGTGTATGTTGGAAGCGGGTCAAATTGAAGTTTACCAATGTCTGCCAATGCGATGTTCTGGTTAACGGTAACGGCGGTAGCAGTGGGATTTGCAAGATATAAAGTTCCGCTTGCCGGGGCAGGCAGACTCGTGATCGTATATCCGGTTACATAGCCGTCCAGGTCGCTTCCGCGTAATTGAGGAATAGAGGTGGCAGGAAGCGTATTATTAAGTGATTGCGCATAGATATTATCTGCCAGTGGCGGGCGCTGGTAAGTAACGGAAGCAGTAACGGGGATCGTATAAACTGCCGTTTTACTGGTGTTTCCACTCAGGTCGGTTACATTATAGCTGAAAGATACCTTCCCGGTGTACCCTACAGCCGGATCAAAACGCAAAGTCGCGGCCTGTGCAATGCTGAGTGGCGTATTATTGGCGGTTACATCGACAAATTGTCCTGATGTACAAATTCCGTTGATTTGCCCGCAATAAGAAAGAACTCCCTGGGTTGGTGTGGGATAAGTAAGCAAGGTATAGCTCTGGTTGGTGATACCGTCTGCATCTGCACTACTCAAGGCACGGATAGCAGTAGCACCGTTGCTAACCGGCATGCTGTTTTCCATAATGTTGTTACTTACCGGGGGAACTGTGATGACCGGTAAACGATAGATGGCTGTGTTACTTTCGTTATTGTCGTTATCAGTAACGGAGAATGTAAAGTTGGTAAGACCGCTGAAAGTTATTACAGGATCAAAACGCATTGCCGCAGCTTGTGCGGGTGTAAGGCTAAGCGGCAGCATGCCACTGGTAATAGTCACATATTGCGCGTCCGTACACGTTCCCGGGGCATTAGGGCAATAGGACAATACGCCCTCCGTGTTGGCCGGAATGGTCTGAATGCGGAAAGAGGCAAGTGAGCCATCAGCATCACTGCCAATCGGCGCCGGTATTACAGTAGCTGCAAAACCCTGAGGTATGGCCGTATTAGTAAAGTTGTCGGCGATAGGCGGCAGACAAGCGCTTCCGCTGATGTTAACCGTAATTTCTGTATTGTCATCCGGTTGGTACGTTACAGGATTGTCTGAAGGTTCATAAGGGCCTGCAAGATCTGTCGGCACACCCGTAAGGTAGGCTTGCTGACTGATTACGGTAGGACCGCTGAATTGTTGCGCAGAAATCCGTATAGGCACGGTTATTAATGATGGCGTGGTTCCAATTGTACTGGCTACATTCATTCCCGTTACCGTGAGAACGTTGTTTGACCCGCCGTTATAATTAGAGAATGAAACGGCAACGTTAGCACCGTAAAGCCCTTGCAAGGTAGTCTGCAAAATTGCGGCAGAAGTTGCAAAGCTCAGCCGGTAATCCAGGGTATCGCTCAGCCCGATTCCGGTAAAAGCTCCTGCTGTGGTGTTATTTACTCTATAGTTATAGTAGAAGGTATCTATGCTGCAACGACGCAAATTGATCATTGGCGCACTTGCCGATTTCTCCAGGCTGAGGCGGAAACCGCAATTACAGCCGTCAGACTGGCTGACGGCCAGATCCGGAGCGCCATATTGCAGATAGTTCCCCGTAGCCTTATCTATAGCATAAAGGCGATCCTGGTTGCCGCCCAGCGTGGTGGAACCATACCCAAATAACTGGCCCCGGTCTGTAAAGAACAGTGTTCCGAGCGTGATCGCCTGATAAGTGGTGCCCACTTTTACAAGGCTTGGTGTTGCGCTGTTGATATTTATAATTTCATACAATCCGGTGTAGGCATTACCGCTGGTATGAAACCATGCGTACACTCTGCCTGTTGTCGGATCAATCGCAATGTCTCCCCATGTAGCGCTGGAAGTGCCCATATTGGAAGGATGCGTAATTGTTTTACTTGTGGCAACCGTTGGTGTACCGGTAGCAACACTGAAGGTGTAAAGCGTGAAATTATTAAGCATATACACCGTACCGTCAACTGTCACAGCTGCGTTGTTAAGGTTAGAGGTCGGCATATTTGATACAGTCAGGGCTGTGCTCACATTGTTCCCACTGCTCTGATTGCTCCCAATTTTAAGTAAAGTAAATGACGATGCGTTCCATTGTTGTGCCCAGATAAATCCGTTATAAAAGAAAGAAGCGTTCAGGTTGTAAGGTACTGTTCCCGGATTGGTAATTGTTACAGTCCCACTGTCAAAGGTTGCAGCGCTAAGGTATGAGGCGGTCGTACTTCCACCATATTGCCTGGTAAAGCGCAATGCTGAATTACATGGAATTTTTGTGGGGGATTGTCCAAGACAAACTGTGCTAAAATAAATTAGCAATACGAGCAATGATAAAGCTCTCTTCATAAAATATTGGGGTGTTTAAGTGGCTAATTCGTTTCGTAAGACACGGAGTGTCCATATGTGTACATACACACATATTAAAAAAAAAAATAATTACAACTATTGACATCATTGATTATGCCAATAGCAGTAGGATTCCAGTTAGGAAAATTTTCGCGGATACACGATCGTAGTTAGTTTGGAGGAGTTATATTTTTTTGAAATAAAAAACCAGACTGGGGCAGATAAAAGAATACAATACACAATGGCTTCGTAACAAAGGTTACCAATTTAGGTAATACCATTTTGAAAAGATTTGAGCTAGCGGTTAAATGCTTGCGCAAACTAAGTAATATAAAAAGGCCGGGCAAGTAACTATAGATATATATTGTACTATTATATGTTTTTATTTCATGTATTTTAAATCAAGTGTGCTATCATAAACGGTATCCGGTTTACCATAATTGCCGGAAATATCTGAGCGAGTTAGCCAGACCGGAGATTGCTGGCACCAACTTGCAGCTTCTAAGAAGATCGGTTCTTTGCGGTGTCGTCTCGTTCCACGCACTTACGTAATCTTTGATGTTTTTCTTCGATGCTTTTCATGCTACAAAGGAACGAGGACGCCGCAGGAAAAAAGTTCAACTGGTTGAAGATTTTGCAGTATTCGGCGGGCTGAACGGGCTAAACTCGAACATTTTTAGTTCGAACTAATTTTTAAATACATCTACGATTGCCGTATATTTCGTTCAGCAAAGGCTTTCACCGGTTCGATAAACAATAAAGAAAATGAATTTACAAAATCAGGACTATCACAGCTGCTCTATTGCCGTACCGGCTGAATTTGAAGAGGTATTTTCTCATTTTTACTTTGCAAAAAACCAATCCGGCAAATCGATTACCAAAACTTTATTACCATCTTACCAAACCATCTTAGTATTCAATTTTGGTGCCAGCGCTATGCTGCATTCTAAACAAAACACACAAATAGAACTGGACAAATGCCTGGTATTGGGCCCAATAAAGCACGCCTTTGATTATACGTTGCCGCCAGCATCTGAAATACTGGTAGCTAACTTTAAGGATGACGCATTTTATCGCTTCTTTGGCAATGCCTCCGTCGCCGAAAACCTACCAACAGACCCGAATGAACTTTTTGATGAAAAATGTTTTACGACCTTATGGAATGAACTTAATCAAGTAAATGACCCCAATATGCAGGTCGAGCGCATTCTTGACTTTTGCAGGCTCTATTTAAAGGAGCGGGATAATATTGCCGGCCAATTGGCCAACTTTAGGGACAATACATTGAACTCAATTAAAAGCATTGCCAATAGGCAAGGCCAGTCCGAACGAAATATACAGCTCAATCATAAAAAGCATTTTGGTTATTCAGCAAAAGAAGTCAGCCGTTACCATCGTTTTTCTAAAGCCATTGAGCTGATACAACATATTGCTGCTAATGCTGAAAAAATAGATTGGTTTGAAATTATCGATGAATGCGGCTATTACGACCAGAGCCAACTTATTCATGACTTTAAACATTACCTTAACCTCAGCCCGACACAATATCTGAAATTTCAGCAGGACATCTGCAATCCGCAGGCCTGATTTTTTTCTAAAATTCATAATTCTTATCGCGTTTTTTATAACAGGCTTTCTATAATGGCAAAGTAGCTTCGTTTTATTTCAAACGTTTAAAATGAAATAACAATGAAAAAGCAACTTTTGACACTTGTATTTGGCCTATCCGCATTGGCCGGCAATGCTCAGCTCCAAAACCTGGATTTTGAATACTGGGACAGCCCCGTGACTTCTTCCTACAAAAGTAATAGCCCAACAGCCTGGACCTGGACAAATGGTGCGAGTATTATTTCCCCGTGGCTATTCTATGCTCCGCCAGCAACAGTAAGTCAATCGGGCCAATATGCACTCACACTAAATGTATGGTATAATTACACCAAGGATGCGGCCCTGCAAACCGCAGCTATTAGTTCACGCCCTACAGCACTCAATGGCTATTACAAATACACAGACAATCTGGTATTGGGAAATAACAACCAAATGGTGGATGACACCGCTGAGGTGAGCGTTTATGTTACCAAATGGAACATAGCCTTTAACCGGAATGACACTGTGGGGGCGGGCAAAATAAGCTTAAATGCCATTCAAAGCTTTACCCCATTCAAGGTAAACATCAATTACAGCAGTAATGCTACACCGGATTCTATTACCGTGTTTCTCGACCCTTCATTGGTAAGGCGGGCCGGGGCTGCCGGCGCTTATGTAGTTATTGGCACGGGCGTGGGATCGTATTTCACAGTGGATAATCTTTCGCTTGAAGCAGGAAATTTAAGTGCTCCCACTTTAAGCCGGAACAACAGGATAAAAATCTTCCCTAATCCTTCAACAAACATCATTCACTTTTCTGATTTTACGGGTACGGTTACCATTGCAACTATGAATGGCACAATTATCCGTTCGCAGGCTGTCGGGCAAAATCAAAATCTTTCAATTCAGGATTTGCCCGCTGGGGTTTATATGCTTACCCTGAATGATGGAAAGACAATGCAACAGTCGAAAATTGTAAAAAATTAAGGCTACACTATTTTACTCCGGAAAGGACGAGGTTTGAATCCTCGTCCTTTTTTATTCCTGCAAAATTGCCATTAGAATGCAGATTACCTGCATTTCGTTTTCTTACAATTTCGTTGAAAGGGTGCATTCTACTTTTGTTTTATCAAATCATTTAAAACAAATAACGATGAATCATTTAATCATTTACGCGCATCCAAACCAAAATAGCCTGAATGGCCATTTCAAAAATAAATTGGTAGAAAAACTGCAGCAGGATAACCACTGCGTAGTGGTAAGAGATCTGTACCAACAAGACTTTAATCCTATTCTTTCCCTGGAAGATATGGCCGGGCAAAGAAAAGGATTGGTTTCGGAAGATGTACAGCAGGAACAGGAATTTATTTGCTGGGCAGATTGCATCACATTCATCCACCCGATCTGGTGGACAGGGCTGCCAGCAATTATGAAAGGCTATATCGACCGGATTTTCAGTTATGGTTTTGCCTACCGTTATGATCAGGGAATACAAAAAGGTTTATTGACTGGCAAGCAAGCCTTCATCATCAATACACACGGAAAATCGAATGCGGAATATGGGGCGATAGGTATGGATCAGGCGCTTTCACTAACATCAGACAAAGGAATTTACAGCTATTGTGGCCTCGACATACGACAACATTTCTTTTTTGATCAGGCCGATCGCACCACACCGGAAAAAATCGAAAACTGGACTTCTCTCATACTCGATTCCTTTAACGCACAATCAAACTAACATTCATGAAAAAGTTCGTTTTAAGTATTGTTTTGGTGGCTGCATTACTTGCGCTTACCGTTGGCGGACTCGAGGCGTTCAGTTCATATAAAGCAGCAGAAGCCATCAACAAAAATGCACCGGTACAAACCGTTCAAACAATTATTATCCATAATTCCCCAGACAGCATTTATAAAATAATGACGGATGTAAATCATTGGGCAAAGTGGAATCCGGATATTCAGCAGCCCGTACTCAGAAGTGTCTTTCAAAAAGGTAAAAGCTTTAACTGGAAAAGCGGCGGTTTAACCATTTGTTCGACGATACACACCGCGATACCTGGTAGCAAAATAGGCTGGTCGGGCCCCGCATTTGGCTCTTTCGCCATTCACAACTGGACATTTATCCCATTGCCCGGCGGCTACACCAAGGTAGTTGTTGAAGAGAGCATGGAGGGCTGGCTCGTAAGCCTGTTACACAAAAAATTTCAAAACGGTCTGGAACGATCCCTTCAGCTATGGCTTAAAAACCTAAAAGGAGAAAGTGAAAAGTAAATGCAGTAACTCATTTTTATAACCATTAAATCAATCAAAAATGGATCGAACAGAAACAACATCATTCGATAAACCGGGATACAACCCGATACTCCTCATGAGTTATAAAGTAGCCAAGAAAATCCTGAAATACAGTTTGTATATAACCTTGTTCTACTTTGCATACAAAGGTTTTATGGCTTGGAAATAGTAGACAAAAGGCTTGTCACCGACTGCCGATGACAAGTCTTTTTTCTAAAAATGAGGCTGGCGGTTAAGCCAAAGCTTTTTGTAACCGGATTCATTTTTATAACAATAATTCTTCGGTATTTTGAACAACTGAATGCCCGCATAACATGCACCTCAAAAGCACCAATAAATGCCTAATAACGATAAACAGCAAGGAAAGCCAGTTCCATTATCGCACCCGAATAAGATGCTGATCATTGAACCTTTAGACTATTCCAACCAATATGACCATCACCAGCTACACCGGCATGATTACTTTGAAATTATTCTGGTGCACAGTGGCGAGGGCACCCAGCTCATAGATTTTTCAAACTATGAAATGGCCGCAGGGCAGATATTCACGATTTATCCCGGGCAAGTTCATCTTATGAAACGCAATTCAGCACAAGGTTTGCTGATTCAGTTCCGTAAAGATCTATTTGAGCTGATATATTCTATGAAGCATTACCAGCTTTACTTTCACTCCCCGTCCGTTCAGATAGATGCAGCCAGTTTTGACCACCTGTATGACCTTACACAACGCATGAGAATGCTCTTGGAAGACGAACGCCTTCCTATGGTCAGTATTCACAAAACGTACAATTATCTTCAGATCATTCTGATAACGCTGGTTGAATGCTATGATCAAAAAATAAATTTTCAGGCACAGCATATCGTTTCTGAATTTCTATCGCTATTAACACAACATATTCATGAAAAAAAGAAGGTGGCCGATTATTGTAAGATGCTCAACTGCAGCCATCATACCTTGAACAGCGCCTGCAAAAATGGGCTGGGCAAATCTGCACTTGAAATCATTCACGAAGAACTGCTACTAGAGATAAGAAGGCTGTTATTGCTGAACAAATTAACGCTCAAGGAAATTGCCTATGAACTAAATTTTGACAGTCAGGCTAATTTTAGCGGATTTATTAAAACAAAAACCGGACTTAGCCCTTCAGACCTGCAGCAATCACTTTATGGATATTGCTATCGATCAAAATAAGAAAGGCATAGCCTTATTTGAATATAGCTACACGCGGCCGCAACAGTGTTCTTTGTTGTATATGGGTGTCTTCCGGTAATGATATTGTTTACAATTTTCATTCCGCCGCGCTGTCCTTTATCGTTGGTTAAACGAACTGTCTAAGTGGACCCTAAAGAATGTGCGCCACGTGCCGGGGAGTTGAACCCATGCGGCTTAAATGAAAAAAGCTAATAGTCAGACTATTAGCTTTTTCGGGACATTTTTAGTAGCGAGAACGGGAGTTGAACCCGTGACCTCAGGGTTATGAATCCTGCGCTCTAACCATCTGAGCTACCTCGCCGTTTTTGGGATTGCAAAGATAAGTCAAGTTTTTTCTAAAAAGCAAGACCTTTCAAATGTTTTTCTAAAATTTCTGTAATCGGCACAATTTTTCTTGCCTGATAATCAAAGGTTGCCATACCGGTTTTGGCATGTGCAATATCAGTTTTGACGCCGTTTCGAATGGTGGAAATATGATACAAAAGATCGAAAGTGCGATCCGTAAATTCTTCAGCAAAAATTTTTACTTCGAGTATATCGCCATAAAAACCTTCTCCTTTAAACGCGATCATTACATCTGCCATAATCAATGCTACGCCGCCGGCATTCAATTCGTCAAATCCCCATTGTGCCAAAAGCTGCATCCTTGCTTCGTGAATGATAGATAAAACGGCATCGTTTCCGAGGTGACCACCATAATTTATATCACCGATACGTACAGGTATGTTTATAATACATAACGGATTTTCGTCCGGAAACTTTAATTTTACACGAGCCATATTGTTACGAATCTTTATTTTATGAAAATTATTTGCGTCGGACGAAATTATGCAGAACATGCAAAAGAACTAAATAATGAAGTTCCGAAAGAACCGGTTCTTTTCATGAAGCCTAAAAACGCGCTACTTGTGGCGGGCAAGCCCGTGTTTTACCCGGAATTTACCGACGATCTCCAATACGAATGTGAAGTGGTAGTGAAAATCTGCAAGAACGGAAAGTACATTCATGAAAAAGCGGCTTCCAAATATTACAATGAAATTTCTGTAGGGCTCGATTTCACCGCCCGCGATCTCCAGTCAAAACTGAAACAAAAGGGCCTGCCATGGGAAATCGCCAAGGCTTTTGATAACTCTGCCGCGGTAGGCAACTTTCTGCCGATTGCACCGGATATGAATCTCCAGGAGCTGGACTTTGAACTGAAACTCAACGACCAGACCGTCCAAAAAGCGAATACCAGTGAAATGATCTTTCCCATCAATAAAATCATTTCTTACGCTTCTCATTTTTTTACGCTTAATATCGGCGACCTCATCTTTACCGGCACGCCGGCAGGCGTAGGCTCCGTAATCGTTTATGATCACCTGGAAGGTTTCCTGCAAGGTGAAAAATTGCTGGATGTGGATATCCAATAAATGAAAAGCCAAACACGGACGCCCGGGAATAATCACAATTGACAACTGAACACGCACTATTTTGACTTTTTACATTTGAAAATTGACTTCCGTTTTCCCTATCTTCGTTCGTCAATTTTACCATCTTAAATGAAGTCATTATTGTATTGCCTTGCGCTGAGCTGTTCATTTCTTGCTGTTTCACCAGTCGTACATGCGCAGCAAAAAGCTAGTGTGGGCTGTATTGACGGAGCTATTCGTCTGCAGGCTCAGGAAATGAAAGACTATTATCTGAAGCAAGGTTTTGAAGTATTTCGCGATGCAATGATCAGCATGTCATCGATGGAGCCGTACCCTGTCATTGTGCAGTTGCAGAAGGGCACTTTTTACCAGATCATTTATGTGGGCAGTACTGCCGATTCTAAAATGAAACTGGAACTGTACGATGGCCATGATAATAAGCTCGATGAAAAAACGGTAGAGCGCAATCGCGAACAACCAAATTATATCTCGTATTCTATTACGCCCGAAAATTCCGACACTTATATGTTTATGCTCCTGCAGAAACTGAAAAATAAAGATATGTGCGGCAGTTTCACCATCCTGCAGCTGAAAAGCGATAAGAAAAATGTTTCTGTCACACCTTACCAGGGCGAACCAGCAAAATAAAACAGCATGACGGTTAATATAGAGCCTGGTTGGAAAGAAATATTACATAAAGAATTTGAGCAGCCTTACTTTGCCAATATTGTTTCTGTGCTTAAAGCTGAAAAAGCAGAAGGCAAGGTAATCTATCCGCCGGGCAACCTGATTTTTAACGCATTTTGGAGTACGCCGATCGAAGCGGTAAAAGTAGTAATACTTGGGCAGGATCCTTACCACAATCCGGGGCAGGCGCATGGGCTCAGCTTTTCCGTACCAAAGGGCGTACCACCGCCACCTTCGCTTGTAAACATTTTTAAAGAAATTCATGCAGACCTCGGCTTGCCGATTCCTAACCACGGCAACCTGGATCATTGGGCCAAAGAAGGCGTGATGTTGCTCAATGCAGCGTTGACGGTTCAGGCCAATGCACCGATGTCGCACAGCAAAATAGGCTGGCACCATTTCACCGATGACGTGATCCGTGCCATCTCTGCCCGGAAAGAGCATGTTGTGTTCCTGCTGTGGGGACGCTTTGCGCAAAGCAAAAAAGACCTGATCGACAACTCAAAACACCTGGTGCTCACAGCTGCCCACCCTTCTCCGCTTTCCGCTCACAACGGATTCTGGGGGTGCAAACATTTCAGCAAAGCCAACCAATGGCTTGAGCAACAGGGACAGAAACCAATTGACTGGCGGCTTTAATTGTGATTGGCCATTCGACAATTGATCAGCTCGACCATGACGCACATGTATGCATCATTACATTAAAAATGCAACGCATGCATCGTGCTATACCTCCATACCACTCACGCTCAAATTATCGAATTGCCGAATTGTAATGTATCTTCGCAGCCAATTTATTTCATTTTTCCAGTGGCTCCTGAAAAGATCATTATAATTACCGCACCTTCCGGCTCGGGAAAAACGACGCTGGTAAAGCGTCTGCTCGCTGCCTATCCCAAACTTGCATTTTCTATTTCTGCCTGCACCCGCAATCCGCGTCCCGGTGAGCAACATGGTAAGGATTATTATTTCTATCCTGAAAATGAATTTAAAAAGCTGATCGAAGAAGACGCTTTTGTGGAATGGGAAATGGTGTACACAGGAAAATATTACGGCACTTTAAAATCGGAAGTACAGCGTATCTGGCAAAATGACAAGTTTCCGTTGGTAGATATCGATGTAAAAGGAGCATTAGCGATTCAGGCCAAATACCCGGAATCATCCCTTTCCCTATTTATAGAAGCGCCATCACTCGAAGTTTTGCGCCAGCGATTGATAGCCCGCGGCACCGAAACTGCACAAACCCTGGAAGAACGCATCGAGAAGGCAAAAGACGAGCTTACTTATGCGCCTCAGTTCGACCGTATCATCATTAATGAGGACCTCGAGGAAGCCACGCGCGAATTGGTAAAAGTGGTAGAAGACTTCCTGGGCGTACCGGCCATATGACAGAAAGAATAGTTGTCGGATGTCAGCCATAATGGGTCTCGAACAAGGAGGCGCCTACCATCTGCTCCTATCTGACATCTGACCAAAGGTTTTCTCCAAAAAAACGGAGGTTGAAAACACAAAAAAACTATCTTTGGTTGATATGGGCTCGCACCTTGTACTATATATAATAATCTGTATTCTCCTCATTGGCTTTTTTGCAGGCATTGAAATTGCCTTTGTTTCGGCCAATAAACTCAATATTGAACTCAAGAAAAAACAAGGCACATTTTCCGGCCGCATTCTTTCCCGGTTCATGGAAAATCCTGCAGAATTTATTGGTACCAGCCTTATCGGCGTCAACATTTTGCTGGTTATTTACGGTTCGTTGATGACCCGGTTTACCGAACATTCCCTGGAAATGTTGCTCGGTCCTATCCGTGAACTCAGCCCGAATCTTTTTGAATATGCCAAACTCTTGCTCGACACGCTGATTGCGACGATCATCATTTTATTCTTCGCCGAATTTTTACCCAAAGCTATTTTCCGAAGCAAAGCAGAATCGGTGCTGTCTTTCTTTAGCCTGCCGATCCTTTGCATGTATTATCTGCTCTACCCGCTGGCTAAAATCTTTGTATCAATCTCCGAATTTATCCTGAAATACCTGTTCAATGTCCGCATCAAAGAAAGTCATGCAGTATTTAACCGGGTAGATCTGGAACATTTTGTGAAACAAAGCCTGCACGGCCACGAAAGCGAAAACAACGAACTGAATACGGAACTTTTTGAAAATGCACTCTACCTGGTCAATGTGAAAATCAGGAAATGTATGGTGCCGCGAAACGAAGTGGAAGCAGTGGATGTAAACACGCCGGTGCGCGATGTACGCCAAAAATTTATCGACACTAAATTGTCCAAGATTATCGTTTACGAAAATTCGATCGATAATATTGTCGGTTATCTGCATCACCTCGATCTGAATCGCCGCCCGGAAACAATCAAACAGGTGTTACATACCATTACTGCTGTTCCCGAAGCAATGAGCGCAGTAGACCTGATGAATCGTTTTACCAAAGAACGCAAAAGCATTGCCTGGGTAATCGATGAATTTGGAGGTACTGCCGGCATCGTAACAATGGAAGATGTGCTGGAAGAAATTTTTGGTGATATCAATGATGAATATGACGTTCAGGAACACGTAGAAAAACAGATCTCCGAAAACGAGTTTATCTTCTCCGGCCGCCTGGAACTGGATTATCTCAACGAAAAATACCATTTCAATTTTCCGCTCGACGAATCAGAAACCCTCTCCGGGTATATCATCGCCAATCATGAAACAATTCCGAAGATCAAAGACCGGATTATTATCGATCATTACGAATTTGATGTCTTGCTGGTAACCGATACACGGATTGAAACCGTGAAAATGAAAGTGTTGAAGCACGGGTAATCGACAGTGATTGGTAAATGGAATGTTTCCCGACGAAGACTGCGGATAAATCGAGGTTATCGTTATGGCATCAGCGGATTGACAGACCCGATACTAACAAAAAAATAAAAACAAATATATGCCTGTTACACGTCCTTTTAATTTGCATCAATGGATTGAAGATAATCGCAGCTTGCTGAAACCACCAGTTGGCAATGCGACTATTTATAAAAATACCGGCGACTTTATTGTAATGGTTGTTGGAGGCCCGAATAGTCGTAAAGATTTCCATTATAACGAAAGCGAAGAATTGTTTTACCAGTTGGAAGGCGATATTGTTGTCCGCATTCAGGAAGATGGCAAGATTGTCGACATCCCGATCAAACAAGGCGAAATTTTTCTGCTACCGGGCAAGACCCCACACTCTCCGCAGCGTGGCGCTAATACAGTAGGTCTGGTTATTGAAAAAGTACGTCAGGGTAATGAAATCGACGGCTTCTTGTGGTTTTGTGAAAATTGCCACGAAAAACTGTATGAAGAGTATTTGGAACTGACCGACATCGTAACGCAGTTACCACCTGTAATGCAGCGTTTCTATGAAGATCTGGACAAGCGCACTTGTAAAAAATGTGGTGCGGTTATGGAACCGCCTGTTGCTAAAAAATAATGGCGCGCATCATCAAAAAATCCGGAAGAATAATAAAGCCCGATAAACCGAAACGCGGCATTATTTTTATCCGGTATTCAAATCGGGTTCTTCCTGATTCAGTATTTGGAAATCCAGATGGCGTAAAAAAGAATTGACAGCATTAACCGGAAAGCGCAGCATTAGCCACATGCAGGAGCTAAACCGGATATGGAAATAAACAATCATTAAGAAAAATGACTGCAAACAATTACTTTTGCGCTGGTCATTTAAATCAAAATCTATACATGGCACACGAAACGCATCACGAATCATCGCACGGTACAGAAATAAAGTCAAAAACAGCAATGAGCGCCTCTTTTTGGTTTGTACTCATCCTGGCAGGACTCTTCATCGCTGCTGTTAACTTTGTGAACGTAGAAAGTAACACAAAAGAAGAAGGTGAAAGTGTAAAAACAGAAGCAGTTCATGGCGAAGCCGGTGAAACACCTGCCGCTGCAGCGCCTGCTACAGAAGAGCACGCTGCCGCTCCTGCAGCAGGCGCTGCAACTACCGATTCAGCCGCACATCAGCCGGCTGATACTGCACACGCCGCTTCTCACTAATATTGGCAAACCAGCTTTTATATGTCCATGCAAAAAAATGAAAACATTGTCATTACCGGAGCTGCCGGCTTTATCGGCAGTTACCTCGTCGGATATCTTAATTCGCTGGGTTATGAAAATCTGATCCTTGTTGACGACTTTTCCGCTGAAAAGAAAGTACGCAACTATACAGGGAAAAAATATCTGCACAAAGTGCATCGCGAACAGTTTTTTGAATGGTGCGAACATCATCCAGGCAGCGTTCAGTATATGTTCCATTTAGGCGCACGTACCGACACTACCGAAATGGATTATAACGTCCACAAAAAATGGAACGTCGACTATTCCAAACAGATCTGGGAACTCTGCACCGCAAATAATATCCCGCTAGTGTATGCTTCGTCGGCCGCTACTTATGGTAATGGTGAACATGGCTATAAAGACGATAACGATATTGTAAGCCAGCTCCATCCACTCAATCCTTATGGCAAGTCCAAAAACGACTTCGACATTTGGGTGATGGAACAAAAACATATGCCGCCTTTCTGGGCCGGCGTAAAGTTTTTTAATGTGTACGGGCCAAACGAATATCATAAAGGGCGGATGGCGTCCGTTATTTTTCACGCTTACCATCAGATCAAAAAGAACGGTTCGGTAAAATTGTTCCGCTCTCATAATCCTAATTATGCAGATGGCGAGCAAATGCGCGATTTTGTGTACGTAAGAGATGTGGTAAGTATGTGTATCTGGCTGATGCAGCAGCAACCGGAAAGCGGACTTTACAACGTCGGCAGCGGCAAAGCACGCAGCTTCAAAGACTTAGTGAATGCAATTTTTGCAACGCTCCATCTTGAATCAAATATTGAATTTATCGACACACCGGAAGATATTCGTGACAAATACCAGTACTTTACGGAAGCCGATATGAATAAGATCATCAAAGCAGGTTATAATCAGACTTTTACAAGCCTTGAAGAAGGGGTTCGTGACTACGTGACTAATTATCTCGAGCACGAAACCTATTTCTGATTTGTTATACTTTTTAAATGCGAAACGCCGTTCTCAAAGAGAATGGCGTTTCGCATTTCAGGGCTTTCGGACTACATTAAATGCCCCCCAAAACCCGTGGAAAATACCCGGACTAGCTATTAAATATAAATGTATTTTTATAATATAATTTTTTAATGTGATGGTGACAAAAATAAAAGAAGCACCGTCGGTATTGCCAACTTCAGAACAAGAAGAGCTAATATTAGAAATTTTGATAGAAATTAAGGCACAGATACTCCTATCTTGAAACAAGCTGGCCATCCGCATCAAAACTGACAACCACATCACCCATCTGTGGGTGACCCACACAAGTCAACACTTTACCGCTGGCGACCTCATCGTCGGTAAGAACTTCGTTATAAGACATCCAGACTTTGCCAGAAAGGCATTGAGCCACACAGGTGCCACATTGCCCGGTCTCGCAGCTATATGGCAATGCCAGGCCGGCCCGTCGCGAGGCCTGTAAAATAGAATCGGGGTAACGGACTTCAAATGAATATTGTTCGCCGCGTACCTGCACAAGCACCTGATGCGAACCCGTATCCTTCGGCGTTGCTTTCAGCTTGGGCTTGCTGACATCAAAATCTTCTTTCCTGATTTTGGAAGCCGGGATGTTTAATTCTTCCAATGACATGGTAACCATACGCCGGTAGGCAAAAGGCCCGCAGACATAAAATAATTGGGCGCTAACATCGCCGTCAGAATGCTCACGATACAAAGCGGGCAACAGCCATTTGTTTAAATGCGCCCGCTCCAGATCCTTTGCGGTGCTGAAAATGTATTCAATTTTAAATCGCTCGGGGAAAGCCGCTTTTAACTGTTCGAGCGTTTCATAAAAAACCGTGTCTGCAATGCTTCTATTGCTATATACAAGCACGATCTGTAACTGTAAATGATCGTAGAGTGCCGATTTTATAATGGAGATAACAGGCGTGATGCCGACACCGGCAGCAAAGAAAAATAACTGCTGATGCGCGTCAACATTTTCCGGCAAAGTAAAAAAACCGGATGCCCCAATTGTCTCCAACACATCATCTTGTTTCACCCCATCAAAAAACCGGCGTGAGAAACTGCCGTTGGGTACGCGCTTTACTGTAATAGTAAGCGCTTCATTGCGCTCAGGCGATGAAGAAATAGAGTAAGAACGCCGGGATTCCTTACCATGTTTTTTAAATAAAAAAGTAAGAAACTGGCCGGCCTTATAATGTAAAGGCTGACCATCTTCCGGAACCAACTGAAATGTTTTCACATCGTCAGTTTCCTGTTTGACGGCCGTTACAATAAGTCTTCTGAGAAAAGGATTTTCAAGCGTCTGAGCCATGCGATAAATATACAAATGGCCGCTTACTTCACCATAGAAAAGTCGAGCATCGCTCTTCCCCACTCCTTCCAGCAAATATTGCCTAACGCAGCATTGTCAATGGTCTCGGAATACTTGTCTCCATGGAAAATGGCCAGCAGTTCACGCCCATCTCTCGCAATACGGAAAAGACTTGGAGAATGCATATAGGTAGAATCGTTCTGTTCGCTGATCGGTGCGGTCACCCAGGCTTCTACCGAAAAACTTTCCATATTCTGGTCCGGAAAATCGTCATAGATAACCGCTGTTACTTTCAGCCAGCAAACAATACTTTTATTGTTCACTTTAATAAAGTCGCCTTTTCGGACAGATCTTTCTACGAGGTGATTGTGATGATCGATGAGTTGAAATCCGATCGATTCGTTCGGAAAATAAGAAGCCCAATGACTAACGTGCAGCAGACGGTCTTTAGCGGTTACAAACAATTCTTCCGCCTCTTCCTCATCCTCTGCCATAAAACTGCTCGTAACAACTTCGGGCTGATGGATCAAAATTTTGTGTTCGTAAGGCTCCATAGCAGATATCGTGTATTTCTAAGATAATAAAAATTCTAATCGCTAACGTCTGATTTTTGTAATATCTGATTGGTGTGCGGTGAATAGTGAAGGAAAAACTTATACCGGCAGGGCTTTGATTATACTACGGAACTTAAAACACCATAGAATTACCCTTCTCCTAATATGACAGACTCACAGACACGAGGTCGGGATACGATTTCGTTTTTAATAATTGTGGAAGCGTCTCACGCCTTATGGCTGCTTCAAATGGATAGAAATAAAAAATATCCCGTGGGAACACGGGATACTAACTCAAATTATTATTCAGGCTGACTAAAGTATGTTGCCACTCTGGATATCTTACCATCATCGATCGTGAAGATGTTCCATGCCAGTTGCTCCCAGTTACCGCCATCGCGTGTAAGGCCTTTCGAGAGATACTGTACATATACCAGATTCCCGCTTTCCTGGATAAAAAGGATTTGATCTTTGATACCGGGATATTTTCGCTCGACCGCCGCATAACGGCTAGCAAGGTCTGCTTGTTTTCTTTCTACAAACTGATCGCCGATTTTGGAATCGAGGAGGTACACTTTATCATCGTGCAATTCCGCAATCTCCTTCCATTTACGTTGATTAAACAAATCGTATAAATGTTTTACCGTATCGATGTTTGAATATGTTTTCAGGCTGTTCACCATAACATACGTTTCTAAAAAGACGCGAAAGCGTTTATTTACCCCTATTCCCGTCCCCATTTTTTAGCGGTCTTTTAGTCAAAAAAAATTCCGATGCGAAACAAACGCTGATATACAATCAGTTAAAAAAACGTGTCGACAAAACTTTTTTTAAAAAAGGTCTTGAAAATCATAGTCTTTTATGTAGAAATTTGCAGCTGAAAAAGTAAAATCATGAATCATACCGTTAATCTGGCGATACAAATGTTGCCTTTGCGCCTGTCGAAAGAAGAAACATACCGTATTGTAGACGTAGCGATTGCAGCGATTGACAAATCTGGGTTGACTTATGTAGTTTGCCCCTTTGAAACAGTAGTGGAGGGCCCTTATAAGGAAGTAATGCAGCTGCTGGAAAATATTCAGACCGCCTGTACGAAAGCCGGCGCCGACGAATTTATCATCAATATGAAATTGCACCGCGCAGCTGCCGAAGACATGAAGATTGACGACAAAATAGGCAAGTACAAAGAATAGCTATTAACTTCGCGGGTCGAAAAATTGTCTGCAATGAATAGAGCTGAACTAGTTAAAATTATCCGTGAAAAGAAATCTGTGCTTTGCGTAGGGCTTGACACCGATCTCAACAAAATTCCGAAGCACCTTCTGGAAGAAGAAGATCCGGCGTTTGCCTTCAACAAGGCTATTATCGATGCTACCAAAGATGTGGCTGTTGCTTATAAGATCAACACCGCATTTTACGAAGCGCAGGGATTGAAAGGCTGGAGCAGCATGGAGCAAACACTCCGGTATATTCCAAAGAATATTTTTACGATTGCAGATGCAAAACGCGGCGATATCGGTAATACTTCCGAACAATACGCGCGTACATTCTTTTACACCTACCCGTATGATAGTGTTACTGTAGCTCCTTATATGGGTGCCGACAGTGTACAGCCATTTCTTCAATTTGAAGATAAATGGGCGATTGTGCTTGGGCTAACTTCAAATGCAGGCAGTGCGGACTTTCAGTTGCAGGATTGCGGGGATGAAAAACTGTACGAAAAAGTATTACGTACAGTAGCAAGTTGGGGCAGCCCGGAAAATACCATGTTCGTAATTGGTGCGACACGCAAAGAACAATTGCAACATGTACGTTCTTTGCTTCCGGAACATTTCTTTCTGATTCCCGGAGTAGGCGCACAAGGTGGCGATGTGGCCACGGTTTGTGACAATGCACTTAACAAAGATGGCGGCGTACTCATTAATGTTTCACGCGGAATTATCTACGCTGGTTCTGGAACAGATTTTGCGGAAAAAGCAGCGGCAGCAGCAAAAGAATACCAACAACAAATGGCAGCATATTTGTAGGAATATTTTACCGGGAGCAGATCACTCCCGGTAAATTTTTCCTGTTCATGAATGAATCCCTCTTCCAGTTTATCTGGCAATACAGTCTTTATCAACCGCATCAACTGACAACTACTTGCAGTGAAGTCATTACGGTTATCCATCCCGGAAAAAAGAACACCAATGCAGGCCCCGATTTTTTAGAAGCCAAAATCAGGATCGGCAATATTATCCTCGTCGGCAATATTGAATTGCATATTCATCCCAACGACTGGACCGTACACCAACACCATAAAGATCCCGCATACCAGAACATTATACTGCATGTTGTTTACTACAACGGCACAGTCAGCGATGCACCGCAAAATGTACCTATGTTGGTGATGCAACCGCATATTCCGGCCTACATCATTCAACAATATACGCAGCTGATACAAGCCGACAGCACATTGCCGTGTGCCAATGCGCTGCCGATAGTAGGTATACTCATCCGTGAGGCCTGGATGAACCGTCTATTGGCAGAGCGCTGGGAGCAGAAACTGGTAGATTGGAAACAATTACTCGCCAAATCTGCAAGCGATTGGCGTACTTTATTCTATTGGCGACTCGCGGCCAATTTCGGGTTTAAGATAAATGGAGATGCATTTCTGTTGCTGGCACAATGCACACCCATTACTGTTCTGGCAAAGCATCGGGAAAATCTGCTTCAGACTGAAGCAATTTTATTTGGTCAGGCAGGTTTTCTGGAACAGACCAGTACCGATGATTATCATGAAACGCTGCAAAAAGAATATCGATACCTGCGGCAGAAATACCAATTAAGCCCGATGCCCAATCATCTCTGGAAATTTTTGCGCCTGCGACCGGCGAATTTCCCTACAGTTCGCATCGCGCAGTTTGCCGCACTCCTTCATCGTTCTATCCACCTATTTTCGCAGATCGTGGAAGCAAGCGACGTGACGCTATTGCATGAATTGTTTGCTGTAAAAGCCAGTGCATATTGGAATCATCATTACCGTTTTGGCGAAGGCCACGAAAAAGAATCGACGAAACAATTGGGCTCAAGCTCGGTGGACAACCTGATCATCAATACGGTGGCGCCTATTCAATTTTTGTATGCCTATGAGCAAGGACGGCATGATTTGCAAGAAAACGCACTGCGATTGCTGGAACAGCTAATGCCAGAAAAAAATCATTTGATGGAACGCTGGCAGCACCATGGGTGGGAAATAAAAAACGCCTTGCATTCGCAGGCGCTTCTTCAATTATATAATGGTTACTGCTCGGCTAAACGGTGCCTTGAATGCAGCATCGGACTTAACATCATTCGTTCAAGGCCAGATAAATAAAATCGTTTTCTGACAATCTGGATGTAAACTTTCTAAAACCGGGCAGGTCATTGCCGCTTTTTGCAACATAGAACGTTGCTTTTCATCATATTTTTGCTCTTTCGGGAAGGTAATATTGATTTTGATTTCTCCGATACGACGTGGATTGGCGACCATCACCTTTTCCACATCAAAACGAGTTCCGTCGATATTAAAATTGTGTGTACGCGCCAAAATACCCATTACAGTCCCCATGCAAGAAGCTAAAGCAGTGGCAACGAGGTCTGTAGGAGAAAAGCGCTCCCCCTTTCCGTGGTTGTCCAGAGGGGCGTCTGTTTCAATAACCGATCCTGATTGAAGATGAGTGGCTACAGTGCGTAGCTCACCCTTGTATATAACTTGAGAAGTCACTGAGTTTCTTTTTGTAAAGGTATGATCTTACCCTTAGTTTTGGACTTACAGATATGTTTTTGAATAGTTAACGCTTATATTTTAGAAAAAAGCCTAATTGAATCAATTTCCCTAAATATTTTATAATAAAGTCATCCTAGAGTAAATATATAACAGAACTGATTTAATATTGCTGGATTGGTTTTATTATTGTAACTTAAAGGAAATTCATGTCGGTATGGCAGGCTTCAATTATAAGACAGGGATTGGATTGGTTTTGACGATATTGGCTGCTGTCGCTTCAAATGCACAAAATACAGGTACTACCGTGATCAAAAGCGATAGTGCTGCAAAAAAAACGGTACCGAAAATAATCGTTAAAAAGCCCAAACCGATTCATACCGAAATGAGTCTGGGTGCTAAGATGAACACCAATGGCTGGGGTGGTTATATCAATAAAGGTTGGGTTAAAAGCGACGACGCCAAGCACAGCGATCAGTTTTATAATCTCCGTTATGTAGAGCTGGAGTTTAATGAAGTTAAAAATCCCAAAGAAACCAAGACGACCAATCAATATCTGGGCTCTTATTCCAATGAAAGTGCGAAACCTTATGTCTATGGTAAAATCAATAATTTTTATCAGTTTAACCTCGGTTATGGTTTTCGTAGAATGATTGCGGGAAAACCGGAACCCGGTTCTGTTTCTATCCACTGGTTCTACCTCGGTGGTCTTTCGTTAGGCCTACTCAAACCGTACTATGTCAACGCAAATGTGCCACAGGACAATGGCGGAAGCGGAACACTGGTGCGTAAAACCATCAAATACGAAGATGATACCAAAGAATCTTTCCTGGACGACCGCCTGATTATCAGCGCTGCGGGTTTCAGCAAAGGACTTGGCGAGACTAAAATAGTTCCCGGGCTACATCTCAAGACAGGCCTGCATTTCGACTTTGCCGCCAACAAAAAGACCGTCCTTGCAATCGAGACCGGCGTGAGCGGTGATTTGTATTCACAAAAGATCGAAATTATGGCAAATCAGAAGGCATATCCTTATAGCTTTAATATCTTTGCCGCCCTCCAATTTGGCAAACGTTGGTGATCGTCATAAATAGACGTAATTTGCACCTCGATTTATGCAAGAGTTACCAGTAATTAACGCAACTGTAAATAATACGGAGACACGCGTGAAAAAGCCCGACTGGCTGCGTGTAAAACTGCCTATCGGCGAAAGTTACAAACATGTACGATCGTTGGTAGATACGCACAAGCTTCACACCATCTGCGAAAGCGGCAATTGCCCGAATATGGGCGAATGCTGGGGCGAAGGCACTGCGACATTCATGATTCTCGGTAATATCTGTACCCGCTCCTGCGGATTTTGCGCCGTTGCAACGGGCCGCCCTGATCCGGTGGATTGGGATGAGCCGCAACGTGTAGCAGAAGCTATTCACCTAATGAAAGTAAAGCATGCCGTACTGACTTCCGTGGATCGCGACGAACTGAAAGACGGTGGCTCCATTATCTGGGCCAATACGATCAAAGCCGTTCGTGCACTCAATCCTGATACAACATTAGAAACACTGATCCCCGACTTTAAAGGTCAATGGGAAAATCTGGAGCGCATCATTGAAGTGGCGCCGGAAGTAGTGTCCCATAACCTGGAAACAGTGGAGCGCATGACACGTAAAGTACGTATCCAGGCAAAATACCACCGCAGTCTGGAAGTGATCCGTCGTTTGAAAGATGGCGGCATGCGTACCAAAAGCGGTATCATGCTGGGCCTCGGCGAAACCAAGGAAGAAGTACTGCAATCAATGCAGGATCTCGCAGACAATGGCCTCGATGTACTAACGCTCGGCCAGTACCTGCAGCCGACTCAGAAACACCTGCCGGTAGTGCGTTTTGTACATCCTGATGAATTTGCTTTCTATCGTGAAGAAGGTTACAAAATGGGCCTCGACTATGTAGAAAGCGGCCCACTGGTACGTTCATCCTATCATAGCGAACGTCATGTGATTCCGGGCTACGGCCGTGCTAAATGGGAAGCTGAGGGTAAAATGTAAGTATCCCGGTTTGTTATTTACTATTATTTACGATCACTTTCAGAATGAAACATAATTATGCCTCCACTATCGTGGAGGCTTTTTTTATTGACGTGTTGTAATGACACTTCGTTTTGATTGTTCCACCTCGAAACAATTTTTGCATCGCCAAAACAGCTGCCATTGTGCGGAAACGCTCCTTGCAAATTCATGAAATCTATCGGAGGCCGAAAGATTGAAAATAGCATACACGTTTACCTTCATAAACAATTTCGAATACGTTACGAACACTTATCTTACAAAAAAACTCTGCCGAACTTCTACCAGCCCCCCGACTAGTTTGAAGTGCAACGGCAGAGTAAATATTTTTTGAACAGGCCTTTATTAGGCTTTATTATCTGAACCTATTTTTTGCTAAAAACTATTTGACGGAGATCAATAATTGTGCCATTTTTCTCTTCGTCAATGCTTCATGTACATGGATTTAGATTTGCGCCTCGACATTTCTATCTGCTGAGGCGGTTTTCGAGAGAAAACATTTTTTCAAAAAATAAAGCACGACATTTCCATTGTGCTTTTAGGCCTGAAGCATGCTGTTCAATATTTTCTATTTACCGGTTTTGAGTCAATCGCCTCCTTAATTATGGATGTGGCAATTTTTACGGGAACCGCTCTTCCATCGCTTGCCAAATGGGCTTTTCAACAAAGAAAATAGAGCCTTTCAGCAAAATGCCGGACTTAGGTATTGAGGAACTTTACATCGGAATAAAGATAAAACCATGAACTGCGACGCAAAGATTTCGGATACCGAACTGGTTGCTCCTATTACTGCACCAAAGCTACTATGGAACAACTACAGCGGTGGAAAAATAGAAGGTGAAGCGTTTGTAGCTGACCATATTTTCAGTTACATCGTTTCCGGTCAGCATGATATCTGGATAGGCAACAGGCTATATTCTTTTAAAGCAGGCGATTTCCGTTTCTTCAGGAAGAACCAGTTGTCACGATATGTAAAAAGCCCATCCGGCGAAGGTTTCCGATCCATTGCTATACATATCGACCAGTATACGCTCATGGAATTAAGCAATAGCAACTCCCTGAAATCAATACAAGCGAGTACAATTGATGGTCCCTTGCTTTTGCATGCAGATTCATTATTGTACGGCTTTACCGATTCGCTGATACCATACCTGGAAGCAAACCGGACAGATCCACGTATTGTATCACTCAAAACGAAAGAGCTGATTTTATTACTCCTTCAAAACAATCCTACATTAAAAGAAATCCTGTTTGATTTTAGCGAGCCTGGCAAAATAGACCTGAAGTCGTTTATGAACAGTCATTACAGGTATAATGTGCCCATCGAAAAATTTGCTTTTCTCACGGGCCGCAGTCTTTCTGCATTCAAACGGGATTTTATGCGCCATTACAATACGAGTCCTGCACGGTGGCTGGTGCAACGAAGGCTGGAAGACGCGCGGTTCCTGATAGAACAACAAGCGCAAAAACCTTCGGACATCTATTTCGATCTGGGCTTCGAAGACCTTTCGCATTTCTCCTATGCTTATAAAAAAGCTTTTGGACATGCACCCGCAAAAAACAGAATTAAAACAAACCAATAATACATAACAAACGAAAAAAATGAACTTGAATTTAAAAGGAAAACGAGCGCTGGTAACAGGTTCCAGCTCCGGGCTAGGCGAAGCAATTGCCAAAATGCTGGCAACAGAAGGTGCGACGATTGTCATACACGGTCGCAATAAAGAAAGAGCGGAACGAGTGGCAAACGACATCGTTTCTTCAGGAGGCATCGCACAAATTGCGATCGGTGATCTTGCTACGGATGAGGGTGCAGATTCTGTAGTTGCTACGGCACTAAAGCATGGCGCCGTCGATATTCTGGTAAACAACGCCGGAACTACTTCACACCAATCCTGGGAAGATGCAAGCGCAGCCGATTGGGCAGACATCTATAACAATAACGTTGTGTCTTATGTAAGAATGATCCAGCGTATCACACCTCAAATGAAACGCCTGGGCTGGGGCCGCATGATCCATATCGGTGGCGGGCTGGGCATTCAGCCAATCAAAGAGCAACCTCATTATAACGCGACCCTTGCCGCCCGGCACAATATGTCCGTATCACTGGCCAGGTCGCTTAAAGAAACAGGCATTACATCCAATATTGTATCACCCGGGGCTATTATTAATCCGATGGTTGAAGAATGGCTGGTCAACGCCGCACCAAAATTTGGCTGGGGCACTGATCTCGATGAAATCAAATACAAAGCAGTGCAAGATCTCATTCCAAATGACACAGGAAGATTCGGCAAGCCCGAAGAAATTGCCGGCGCCGTAGCCTACCTCTGCAGCACATATGCCGACTACATTACCGGTGCGGTACTGCGAGTTGATGGCGGAACGATCCGTTGCTTGTAGCTGCTATCAGTAAAATGGCCGATGAATGTTTGCTTCACAACACCTAAATCATATAAAAAATGGACAAGAAAGAAGATTGGCACAAAATCCGGCACAAACGACTTTTCACCAACGACCAGTTCCTCCATTACGCCGTGGTAGGAAAAGGGCAGCCTATTGTACTGATACATGGATTTCCGCAAACTTATATTCAATGGAAAGCAATGGTACCAAAGCTTTGGGAAGATTTCAAAATGATCGTACCTAATCTGCGCGGCATCGGCGGAAACCCGGGACCGGCTTCAGGATATGATAAACATAGTTTGGCCGCGGATATCAAAGCAATCCTCTTAGAAGAATGTGTCAATGAAAAAATTATTATCTGCGGTCATGGCATCGGCGGACAAGTAGGATTTGCTTATGCACTTCATAACAGGGAGGATGTAAAAAACCTCGTTCTTGTCAACGCTTTTCCACCCGGAACTGACAAAATGAATAAAATAACGGAGGCACAGGCTATCTGGCGTAAATGGTTTCCTGCAGATACAGACCTGGCTTGCATGTTGATTGCCGGAAAAGAACGAGATTATATCCGCCATATTATTCAATCAAACAGCTATGACACAGCGGCAATAACCGAGTCAGATCTTGAAATATACGCGGCTGCATACCGCGCTCCAGGCGCTATGAGAGCAGCTCTGGAAATGTACCGTACGCTGAACGCAGATGGCGAATTAAATCTTGCATCGCTGGAGGAAAAAGGAAAACTAACCATACCGGTAACCGGGATCGCCAGCGATTGCGACAAAAATGTTTTGCAAGAAATGCTCGACGAAATATCGATCGATAACACGGCCGTTGTCGTGACAAATACGGGTCATTGGATCGCAAACGAACAACAGCAAGCGATAGAACAAATAATAAGATCGCTCACCTACTGATAAAAGAAAGCAAAGAGAGCCCAACCGGGCTCTCTCATCATAAGGTTTAGGGGCCGCACAATGGGAAACATGTTTACTTGCAACGCGGCAAAAACAAAAGATTGTCGTGGGTGGTTTTATCACTTTTTGTTTTCAGATACTTCTTGCCATTGCGCGAAGCAACAATAACCTGAGCCCGATCGCCTTCCGGGTCGATCACATAAAAAGATTCGTCTCCATTTTCGATCCGGCGGATAGCTTCCGTTTCCGACAGTCGCCGGGAGCCAGCACCGATGGTAACAATACCGTTGTTGTCTGTGATAATACAGGTGATTTCTGTAGGCATAGTGTTCATTTTTGAAGTGTGAATGATGAACACAAATGTAGATGGGTGCAGGCTGGCAGACTATACCTAGACCTCTGTATTTTGCTGAGGCTACAAGCTACATGACAGAGATTGAATGGCGGATTTGCTTATCTCCCGATAGCAGAGATTTGGCTATTTCGCCGGCTCCAGAATGGCGCCTTTTGCCAGCGTTGCTCTTGTGTATAGAACAGCGCTTTGTGAGCAGTATATCGTTCCCAAATACTGTCCATCTGCCGACTGTAGAGGGTTGCAATGCGTTCTCCTTCCCGCGGATCATCCAAGGCATTTTGCCCCGGAGCCAATATCAGTGCAGCCAATTGCACCGCGCCGGCCATCGCATTAAACATGCCTTGTGAAGAAAGTGGATCAAAGCTCATCGCTGCATCGCCGACAGCCGCCCATTGTGGGCCTGCGACCTGCTGCAGCCGGGTAGAATTAGCCGCGACCACACCACAGTAATCCAGTGCATCGACGGTCGTTAAAACCGAAGCCATTGCTTCGTTCATTTTTGCTGCTTCCAGAAACCAATCGGCATCTTTTGTGCTGTGCTTTTCTACCAGGTCGGGATCGGTATGCATCGCCACTACCCGCTTATTATCCGGCAACGATGCGGTATACCACCAGCCCGTCTCCGCCGCAGATATAATGCTCATTTGGGCGGCTTCCTGGTCGGGAACAATGGCCCAATGCGCTATAAGCTTATCGAAATGGTCTCTTTTAACGCCCAGCAGCCTTGCAAAAGCAGACAGCCGGCCGCTCGCATCCACCACAAATTTTGCTTTGATACAGGATACAGATTCATCTGATGTTTCGGCAGATGATTTTACTTTTAGCCGCCATTGCATCTGCTCAAATGCTACGCTGCTTAACCTGGTGTTCCAGCAACATTGCACGCCTCTTGCCGCCGTTTCCTTCCGGAGATGCATCTCAAATGCTTTCCGGTTCAGATGCCAGCCAAGCCCGTCGGGATTGCGTAAATGATCGACGATCTGCTGCGTATTGCTTCCCCAATAAGACCGTGTGCCCAGATTCGGCAGGTAAAGACCAGCAACCGTATTGTAATCGGTTATTCCCTGAAGCAGGTTCAATTTCCTTAATATCCGCCGGGCAGCAGGCGCAAGACATTCGCCAATCCGCTCTGCCGGCTCCTGCAGCTTGTCGATAACTATTACTTTGTAACTAGTGGCGAGGGCCATAGCCAGCGTACAGCCGGCTATGCCTCCACCCACAATCACAACATCTGCTTCACAATAAGAATCGGTTTTCATTAATGTCTGCGAACGATTTCTTCGGTGATCAAAGAATAGGGAATATACCTGTGGAAACGACTGCCCTTCTCGCCTTCGCCGAGTTCTCTTCGCGTGTATCCCAGAGGCTTCATCGTAAGCGTTCGGATCGGTTTGTGCAGTTTGGCATCCAGTAATCGCTGCAGTCTTTTCACGATCGGCGATGATTTGAAATCTTCACCCAGTTCATGTTCCATAAGCGATACCAACGAAGATTTGGCGCCCTGCAACAGTTCGTGTTCCGTCAGCAAATTTTCTTTAGACAGATCCGTTAATGTTGTATCCAGTAAACCGGTCAATTTTTTATCGGTAGCATTTCGGCGGCCAATGATCGCTTTTATCTCCGCATGAGCTTCGCGCAGCAATTCAGCTTCCTGCTCAGCACTTGGGATAATACCTACCTGCATCACAGCCGGTAAAGTTCTATTGTCTGGCGTACCCGGACGAACCTGAACAATCGCTAGTTTGTCGAAATACTTAACCATACTGTTGATCTGATTGGTGTAGTTCGGCGCCATACCATCCAGCGGCAAATCATCCAGCCATAAAGACCGGTAAGCAAACGCCTGCTTCCTTGTTTCTTCCGAATGATGCGGATTCATTGCATCGTGGTAATATGCTTCATTGAGCAAGTTATTCGGCACGCGCGCTGGCCAGAATGTAGGCAGATACGGATCGTAATCGGAAGTATAACCGTCGCGGCAGCTGGCCGTATCGGTCTGCCAAGGTATAGCCATCCAGCGGGTCACGCCACCGGCAGGCTGTCCGCCCAGCAGTGGACCTTTGGCGAGCGTAAATACATCACTATTCATTGTAGAACCATAATAAGAAGTGTCTACAAGCGGCAGTTTCGGCGCATGTTTGAGGCGGAACGGCGCCATATACATACCGGCAGTACGCATTGGCCAAGTCATTTCACAACCCGGATGGAATGCATCCGCGAGACAAAACTCCATAGCGGCACATGTGAGCATATCCGGTTGTTCGGCCACAGGCAATTTATCAATCGTCATTGGCGGCGGTACAAACGGGCAGCCCGTTCTATCAATATAGTCCGCATCAAAATCGCCTTTTACCCACTGATCCAAAAAGGAAAGCTGCAATTCACTAAGCGTGGAATGTTGGCGAACAGAGCCCGTACTCGGAATGCTGATTGCATCACCATACAACCATGGCCACAGCTGCGGCGCCTCGGCACCCGACACCTCGTAGCGACGAAAATTATTAGATATGGTACGGCGCATTTCCAGGTTAGCAGAAGACGGATCATTCAGTTTTGCTTTCCATTCCGAAGTCGTATAATCAAACTGGCCACCCCAGCCAAATGCAGATGCAAAGCCTGCATTTACCCATTGCAGATTGGTAAGCCGTTCAAAAATCGGCAAAATATCTTTTGTAAAAGAAGGACGCTTTGGCCGGGCCAACATACCTGCGCTCACCGCCACATCCCTCATCAAATCCCACATGGTACGTACCGATTTCTGCATCGGTGCATAATTCGGCGGCGCGCAAATCACCCATGCCGGATCCACTTTAAGATTGACACCATTATATGTTACTTCCGCAGTTACCGGTCCATCAGATATATCATCGTACCAGCCTTCGTTATTCGCAAAAGTAATAGCGATATCCCCGTTCAGGTTTTCAGAAACGCCATGACCACCCAACATCACCAAACGGCCTTTTTCGTCGGTATGCATTTCGCCCAGGTACACCTCTTTTCCCTGGAACTTACCTTCAAACTTCGGACCCGCTGTGATACTCGTGCCACTGATCGTTTGTTCACCGCCATCAATGATCAGCGAATTACGGTCTTTCACATCTATGTTCCGCAGCAGAGAAGGAGGCGCTGTAGCCGCATCCGGGATGTCAAGTGCAATTTGAAACTGGTACCAGGACGACTTCTGATTGGCCAGGTGTGCATGCCATACGATCGTTGCATTTTCAGCAGTCAGTTCTTTAACCGCTTTGCCTGCAGCGTTAAATCCGTAGATCCGGAATTGTGCTGCCTGGCGTTTTAACGCCCCGGTTTTATCGCGGTATGCATATTCGTCTGTTTCAGGAGCAGGTTCGGTGACCAAAGGTCCGATAAAATATTCCCGTTCACTATTGCCGACACGCATTACACCAATGGGTGGATAAATACCGGCGGTTACGATACAATCACTGTCTTCATCGGTATCACCTACGAAATGCGGGTTAATCCGCTCCGGCTCCTGTGATGGCTGTCCGTTTGCCTGATGCCTCGTTTGTGCACTGGCAGCATACACTACTTTTCTTGCCTGTGCTATAGAGCCCAATGGCTCGTGCACCGGCAGTGTGCGCCAGATATTGAATGCGAGCATGTTTCCGAACTCCGGTTGCCCGATAGCGCAAATATCCTGTTGTGGAAAATGCAATTCAGCGATGCAGATATAGGGGCTTTCTTCAACGCTCCAGACCACTTGTGCATCGTCTAGCGGCATTGTGGCATCGTTGGTGCGCAGTTGGATCTCGAATCGGAATTTAGCGGCTTTGTTGCGCAGGCGTTGCTGCAGATCCAGCGCCAGGTAATTGTTATCATTAAATGGCGCACCGCGATCGGTCTCATCCGGCACCAGCCTGTACTTCACAATATTGGTTTCGCCCAGCTTAAACGGAAGTATCGCCCAATAACCCGCGCTCAGGCAACTCGCCTCTATCTTCGACATCGCATTTAAAATGCTGGCCAGCTCCGGATGCGTGTCGATGTACGCATCGTAATCGCCATCGATCACACCTGCGGTCGTAAACGCACACATCTGCTGTGCATCCCGCGCAAAAAAACGGTCGATGTTCTGAAAGATAAAATCAGCATTATTGCCTTCTCCAAAAAGCTTTGGACCTGGCACGCCAAAAAGTTTCAGTCCAAGACCGAGTGTAGAATGCAGATCTGGTGAGGTTGGACCTGTGTCGCTTGAAAAGCGGGCAACACATTCATAACTGTCTCCGGCAAAAATGCCTACTTTGAATGCCGGATCAATGTCTTTTTTGATGATGAACTTACCGTAAGCGATGCCGTGTTGTTTGCGAAACACAGCCCGTTCGGCCGGCATCTGTCCTTTTTCGATCCGGGTTTTCTGTCCCATCTCGACAAACATTTCCTTAAGGCGTTGTGTTACGATCTTAATGTTTCCGTCGCTGTCCCAGCAGGCGACATTGTTGGCAGAAGTTTCCCCATCGGGCATGGGTTGCCCATCGTGTTTTGATTTCATGGTCATGAGTGTAGTGATAAATGATGACTAAGTTTGTCGCGGTAATACTAAAGCATATTGTTGATATTTAATAGTCTATAAAAAATATTTTTCCGTTTTAAAGCAACGGCGCAGTGACGTAAAAAGCCCGGCAATTGTCGCGGGCAGCACCCCAATCGGATTGGACAGCATTATATATTTACAAAGCATTTTCACTGTAAAAAATCGAATCGTTATGAGTACACAAGAATTAGCAGCAGCTGTAAAAAACACCGGCAGCCGCTTTATCGATAGTCTTTCCGCATTCAATGAAGCAGACCTGAATAAGGTGCCTTACGAAGGCAGCTGGACCGCAGGACAAGTTGCAACGCATATTGTAAAAGCCAACGGCGTAGACCTGCTTTTTGCGCCGGGCGCGCCTTCCGACAGAGATCCGGCGCAGCATGTACAGGCCATCAGAGACATTTTCCTGAATTTTGAGGTAAAATATACGGCACCGGAAAGATTAATGCCCCAGGATGGCTTTCATGCAAGGGAACCGCTGCTGAATACGCTGCATCATCAATGGTCGCGGCTCCAAGACGCAGTGCAAACCCAGGATCTATCTGAGCTGTGCCACTCATTTGAATTTCCGGGAATCGGCCAACTGACCAAGCTCGAAGTCGTTAATCTCATCGAATCTCATACCCAGCGCCATTTACGGCAGCTCAACCGCATTCATGATACGCTGAAAACTTGATCTACTAAGTGATCGGCTAATTGATCGTCACTAAAAGCCATCCCGACAACATTGCCCGGATGGCTTTTTGATTTTTACTTGATTTGCTTCAAACGCTGCTGCTACACAACGATTTTTTCTTTCAAAAGATTTCATCAACAATAAAGCGGGTGAGTGAAAAACAGAAACGGATTACGCTGCCCGTCGTTTTACAGACATTAATAAGGCGCATTGTATTTGTCATGAAGCACAAAACAACGACAGGCAGGTGACACCCCTATGTCAGTAGTCTTTTCGTTAAAAACTTAATTTGCCCAAGAGTTAAAAGCAACAACACGCAACGCCTGATTTTAGCACGCCCGCCAAACAGCTGATACAACCTATTAACCGGTCCACTTTTTTACCTGCATTGCCGCGTTACCGAATCATCGAATTGTCGCATTATCTTCATCGTATGATATTCGATTTCCGTTTGCAGGTTTTTCATACCGTAGCCCGAAGACTGAGTTTCACAAAGGCAGCGGAAGAATTGTTCATTACACAACCGGCGGTCACCAAACATATCCGCGCGCTGGAAGAACATTTCAAGACCAAATTATTTGAACGCAAAGGCAATAGCATACTGCTTACTGAAGGCGGCAAAACACTACTGCGTTATGCGAAATCGCTGGAACAGATCTATTCGGGTCTGGAGCAGGAAATGCACGCGCTCAACGGGCTTGCAAAAGGCATGCTCACTATCGGGGCCAGTACTACGCTGGCACAATATGTTTTACCGTCGCTGCTGGCTGCCTTCAGAACAAAATACCCGGAAGTGCAACTGCAGCTTATTAGCGGAAATACGGAATATATAGAACAGGGGCTACTTTCAGGCGTTATGGACATTGGTTTTATCGAAGGGCAATCTCGTAATAAACAGCTCAAATACATACCATTCCGGAAAGATGAAATTGTGCTGGTCGGCAGAACAGAACATCCTTTTGCGAAGAACAAAGTGCTGAAGACTTCAGCGCTGCAAACAGCTTCCTTTATTATGCGGGAACACGGATCAGGCACTTTGGAGGTAATTGCCGGCGCACTGAAAAAAGCAGGCATCAAATGGCAGGAACTAAAAGTTGAAATGCAGCTAGACAGCACGGAGGCCATCAAATCGTACCTCTTACATTCCGATTGTCTTTCCTTTATCTCCCGCTATGCGGTACAACATGAACTGGCGCAAGATGAATTTCGGGTACTACCTATTTCAGGCTTAAAAATAGAGCGGCCGTTTTCGATCATTCATTTACAGGGCAAGCCTGCTCCATTGTCAGAGCGCTTTATAAAATTTGCCCATCGGCATAACCAAAAGTAATCTGACATCACTATTTATCATTTGCTGCAGTTATAACTTAACCGGAGCTTTGTGTGAGCAAAAAGAATGAACATGCCAGCTTCCACACAAAAAACAACAACAGCAGGATTATTTAAAATAAACAGCAACACGCAGAAAGCCATATTCACTTTGGCTGCAGCGCTTTGTCTGACGCCATTTATTTCCGCGCCAGGCGCATTGCTGATCGGCATTATTTTTGCCAATACCATCGGTCACCCATTCCTACGACTGAACGGTAAAGCTACCAAGCTGCTATTGCAAATTTCCGTAGTGGGTCTGGGTTTCGGAATGAATGTACACAGTGCTTTACAAGCAGGTAAAGAAGGAATTTTGTTTACGGTCTGCTCGATCTTCGGTACACTGACACTCGGTTTTTTATTAGGCAAAATCTTAAAAATAGATCGTAAAACTTCACAGCTGATTTCTTCCGGAACAGCGATCTGCGGCGGCAGTGCCATCGCAGCTATTGCACCGGTAATCCATGCCGATGAAAAACAAATCTCCGTTGCCCTGGGCACCGTATTTATCTTAAATTCAGTAGCGTTGTTCCTGTTTCCGGCTATCGGCCATGCATTTCATCTTTCGGAAGGGCAATTTGGCCTCTGGGCGGCAATCGCCATTCACGATACCAGCTCTGTGGTAGGCGCTGCCAGCAAATATGGCCCACATGCACTGGAAGTAGCGACTACTGTAAAACTCGCGCGTGCCCTTTGGATCATTCCTGTTTCGCTGGGTATGGCACTGGTCAATAAAACCGGTTCAAAATTTAAAATCCCCTGGTTCATCGGGTTGTTTATCATTGCGATGATTGGTAATACTTATCTGCCGCAGACGGCGACAATCGCACCGTATATGGTAACCATCGCCAAATCCGGCTTAACGCTTACGCTTTTCCTGATCGGCTCCGGCCTGTCGGTAAAAACGTTAAAAACAGTAGGCATCCGTCCTTTGCTGCAAGGTGTATTGCTTTGGATATTTATTTCAATACTCGCATTCACTGCTGTCCTGTTTATTCATTAAAATGGAAGGCTGTTCAATTGCCAGGCGCAGTACCGCCAAATCGATCGCCTAATTAGCCATCCGACTTTTCAGCCTATCACGTACCTTAGAGCTATGGAATTCGGCATCAGCACTTTCGGAGAAATACAACCTGACGGCACATCGGGCCATGCGGTCAACGCACACCGCAGGGTCCGGGAATTGATTGCAGAAGGCCGCCTGGCCGATGAACTGGGGCTCGATGTCTTCGCACTCGGAGAACATCACCGGCCAGACTATGTGGTCGCCGCCCCGGAAGTAGTGCTGGCGGGTATTGCAACGGTCACAAAGAACATAAGACTCTCCTCTGCTGTAACCGTACTGAGCTCTGCCGATCCTGTGCGCACCTTTCAAAACTTTGCCACGCTTGATCTGCTGTCCGATGGACGGGCGGAAATCATGGCAGGCCGCGGTTCTTTTATTGAGTCCTTCCCGCTTTTCGGTTATGACCTCGATGATTATGATACTTTATTCTCCGAAAAATTGGATTTGCTCTTACAGCTGAATGAGCAGGAGCATATTTCATGGAAAGGCAAACATCGCGCATCGTTGGATAATGCCGGTATCTATCCCCGGCCCTTACAAAATAAAATTCCTGTTTGGATCGCTGTTGGCGGCACCCCGGCATCGGTAGTACGCGCGGGTAATCTGAATCTGCCATTGACAATCGCAATTCTCGGTGGGGAACCGGAACGATACGCGCCATTGGTGGCGCTTTACCGTTCATCTGCACAGAAAGCAGGGCATGCAGTGGAAAAACTGCAGGTTTGTATCAATGAGCATTTATACATTGCCGATACTTCCGAACAGGCAGCTGATGAATTCTGGCCGGTGTATGAAAAAATGATGAACCGTATTGGACGTGAACGTGGCTGGTCGCCGATTACGAGGCCGCAGTTTGAATATATGCGTTCGCCGAAAGGCCCTTTATTAGTAGGTAGTCCAAAGGATGTAACGGAAAAGTTGGTATATCAATACGGCATTTTTCATAATACCCGTTTTCTGGCACAGACGATCATGGGCGATCTTCCACATGAAAAAATGCTGCATTCTATCGAGTTGTTCGGCGCCGAAGTGGCACCAGAAGTAAAGCGCCGACTGGCGGTTTAGCGGTGTATTATCGATGGTGAATTGTCTATTATCATCATAAGAATAGTCGAAACATACCTTTTTATACCGGCTGACGAATCCGATTAAGCGCTGTTGCGTCGCATTCCGTTCATCCTTAGTGCGACTATCAGGCATTGCAGGGCGAGCAAAATCGAATCACAGACTCATTAATCAGTCGAATTGGGCTCGCCCGGCCGGGTAAAACTCCTATTTTTCCCGGCTTTTTTCTTCTTTTCCCATTTTTCCCTTCCTTTCTGCCTTCCGGTTAACATTGCGGTTAACATATTCACTTTCTTTTCATTAACCTCTTTCGATACGCCCCGTCCGGCGTCCTCAAATCCGC
>Ga0265327_10000235_pt1 | contig 111362 bp, 93 predicted proteins | sample 41621metaG_FD_202089 | JGI IMG/M metagenome (GOLD analysis project Ga0265327, IMG submission 202089) | Rhizosphere microbial communities from Carex aquatilis grown in University of Washington, Seatle, WA, United States - 4-16-21 metaG | ecosystem: Host-associated > Plants > Roots > Rhizosphere...
AAGGTTATCTTCGCCTCCAGCCTAGGCACGGTTTTCGAGTGGTACGACTTTTACCTGTACGGTTCTTTGGCGGCCATCATCGCCAAACAGTTTTTTGCCGGGCTTGACCCCACCTCGGCGTTCATCTTTGCGTTGCTGGCCTTCGCGGCCGGTTTCATCGTGCGCCCCTTCGGTGCCCTGGTGTTCGGTCGCCTGGGTGACATGATCGGCCGCAAATACACCTTCCTGGTCACCATCCTGATCATGGGTATGTCCACGTTCATCGTGGGCGTGCTGCCCAACTACAACGCCATCGGTGCTGCGGCCCCCGTGATCCTGATCGTGCTGCGCCTGCTGCAAGGTCTGGCACTGGGCGGCGAGTACGGTGGTGCTGCCACCTATGTGGCCGAGCACGCGCCGCACGGTCGTCGCGGCGCCTACACCGCCTGGATCCAGACCACGGCCACGATGGGCCTGTTCCTGTCCTTGCTGGTGATCCTGGGTGTGCGCACGGCCATCGGTGAAGAAGCCTTCGCCGACTGGGGCTGGCGCATTCCGTTCATCGTGTCGATTGCACTGCTGGGTGTCAGCGTGTGGATCCGCATGAGCATGAACGAAAGCCCGGCCTTCAAGAAGATGAAGGAAGAGGGCAAGACCTCCAAGGCACCGCTGACCGAGTCCTTTGGTCAGTGGGGCAACCTGAAGATCGTGATCCTGGCCCTGGTTGGTCTGGTCGCGGGTCAGGCCGTGGTCTGGTACACCGGGCAGTTCTATGCCTTGTTCTTCCTGACGCAGGCGCTGAAGGTGGACGGTGCGACCGCCAACATCCTGGTGGCCCTGGGGCTGCTGATTGGCACGCCCTTCTTCGTGGTGTTCGGTTCGCTGTCCGACAAGATCGGCCGCAAGCCCATCATCCTGGGTGGCTGCCTGATCGCCGCGGTGACCTACTTCCCCTTGTTCAAGGCCCTGACCGAAGCCGCCAACCCTGATCTGGCTCGCGCCCAGGCCACCGCTCCGGTGACCCTGGTGGCCGACCAGAACGAGTGCTCCTTCCAGTTCAACCCGACGGGTACCGCCAAGTTCACCAGCTCTTGCGACGTGGCCAAGCAACTGCTGGCCAGCAGCTCGGTGAACTACGAGAACGTGGCGGGTGCCGCGGGCTCTGTGGCGATCGTGAAGGTGGGTGACACGGTGATCAACAGCTTCTCGCCCACGAAGGTGAGCGAGGCTGATGTGCCCGCTGCCAAGGAGATCGCCACCAAGGCCAAGGAGTCGGCGCTCAAGAAGGTGGATGACATGAAGGCCGCTGGTGTCTCTGGCAAGGAGGCACAAGACAAGCTCAAGGATGCCGAGAAGGCTTTGAAGGAAGCAGGCGCCACCCTGGCTGCTTTCGACAAGGACGGCAAGGCCGCCGCGGCCAAAGTCATCGAAGCGCAGTTCAAGAAGTCGGTTGGCGCCGCTTTGAAGACGGCGGGTTATCCAGCCAAGGCTGATCCAGCCAAGCTGAACAAGCCCGTGATCGTGGCCATCCTGACGCTGCTGGTCATCTACGTGACCATGGTGTACGGCCCGATTGCCGCCATGCTGGTGGAAATGTTCCCGACCCGCATCCGCTACACCTCGATGAGCTTGCCGTACCACATCGGTAACGGTTGGTTCGGTGGCTTGCTGCCGACCACGGCCTTTGCGATCGTGGCCCAGACGGGCAACATTTACAACGGCTTGTGGTATCCGGTCATCATCGCCAGCATCACCTTCGTGATCGGCCTGCTGTTCGTGCGTGAGACCAAGGACGTCGACATCTACGCAGGCGATTGATGCGCTGATCTGTACCAGGCTGGTCGATGCCACAAGCGTCGGCCAGCCCTGAAAAACAAAGCCCCGCGTACAGCGGGGCTTTTTTCATGGGCGAGGGACCGCCGGGGCTTACTTCAGCGACAGGATCCAGCTCACCAGTTGCTTGGCTTCGGCTTCATTGACCTGGGGATTGGCCGGCATGGGCACTTCACCCCATGCACCCTTGCCGCCCTTGATGACCTTCTCGGCCAGCTTGGCCTCGATGCCCTTCTGGCCCTTGTACTTCTTGGCCACGTCCTTGTAGGCCGGGCCAACGACCTTGTTGTCCACGCTGTGGCAAGCCAGGCAGGCCTTTTTCTGTGCCAGCTCCATATTGGCCATGGCAGGGGCGCCAACGGCGGCCAGTGTGGCGGCAAGCATCAGGGAGGGCAGGATTTTCATGGGGGTCCTTCCGCAGAGGGTGAATTACAGTTGAGGGTGTTTTATAAACGTTCTGGCAGGGCGCGCGTTGACAGGCGTGTCTTTTTTGTCTCAGCGTGCATTTCATAGGGCAGCAATCATGTGGTTTGTCGCAATTGGCGTTGTGTTGCTGGTCCTGAACCTGGCTGGCATTGGTCCCGTCGGGGCCTGGACCTGGAAGGACGACTGGTGGATCATGCTGCTGCCGTTCGGGCTGGCCGTCGCCTGGTGGGCCTGGTCGGACTGGTCTGGCATGACCCAACGCAAGGCCATGCAGAAGATCGACGACAAGCGCGAGGCACGTCGCCAGAAGTCGCTGGATGCCCTGGGTTTGCAAAGCCCCAAGAAAGGTAAGCGTTGAACGGCTGAAGTCGGGTCTTTGTCGGGGTAGGGGATAAAATCGTTCCTTTCCGAAAACAAGCCCCCCGGAGCCGTTTCATGCCTCAGTATCGTTCCCGTACCTCCACCGCCGGTCGCAATATGGCGGGTGCCCGTGCCCTGTGGCGCGCCACGGGCATGAAGGACGGTGATTTCGAGAAGCCGATCATCGCGATTGCCAACAGCTTCACCCAGTTCGTGCCCGGTCACGTGCACCTGAAGGACCTGGGGCAACTGGTCGCCCGCGAAATTGAAGCGGCAGGCGGTGTGGCCAAGGAATTCAACACCATCGCCGTGGACGACGGCATTGCCATGGGCCACGGCGGCATGCTGTATTCGCTGCCTTCGCGCGACCTGATCGCCGACAGCGTCGAGTACATGGTCAACGCCCACACCGCCGATGCGCTGGTGTGCATCTCCAACTGCGACAAGATCACCCCGGGCATGTTGATGGCGGCGTTGCGCCTGAACATCCCCGTGATCTTCGTGTCCGGTGGCCCCATGGAGGCTGGCAAGGTCAAGCTCGAAGGCAAGGTCATCTCGCTGGACCTGGTGGACGCCATGGTCAAGGCCGCCGACAAGAGCTGCTCCGATGAAGAGGTCGCCCAGGTCGAGCGCTCTGCCTGCCCGACTTGCGGTTCGTGCTCTGGCATGTTCACCGCCAACTCGATGAACTGCCTGACCGAGGCGCTGGGCCTGTCTTTGCCCGGTAACGGCACCACGCTGGCCACACACGCCGACCGCGAAAAGCTGTTCCGCCAGGCTGGCCGCAGCATCGTGGCCCTGGCCAAGCGCTACTACGAGCAGGACGACGAATCCGCACTGCCCCGCAACATCGCCAACTTCAAGGCGTTTGAGAACGCCGTCAGCCTGGACGTGGCCATGGGCGGTTCGACCAACACCGTGCTGCACCTGCTGGCTGCCGCCAAGGAAGCCGGCGTGGACTTCACCATGCAGGACATCGACCGCATCTCGCGCCGCGTGCCTTGCCTGAGCAAGGTGGCACCAGCGGTGCCTGACGTGCACATCGAAGACGTGCACCGTGCGGGCGGCATCATGTCCATCCTCGGTGAGTTGGCCCGTGGCGGCCTGCTGCACACCGATGTGCCGACCGTGCACACCAAGACCATGGGTGACGCCATTGCCCAGTGGGACGTGACCGTCTCCAAGGACGAAGCCGTGCACGAGTTCTTCAAGGCCGCACCGGGCGGCGTGCCCACGCAAGTGGCCTTCTCGCAAAACAGCCGTTGGAAGGCGCTGGACCTGGACCGCTCCAAGGGCGTGATCCGCAGCAAGGAGCACGCCTTCACCGCCGACGGTGGCCTGGCCGTGCTCTACGGCAACATCGCCGAGAAGGGCTGCATCGTCAAAACCGCTGGTGTGGACGAATCCATCTGGAAGTTCACCGGCAAGGCCCGCGTGTTCGAAAGCCAGGAAGACGCCGTGGACGGCATCCTGGGCGAAGTCGTGCAGGCTGGTGACGTGGTCATCATCCGCTATGAAGGCCCCAAGGGTGGCCCAGGCATGCAGGAAATGCTGTACCCCACCTCCTACCTGAAGAGCCGCGGTCTGGGTAAGCAATGTGCGCTGCTGACTGATGGCCGCTTCTCGGGTGGCACGTCCGGCCTGTCGATTGGCCATGCTTCGCCTGAAGCAGCGCAAGGTGGCGCCATCGCGCTGGTCGAAGATGGTGACACCATCGAGATCGACATCCCCAACCGCAAGATCCACCTGGCGGTCAGCCCCGAGACCTTGGCTCAGCGCCGCGAGGCGATGGAGGCACGTGGCACCCACGCCTGGAAGCCCGTCAAGCGTGAACGTTATGTGTCGGCAGCCTTGCAGGCTTATGCCTTGCTGACCACCTCGGCGGACACCGGCGCGGTGCGTGATCTCTCGCAGATCAAACGCTGACCAGACCACCTGCATCCTGGCAGAAAGAACGAGGGGGCCGCTTGGCCCCCTTTGTTTTGCTCGGTTCGTGATGCTTGCGTATGGCTCAGCTGGCTAGAGCAGTTTGAACGCCAGCAGCGCCACCAGGGTGGGCCCCAGCGCGGCCAGCAGCAGCCCACCGGCATGGATGGCCTGGTCCTCGAATTTGCCCTTGAGGATGGAGGCGCCAGCAGGGTTCGGTGCATTGGCAATGATGGTCAGGCCGCCGCCGGTCACCGCGCCGGCCACCAGGGCGTACTTGAACTCGTCGCTCAAGCCTTGCACGAGCGAGCCCAGGTAAGTCAGCGCAGCGTTGTCGGTGATGGCCGTCAGGGCCGTGGCACCAAAGAACACGGCGTTGGCGTCCATCTTGAGCAGCAAAGGCTCCAGCCACCATTGCTGTTGCCCGCCCAGCACCACGAGCCCCGCCAGGAAGAAGGCCACCAGCAGCCCTTCACGCAGGATCAGCGGGGATTGGTAGCGCTCGTAGGCCGCCGTGAAGCCCAGGAACAGCATGAACAGGCTCAGGAACACCGCAGGGTGGTGGGCGAAGACCACGATGCCGGCCAGCAGCAGGATGTGGATGGCGGTGACCAGCAAGGGTGGCCGCACCTCGGTGGGCGGCGCCAGAGGGGGCAGGTCCTTGAGTTCCCGGCCGAACAGCAGCACCAGCCCGATCGCGTTGAGGGTCACGGCCAGCGCGGCCTTGTCGCCAAAGTTCAGGAACATGAAGGCCAGGTCCCAGCCCCAGGCGCTGGCCACCATCAGCACCGGCGGCGCGGCATAAGGCGTCAAGGTGCCACCAATGGACACGTTGACGAACAGCACGCCCAGCACGGCGTACTTCAGCTTGTTGGAGATAGGTTGGCTGTAGAGCCCATCGCGCAGCAGCAGCGCGGCCAGGGTCATGGCGGCGGGTTCGGTGATGAAGGAGCCCAGCAGCGGCACGATCGTCAGCACGACCAGCGTGAATGACCAGCCGGGTGCCAGTGGCAGCAGGCGTGCCAGCAGCCTGGTCACCCCGCCGGCTGCCTGCAGGATGGGTTTGCTGGCAGCCGCCACCATGATCGCGAACACGAACAGCGGTTCGGTGAAGTTGCGCGTGTCCAGGTAATGGGTGGCCGCTGCCTTGCCCTCGGTCATGAACATCACGACCATCATGACGAATGCCCAGAAGCCGAACACCACCTCGACCTCTCCCAGCAGATGCCACAGGCCCGCATGGGTCGGGCGTGTGTGGGCCAGGCGCTCGAAGAACTTGGTCGAGAAGGTGTGCAGCAGGGCTACCGCAAACAGGCTCGCACCAATGATCTGGATGTTGGTCGGGTTCATGTTTTGATCCTAGCAGCCCAACACATCTTCACATCGGGTGCGGTCATGTGGCTGGCCACATCGGTTATCGTTCGCGCCATGCTGATTCATCCCCAATTTGACCCTGTTGCCGTGTCGCTGGGCCCCTTGAAGGTGCACTGGTACGGCCTGACTTACCTGGTGGCCTTTGTGGGCGCCTACCTGCTGGCGACCTGGCGCGTCAAGCAGTCACCTTTTGCCGAACGCGGCTGGACACGGCAGCATGTGGAGGACCTGTTGTTCTTCTCGATGCTGGGTGTGGTGCTGGGTGGGCGGCTGGGGTATGTGCTGTTCTACAAGCCTTCGCACTATCTGGCCCACCCCGCAGAGATCTTCGCGGTCTGGCAGGGCGGCATGGCCTTTCATGGGGGCTTGTTGGGTGTGATCACCGCCATGGCTGTGTTCGCAAAGCGCCAAGGCCGACATTTTTTCGAGGTGGCCGACATGGTGGCGCCCTGTGTGCCCCTTGGTCTGGCGGCCGGGCGCATCGGCAATTTCATCAATGGCGAGTTGTGGGGCAGGGCGGCTGACCCGAGCCTGCCCTGGGCCATGGTGTTTCCGGAATCCGGCAGCGATTTGCCGCGCCACCCCTCCCAGCTCTACCAGTTCGGGCTGGAGGGGGTGCTGTTTTTCGTGCTGCTGTGGGTGTACGCCCGCAAGCCGCGCCAGCAGGGGGCGGTGTCCGGCATGTTCCTGTTGGGCTATGGCACCTTCCGCTTCATCGCCGAGTACTTCCGTGAACCGGACAGCTTCCTGGGCCTGCTCGCACTGAACATGAGCATGGGCCAATGGCTGTGCGTGCCCATGATCGTCCTGGGGGCCCTGTTCTGGGGCATGGCAAAAAAAGACGCCTTCCAGTCCTGAGACTGGAAGGCGTTAAGAGGTCGGTGGAGTTTTCGCGGACCCACTGACCCCCGCTGAGGAAGACCGCCCGGCTCTGGCGAATCGAGCGGTCATGGATCCTTATGCAAGGGGTGTGCCAGCGTGCTGAATCGACCTCTGTTTGCTCCTCGGCTTCTCCGTACGGTCTGTTTGCCCTGATCAGGCGGCTTTCTTGTCTGCCACGCCATGGCGTGTGTAGAGGAAGTCCAGCACGGCCTTGCGGCAATGGATGTAGGTCGAGTCCTCGGCCAGCTCGACGCGGTTGCGGGGGCGAGCCAGCGGTACGTCCAGCACCTCACCAATCGTGGCGGCCGGCCCATTGGTCATCATGACGATGCGGTCTGACAGCAGCACCGCCTCGTCCACATCGTGGGTCACCATGACCACGGTCGACTTGGTGCGCGCCACGATCTTGAGCAGCTCGTCCTGCAGGTGGGCGCGGGTCAGGGCGTCCAGGGCGCCAAAAGGCTCGTCCAGCAGCAGCACCTTGGGTTCCATGGCCAGGGCGCGGGCGATGCCCACACGCTGCTTCATGCCGCCCGAGATCTCGTTGGGGCGCTTGTGCGTGGCGTGGGACATGTTGACCAGCTCCAGTGCGTCTTCCGTGCGCTTCTTGAGTTGCTCCTTGCTCTCTTTGGCGCCGAACACACGCTCCACGGCCAGGTGCACGTTCTGATAGCAGGTCAGCCAGGGCAGCAGCGAGTGGTTCTGGAACACCATGGCGCGCTCGGGGCCGGGGCCGGCAATCTCGCGCTGGTCGCAGATCAGGCCGCCGCTGGTGGGCATGAGCAGGCCGGCGATCAGGTTGAGCAAGGTCGACTTGCCGCAGCCCGAGTGGCCGATCAGGGCAATGAACTCACCCTTTTCGATGCCCAGGTTGATGTCGCGCAGGGCGTGGAACTGGCCCTTCTTGGTGCTGAACACCATTTCGGCCTGGCTGATGTCGATGAAGTGGGACATGAGTGACTCCTTGGATGGCGGTGGATGGGGCGCGGGGCTTATTCGAAGCTGAAGCGCTTGGCGACAGCAACCAGGGCGTTTTCAAGCAGCAGGCCGACGATGCCGATCACGAAGATGGCGATCAGGATGTGGTGCACGTTCAGGTTGTTCCACTCGTCCCAGACCCAAAAGCCGATGCCAACGCCGCCGGTCAGCATTTCAGCCGCCACGATCACCAGCCATGCGGTGCCCACCGACAGGCGCACACCCGTCAGCATGTAAGGCAGCACGGAGGGAAAGAGGATCTTGGTGACGATCTTCCACTCGCTCAGGTTGAGCACCTTGGCCACGTTGAGGTAGTCCTCGGGCACGCGCTGCACGCCCACGGCGGTGTTGATGATCATCGGCCAGATCGAGCAGATGAAGATCGTCCAGATGGCAGCCGGGTCAGCCGACTTGAACACCAGCAAGCCGATGGGCAGCCAGGCCAGCGGCGAGACCGGGCGCAGCAGGCTGATCAGCGGGTTGAGCATGGCGCTGGCGATCTTGGAGCGGCCAATCAGGAAGCCCAGCGGGATGCCGACCACCGCAGCCAGGCCAAAGCCCATGGCCACGCGCTTGAGCGAGAACAGGATGTTCCAGCCGATGCCCTGGTCGTTGGGGCCATTGCTGTAGAACGGGTCCGAGAACAGCTTGACGGCCTCTTGCCAGGTCGCCAGTGGCGTCGGGAAGTTACCGCCCTTCATGGTGAGCAAGGCCCAGATGGCCACCAGCAAGGCGATGCCGGCCAAGGGGGCAAGGGCTGTCAAGGCCAGTCCGGCCCAATCAACAGGGGCCTTGGGTGGGGTGGCGGGCTTGGTGCTGGCAGAGGTGGGGGTGGCGCCAGCGGGCGCGGCGATGGAAGTCATGGGATTGGATGTGGGCTTGCCGGATGCCTTGTCTGCGCGCAAGGCGTCGCTGGCATCCGAGGGGCTGTGAAAGACGGCGCTGACCATGAGGAACTCCTTCAATGGGCCTGTGAGGTGTGAGCGAAGCGCAGGGGCCTGCCCGATTCGATGTCTGCAAAAAGGTGACCAGCCGGGGCCATCCATTCAAGTGGATGACCTTGGGGTGCCTTCGAGGGCGCCCCGGCAGGGTCGGGTCTCAGCGGGACTCAGTTGGTTTTTTGGCGAAACTCAAAAAACTCAGACAGGGAATCGGGCAGGTTGCACAAACCTGTGGATCAAGGTCAGGCCTTGATCTTGAAGCTGTCGGCGTACTTCTTCGGGTCCTTTCCGTCCCAAACGGTGCCGTCGATCAGCTTGCTGGTGCGAATCACATCCTTTGGCAAGGCCACGCCCATGGCGCTGGCTGCCTGCTTGTACAAATCAACCTTGTTGACCTGCTTGGCAATCGCCAGATAGTCCGGGTGGTCTTTCAGCAAACCCCAGCGCTTGTGCTGGGTCAGGAACCACATGCCATCGCTCAAGTACGGGAAGTTGACCTTGCCGTCGTTGAAGAACTTCATGTGGTTGGGGTCGTCCCAGGTCTTGCCCAGGCCGTTCTGGTAGCGACCCAGAATCCGTTGGTTGATGGCTTCCACGCCGGTGTTCACATAGGACTTGGCGGCGATGGTTTCAGCCATCTTCAGCTTGTTCTGCAAGCCGGCATCGATCCACTTGCTGGCTTCGAGCACGGCCATGATCACGGCGCGTGCCGTGTTGGGGTACTTCTTGACGAACTCGTCGGTGGTGCCCAGCACCTTCTCGGGGTGGTCTTGCCAGATGTCCTGTGTGGTGGCGCCGGTGATGCCGATGCCGTCCACGATGGCACGGTGGCCCCAGGGCTCACCCACGCAGTAGCCGTCCATGTTGCCCACACGCATGTTGGCGACCATTTGCGGTGGCGGCACGGTGATGACCTTGGCATCCTTCATCGGGTTGATGCCATAAGAGGCCAGCCAGTAATACAGCCACATGGCGTGCGTGCCGGTGGGGAAGGTTTGTGCAAAGGTGTATTCGCGCTTTTCCTTGCCCATCAAGGTGGCCAGCGAAGCGCCATCTACCGCGCCGGCATCAGCCAGCTTCTTGGACAGTGTGATGGCCTGACCGTTGTGGTTCAGGTTCATCAGCACGGCCATGTCCTTCTTGGGGCCACCGATGCCGAGCTGCACGCCATAGATCAGGCCGTACAGCACGTGCGCCATGTGCAGGTCGCCATTCACCAGTTTGTCTCGCACACCGGCCCAGGAGGCTTCTTTGGACGGGATGATCTTGATCCCGTACTTCTTGTCGAAGCCCAATACCGAGGCCATCACGATGGAGGCGCAGTCGGTCAGGGGGATGAAACCAATCTTGACTTCCTCCAGCTCAGGCTTGTCGGAGCCAGCGGCCCAGACAGCGGATTGGAGACCAGGTACAGCCCCGACGGCACTGGCGGCGGCTGCGGTTTTCAAGATGGTGCGGCGGGTCATTTTCAGATCCTGCGAGTTCATGGTGCAAAGCTTTCCTGTTTGAAAAACAAAAAAGGTGTCGTCGCAGCAGGCCTCCATCACAGGGACGGATGCACGCTTCGATGACACCTTTGTCGGAAGCTCGGGGCCCGTCATTGGGCACCCAAGGCACGCAAAGTCGCCGTTGACTTTGCTTGACTCAGTTAATGCAAACGGTGTGCCAGGTGTTTTGCCCGCTTTGCAGGGCACGTTTGGGCGGTCTTGGCGCGATCTTGGGGCGCATCAGCCCAGCATGGGGCGAGTGCGTGCACATGTCACGCGCATGGCGCACCGCAAGTCAGCCGTGCAAGTCAACCGGGTAGCTCAGCCCAGCAAGTCGGCCGCATCGATCAGACGCTGGGCCACGTCGGCCAGCTTGATGCCTTTGTCCATGGCCGCCTTGCGCAGGCGCGCATAGGCTTCTTGCTCAGACAGGCCCTGGCGGGTCATGAGCAGGCCCTTGGCGCGGTCGATCACCTTGCGCTCCTCAAGCTGGTTGCGTGCGTCAGCCAGCTCGCTGCGCAGCTTCTCTTCGTGCTCGAAGCGGGCCATGGCCACGTCCAGCACCGGCTTGATGTGTTCTGCCGGCGTGCCTGCCACCACATACGCCGATACGCCTGCGGCAATGGCCTTGCGCACATAGCTGGTGTCTTCATCGTCCGTGAACATCACGATGGGCCGGCGCTCATCACGGGTGGCCATCACCACGTGTTCCAGGATGTCGCGCCCTTGTGATTCGGCATCCACCACGACCATGTCGGGCTGGATCTCGGCCAGGCGATCAGGCAGGAAGCGGTCACCGGGCAGGGTGGCGACCACGTTGTAGCCGGCCTCCAGCAGCGCAATACGCAGGATGCGCGTGCGCTCGACCTCGGCCACCTCATCGTCATCGGGTTCGATGGACAAGGTGACGGGCAGGACGATGACGACGCGTAGCTGCTGCGCTGGAAGACTCATGGGCGCGATCATGCAACAAACAAGCCCACGCGCGACGACCATGGCACCGATGTTGGTGGGGATCTACACTCGCGGGATGGCTGAAACATTGATCCTGGGTATCGAATCTTCATGTGATGAAACGGGGCTGGCGCTGGTGGCGTTGCCCGAAAGCGGCGCACCCAGGCTGCTGTCTCATGCCCTGCACAGTCAGATCGACATGCACCAGGCCTATGGTGGCGTGGTGCCCGAGCTGGCCTCGCGCGATCACATCCGGCGCGTGGTGCCGCTGGCTCGCCAGGTCTTGAGCGAGTCGGGCCTCAAGATGGCTGATGTGGACGTGGTGGCCTATACAAAAGGCCCCGGTCTGGCGGGTGCCTTGCTGGTCGGTGCGGGGGTGGCCTGTGCCTTGGGTGCGGCCTTGGCCAAGCCTTTGTTGGGTGTGCACCACCTGGAGGGGCATTTGTTGTCACCCTTCCTGTCTGCCGACCCGCCCGAGTTTCCCTTCGTGGCCTTGCTGGTGTCGGGTGGTCACACGCAGTTGATGCGGGTCGATGGGGTGGGGCGTTACGAGCTGCTGGGCGAAACGGTGGACGACGCCGCCGGAGAGGCCTTCGACAAGTCGGCCAAGTTGATGGGCCTGCCTTATCCGGGCGGCCCGCATCTGGCCAAGCTGGCGGCGCTGGGGCGCGCGGATGCCTTCGAGCTGCCTCGGCCCATGCTGCACTCGGGCAACCTGGATTTTTCCTTCGCCGGCCTGAAAACCGCGGTGCGCACGCATTTGGTGCGTCTGGGGTGGCTGGATCAGGCTGACAAGCTGGTCGCACCCGAGAACCAGGCTGTGCTCGCTGATCTGGCTGCGTCCACGCAGGCGGCCATTGTGGAGGTGCTGGTCAAGAAGTCGCTGGCCGCACTGAAGTCCACCGGCTTGAGGCGTGTGGTGGTGGCTGGTGGCGTGGGGGCCAACAAATTGCTGCGCGAGCAACTGAATCACGCCTGCGCCCGGCGGGGCATCCGTGTTCACTATCCGGAATTGCACCTGTGCACGGACAACGGCGCCATGATTGCCCTGGCCGCGGCCATGCGCTTGCAGGCGGGTCTGGCCACGCTCAGCGCCGAGCCAGCGTTTGACGTCAAGCCGCGCTGGGACCTGGCCACCCTCTGAGGTTTTTTGCTATACTTTGCGGCTTGCTGCCTTTCAGCCCCAGGTTGAGGGTGGCAATTTCGCACGACCCGGGTTGGTTTCACCTGGCGTCGCAAGTTCAACGCAGAAACCGCTGGTGCCTGGCTTATTGATCAGTCTGCGCCGTCGGCCTGCATCTGTTTTTCAGGAAACACCATGTCCGTCGCAGACATCAACACCGCAGCCATCGTCAAAGACAACGCCCGTGGCGCCAATGACACCGGCTCTCCCGAAGTGCAAGTGGCCCTGCTGACCGCTCGCATCAACGAACTGACCCCCCACTTCAAGGCCAACAAGAAGGACCACCACGGTCGTCGCGGCCTGCTGCGCATGGTCAGCCGTCGTCGCAAGCTGTTGGACTACCTGAAGGACAAGGACTTCAGCCGCTACTCTGCCCTGATCGCCAAGCTGGGCCTGCGTAAGTAAGCACCGCATGACGACAAAAAGCCTGTCTGGTCTCCCCCAGCACAGGCTTTTTGTTTTTTGACGCCAGACACTCGACCAGCGAACGCTGTGTCATTCCAACGGGGTTGAGCCCTGCAATCCCGCTGGAATGGCATCGCGACTGAGTGACGGCATAACCAAAGGTGCCCTCGGGCACCCGACATAAAACGGAGATCACTTCCATGACCATGTTCAACAAAGTCACCAAGACCTTCCAATGGGGCAACCACACCGTCACGATGGAAACGGGTGAAATCGCCCGTCAAGCCACCGGCGCCGTGCTGGTCGACATCGAAGGCACCGTCGTGCTGGCCACCGTGGTGTGCGCCAAGACCGCCAAGCCTGGCCAGGACTTCTTCCCCCTGACGGTCGATTACCTCGAAAAGACCTACGCTGCCGGCAAAATCCCTGGCAGCTTCTTCAAGCGTGAAGCCAAGCCTTCCGAGTTCGAGACCCTGACCTCGCGCCTGATCGACCGCCCGATCCGTCCCCTGTTCCCCGAAGGCTTCTACAACGAAGTGCAGCTGGTCATCCACGTGGTGTCGCTGAACCCTGAAGTGGCCTCCGACATCGCCGCCATGATCGCTTCCAGCGCTGCGCTGTCGATCTCGGGTATCCCGTTCAACGGCCCCATCGGTGCCGCACGCGTGGCCTACATCAATGGCGAGTACGTGCTGAACCCCAGCCCCTCGCAGATGGCCGAGTCCAAGATGGACCTGATCGTGGCTGGTACCGAATCCGCTGTGCTGATGGTGGAGTCCGAAGCCGACCAGCTGTCGGAAGACGTGATGCTGGGTGGTGTCGTGTTTGGTCACGAGCAAGGCAATGTGGCCATCCAGGCCATCCACGACTTCGTGCGTGATGCCGGCAAGCCCGCCTGGGACTGGCTGCCCCCCGCCAAGGACGAGGCCTTCATCGCCAAGGTCAATGCCCTGGCTGAAGAGAAGCTGCGCGCCGCTTACCAGATCCGCTCCAAGCAGGCTCGCACACACGCTTGCCGCCTGGCCTATGCCGAAGTCAAGACCGCGCTGACCGAAGACGGCATCGCGTTTGACAGCGTCAAGGTCGAAGGCCTGCTGTTCGACATCGAAGCCAAGATCGTGCGCAGCCAGATCCTGGCAGGCGAGCCCCGCATCGACGGCCGCGACACCCGCACCGTGCGCCCCATCGAGATCCGCACCGGCGTGCTGCCCCGCGTGCACGGCTCGGCCCTGTTCACCCGTGGTGAAACCCAGGCCCTGGTCGTGTCCACCCTGGGTACGGAACAAGACGCTCAGCGCATCGACGCCCTGACCGGCGACTTCCGCGACACCTTCCTGTTCCACTACAACATGCCTCCGTTCGCCACCGGCGAAACGGGCCGTGTCGGCAGCCCCAAGCGCCGCGAAATCGGCCACGGCCGTCTGGCCAAGCGCGCCCTGGTGCCGCTGCTGCCTCCCAAGGAAGAGTTCGCCTACACCCTGCGCGTGGTCTCTGAAATCACCGAATCCAACGGCTCCTCGTCGATGGCTTCCGTGTGCGGTGGCTGCCTGGCGCTGATGGATGCTGGCGTGCCCATGAAGGCGCACGTGGCTGGTATCGCCATGGGCCTGATCAAGGAGGGCAACAAGTTCGCCGTGCTGACCGACATTCTGGGCGACGAAGATCACCTGGGTGACATGGACTTCAAGGTGGCCGGTACCACGTCTGGTATCACGGCCCTGCAGATGGACATCAAGATCCAGGGCATCACCAAGGAAATCATGCAGGTCGCGCTGGCTCAGGCCAAGGAAGCCCGTCTGCACATTCTGGGCAAGATGGTGGAAGCCATGGCTGGCGCCAACACCGAAGTCTCCGAGTTCGCGCCCCGTCTGTACACGCTGAAGATCAACCCCGAGAAGATCCGTGACGTGATCGGCAAGGGCGGCGCCACCATCCGTGGCCTGTGCGAGGAAACCGGTTGCCAGATCAACATCGCTGAAGACGGTGTCATCACCGTGGCTTCGACCGATGCCGAGAAGGCCAACTTCGCCATCCAGCGCATCAACGAGATCACCGCTGAAGTCGAAATCGGCAAGACCTATGAAGGTGCCGTCACCAAGTTGTTCGACTTCGGTGCCCTGGTCAACCTGCTGCCCGGCAAGGACGGTCTGCTGCACATCAGCCAGATCGCGCACGAGCGCGTCGAGAACGTGGGCGACTATCTGAAGGAAGGCCAGATCGTCAAGGTCAAGGTTCTGGAGACCGACGAAAAGGGCCGCGTCAAGCTGTCCATGAAGGCTTTGCTGGAGCGTCCTGAGGGCATGCCTGAGCGCGAAGAGCGTGGCGATCGCGGTGACCGTGGTCCTCGTGGTGATCGCGGCGACCGCGGTGGTCGTGACCGTGGTGATCGCGGTGACCGTGGCGAGCGTCGTGACCGTGCGCCGCGCGCCGAGCAAGAGACGTCGGCTCAAGGCGGTGACGCCGAAGGCCAGGCCCAGCAGCAACAGCAGCAGTGATCCGCGCCATGAAGAAACTGGTTGTTGGCAACTGGAAGATGCACGGCAGCCGTGCATCCAATGCTGAACTGATCAAGGGTCTTCTGGCGGCTGATCTGGCCGCCACGGCGCCCAAGGCAGACGTGGCGGTTTGCCCGCCTTTCGTGTTCCTGGCGGATGTGGCCGAGGCCCTCAAGGGCTCGGCCATCGCCTTCGGTACGCAGGATCTTTCCGTGCAGGCGCAAGGCGCTTACACCGGCGAGGTCTCGGGGCCGATGGTTCGCGAATTCGGTGCGAAATACGCCATCGTGGGGCACTCGGAGCGTCGCAGCTACCACCTTGAGAGCGACCAACTGGTCGCCGACAAGGCCAAGGCTGCGCTGGCTCACGGCCTGACACCCATCGTCTGTGTGGGTGAAACGCTGGCAGAGCGCGAAGCGGGGCAGACCGAGGCAGTGGTGGCGCGTCAGATGAAGGCGGTCATCGACACCTTGGGTGCGCAGCTGGTTCAGATCGTGGTGGCTTACGAGCCTGTCTGGGCCATTGGCACAGGCAAGACCGCGTCGCCGGAGCAGGCGCAGGCTGTTCACGCTTTCCTGCGTGGCCAGCTCAAGGCGGCTCAGCCTGAGGCGGCCAAGGTGCCTTTGCTGTATGGCGGCAGTGTCAAGCCCGACAACGCGGCCGAGCTGTTTGCTCAGGCTGATATCGATGGCGGCCTGATTGGTGGCGCTGCGCTCAAGGCGGCGGATTTCGCGGCCATTGCGCGCGCGGCCTGAGGTCGTTGACTGGAAAAGGTCTAGGAGTTTTCTTTCATGCAACAAGCTTTGATGACGGTGGTGCTCTTGCTCCAGGTTGTGTCCGCGCTGACCATGATTGGTCTGGTGCTGGTTCAGCATGGCAAGGGGGCCGACATGGGTGCCTCTTTTGGTAGCGGTGCATCGGGTAGCCTGTTCGGGGCAACCGGCAGCGCCAACTTCCTGTCGCGCTCGACGGCTGTGGCCGCCGCGGTGTTCTTCTCGTCCACGTTGGCGCTGGCGTATTTTGGCAACCACCGTGCAAGCTCGGCTGATCAAGCCAGCGTGCTGGATCAGGCGGCCAGTGCCGCGGTGTCCGCTTCTGCGGCCTCTGCTGTGTCTGCGCCTGCTGCCCCAGCCTCTGGTGCCGCACTGATTCCGAACAAGTGACGAATCGGCGACAAAAATCGGTTTAGAATAAGAGGCTTCGGTGAGCAAACCTCAAGCAATCCGAAGCAACAAACGAGCGGGTCCAGTCAAAGCATTTTTGCGGGCCCTCTTGCCGACGTGGTGAAATTGGTAGACACGCTATCTTGAGGGGGTAGTGGCGAAAGCTGTGCGAGTTCGAGTCTCGCCGTCGGCACCATAAGATTTCAAACGAGTCTTTGTGCCAATCCCATGATCAGCGTCGGTTGTTTCTCCCAAGCTGATCGTGAAGGATGTGAAAGCTGCCTTCCGTTGGGTGGGTTCAGCAGTACGAAGTCCTCCGGTGGGCGCGCTGTGGATGCTGTCATGTTGGGGTCAAACCTGATTGATGGCATTCCTGGCGCGCTTTTTGTTTTGTCTGTGTGGTCCAATCACGCGTCTTGTTCGTTCTGAAAGCCCTTGGCCATGAACATTGAGCAATATCTGCCCGTCATCCTCTTCATCCTCGTTGGCGTGGGTGTGGGCATTGCGCCACAGGCGCTTGGTTTTCTGCTCGGCCCCCGTCGCCCTGACGAGGCCAAGAACTCCCCTTACGAGTGCGGTTTCGAGGCCTTCGAAGACGCACGCATGAAGTTCGATGTGCGCTACTACCTGGTCGCCATCCTCTTCATCTTGTTCGACCTGGAAATCGCATTCCTGTTCCCCTGGGCCGTGGCGCTCAAGGAAGTGGGCATGACCGGCTTCCTGGCCATCATGTTGTTCCTGGGCATCCTGGTTGTGGGCTTTGCCTACGAGTGGAAGAAGGGCGCGCTGGACTGGGAGTGATCCCACGTCCGGTCTTTCTCGCGACCGATCTCGCAACCGCTCTGGCACTGGAATCTTCAAGAGGTAATTGAAATGGGTATCGAAGGCGTCTTCAAAGAGGGCTTCATCACCACCTCGGCCGACACGCTGATCAACTGGTCCAAGACCGGTTCTCTGTGGCCCATGACCTTTGGTCTGGCCTGCTGTGCGGTCGAGATGATGCACGCGGGCGCGGCCCGCTACGACATCGACCGCTTCGGCATGTTGTTCCGCCCCAGCCCCCGCCAGTCCGATCTGATGATCGTGGCCGGCACGCTGTGCAACAAGATGGCTCCCGCGCTGCGCAAGGTGTACGACCAGATGGCCGAGCCCCGTTGGGTGCTGTCCATGGGCTCGTGCGCCAACGGCGGTGGCTACTACCACTACAGCTACTCGGTGGTGCGCGGTTGTGACCGCATCGTGCCGGTGGACGTGTACGTGCCTGGTTGCCCCCCCACGGCTGAAGCGCTGCTCTACGGCATCTTGCAGCTGCAGGCGAAGATCCGCCGTGAAAACACCATCGCACGTTGATCGGGAGCCCAGGCAATGACTCAGAAACTCGCCAACCTGCAAACAGCCCTGCAAAACGTGCTGGGCGACAAGATCAAGCGCCTGGACAGCGCCAAGGGTGAACTGACCCTGACCGTGTCCGCGGCCGACTACCTCGAAGTGGCCCGCACCTTGCGTGACCACGCCGATCTGAAGTTCGAGCAGCTGATCGACCTGTGCGGCATGGACTACTCGGCCTACAAGGACGGTGCCCCCAGCATCTACTCGGATGGCCCGCGTTTCTGTGCCGTCAGCCATCTGCTGTCGGTCAGCAAGAACTGGCGTCTGCGCCTGAAGGTGTTTGCGCTGGATGATGACTTTCCCATCGTGGCTTCGGTCAATGGCATCTGGAACTCGGCCAACTGGTTCGAGCGTGAAGCCTTTGACCTGTACGGCATCGTGTTCGATGGCCACGAAGACCTGCGCCGCATCCTGACGGACTACGGTTTCATCGGTCACCCCTTCCGCAAGGACTTCCCGACTTCTGGTCACGTCGAGATGCGTTACGACGAAGAGCAGAAGCGTGTGATCTACCAGCCCGTCACCATCGAGGCGCGCGAGATCACGCCGCGCATCATTCGTGAAGACAACTACGGCGGCCTGCATTAAGTCGAGGTTGAAGCCATGGCAGAAATCAAGAACTACACCCTGAACTTCGGTCCGCAACACCCGGCTGCACACGGCGTGCTGCGCCTGGTGCTGGAGCTGGACGGCGAAGTCATCCAGCGCGCCGACCCGCACATCGGCCTGTTGCACCGCGCCACTGAAAAGCTGGCCGAGTCCAAGACCTACATCCAGTCGCTGCCCTATATGGACCGCCTGGACTATGTCTCGATGATGTGCAACGAGCACGCCTACTGCCTGGCCATCGAGAAGATGCTGGGCATCGAGGTGCCCGAGCGCGCGCAGTACATCCGTGTGATGTTCGCCGAGATCACCCGTGTGCTGAACCACCTGCTGTGGTTGGGCTGTCACGGCTTCGACTGCGGCGCCATGAACATCCTGATCTACTGCTTCCGCGAGCGCGAAGACCTGTTCGACATGTACGAAGCCGTGTCGGGCGCGCGCATGCACGCTGCTTACTTCCGTCCGGGTGGCGTCTACCGCGACCTGCCGGACGCGATGCCGCAGTACAAGGTCAGCAAGATCAAGAACGCCAAGACGATTGCTCGCATGAACGAGAACCGTCAAGGCTCGCTGCTGGACTTCATCGACGACTTCACCCAGCGCTTCCCCAAGCTGGTGGACGAGTACGAAACCCTGCTGACCGACAACCGCATCTGGAAGCAGCGTACGGTGGGCATCGGCGTGGTGTCGCCCGAGCGCGCCCTGCAGATGGGCCTGACCGGCGCCATGCTGCGCGGTTCGGGCATCGTGTGGGACCTGCGCAAGCACCAGCCGTATGACGTGTACGACAAGCTGGACTTCGACATCCCCATCGGCACCAATGGCGACTGCTATGACCGCTATGTGGTCCGCGTCGAAGAGCTGCGTCAGTCCAACCGCATCATCAAGCAGTGCGTGGACTGGCTGCGTGCCAATCCCGGTCCGGTCATCACAGACAACCACAAGGTGGCCCCACCTTCGCGCGTCGAGATGAAGACCTCGATGGAAGAGTTGATCCACCACTTCAAGCTCTTCACCGAAGGCTTCCATGTGCCCGAGTCCGAGGCCTATGCCGCGGTCGAGCACCCCAAGGGCGAGTTCGGCATCTACCTGGCATCGGACGGTGCCAACAAGCCTTACCGCCTGAAGATCCGTGCCCCTGGCTTCCCGCACCTGGCCGCGCTGGACGAAATGTCCCGTGGCCACATGCTGGCTGACGCCGTGGCCATCATCGGCACGATGGACATCGTGTTCGGTGAAATCGACCGCTGAAGTGACTGCGGAATAAGCGACCAAACCATGTTGAGCGAACAAACCAAAGCGCGTTTCGACCGCGAACTCGCCAAGTACCCGGCTGACCAGCGCATCTCCGCTGTGATGGCCTGCCTGTCCATCATCCAGCAAGAGCGTGGCTGGGTCTCGCCCGAGAGCGAGCAGGAAGTGGCCGACTACATCGGCGTGGCGCCCATCGCCGTGCACGAAGTCGTCACCTTCTACAACATGTACAACCAGCAGCCGGTGGGCCAGTTCAAGCTGGCCGTGTGCACCAACCTGCCGTGCCAGTTGCGCGACGGCCAGAAGGCGCTGGAGCACGTGTGCTCGCGCCTGGGTGTCGAGATGGGTGGCACCACGCCGGACGGCGTGTTCACCGTGCAGCAATCCGAGTGCCTGGGCGCTTGCGCCGATGCACCCGTGGCCCTGGTCAACGACCGTCAGATGGTCAGCTACCTGAGCAACGAGCGCCTGGACGAATTGCTGTCCACGCTCAAGTCTCAGGCCAAGTGAGGCAAAGACAAGATGCTTGATCTTTCCAAATTCCAGGCGACCGGCAAGGAAACCGTTTTCCACGGCCGCCACATCGAACCGCAAATCTACGCCGGCATCGACGGCAACAACTGGGGTCTGAAGGAGTACGAAGCCCGCGGTGGCTACGCGGCCCTGCGCAAGATCCTGGGCAAGGACGGCGGCCCGGGCATGACCCAGGATCAGGTCATTGCCGAAGTCAAAGCCTCGGCCCTGCGTGGTCGTGGGGGCGCGGGCTTCCCCACCGGCCTGAAGTGGAGCTTCATGCCCCGCGCCTTCCCCGGTCAGAAGTACCTGGTCTGCAACTCCGACGAGGGCGAGCCGGGCACCTGCAAAGACCGCGAGATCCTGCGCTTCAACCCGCACACCGTGATCGAAGGCATGGCCATTGCGGCCTACGCCATGGGCATCACCGTGGGCTACAACTACATCCACGGCGAAATCTTCGAGGTGTACGAACGCTTCGAAGCCGCCCTGGAAGAAGCCCGTGCTGCCGGCTACCTCGGCAACAACATCATGGGCAGCGACTTCACGTTCCAGTTGCATGCGCACCATGGTTTCGGTGCCTACATCTGCGGCGAAGAAACCGCACTGCTGGAATCGATCGAAGGCAAGAAGGGCCAGCCCCGTTTCAAGCCGCCTTTCCCTGCCAGCTTCGGCCTGTACGGCAAGCCCACGACGATCAACAACACCGAGACATTTGCTGCGGTGCCATGGATCATCCGCAACGGTGGCGAGGCCTTCCTGAACGTGGGCAAGCCCAACAACGGTGGCACCAAGCTGTTCTCGATCTCCGGTGACGTCGAGCGTCCCGGCAACTACGAGATCCCGATGGGCACGCCTTTCGCCAAGCTGCTGGAGCTCGCCGGTGGCGTGCGCGGCGGTCGCAAGTTGAAGGCCGTGATCCCCGGTGGGTCGTCGATGCCCGTGCTGCCTGCTCACATCATGATGGAATGCACGATGGACTATGACTCCATCGCCAAGGCCGGCTCGATGCTGGGCTCGGGCGCCGTCATCGTGATGGACGAGACCCGCTGCATGGTCAAGAGCCTGCTGCGCCTGTCCTACTTCTACATGCACGAATCGTGTGGCCAGTGCACGCCTTGCCGCGAAGGCACGGGCTGGCTGTGGCGCATGATGGACCGCATCGAGCACGGCAAGGGCCGTCCGGAAGACATCGACCTGCTGAACTCGGTTGCCGACAACATCCAGGGCCGCACCATCTGCGCGCTGGGTGATGCCGCTGCGATGCCGGTGCGTGCTTTCATCAAGCACTACCGCGACGAGTTCGTGCACCACATCGAACACAAGACCTGCATGGTCCCGGCCTATGTCTAAGCGCCCCCACGCTCGGAGTACCTCGCTGCCCCCCGTGGGGGCTGGTCTTCCTTGGGGCGGCCCGGCGGAAGCCCGCTCGCGCGCCCTAAAAGGTGAGTAACGCTATGGTTGAAATCGAAATCGACGGACGAAAAGTCCAGGCCCAGGAAGGCAGCATGGTGATCCGTGCCGCTGAAGAAAATGGGACCTTCATTCCGCACTTCTGCTATCACAAGAAGCTGTCTATCGCGGCCAACTGCCGCATGTGCCTCGTGGACATCGAGAAGGCGCCCAAGCCCATGCCGGCCTGCGCCACCCCGGTCACGCAAGGCATGATCGTGCGCACCAAGAGCGAGAAGGCTGTCAAGGCTCAGCAGAGCGTGATGGAGTTTTTGCTCATCAACCACCCGCTGGATTGCCCGATCTGCGACCAGGGCGGTGAGTGCCAGCTGCAAGACCTGGCCGTGGGTTACGGTGGCTCGGCTTCGCGCTACAAGGAAGAAAAGCGCGTGGTCTTCCACAAGGAAGTCGGCCCGCTGATCTCGATGGAAGAGATGAGCCGCTGCATCCAGTGCACGCGCTGCGTCCGCTTCGGTCAGGAGATCGCTGGTGTGATGGAGCTGGGCATGGCCCACCGCGGTGAGCACTCCGAGATCACGACTTTCGTTGGTCGCTCGGTGGACTCTGAACTGTCGGGCAACATGATCGACATCTGCCCGGTCGGTGCTTTGACCAGCAAGCCCTTCCGCTACAGCGCCCGTACCTGGGAGCTGTCGCGCCGCAAGAGCGTGTCGCCCCATGATGCCACCGGTGCCAACCTGATCGTTCAGGTGAAGAACGGCAAGGTGATGCGCGTGGTGCCGCTCGAAAACGAAGATGTCAACGAGTGCTGGATCGCCGACCGTGACCGCTTCAGCTACGAAGCGCTCAACAGCGATGCACGCCTGACCAAGCCCATGATCAAGCAGGGCGGCCAGTGGGCAGAAGTTGAATGGACGGTGGCGCTGGAATACGTCGCACATGGTTTGAAGTGCATTGCCAAGGAGCAGGGCGCCAACACCATCGGCGCCCTGGCGACCGAGCACAGCACGGTGGAAGAGCTCTTCCTGCTGAGCCAGCTGGTGCGTGGCCTGGGCTCCGACAACGTCGACACCCGTCTGCGTCAGGCTGACTTCACGACCGGTGCCGGTGCGCGCTGGCTGGGTCTGCCGATTGCCGAGCTGTCCACGCTGGACCGCGCCCTGGTGGTCGGCTCCTTCCTGCGCAAGGACCACCCGCTGTTCGCCTCGCGTCTGCGCCAGGCTGCCAAGCGTGGCGCCCAGATCACGGCCATCGGCGGTGCGAACGATGACTGGCTGATGCCTTTGAGCCAGCGCGTGACTGTGGCCCCGAGCGCCTGGGCACAAGCGCTGGCCGATGTGGCCGCCGCTGTGGCCGCCGAGCGTGGCGTGACCGCGCCTGCTGCCGGCAACACCACTGATGCAGCCAAGGCCATCGCTGCCTCCTTGCTGTCTGGTCAGAACAAGGCCATCTTGCTGGGCAATGCCGCTGCACAACATCCGCAAGCCTCGTCGCTGCAAGCCCTGGCCCAGTGGATTGGCGAGCAGACCGGTGCCAAGGTCGGTTTCCTGAGCGAGTCGGCCAACACGGTCGGCGCGCAACTGGTTGGTGCTCAGCCACAACAAGGTGGTTTGAATGCGGGCCAGATGTTGGCTGGCAAGGGCCTGAAGGCCATCGTGCTGCTGGGCGTCGAGCCCGAGTTCGATACCGCCAACCCGAGTGCCGCCATGGCCGCGGTGCAAGGCGCCGACATGGTCGTGTCGCTGTCGTCGTTCAAGACCAGTGCCAACGACTATGCCGATGTGATCCTGCCGATCGCGCCTTTCTCTGAAACCTCCGGCACCTTTGTGAACGCAGAAGGCCGCGTGCAGAGCTTCCATGGCGTGGTCAAGCCCCTGGGCGACACCCGTCCTGCGTGGAAGGTCCTGCGCGTGCTGGGCACGATGCTGGGCTTGGAAGGCTTTGCCTACGAGACCTCGGAAGAGGTCAAGGCCCGCGCCCTGGGTGACCTGGCCGCACTGCCTGCCAAGCTGAACAACGCCACCTCGGCTGCCATCAACCTGAGCGCTTCGACCGGTGGCCTGCAGCGCCTGGCCGATGTGCCCATCTACAGCGCTGACGCCCTGGTGCGCCGTGCGCCTTCGCTGCAAGCCACGGCTGATGGCAAGGCGCCTGTGGCCAGCTTGCCGCAAGCCCTGTGGGCCGAGTTGGGCCTGGCTGAAGGTGCGCAGGTCAAGGTGTCGCAGGACGGTGCGAATGGTGCAGTGAGTGCCGTGTTGCCCGCTGTGCAAGACGCCAGCCTGCCCGCCAATGTGGTGCGTGTGCCTGCCGGTCACCCGGCCACCGCGACGCTGGGCGCCTCTTTCGGCACGGTCCGTGTCGAAAAAGCCTGAAGGGTAGGGGAGACAACAGATGATTGACACCCTGTACAACGCTGGTGCCGCCAACCTGGGCGCAGCCTGGCCCGTGGTCTGGTCGCTGATCAAGATCGTGGCGCTCTTGCTGCCGCTGCTGGGCTGCGTGGCCTATCTGACCCTTTGGGAGCGCAAGGCGATTGCCTGGTCGCAGATCCGTCCGGGCCCCAACCGCACGGGCCCCCTGGGTTTGCTGCAGCCTATCGCTGACGCGGTCAAGCTGATCTTCAAAGAGATCATCGTGCCCTCTGCTGCGCACAAGGGGCTGTTCTTCCTGGGCCCGATCATGACGATCATGCCCGCGCTGGCTGCCTGGGCGGTGGTGCCCTTCGGCCCGGATGCCGCACTGGCCAACGTCAACGCCGGCCTGCTGTTCCTGATGGCCATCACCTCGCTGGAAGTCTATGGCGTGATCATCGCCGGCTGGGCCTCCAACTCGAAGTACGCCTTCCTGGGCGCCATCCGTGCTTCGGCGCAAATGGTGTCCTACGAAATCGCCATGGGCTTCTGCCTGGTGATCGTGCTGATGACGGCCGGTTCGCTCAACATGACGGACATCGTGCTGAGCCAGGCCAAGGGCCAGTTCGCCGACATGGGCTTGAACTTCCTGTCCTGGAACTGGTTGCCGCTGCTGCCCATCACGGTCGTGTACTTCATCTCTGGTCTGGCTGAAACCAACCGCCACCCCTTCGACGTGGTGGAAGGCGAATCCGAAATCGTGGCCGGTCACATGATCGAGTACTCGGGCATGGCCTTCGCGATGTTCTTCCTGGCCGAATACGCCAACATGATCCTGGTGTCCACGCTGGCTGCCGTCATGTTCTTCGGTGGCTGGGTCGCGCCGGTGTCTTTCAAGATGCTGGGTATGGCAACGCCTGAGTTCATCGAGCACACGATCTGGCTGTGGAACTGGTTCTGGCTGTTCGCCAAGGCCTTCATCATCGTCACCCTGTTCCTGTGGGTGCGTGCATCGTTCCCGCGCTTCCGCTACGACCAGATCATGCGTCTGGGCTGGAAGATCTTCATCCCCATCACGCTGGTCTGGCTGGTGCTGGTCGGCGGCTGGATGATGTCGCCTTGGAACATCTGGAAATAAGGGGCACATGAACATGTCTGCAACGTCCCTCAAAGAGTTCGTCTCCAGCTTCTTCCTGCTGGAAATGTTCAAGGGCATGGCCCTGACCGGTCGTCACTTCTTCAAGCCGTACGTCACCGTGCAGTTCCCTGAAGAGAAGACACCGCTGTCGCCGCGCTTCCGTGGCCTGCACGCCCTGCGTCGTTATGAGAACGGCGAAGAGCGCTGCATTGCCTGCAAGCTGTGCGAAGCCGTGTGCCCGGCCATGGCCATCACCATCGAGTCCGATGTGCGTGACGACGGCACCCGCCGCACCACGCGCTACGACATCGACCTGACCAAGTGCATCTTCTGCGGCTTCTGCGAAGAAAGCTGCCCGGTGGATTCGATCGTGGAAACCCACATCTTCGAATACCACGGCGAAAAGCGCGGCGATCTGTACTTCACCAAGGACATGCTCCTGGCGGTGGGTGATCGCTACGAAAAGGAAATTGCAGCCAACAAGGAGGCGGACGCGAAATACCGCTGACCCGATATGGACACCTTCAGCCTACTTTTCTATACCTTTGCCGCAGTGCTGGTCTTCGCGGGTTTCCGCGTGATCACCGCCAAGAGCCCAGTGAGCGCCGCGCTCCACCTGGTGCTGGCCTTCTTCAGCGCCTCGTGCGTGTGGATGCTGCTGCAAGCCGAGTTCCTGGCCATCTCCCTCGTGCTCGTGTACGTGGGGGCGGTCATGGTGCTGTTCCTGTTCGTCGTGATGATGCTGGACATCAACATCGACTCGATCCGCCAAGGCTTCTGGAAGCACTTCCCGCTGGCCGGTGGCATTGGCGCCGTGATCGCCGTGGAAATGGCTTTCGTGCTGACGCGTGGTTTCGACCTGCCGTCTGCCAAGGCTTTCCCGCCTGATGTGGCCAAGGTGCCCAATGCCAAGGCACTGGGTATCGAGTTGTTCACGCACTACCTGTTCCCTGTGCAGATCGCTGCCGTCATCCTGCTGGTGGCCATCATTGCCGCCATCGCGCTGACCCTGCGCAAGCGCAAGGACTCGCACTTCCAGAAACCTTCCGAGCAGGTGCGCGTTAAAAAGGGTGATCGTCTGCGCGTGGTGAAACTGGCGCCGACCATCGAAGCACCTGTTGCACCCGCCGCCGACGCTGCCCCCCAGAACGGAGGCCAAGCATGATCACGACCATCACCCTCGGACACTTTCTGTCGCTGGGCGCCATCCTGTTCGCCATGTCGGTCATCGGGATCTTCCTGAACCGCAAGAACCTGATCGTGCTGCTGATGTGCATCGAACTGATGCTGCTGGCCGTGAACCTGAACTTCGTCGCGTTCTCCCACTACCTGGGTGACATGGACGGCCAGGTCTTCGTGTTCTTCATCCTGACCGTGGCCGCTGCAGAGTCGGCGATCGGTCTGGCCATTCTGGTGACGCTGTTCCGCAATCGTCAGTCGATCAATGTCGACGAGCTGGACACGCTCAAGGGCTGATCGGGAGAGTGACAACAATGACAACAGAACTTTCTCTCAACGCGCTGCTGGCGGTGCCCCTGGCACCACTGGTCGGCTCGATTGCCGCCGGCTTGTTCGGCAAGGCAATTGGCCGCAAGGGCGCGCACGCACTGACCATCCTGGGCGTGCTGATCTCGTTCATCATCTCGGCGATGACGCTCAACGCCGTCGTCGATGGTGCGCGTTTCAACCAGACTGTCTATGAATGGATGACGCTGGGTTCGCTGAAGATGGAAGTCGGTTTCATGATCGACGGCCTGACAGCGATGATGATGTGCGTCGTGACCTTCGTGTCGCTGATGGTGCACATCTACACCGTCGGCTACATGGAAGAGGACCCTGGCTACCAGCGCTTCTTCAGCTACATCTCGCTGTTCACCTTCTCGATGTTGATGCTCGTGATGAGCAACAACATGCTGCAGCTGTTCTTCGGCTGGGAAGCCGTGGGCCTGGTGTCCTACCTGCTGATCGGTTTCTGGTTCAAGAAGCCCACGGCCATCTTCGCCAACATGAAGGCCTTCCTGGTCAACCGTGTGGGTGACTTTGGCTTCATCCTGGGCATCGGCCTGATCCTGGCTTACACCGGCACGCTGAACTACACCGAGATCTTCGCCAAGGCGCCGGATCTGGCCAAGTTGGGCTTCCCGGCGACCGACTGGATGCTGATCACCGTGATCTGCATCTGCCTGTTCATCGGGGCCATGGGTAAATCGGCGCAGTTCCCGCTGCACGTGTGGCTGCCCGACTCGATGGAAGGCCCCACGCCCATCTCCGCGCTGATCCACGCCGCCACCATGGTGACGGCCGGCATCTTCATGGTGACCCGCATGTCGCCGCTGTTCGAGCTGTCTGACACCGCGCTGAACTTCGTGCTGGTGATCGGCTCGATCACGGCGCTGTTCATGGGCTTTTTGGGCATCATCCAGAACGACATCAAGCGTGTGGTGGCTTACTCCACGCTGTCGCAGCTGGGTTACATGACCGTGGCGCTGGGTGTGTCGGCTTACAACGTGGCCGTGTTCCACCTGATGACGCACGCCTTCTTCAAGGCCTTGCTGTTCCTCGGTGCCGGCTCCGTCATCATCGGCATGCACCACGATCAGGACATCCGCAACATGGGTGGCCTGTGGAAGTACATGAAGATCACCTGGATCACGTCGCTGATCGGCTCTCTGGCCCTGATCGGTACGCCTTTCTTCTCGGGCTTCTACTCCAAGGACTCGATCATCGAGGCCGTGCACGCCAGCCACCTGCCTGCAGCCGGTTTCGCGTACTTCGCCGTCATCGCCGGTGTGTTCGTGACCGCCTTCTACAGCTTCCGGATGTACTTCCTGGTCTTCCACGGCAAGGAGAACTTCCATCACAAGCCGTTCCCCGGCGAGCATGATCACCACGATGAAGACGACCACGGTCATGGGCACGCCCATACACCGCACGAGTCGCCTTGGGTGGTGACGCTGCCGCTGATCCTGCTGGCGATCCCTTCTGCCCTGATCGGTTACTTCACCATCCAGCCCGAGCTGTTCGGTGACTTCCTGCAAAGCGCCATCAAGATCAACCTGGAGGCTCACCCTGCGATGGAAGAGCTGGCGCACGAGTTCCATGGTGCGGCTGAAATGGCCCTGCATGGTTTCACCACGCTGCCGTTCTTCCTGGCTCTCGCCGGTGTCGTGACCGCCTTCGTGTTCTACATCGTCGCGCCACAGATCCCTGCGATGTTCGCCAAGGTGCTGCGTCCGCTGATCGTGATCGGCGAGAACAAGTACTTCCTGGACTGGTTCAACGAGAACGTGCTGGCCGCTGGCGCACGCCTGCTGGGCCGTGGTCTGTGGAAGGTGGGCGACGTCGGCATCATTGACGGCCTGCTCGTCAATGGCTCGGCCAAGCTGGTGGGCCTGATTGGTTCGCTGGTGCGCCTGTTCCAGACGGGTTACCTCTATCACTACGCGCTGGTCATGATCCTGGGGGTGTTCGCCCTCATGACATGGTTCGTGTTCATGCACCACTGAGCGCGAGGACCGGTTCATGCAAACTATGTCTAACCTCCTTTCTCTGGCCATCTGGATTCCGGTGGCATTCGGGATCCTGCTGCTGGCCGTGGGCCGCCAGGAAAACGCCGGCGTGACACGCTGGATTGCGCTGATCGGTGCGGTGATCGGGTTCCTGGTCACCATCCCCGTGATGACGAAGTTCGATGGTGGCACCGCCGCCATGCAGTTCGTCGAACACGCCTCCTGGATCGAGCGTTTCAACATCTTCTACCACCTGGGTGTTGACGGCATCTCGATGTGGTTCGTGCCGCTCACGGCCTTCATCACCATCATCGTGGTGCTGGCCGGCTGGGAAGTGATCGAAGACCGCCCGCACCAGTACTACGGTGCCTTCCTGATCCTGTCGGGTCTGATGGTGGGGGTGTTTTCGGCGCTGGACGGCATGCTGTTCTACGTGTTCTTCGAGGCAACCCTGATCCCGATGTACATCATCATCGGCGTGTGGGGTGGTCCGCGCCGTGTGTATGCCGCGTTCAAGTTCTTCCTGTACACGCTGCTGGGCTCTCTGCTGATGCTGGTGGCGCTGGTCTACCTGTACTACAAGTCGGGTGGTTCGTTCGACATCCTGACCTGGCAGAAGCTGCCGCTGCCGGCCACGCCTCAGGCCATGCTGTTCGGCGCCTTCTTCGCCGCTTTCGCGGTCAAGGTCCCGATGTGGCCGGTGCATACCTGGTTGCCAGACGCCCACGTGGAAGCACCGACCGGTGGTTCCGTCGTGCTGGCTGCGATCATGCTGAAGCTGGGTTGCTATGGCTTCCTGCGTTTCATGCTGCCCATCGTGCCGGACGCCTCGCATGAGTTCGCCCCCGTGGTGATCACCTTGTCGCTGATCGGTGTGATCTACATCGGTCTGGTGGCAATGGTTCAGCAGGACATGAAGAAGCTGGTGGCGTATTCGTCCATCGCGCACATGGGTTTCGTGACCCTGGGCTTCTTCATTTTCAATGAGTTGGGTATCGCCGGTGGCATCGTGCAGATGATTGCCCACGGCTTCGTGTCGGGTGCGATGTTCCTGAGCATCGGTGTGCTGTACGACCGTGTTCACTCGCGTGAAATCTCCAGCTACGGCGGTGTGGTCAACACCATGCCCAAGTTTGCCGCGTTCGCGCTGCTGTTCTCGATGGCCAACTGCGGCCTGCCGGGTACCGCTGGTTTTGTGGGTGAGTGGATGGTGATCCTGGGCGCCGTGAAGTACGACTTCCTGATCGGTGCCCTGGCTGCCACCGCGCTGATCTTCGGCGCCGCGTACACCCTGTGGATGTACAAGCGCGTGTACTTCGGTGACGTGACCAACGACGACGTGCGTGGTCTGAGCGACATCAACGCCCGCGAATTCCTGATGCTGGCCATCCTGGCTGCCGCGGTGCTGTGGATGGGTATCCAGCCCAAGCCGTTCACCGATGCCATGCATGTGTCCGTGACCGAGCTGATCCAGCACGTGTCCGTGAGCAAGTTGAAATAAGGGCCGATCGACATGACTGATTTGAACTGGTGCGCAGTGACGCCCGAGATCGTGCTGCTGGGAATGGCCTGCTTGGTCTCCCTGGTCGATCTGTTTGTGACCTGCCCGAAACGAACCACCACCTATCTGCTGACCCTGGCCTCGCTGGCCGCTGTGGCCGGCCTGCACCTGGCCGCGCTGGACAACGGCGCCTCGGTGTATGCCATGCAGAAGATGGTCGTGACCGACGCCATGGGCCACCTGCTGTCGCTTTGCGCGACGCTGGCGGTGATGGGCTCGCTGGTGTATGCCCAGGTGTACGCCGGTGAGCGCGAGATGCTCAAGGGTGAACTGTTCACGCTGAGCATGTTCGCGTTGCTGGGCATCTCGATCATGATCATCGGCAACAACTTCCTGAGCATCTACCTGGGCCTGGAGTTGATGTCGCTGTCGCTGTATGCCCTGGTGGCCCTGCGTCGTGACAACGCGCAAGCCACGGAAGCGGCCATGAAGTACTTCGTGCTGGGCGCGCTGGCTTCGGGCTTCCTGCTGTATGGCCTGTCGATGATGTACGGCGCCACGGGCTCGCTGGACCTGGGCGAGGTCTACAAGGCCACGCTGACCGGCCAGATCAACAAGCAGGTGCTGGCCTTCGGCCTGGTGTTCATCGTGGCAGGCCTGGCGTTCAAGCTGGGTGTGGTGCCTTTCCACATGTGGGTGCCTGACGTCTACCAAGGTGCGCCGACAGCGGCCACGCTGCTGGTGGCCGGTGCGCCCAAGCTGGCCGCGTTCGCCATCACCATTCGCCTGCTGGTGGAAGGCCTGATCAACACCGCCACCGACTGGCAGCAGATGCTGATGATCCTGGCCGTGCTGTCCATGACCGTGGGTAACCTGGCCGCCATCGCCCAGACCAACCTCAAGCGCATGCTGGCTTACTCCGGTATCGCGCAGCTGGGCTTCATGCTGCTGGGCTTCGTGCCCACCATCGTGGCAGGCAACACCGTGTCGGCTGGCAATGGCTTCGGTTCGTCGCTGTTCTATGTGCTGACCTATGTGCTGACCACACTGGGTACCTTCGGTCTGATCATGGTGCTGTCACGCCCTGGCTTCGAGTCCGAGCAGATCTCTGATCTGGCCGGGTTGAACAAGCGCAGCCCGATGCTGGCCGGCATCATGGCCGTGTTCATGTTCTCGCTGGCTGGCATCCCGCCCACCGTTGGCTTCTATGCCAAGCTGGCCGTGCTGCAGGCGCTGATCACCACCAACTCGCCTTTGCTGCTGCAGATCTCGATCGTGGCGGTGCTGCTGTCGCTGGTTGGCGCGTTCTACTACCTGCGCATCGTCAAGGTCATGTACTTTGACGAACCGACTGACGCATCGCCTGTTGCCGGTGGCAGCGCCCGCGTGCTGCTGTCGGTCAACGCACTGGCCGTGCTGGCCTTGGGTATCCTGCCCAGCGGCCTGATGACGCTGTGCGCCAAGGCCATCACCCAGTCATTGGCTGGTTGAGCACAGATGGCACAACGATCTGAAAGTGTCAGCGCATGACGGGCCTCGTGCCCGTCTGGGCTGTCAGTGTTGTGCTCGTGGCCGCGTTGATCGCGGCCAATTTGCCTTTTGTGAACGAGCGCCTGTTCGTGCTGGGGCCGCGCAGTGAGAGCAAGCCCGTGGGCTGGCGCCTGCTGGAGTTGCTGGTGTATGCCGCGCTGATCGCGGTGCTGGGGCGCGTGCTGGAAAGCAAGCTGGGCCAGGCCAGCCCGATGCGATGGGAATTCATCGCGGTGTGGCTGTGCGTGTTCCTGACGCTGGCTTTCCCGGGTTTTGTCTGGCGCTATCTGCGCAAGCACTGAACTGCTTTGCGAGGCTGACGCCAAGATGTCCGATCCTGATACGCCGCTGACGTCATCCCCCGTGCAGGATGCGCACCTGCGCGAAGAGACCATTGAGTCGAGCCAGGTCTACAAAGGCCATTTCATCGAGTTGCGCCGTGACCGGGTTCGTTTGCCCGATGGCCGTGAGGCCCCACGCGAGTACGTGGTGCACCCCGGCGCCGTGATGATTGTGGCCATGCTGCCCGATGGCAAGCTGGTGATGGAGCGGCAATACCGTTACCCCGTGCGCCAGACCATGATCGAGTTCCCCGCGGGCAAGCTCGATGCCGGTGAAGGTGGCCTGGCTTGTGCACAACGCGAGTTGTGGGAAGAGACCGGCTACAAGGCCAGGCGTTGGGCCAAAGCCGGCATCATGCACCCTGTCATCGGCTACGCCACCGAGATCATCGAGATCTGGTTTGCCGATGAGTTGACGCTGGGCGAGCGCCATCTGGATGAAGGCGAGTTCCTGGACGTGTTCACGGCCAGCCTGGACGACCTCGAAGACTGGGTGCTCGATGGCAAGCTGACCGATGTGAAGACCATTGTGGGCATGATGTGGCTGGCCAAATACCGTGCAGGGCTGTGGCCGCTGGCATGGGTTTCGGTGGGCTGAGCGCCCCTAGGTTATCGATCATGCTGGTGGTTGATCTGCATTGTTCACATGGGCATCACTTCGAGGGCTGGTTCGCCTCGGCGGATGAGCTCTCGGCCCAGAAAGCGCGTGGCTTGGTGAGTTGCCCGGTGTGTGGTGACCATGAGGTCACGCGTCGCCCGTCTGCGCCGCACCTCAATACGTCCGGGCTCAAGGAGCGCTTGCCCTCTGTTGCCAAGGCCAAGTCGGCCAGCTCAGGCGCTGCACAGGTGCCTGCATCGCCGGCCATGGCCAGCGAGCGCCCCGCGCACGACAGCCTGCCTGCCGAGGCCCAGGAGACCCTGGCCGCCTTGCAGGCGCTGTACCTCAAGGCCGTGCGCCATGTGGTCGAGCACACCGAGGACGTGGGTGAGCGTTTTGCCGACGAGGCCCGCAGCATCCACCACGGTGATGCGCCTGAGCGGGCCATCCGCGGTCAGGCAACGGAAGCGGAAAAGCAGGAGCTGCGGGAAGAGGGCATTGACATCCTGAGCATGCCGATCCCCGATGGCTTCAAGGGGCCCCTGCAGTAAGCCTGGGCTTGCGTGCGTTCAAGGCAGCAGCCTGCCAGGATTGAGCAAGCCCTGCGGATCCAGCGCCTGCTTGATGGCGCGCATCAGGGCCGTGCTGACCGGGCCTTGTCTGGCTGCCAGTTCATCCCGCTTGAGTTGCCCGATGCCGTGTTCGGCCGAGATCGTGCCGCCCAGGTCCACGGCGATGTCGTACACGATGGCATTGACCGCGTGTTCGTGCTGAGCCAGAAAGGCCTGGTCACTGATGCCTGCGGGGCTTTGCACATTGAAGTGCAGGTTGCCGTCGCCGAGGTGGCCGAAGCACACGATGCGGCAGCCTGGAAAGGCCTGCGGCAAGGCTTGCTCGGCCCGTGCAAGGAAGGCGGGAATGCAGGAGGTGGGCACGCCGATGTCGTGCTTGACCATCAAGCCCTCGACCTTCTCGGCCAATGGGATGGTTTCTCGCAAGGCCCACATCTCACGGTACTGCGCCTCGGATTGGGCGACGCTGGCTTGCTGGATCAGGCCTTCCTGCAGGGCGCGTGACAGCGTGTCTTCCAGTTGGGCTTGCAGGTCTGCCTGGCTGTGCGGGCTGCTGGCATCAACGAGCACGGTCCACGCAGGTGCCATGGGTTCGCCCCTGGCATCGTGGTGCATCAGCGCGCGGGCTGCCTTGGCCTGCTCGGGCTTGTGGCGCAAGGTGAGGGCAAGCGGGTAGGCCTGCATGGCCTCGAAACCGCAGAGCGAGGCGTCCAGCATGCGGCGCGCCAGGGTCAGCAGGGCCAGGGCCTGGTCGATGGTCTCGCAGGCCACCAGCGCAGCCAGCCTGGAGGCGGGCTTGGGGTACAGGCGCAGGCTGGCGCGGGTGATGATGCCCAGCGTGCCTTCACTGCCAATGAGCAGGTCCCGCAGGTCGTAGCCGGTGTTGTCCTTGCGCAGGCTCTTCAAACCATTCCAGACCTCGCCCTGGGCGGTCACGGCTTCCAGGCCCAGGCAGAGCTCGCGTGCCGTGCCATAGCGCAGCACGTGGGTGCCGCCGGCGTTTGTGGCCAGGTTGCCGCCGATGGTGCAACTGCCTTCAGACGCCAGGCTGAGCGGGAAGAGCAAGCCCGCCTCGTCGGCCGCTTGTTGCACGTCGGCCAGCAGGCAGCCGGCCTCGACGGTCATGGACAGGTTGGCCACGTCCACCGACAGCACGCGCTTCATGCGCTGCAGGCTCAGGACGACCTGCTGGCCGCTGGCATCCGGCACGCCACCACCGACCAGGCCGGTGTGGCCACCTTGCGGCACGATGCTCGCCTGATGCGCGGCACACAGCTTGACCACCTGCGCAACTTCATCCGTGTTGGCCGGCCGCACGATGGCCTGCGCCCAGCCGTGGTAGCGGCCACGCCAATCGGTTTGATGGCGGCTGAACTCGGGATCGCCCGCGTCTCGTGGGACCAGGACATGGGCCTGGCCGACCACGGCGCGCAGGGCGTCCAGCAGGGCGCTCATGCGGTTTGATCGGCCTTGGCCGCGTCTTTGCCAGCCTTGTCTTTCGGGGGCAGCACACGCAGGCGCAATCGAATATAGACGGCGCAAGCCGTGAACAGCGCGGCGCTCAAGGTCACTTCGATGCCGGCCAGGATCTGCGACAGGCCGGTGTCGCTGGTGGCGCGCATCACGCCTTCGGTGAAGTACAGCCAGATCAGCAGGGACACCCAGCGGTAGGTGTAGAGCTTGTGTTTGAGCATGCCGGCAATGGCCAGTGTCAGGGGCAGCACCTTGAGCGCGAGGGCACCGGTGCCGCCTTTGAGTGGGGCCAGCCACAACTCCCAGCTCAAGCCCAGGCTGATCAAGGCCAGGAGCAGGGCCACATTGAGCAGGCGCATGCGGTCGATGCGCATCAGGCGCTCAGTGGGGTGCTGGCCGACGATGGCTTCGGTGCTGCCGTCGTCTTCAGGGGAGGTGGGGGCGGAAGTAGGCGTGGTCATCTCGAAAATTTCACAACGCGGGCCGACACGGGCTGTGCCGTCGCGCATGGCTGGCATCATAGCCAGCATGACGTCGAATTGGACCTTTTGGGCAAATGCCCGTGAGCGATGGACGCTGCTGGTGAGCACGCTTCAGCAGTGGCCCTGGGCTCAGACTTATCAGACCTTGCGCCAGCGTTTTCGTGAGGATCACCTGGGGGTGACGGCTGGCAGCCTGACTTTCACGACGACGATCGCGCTGGTGCCCCTGTTCACCGTGATGCTGGCCTTGTTCAGTGCCTTCCCGGTGTTTGCGCGTTTTCGCAAGGTGCTGGAGCAGCAGGTATTGAGCGGCATGGTGCCGGACGCCATCGCCAAGCCGGTGTTGCTGTCCTTGACCAAGTTCGCGACCAAGGCCAGCCAGATGGGCGGCCTGGGCCTGGTGGCGCTAGGCGTGACGGCCATGGCCCTGATGCTGACCATCGACCACACCCTCAACAGCATCTGGCGCGTGCGCACCGTGCGGCCGATCGCGCAGCGCGTGCTGGTGTACTGGGCGGCCCTGACCCTGGGGCCCTTGCTGGTGGGGGCGAGCCTGTCGCTGACGTCTTACCTGCTGTCGGCCTCGGGGGGGCTGGTAGATGAGCTGCCGGGGGGCGTGGGCTTTTTGCTGAGCATGATCGTGTTCATGCTGCAGACGGCGGGGTTCGCCTCGCTTTACAAGTTCGTGCCCAACACCTTCGTGCGCTGGGAGCATGCCTGGGGTGGTGCGCTGTTTGCGTCGACCGGCCTGGAGCTGGGGCAAAAAGGGCTGGCGATCTACCTGTCCAAGGTGCCGGTTTATTCGACCATCTATGGTGCGTTCGCGGCCGTGCCGCTGTTCCTGATCTGGATCTACCTGAGTTGGCTGATCATCCTGCTGGGCGCGGTGGTCACGGCTTACACGCCCAGCCTGTTGTCGCAGGTCAAGCGCTGGCCTGACACCCCTGGCCACCGCTTTGCCCTGTCCCTGGCCCTGTTGCGTGCCTTGCTGGCCGAGCAGCACGGCCCGGTGCATGGCCTGACGGGCGAGCAACTGGCGCAGCGCTTGCGCACCGACCCCTTGCAGATCGAACCCTTGCTGGAGTTGCTGCAAGGCATGGACTGGATCGGTTTGCTGGACGAGCCCCAGGTGGACACGGGTGGGCGCTTCGTGCTGTTGTGCGATCCGCAGGTCACCCTGGTGGCGCCGCTGGTGGGCGAGGTTCTGCTGAGGCCTGATGGCTTCACGGAGGGCTTCTGGAGCCGGGCAGGCATGGAGCGCATGACCCTGGCAGAGGCCTTGTCCTGAATGGGCTGCCCGATCAGGGGGAACCCGGGGCGACGACAGCACGAATGCGCCTGGCGGGGCCAAGCTTGGCTGCCCGCCAGCCGGTTTTCTGGCTCCGAGGCCCCATTTGCCTCTTGGCGAGCGCGTGCCGATGCGGCTATATTGGACAACATCTATCCCCATAATTTTTGTGCAACCGATCGAGGAGACAGACCATGAAAGTCAGCGATATCCTGCGAGTCAAAGGCAGCACCCTGTTCACCGTTCAGCCCGATCAGCCGTTGGCCGAGGCCACGACGACGATGGCCGAACATGACATCGGCTCGCTCGTGGTGATGGAGCATGGCGATCTGGTGGGCATGCTCACCTTCCGCGAAGTGATTCAAGGTGTGGTGCGCAATGGCGGCTCCGTGGGGAACCTGGCCGTGCGCTCGGTGATGGACGATCACCCCCTGACCTGCACCCCCGAGACCGAAATCGATGAAGTGCGCCGCATGATGCTCAATCGCCACGCGCGCTACATGCCGGTCATGACCCAAAAGACCCTGATGGGTGTGATCTCTTTTTACGACGTGGCCAAGGCCGTGGTGGACGGGCAGGACTTCGAAAATCGCATGCTCAAGGCCTATATCCGCGACTGGCCGGTTGAGGAAGAGGCCGAGCGCGAGCGTCCGGCCTTGCTCTGAGGCCTGCGCCCCTTGATGCGCTTGACGACGCCCGGTTCTGCCGGGCGTTTTGCATTCCGGGTGCCAGGCGCGGGCTGATGGGGGACAATAGCGGTCTTCCGCTTTCGACTTCTCAGAAATTGGCGCTATGGCTGGCAGCACCCTTGGTCTTTTGTTCACGGTGACGAACTTCGGCGAATCGCATGGCCCGGCCATCGGTTGCGTGATCGACGGCTGCCCTCCGGGCATGGCCTTGTCCGAGGCCGATTTGCAGACTGATCTGGACCGCCGCCGTCCCGGCACCTCCCGCCACGTCACGCAGCGCAACGAGCCCGATGTCGTCGAGATCCTCAGCGGCGTCTACGAAGGCAAGACCACGGGGGCGCCCATTGCCCTGCTGATCCGCAACACGGACCAGCGCAGCAAGGACTACGGCAACATCCTGCAGACCTTCCGCCCCGGGCACGCCGACTACACCTACTGGCACAAATACGGCATCCGCGACCCGCGTGGTGGTGGCCGATCCTCTGCGCGCATGACCGCCCCGATGGTGGCGGCGGGCGCCGTGGCCAAGAAGTGGCTGCGCGAGCAGTTCGGGACCGAGATCCGCGCCTGCATGACCCAGCTGGGCACCATGCCGATTGCCTTCGAGGGTTGGGAACATGTGCCCAACAACCCTTTCTTTGCGCCCAATGTCAGCCAGATCGAGGCGCTGGAAGCCTATATGGACGAGTTGCGCAAGGAGGGTGACTCCTGCGGCGCCAAGTTGATCGTCGAGGCGTCGGGCATGCCCGTGGGCCTGGGTGAGCCGCTGTTCGACAAGCTGGACGCCGACATTGCCTACGCGATGATGGGCATCAACGCGGTCAAGGGCGTGGAGATCGGTGCGGGCTTCGAGAGCGTGAGCCAGCGCGGCACGGTGCACGGCGACGAGCTGTACCCGGATGGTTTTGCCTCCAACCACGCCGGTGGTGTGCTGGGTGGCATCTCGACCGGGCAGGATCTGCGCGTGGCCATTGCCATCAAGCCGACCAGCTCGATCCGCTCGCCGCGCCAGTCCATCGACCTCCATGGTCAGCCGGCGACGGTGGAAACCTTTGGCCGTCACGACCCGTGCGTGGGCATCCGCGCCACGCCGATTGCCGAGGCGATGCTGGCCCTGGTGCTGATCGACCATGCGCTGCGCCATCGCGCGCAGTGCGGTGATGTCCTGGTGGACACGCCGCAGATTGCGGCGCGCCGGCCCTGATCTGGCCCGCGCTGTCAACCATGCAAAGGGCCTTCGGGCCCTTTTTGCCCTTTTGGCTTATCGCTTGAGCTCGCTGGCCGCTTCTGGCCGCTCGATGAGCTCGACCTTGTAGCCATCGGGGTCTGTCAGGAAGGCGATGACGGTGTTGCCGCCCTTGATGGGGCCTGCCTCGCGCGAGACCGCGCCCCCCAGCGTGGCGACTTTGGCGCGGGCCGCGTCACACACGGCGGCTGCGTTGTCCACACCGATGGCGATGTGGCCGTAGGCCGTGCCCAGCTCGTACTGCTCGACGCCGTAGTTGTAGGTCAGCTCCAGCTCGGCATGTTCAGGGTTGCGCCCGTAGCCCAGGAAGGCCAGCGTGTACTGCTGCTCAGGGCGGTCGGTGGTGCGCAGCAGGGTCATGCCCATCACCTGGGTGTAGAAGTCGATCGAGCGCTGGAGGTTGCCAACGCGCAGCATGGTGTGCAGCAGTCGCATGGTGGGGTTCGCTTGTGGTGGTGAAAGCCTGTTGAGGTAGGTCGGCGGCCATTGTGGCAGCAGGCCCGTCACCGTGTCGACGAGGCGGCTTTGTCCAGCCTGACGGGCAGCCAGCCACGCACGCTGTTGAGCAAGGCCATGCCTTGGGCCCGGTCCAGATCGCCCAGTGTCAGGATGCGTTCGGCCAGCAAGCCGTCGGCCAGGAGGCTGGCGCGCATCACACCGGGTAGCAGCCCTGAAGCCAGCGGGGGGGTGTACCAGTGGCCGTCCAGTTGCAGGGCCAGGTTGCCGATGGTGAACTCGGTGAGCTCGCCCGCCAGGTTGAACAGCAAGGTGTCAAACGCGCCGTTCTGCGGGGCGAAGGGCGCATAGGCCTGCCGGCGGGTGGTCTTGTGCCGGATGAAGTCGTCGGCGGGGGGCATGGCGTGGTCGGCCAGGCGCACCGTCAAGGTTGGCTGATCGGCAGGCATCTGGGTGGCCGGCGTGGCCTGAGGGGCAGCCCCCGGGCCGCTCAACAGGCTGGCTTGCGCATCAATGTGGCCGTCGACGGACAGCAGCAGCCGCACCTTGTGCACCTCGGCCGGGTGGGCGTGGTACAGGGCACTCAGGGCCTCCTTGATGCGTTGTTCGTGCGCCTCGTCCCAGGCCCAGCCAAAGTGCCGGGCGCTTCGGGCAAGGCGCTGCAGGTGCAGTTCCAGGCGGGGGATCCAGCCTTGCTCCAGCCGCAGCGACTCCAGCAGCTGGAAGGGGCGGTCGGCCCGGTTGAGGAAGGCCTGCTTGGCGTGCCATTCGGCGATCTCGCCCTCAGGGGTGGCGTCCAGCGTGATGCCGCTGCCAATGCCGCAATGGGCGGACCAGGGGGCGGGCGGTGGCGGGGTATGGACGCAGACGGTGCGGATGGGCACGTTGAAGGTGACCCGGCCACCAGGCGCCATCAGGCCCACGGCGCCGCAATACACGCCCCTGGCGCTGCGCTCCAGCCGGGCGATGTGGTGCATGGCCTGGCGCTTGGGGGCGCCCGTGACCGAGCCGCAAGGGAAGAGCGCGGCAAAGACCTCACTGAGCTTGAGGCCCGCCCGGCTTTGCGCCGTGACGGTGGAGGTCATTTGCCAGACGGTGGGCAGGGCCTGCACGTCAAACAGCGAGGGCACCTTCACGCTGCCGACTTCGGCGACCCGGGACAGGTCGTTGCGCAGCAGGTCCACGATCATGAGGTTTTCGGCGCGCTCCTTGGTGCTGGTGCGCAGGTGCGCTGCGGCTGCGGCGTCGGCCTGGGCGTCCAGGCCACGGGCGGCCGTGCCCTTCATGGGGCGGGTGGTGAGCGTGTGGCCGTCCCAGTCAAAGAACAACTCGGGGGACACGCTCAGCACCGCACCCGGTGCGCGGCAGGCGGCGCGCGCATCCAGCATCAGCCCATAGCCTTGTGGCTGGCTGCGACGCAAGGCCATGAAGTAGGGCCACAGCGAGGCCGGTTCACCTTGGTAGGCGGCATGGCGCTGGGCGGTCAGGTTGATCTGGTAGACCTCGCCGGCGCGGATCAGCTCGTGGATCTGCTGGACGCGCTGCCTGGCGGCTTCGTCATCCAGATCGGCCTGCCAGGGGCCGGCAGACCAGTCGGTGGCCGGCGCGACCTCGTCACCTGCCCAGGGCAGCGCCTCGTCGAACACGGCCCAGACGGCATAGGGCTGACCGGGTGGCAAGGCCTTGACGGGCAGGTGTGGGTCCAGCCCCGGTGCGGCTTCGTAGGCCACCCAGCCCACGCACCATTGGCCAGCTTGCGCATGGGCATGTGCGGCGTCCAGCAAGCCTGCCACCTGGGCGGGATCATGGGCGACCAGCCAGCGAACAGGGCGCTCGAAACGCCAGCGCTGGCGTGGGCCATCCTGCCCCTCGTGCCCCGGAAAATCCAGTAGCGCGGTGGGCAGGCGCGGGTCTTGGTCAAGCACGGCGGTCGGGGGTGACGATGCTGTAGAGCAGGGCCATGCCCACCACGGCAAACAGGGCCAGGCTCCAGAACTCGAAGGGCACGCCCAGCACGCTGGCGGCGGCATCGGCGCAGGACGCGCGCACCTCGAAGATGTCGGGCCAGCGCGTGTCAGCACCAACGAAGGTGATGACCTTGTCGGCGAAGGTCAGGGCGCACGATGCTGATTTGGCCGCGACGAAGTGCTGCCACAGGGCCGCTGCAATGCCGCCCAGCGTCAAGGTCAAGGTCAGGGCCGACAGCGCGCGGCGCGGCATGCCAGGCAAGGCGGCGCCGACCAGGCACAGCACCGTCAGCACGATGAAGATCATGCGCTGCAGGATGCACCAGGGGCAGGGCTCCATGCCGAATTTGTGCTGGGCCAGCAAAGCCAGCGCAACGGACACGCCGCTGGCCAGGCCCATCAGGCTGAGTGCGAGACGCGGTGACAACTTGGCCATGATGGGGCTCAACGCACTTCGGCGATCAACTCGATTTCGACGCAGGCACCCAGCGGGATCTGGGCCACGCCGAAAGCGCTGCGGGCATGCACGCCGGCTTCACCGAAGACCTCGCCCAGCAACTCCGAGCAGCCATTGGTGACCAGGTGGTGCTCGGTGAAGTCCGGGGCGCTGTTGACCAGGCTCATGACCTTGACGATGCGCACGACCTTGTCCAGGCCACCGGCAGCCACGCTGAGCGTGCCCATCAGGTCGATGGCGACGTTGCGTGCGGCTGCCTTGCCTTCGGCCGTGGCCATGTTCTTGCCCAGCTGGCCCGCCCAGACCTGGCCGTCTTTCTTGGCGATGTGGCCGGACAGAAAGACCAGGTTACCGGTACGCACGAAGGGCACATAGGAGGCAGCGGGCACCGACACCGGGGGAAGGGTGATGCCGAGGTCTTTGAGGCGTTGTTCGATGGACATGGTCAGCGTGGGTTCAAATATCGGTTTGTGCCGCAGGCAGCGGCCTGAACGGGAATGCTACACCGACTGCCTGACGCCCGGTTTGACAGGGTGATACACGCCGTGTGCGGCAAATAGGCGGCAGATCAATCAATGCAAGGCAGGAAGGTGCCGATCGATGACGATGGCAGGTGTGAGTGTGGGGCTGCTGGGGCTGGCCATTGTGGCGAGCTGGTGGCCGAGCCGGGCACCAGGCGGCGCTGCTTCCGCCTGGGTGCCGCCCTGGTGCCTGTTCCTGGTGGCCACCGTGCTGGCCGGCTTGATCGGTGGCGTGTTGAGCTGGCCGGCCTTGTTGCCGCTGGCCGGCTTCATGTGCCTGGGTTGGTTGACGCAGGAATGGGCCAGGTCGAGATGGCCCGTTGTGGTTTTCGGGGCGATGGCGCTCGCGCTGGCCTTGCATGCCTTTCCCTGGTTCCAACGCGTGCCGGTGTTCGAGGCGGTGCAACTGAGCCCGGGGGCGCCATCTTTCGCCTTGTTCGCCAGTGTGGACAAGGCTTTGGCGGGCCTGGGCCTGCTGGTCTGGGTGTGCCGGCGCTGCAGTTCGCTGAGCGAGGTGATCACGATGCTGCGCGCGACGGTGCCCGTCTTGCTGCTCACTGTGGTCGCGGTGCTGGGGTTGGGTGTGATGAGCCATGCGGTGCACTGGGATCCCAAATGGCCCGCGCAGGCGCCGGCCTTCCTGGCGGTCAACCTGCTGTTCACCTGTGTGGCCGAAGAGGCTTTCTTCCGGGGGCTGTTGCAGGCGCGGCTGACCCAGGCCTTGGGGGCGTCACCGCTGGCTTGCTGGCTGCCGGCGCTGGTGTCGGCGGGCTTGTTTGGCGCGGTCCACCTGGGTGGCGGTTGGCCATTGGCGGTGCTGGCTGGCGTGGCTGGCCTGGGTTACGCCGTGGCCTATGCACGCACCCGGCGCATCGAGGCGGCCATCCTCACGCATGTGGCCGTCAACGCCACGCACTTCTTGCTGTTCACTTATCCTGCACTGGCCTGAAGCACCCTTGACGCCGCCGTGATGGACAACACGCGCGCTCAGGGTTTGGGGGCTTGCGGGTAGTGAGGCAGGCCATCGTCTGGCGCGTCCCACCAGCTGCAGGCTGACGCCACATAGGCATGAAAGGCCGGGCGGGCCTGGATGGGCTCGTCCACCGTGCCCATGCGCACGCGCAGCACACCCGGCAGGCTGTCTCGCTCACTGTAGATGGGTGAGCCGCAACACTTGCAGAACCAGCGGCGTTTGCCCGGCGTGGCTTCATACGCCTGCATCAAGGCTTGCCCCGAGACCAGCTCGAAGTCGGCCGCCTGGATGGGCGCGTTACCGGCAAAGGCTGTGCCCTGCGCCTTGCGGCACTGGCTGCAATAACAGACCTGGATGGGTGGGATCTCGGTGTGGATGCGGAATTGAATGCCCCCGCACAGGCAGCTTCCTGTGTTCATGGCCAGATTGTGCAGCGCCTTGTCCATCCCCCGTTCATCGGCCCCAATCGGGGCGGCTTGCCGGCATTTAACGCGCTCAACACAATGCCGTTGCCATCGATACAGGTGGCAACACAAAAAATGCAGGTGGCAGGGCAATGGGTGTGTGGCTGGTTGGGGCTGGGGCCTGGCTGTTGGGCGTGTTCTGGCAGACAGGGGCGGGGGTGTTGCAGCCGGCCTGGGTGTATGCGTGCTCAACAGGGGTGGCTGGGGCTGCGCTGCTGGCCTTGATCTGGGTGAGGCGCAGGCCTTGGGGCGTGGTGCGCATGCCATGGCGGCGTACGCTGCCGTGGGCATGGCTGGCCATGAGCGCGTTGGCGGTGCTGGTGCTGGCCTGGTCCTCAACGGGGTGGCGGGCGGGTTCTCGCCTGCATGAGGCCATTCCCGATGCATGGGTGGGGAAAGCGATGCCTGTCATCGTGCAGGTGGAGGGCCTGCCCCAGGCGGTGCCGGGCGGCACCTCGTTTGACGCCCGGGTGGTGAGCTGGTTGCCGTTGGGCGGGATGGACGCCAGCGTCATGGCCCAGGACTGGCCACGGCATTTGAGTTTGCGTATGACGGTTCAGGAGGGGGCCTTGCCTGTGGCTGGCGAACGATGGCAGTTGCAGGTGCAATTGCACGCACCCGATGGCCAGTCCAATCCGGGTGGCTTTGACGGCACGCTGGCGTATTTCGAGCGGGGTGTCAGGGCGGTGGGCAATGTGCAGGGCAAGGCGCCGGGGAAAGAACAGGCAGCGCACCGCATCAGCGACCAAGCCGAGTGGCCGTGGCAAGGGGTGATGGACCGCTGGCGCCAGCGCATTCGGGCGCTGATCTTCGAGCACGTGCCCGATCGGCGCGCGGCGGGCATCCTGGCTGGCTTGTCCGTGGGGGACCAATCTGCCATCGAGCACGAGGACTGGGACCTCTTTCGCCAGGCGGGCATCACCCACCTTGTCAGCATCAGCGGGGCGCACATCGCCATGTTTGGCTGGATGGCGGCTTTGCTTGTGCGCAGGCTCTGGTCGCTGTGGCCCAGGGGCATGCACTGGTGGCCTGCGCCCGATGTGGCCATGTGGGCGGCGGTGTGCGCCAGCGGTTTGTATGCCGTGCTGGCGGGGTGGGGCGTGCCGGCCCAGCGGACGGTGTGGATGATGGCCCTGGTGTGCTGGCTGCGAGCCGGTGGCCGGCGCTGGCCTTGGCCGCTGGTATGGGCGAGCAGCGCGGTGGGCCTGACGATGCTGGATCCCTGGGCGCTCAGGCAGGCGGGGTTCTGGCTGTCCTACGTGGCGGTGGGGGTGTTGTTGTCATCAGGGATGAATGGGGCAAGGCAAGGTGGGCATGAGCATGAGGTGCCAACCCCGGCCTTGGGCGTGCGCATGCAGAGCTGGGCGGCGCAGGCCTGGGACGGTTTGCTCAATCTCGTGCGCATCCAGTGCCTGATCACACTGGCCTTGATGCCCTTGAGCCTGGTGGCGTTTCAGCAGGCCTCGCTCAGCAGCCTGCTGGTCAACCTGATTGCCATTCCTGCCTTCACGATCGGCATCACGCCGATGGCCTTGCTGGGCGCGATATGGGCGCCTTGCTGGGATGCCGGTGTCTGGATGATCAATGGTTTGATGGGCCTGGTGGCCTCGCTGGTTCATTGGTGGCCAGCGATGGCTTCCTCCCCCGTGTTGCCCTGGTGGGTGGCCCTGTGCGGCGTGGTGGCCGGTGCTGCGTTGGCCCTGCCGCTGTCCTGGCGCTTGCGGTTGGGGCTCTTGCCGTTTGTCGTGCCCATGTTCTGCCTGCCGCAGGGCTGGCATCTCTTGCCTGCACCCAGGCCGGGCTCGTTTGCCCTGATCGCGGCGGATGTCGGGCAGGGCACGGCGGTGCTTGTTCGCACGGCCCATCACACGCTGCTGTTTGACACGGGGCCACGCATTGGCGAGCAACTCAATGCAGGTGACCGCACCTTGCTGCCGCTGTTCAGGGCCTTGGGTGTCAACCAGCTCGATGTGCTGATGATCAGCCACCAGGACACCGATCATGTCGGTGGGGCGGCGGCCATCATCGGGCAGATGCCCGTGGCGCAGCTGATCAGTTCGCTGGACGAGGCCCATGCGCTGCGTCATCAGCCCGGCATGGATGGCGCGGCCGTGCCTCATGTGGCTTGCCAGGCGGGCCAGCAATGGGTGTGGGATGGCGTGCACTTCGAGGTGCTGTACCCCTGGCCACAAGACTACGCCAGTCGCTCGGCGCGCGAGCCCAATGCGATGTCCTGCGTACTCAAGGTCAGTGCGTCAGATCAGGGCCGTGCCAGTGCCTTGCTCACCGGTGACATCGAGGCCGATCAGGAGGCCGCTTTGGTGGCGCAAGATGCGGCCCGTTTGCGCAGCACCGTGCTCGTCGCCGCACACCATGGCAGCCAGACCTCGTCTACAGCAGGCTTTCTGCAAGCGGTGCAGCCTGAGCAGGTGGTGGTGCAAGTCGGGCGGCGCAATCGCTACGGCCACCCCTCGCCACCCGTGCTGGCCCGCTATGAGGCCATGAAGCTGAACTGGGTGGCCACGCCGGCCTGTGGTGCGTTTGTCTGGTCGACCGATCAAGAGCATACCGAGTTGCCTGAACAGGGCGGTGCCATCCAGGCTGGTGCGGCCCCGCGCCTGGGGCAGTGCTGGCGGCCGGGCCACCATCGCTATTGGGATCAACCTTCACCCATGCAGACGCGGGCGCTCAAGGGGCGCCGGCGATCTGACGAGGGCTGATCAGGCTTCGTGGTTGCGGATGCGGGCGGCCAGGATCTTGTCGATGCGCTTGCCGTCCATGTCCACCACCTCGAAACGCCAGCCGTCCCAGTCGACCGTGTCGGTGGTTTCGGGCAGGCGGCCCAGCAGCAGCATGACCATGCCGGCCAGGGTGTTGTAGCGGCCACGGTCCTCGTCGGGCAGGGCCTTCATTTCCAGACGGTCTTTCAGCTCCGGCACGGGGATGAGGCCGTCGATCAGCCAGGAGCCGTCTTCGCGCTGGATGGCCCAGGCGTCGCTGGCTTCGGTGGGCGTGAACTCGCCGGTGATGGCTTCCAGCACGTCACGCAGCGTGATCACACCTTGCACTTCACCGTATTCGTCCACCACGAACACCATCTGCGTGTCAGAGACGCGGAAGTGTTCGAGCAACTCCATGCCCGACAAGGTTTCGGGCACGAACACGGCCGGCATCAGGCCCTCGCTCAGGTCGTTGGCCTGGTGCTGGGTCAACTGGTGCAGCAACTGCTGGGCCGTGGCCACACCCACCACATCGTCCAGCCCGCCTCGGCAGACGGGGTAGCGCGAGTAACCGTGCTCGGCAATGGTGGCCAGGTTGTCGGCCATGGGGGCGTCGATGTTCAGCCAGGCGATGTCGCTGCGCGGGATCATCATCGAGCCGATCTGGCGCTCGTCCAGGCGGAACACATTGCGCACCATCTGGTGCTCGTGGGCCTCGATCACGCCGGCGTCCAGGCCTTCTTCCAGCTGGGCTGCGATTTCTTCTTCCGTCACGCTGCGGTTGCCGTTGTCCTTGATGCCCAGCAGCTTGAGGATGGCCACCGTGGTGGCGGCCAGCAGGCGCACAAAGGGCTTGGCCATCCTGGACAGCCACTTCATGGGCTGCGACACCAGGCGGGCCACCGCCTCCGGGTACAGCTGGCCCACGCGTTTGGGCACCAGCTCGCCAAAGATGATGGTCACGAAAGTGATGATGAGCACCACGATGCCGGTGGCCGAAATGGCCGCGGCGCGCTCATGCAGCGCAAACTGGGCTTGCAGCCAGTGGGCGAGCGGTTCGGAGAAGGCCGCATCACCCACGATGCCGTTGAGCACGCCCGTGGAGGTGATGCCGATCTGAACGGTGGACAGGAACTGCGTCGGGTTGTCGTGGAGCTCGATGGCGGTCTGAGCCCCCACGTCGCCGGTTTCGGCCATGACCTGCAGGCGCGCCTTGCGGCTGGCGGCGAGCGCCATCTCGGACATGGCGAAACAGCCGTTGAGCAGGGTCAGAAAAAACAGTAGAGCAAGTTCCATGTGTGGCGCCGCGTCTGGCAATGCCTTGGCCGGGCCGTCTGTAAAGGGTCTATAAGCGTAGCAGAATCCGTTCCATGATCTATTTAGTTGGCGACCTGCAAGGTTGTTGCAACCCTTTCGAGCGGTTGCTGCAGACCATTGATTTCTCTCCCTCCCGGGATCACGTCTACGTGCTGGGCGACCTCGTCAACCGCGGGCCTGATTCGCTGGGCGTGTTGCGCCGCCTGCGTGAACTGGACAACGCGGCCACCTGCCTGCTGGGCAACCACGACCTGCACCTGCTGGCCGTGGCCCATGGCGTGCGCAAACCCCACCGCAGCGACACGCTGGACGAGATCCTGAACGCCCCCGACCGAGACGACTGGCTCAACTGGATCCGCCAGCGGCGCCTGGCCGTGTACGAGCATGGCTGGCTGATGGTGCATGCCGGTGTGGTGCCGCAGTGGGATGCCGCGCAGACCGTGGCGCTGGCCGGCGAGGTGGAGGCCATGCTGGCCGGGCCCGACGTCGGTGAGTTCCTGACCCGCATGTACGGCAACGAGCCTGAGCGCTGGGACGACAACCTGCAAGGCGTGCCGCGCTGGCGCTGCGTGGTCAACAGCCTGACCCGGCTGCGCTTTTGCTCGGCGGACGGCATGATGGAGTTCGCCACCAAGGATGGGAGCGACGGCGCGCCGGAGGGCTTCATGCCCTGGTTCGAGGTGCCGGGGCGCCGTACCGAGGGCACGCCGATGGCGTTCGGGCATTGGTCGACGCTGGGCCTCATCAACCGCGACGACCTGCTGGCGCTGGACACCGGCTGCGTGTGGGGCGGGCAACTGTCGGCCGTGCGTGTCGATGGCACCACGCGCGAACTCATTCAGATCGATTGCCCGCAGGCGCAAAAGCCCGGCAAGGCCTGAGCGGCGGCAAAGCCACTACAATGGCGAGCTTCAGGGTGTGTGGCCGAGCGGTTTAAGGCACCGGTCTTGAAAACCGGCGAGGGTTTATCCCCTCCGTGAGTTCGAATCTCACCGCACCCGCCAGAACAAAAAGCCCAAGTGGTTAAGCTACTTGGGCTTTTTCCTTTCTCGGCTTTGTTTATGCTGTCGGCAGTCGCCATCAGTGCAGCGGCTGTTCTTGAGGTAAACCGTGGGCATTCTGGGTCAACTGTTCCGGGTCTTGTCTGTTACCGGCCAGCGCGATGCGCGTATTGGGGAGCGCCGGCCATTGCAGCTCCAGATCAACGATGCCAGGCGAGAGCTTGAACAGGCCTTGTGGGATGGCCAGCCCGATCCTGCGCCGATCCGTGCGCGCATCGAGGAGATGACGCGCACGCTGGTCGAGCGGGATCTCCAGGGCGAGGTGCTGGAAACGCGCGAGCAGATCGATGCCGCGATCGCCTTGTACGAGGCCAATGTGACGGACATGTCCGAGAGCAGCTACGCCTACGAGCGCCTGCTGGTCATCTACACAGGGCAGGGCGCCAAGAGGGAAGCCCAGCGCATTGCGCGTGCCTGCCTGATCCACGCTGCGGGCGACCTGTCCGATGAGTTGCGCGAGAGTTGCCTGCAGGTGCTGCAAATCCCCCGGGGCTAACCCTGCTTATGCGCGTTGCCGCATGACATCAGCGTAAAAGCGCAATACAGGCCGTCGGGCTGCTCTCACCATTTGCTCGTCGATGCATCCGTGCTCCGACACCATGCCGTGCCCCTTGCTGGTCGCGGTCAAGAGCAACACAAAGACGCAGAGCAGAGCAAACATGACGAGACACCTCAACCGCATCCTGACCGGCCTGGCCAGCGTGGCCGCCCTGGCCGCGACCTTGTCGCACCCCGCTGCCGCGCAGCAGGCCTTCCCTTCGCCGCCCACCCCGCCGCTGGAGCCCAAGAACGACGCGTTCTACACCTCGCCCAGCGAGGTGGACCTGGGTGCCGTGGTGCCCGGTACGGTCTTGCGTTACCGCGAGATCAACGCCAAGGCCTATTACCTCTTCCCGGTGAAGGGCCAGGCCTGGCAGCTGATGTACCGCAGCACCGACCACAAGGGCAAGCCTGTGGCCATGGTGGGCACCGTGCTGCTGCCGGACAATGCACCGGCCACGAACCGCCGGCTGATGGCCTACAACGTGGCGTATGACGCCTTGACACTGCGTTGCGCACCGTCATACGAGTTCGTCAAGGGCACGGCACTGGAGCAGGCACTGATCCAGACCGCCTTGAAAAATGGCCTGGTGGTGATGTCGCCAGACTATGAAGGCTTGAAGTCGCTGTGGACGGTGGGGCTGAACTCCGGCCACGGCGTGCTGGACGGTATCCGTGCTGCTGAAAACTTCAACCCCGCCGGGCTCAACGGCGCCAGCACACCGGTGGTGATCACCGGTTACTCGGGTGGCGCCATCGCCGCCAACTGGGCCAACGAGTTGTACCGCAGCTATGCGCCCGAGTTGAACATCAAGGGCGTGGCCGCCGGTGGGGTGGCGGTGGACCTGGGTGACATCGCGCGCAAGGTGGATGGTGGCTTCTGGGCGGGCGTGTACTTTGGTGCGGTGGCTGCGTTGGTGAATGGCTACCCTGAGGTGGATGTGGCTGCTTTGACCAACGACAAAGGCAAGACCATGCTGGCCAAGGCGCAGAACATGTGCCTGGGGCAGTTCCTCACCGGTGCGCCTGACCCGCTGTTGAACTTCGCGTTCCAGAAAATGAGCAGCAACACGACCGTGCCGCAATTGCTGGACGTGCCCGTGGTCAAGCAGATCATTGCTGAGAACCGCCTTGGGCAGCGCGCACCGGGCGCGCCGGTCTACATCTACGAAGGCACGGTGGATGAGCTCATGCCCATCGCCGATGTGGACGCGCTGGTGAGCAAGTACTGTGGCCAGGGCGTGAAGGTTCAATACAGCCGCACCTACAACGACCACCTGTTGTTGGCCGTGACAGGCTTTGGCAAGGCCTTTGCCTACTTGCAGGACCGCCTGAACGACGTGCCCGCACCCACCAACTGCAAGTGATGCGGGGCGGTGCCTGGCCGCTCAGGTCAGGCGCCGCCGATAGTCGCCGGGCGACACGCCCGCCCAACGCTTGAAGGCATGCTGGAACCCGCTTTGATCGGAAAAGCCCAGCAGGTCTGCCACATGGGCCAGGCTCATGCCTGGGTTGCGCAACAGGCGCTCAGCCTGGCGGTAGCGCACGCGGTCCAGCACCTCGCGGTAGGTCTCGCCATGCTGCTCCAGGCGCGTCTGCAAGGTGCGGGGCGCCAGTTGCAACTCGGTGGCCACGTGTTGCAGCGTCACCTCGCCCATGGGCAGGCGCTCGGCGAGCAGCGTTTCAAGGTGCGCCATGAAGCCATGATCCTGCCCCAGCAGCTTGACCAGATCGGCCTCGGCCTGTTGCCGCAATGAGGCGTGCACATGCCGGTCGCGCTGGGCGACAGGCAGGCTCAGGTAGGCCATGGGGATGCGCAACTGGTTGACGCCTTTGTTGAACTGAACGCGCCCACCAAAGGTGGATGCGAAACAGGCACGCACCTGTGCGCTGTCAGGCTCGGCAAACGTGAAGCAGGCATCGCAGACCAGGTCCGGCCGCTCCGCCAGCTTGCGTGCCTGATGGGCCCACAGCCCCATGGACAGCATGATGAAGTCCACAGGTGGGTTCTGGATGAGCGGGCGCCAGGTCAGCGTGCAATGCTCGCCTTCGGTCTGGAACTCGGCCTCGTTGACGCTGTCGAGCAATTGCTCGTAGCGCTGCAGCGTGGCCGCAGCGGCGCCCAGCGTGTCGCACGACATCAGCAAAAAACCCAGCATGCCCAGGTGGCGCATCTTGATGGTTTCTGCCAGCTTCAGCGTGAAGGCCGGGTCATTCAGATAGCGCGACGCCTGCTGCAACATGCCTTGCCATTGCAGGATGGTCAGCCGCTGTGTGTCTGCACCTTGTCGAACATCTTGCACGCGCGCCACGCCGAACACGTCCTGTGGGTCGACGCCTTGCTGTTCGAAATATTCCAGCACGGCCAGTGCATAGCTGGGACTGGCTGAACCGAGGTAAGGGCGTTCTATGGGCATGGCGAATGGGGTGATGGCCCGATGCTAGATGGGCACGGCCTTCACGGCCATTCGGCTTTGCCCCGATGAGGTGGCGTCGCCCCGCGCGATCAGGTGCGCGGCCTTCTCCGCGATCATCACCGTGGGGGCATTGGTGTTGCCCGAGGTGATGGTGGGCATGGCCGATGCGTCCACCACACGCAGGGCCTGGATGCCCCGCACGCGCAGGTGCGGGTCCAGCACGGCGCCCGGGTCGCCATCGGCCCCCATGCGGCAGGTGCTGACCGGGTGAAAGATGGTGGTGCCGATGCGGCCGGCTGCGTCCACCAATTGTTCGGCCGTTTGCGCTTGCGGGCCGGGCATGAACTCCTGCGGTTGATAGCGCGCCAGCGCGGGCTGGGACACGATGCGGCGTGTCAGCTCGATGGCCTCGACCGCCACCTGGCGATCACGCTCGGTGCTCAGGTAGTTGGGCACGATGCGGGGCGCGCTGCCCGGGTGGGGATCGCGGATGTGGATGTGCCCGCGCGAGCTGGGTTGCAGGTCGCACACCGAGGCCGTGAAGGCGGGGAAGCGGTGCAGCGGTTCGCCGAACTTGTCGAGCGAGAGTGGCTGCACGTGGTACTCCACATTCGTGCGCTGCGGGCTGCTGGCGGTTCGGGCAAAGCAACCCAACTGGCTCGGTGACATCGACAAGGGCCCGCTGCGCGTGAGCGCGTATTGCAGCCCCATGCGCGCCTTGCCCCATGGCGAGTGCACCTGCTCGTTGAGCGTGGGCACGCCTTGCACCTTGAAGGCCATGCGCAACTGCAGGTGGTCTTGCAGGTTCTCGCCCACGCCGCGCGCATCGAGCTTGCAGGCCACGCCAGCCTGGTGAAGCACCTCGGCGCGGCCAATGCCCGAGCGCTCCAGGATGCCCGGCGTGTTGACAGCGCCTGCGCAAACGATGACCTCACGTGCGGCGGCGATGTGTTGCCGCTGGCCGTCGATGAGGGCGTTCACGCCACGGCAGTGCAGCGCTTCATCGATGTCGAGCGTGTCCACCATGGCGCGCGTGACGATGCGCAGATTGCGGCGGTGTCGCACAGGCTCGATGAAGGCCTTGGTGGCATTCCAGCGCACGCCGCGTTTCTGGTTGACCTCGAAGTAGCTGCAACCGAAGTTGTCGCCCGTGTTGAAGTCGTCGATGCTGGGGATGCCGGCTTGTGAGGCGGCCGCCTGGAAAGCGTCCAGAACAGCCCACGACAGGCGCTGGCGCTCCACACGCAATTCATGCCCGGCACCATGCAGGGCCGATGCGCCGCCGTGGTGGTCTTCCGAGTGGATGAACCAGGGCAGCACCGAGGCCCAGTCCCAGCCCTCGCAGCCCATGGCGGCCCAGTGGTCGTAATCGGCCTGCTGGCCGCGCATGTAGATCATGCCGTTGATGGATGAGCACCCGCCCATCACCTTGCCGCGCGGGTAGAGCAGGGCGCGGCCATGCAGGCCAGCCTCGGCTTCGGTGCGGTAGCGCCAATCCGTGCGCGGGTTGTCGATGCAGTAGAGGTAGCCCACCGGGATGTGGATCCAGATGTAGTCATCCGCCGTGCCGGCTTCGAGCAGCAGCACGGAGGTGCCGGGGTCGGCAGACAGGCGATTGGCCATGACGCAGCCCGCCGTGCCACCCCCGATGACGATGTAGTCGTATGTCTGCATGTTGGGGTGCCATGTTGAGGCCTGCAGACCGATTTGGGTCTTGGTGTTGTCCACCATAAAACGGCGGCACCAAAGAAAACAGCCCATCGGCCTAGGAGCGACGGGCTGTACGGCGGCCATCCAACCGGAAGGCCTGATCTGGTGGGGCGGTCCCCAGATCTACCCCTGCGAAGGGGAGCCACCAGATCGGTGGCGTGGTGCGGCAAGACCACCTTGCCTGCCTGATCAAGTCAGGCTGAGCACCCATTCTTGGCGCCGTTACCCGGCTACCCTGTCTGGCGTTGATTACCTCAGCGCGTCGACAAATTCAGTATCTCGCTTTCTGCTTCGCCTGTGGCGGTTTTTTGCACGCAGATCAAGACGCAGATGGTGACTGTGTGTGAAAGTTGGCGGCACACTGTGCGCAGATGCTTTTTTCTGGCGCGCCCTGGCGGGCGTCTTCAACATGGTTTGTGAACTCTTGACGGTCGGGCAGATGGCGCAAGCCGATGCGGCCACCATCGCAGCGGGCACGCCGGGCCTGAGCTTGATGCAGGCCGCGGGCGAGGCCGTGGTGCGTGTGATCACGCAGCGCTGGGCACCGTGCGACACGGTGGTCTTGTGCGGGCCGGGCAACAACGGTGGTGATGGCTTTGTGGTGGCCACACGGCTGCGGGCATGGGGCTGGCCGGTGCGCCTGGCCTGCCTGGCGCCAGTTGAAGCGCTCAAGGGTGATGCGGCCCTGGCCGCACAGGCCTGGACGCAAGCCGGGGGTGACACCCTGCTGTTGAACGAGGCGGCGCAGGCCTGCCTGGATGGCGCCCAACTGGTGGTGGACGCCCTGTTCGGCGCCGGCCTGACACGGCCGCTGGATGGCGTGGCCGCAGAGGTGCTGCTCAAGGCCCACACACGAGGGTTGCCCATCGTGGCGGTGGACGTGCCCAGTGGTGTCTGGGGCGATACCGGTGAAGCCGCTGGTGCGGTGCAGGTGCAGGTTACGGTGACGTTTTTCAGGCTCAAGCCAGGGCACGCCTTGATGCCGGGGCGGGCCTTGTGCGGCGAGGTGGTGGTGGCCGACATCGGCATTCCGCCCGAGGTTCTGGCCCCTTTGAAGGTGCAGGCCTGGGACAACCAGCCTGCTGTCTGGCGAGACGTGTGGCCCACGGTGGACGCCGCAGGCCACAAATACCACCGAGGCCATGCCTTGATCTGGGGCGGGGCTGCCATGACCGGGGCGGCTCGCTTGGCCGCCCGCGCTTGCGCCCGGATTGGCGCCGGGCTGACCACGGTGTGCACACCTCACCGGGCCTGGGCCGTGTACGCCAGCGCGCTGGAGTGCGTGATGGTGCATCCGTTGGAAGGCGAAGCCGCCGCCAGTTGGCAGGTCGGCCTGGAAGGCTTGCTGGACGACGACCGCCTGTCGGCCATGCTGATCGGGCCGGGCGCCATGGGCGGCTCGAACGCGTCGGGCATTCGGGGCCTAGTGCTGACGATGCTGGCCAGCGGCCGCCCGGTCGTGCTGGATGCGGATGCGATTTCGGCCTTCCATGAAGACCCATCCTTGCTGTTTGCCGCCATCAAGGGGCACAGCCGGCCGGTGGTGCTGACGCCCCATGGCGGCGAGTTCGCACGCCTGTTCAAGACCCCGGAGGTGGCGGGCGCGGGCAGCAAGCTGGCCTGCACACGTGCGGCAGCCAAGCTCAGTGGGGCGGTGGTGCTGTTCAAGGGGGCCGATACCGTGGTGGCCTCACCCGATGGGCGCGCCGCCATCAACCGCCACGCACCGGCCAACCTGGCCACGGCGGGCGCGGGCGATGTGCTGGCAGGCATGATCGTGGGCTTGTTGGCGCAAGGCATGCCGGCCTGGCAGGCCGCGTGTGCCGCGGCGTGGCTACATGGTGACGCGGCGCAGGACTTTGGCCCTGGCCTGATCGCCGATGACCTGCCGGGCTTGATCCCGGCGGCGCTCAGGCGCCTGGCGGGCTTGCCGGTGCCAGCTTAAGCACCACATCAAGCACCACGCTGATCAGTTCATGCACGTGCGGTTCTTGCCCGTGCGCTTGGCCTCATACAGCGCCACGTCCGAGCGGTCCAGCGTGGCCTCGATGGCTTCACCCGGGCGGTAAAGCGTGACGCCCGCCGAGAAGGTGATGAACACTTTCTTGTCTTCGTGCTCGAAGAACTCGGCGCTCATGGTGCGCTGCAGGCGGGTCAGCACCTGCTGGGCCTCTTCCAGGCCAGTGGCCGGCAGCAGGACCACGAACTCTTCGCCGCCGTAGCGGGCCACCACGTCAACCGGGCGCAGCAACTCGCCCACACGGCGGGCCAGGAATCTCAGCGCTTCGTCACCCGTCTGGTGGCCCAGTGTGTCGTTGAGCTTCTTGAAGTTGTCGACGTCCAGCAGGCCGATGGCCAACGTGGTCCCGTCGCGCTGCATCTTGGCCTGTTCGGTTTCGAACGCGCGCATCATGCCGCGCCGGTTGGCGATCTGGGTCAGCGGGTCGGTCGAGACCTCGTCAGACAGCTTGCGGATCTCGTCTTCCAGCTGGCGAACGCGTTCGGTCAGCTCACTGGCGCGGGCATGTTCGTCGTTCAAACGGGTCTGCGTCTGTGACACCACGGCCTGTACGGTGCGGCTTTCTTCCACCATCTCGCGCACCACGCCAGCCAGGCTCTCCAGGCTGTCGGCCTCGCCAATGGTGTCGGCATAACGGCCCAAATTGGTGTGGAAGCGGTCGGTGGTGCTGCCCAGTTCGGCGATCTCGTGCAGCATCTGGTGGATGAGCTGCTTGAGGGCCTGGCGGGCCGCCTCGCGCTCCTGCTTGAGCGCGAGCTGCTTCTGGCGCGTCTCGGCCAGCAGTTGCTGGATGTGGCGTACGCCCCGGCTGTTGAGGCCGTCGGCCAGCTGGTGGCGCATGGCCAGGCACTGGCCCTGCACCCAGGAGTCGTCTTCGGACAAGTCAGCCAGGCTGTCGGTCAGCGAGGTGCACAACCCCATCAACTGGTCGATCAGGTGGTGGCGGTGCTCGATGATGCGCCGCGCCTGCTCGCAAGCCAGGCTGATCTCGGACTTGATGTGCGCATGCTGCTCATCCGGCACGGTGGTGTCGCGGCTTTGATCCAGCACGGACTCGATGGTGCGGATGGCTTCTTCCGATTGCGCCTGTTGCGGGGGCAGGGCAGCGCCCACGGTGTTGGCGAGTTGGTCGATGGCGTGGCGCGCCAACTCGGGCCAGGCCGAGGTGATGGCAGGTGAGGACGACGCCGCCATTGGCGCTGCGGATGCCACCGCGCGGCCCTGTGCGGGCGCCGCAGGCGCGTTGTCGTCTGTGGATGCGGGGGGCGTGTCGGCTGCGGCCTCGTCGCCTTCCAGCAGGCTGTTGTCCAGCGTGTCGCTGTCCCAGCTGCCCACGAGCTGGGTCAGACGTTGGTGCAGGCGGGTGGCCGAGCTCTTGCTGCCATCCAGCACGCGCTTGAGGCTGTCCTTCTTGCGGGCCGTGGTCCATTGCCGGCCGCCCCGTTCCGCACCGCGCAGCATGCGGGTGATCAGGCTGGACCAGCGTTCGCCGTCGTCGTTGTCCTGCTGGGCCTCATGGGGCGCTGCCGCTTTGTCGACGGGCTTGTCAGGCTGCGAGGGCACCCCTGACTCAGCCTCGTAGGCCTTGCGGTAGTTATCGGGAGTGGGCTCCAGCCGTTGCTCGGCCAGGCGCTTGAGTGCGGCCTTGGCCAGTTGGGCCGGGGTGAGCGGGCTGCTTGGCGTGGTGGGCGGTGTGGGCATGGTTCAACGAGAGCCGCTGATCCGTGTGGCGGTGGGGTCGATGCCCGCAACCGCGCCGGCGATGCGCGGCAAGGTCTGGCCAGACTGCGTGTCCAGCAGCCATTGCTCGACCTGATTGGCCGGCATGGGGCGTGCAAACAGGAAGCCCTGGCAGATGTGGCAGCCCAGGTTGTAGAGCACTTCCATCTGGGTCACGTTCTCGACCCCCTCGGCGATGACGCGCAGCCCCAGGGCCCTGGCCAGCGCGATGATGGCCGAGACCACGGCGCCGCTCTGGGGCGTGTCACCCAGATCGCGTACGAAGGAGCGGTCGATCTTGAGCTCGCTGATGGGCAGGGTGGTCAGGTAGGCCAGGGACGAGTAACCCGTGCCGAAGTCGTCGATCGAGATCTCGGTGCCCAGCTGGTTGAGGCGGTGCAGCGAGGGCACCACGCCTTGCAGGTCTTTCATCAGGCCGGTTTCTGTGATCTCCAGCTCGATGGCACGGGGCTCCACGCCCAGTCGCGACAAGATGCTTTCGATCTTCTCGACCAGGTCACCTTGCTCGAACAGACGGCTGGGCAGGTTGACGGCAATCGAGGCATCAAAGCCGAATTTGCGCTCCCATTCCTTGGCCTGCTTGGCCGCTTCTTCGATGGCCCACAGACTCATCTCGTTGATCAGGCCGGTGGCCTCGGCCAGCGGGATGAAGTCACCGGGTGGCACGAGCTGCGTGCCGCGCTGCCAGCGCATCAGCGCCTCGGCTCCCACCATGCGGCTGGTGCGCACATCGATCTTGGGCTGGTAGTACAGCACCAGTTCCTTGCGCTCCAGGGCCTTGTGCAGGGCGGTGTCCAGATCCAGGCGCACGCGGCCCTTGCTGGCCAGTTGTGGGTCATACAGCTGGGCGGTGTTGCGGCCCTGGGTCTTGGCCATGTCCATGGCCACGTCGGCATTGCGCAGCAGGTCGGCCACGCTCAGGCCATGGGCGGGGAACACGGCCACGCCCACGCTGGCCGTGATGAAGCATTCCTGGCCGGCGGCCATCATGGGTTCACGCAGCGCATCCAGGATGAGGCGTGCGGTGTCCATGGCTTCCTGCTCGCTGATGATCTCAGGCAGCAGCACCACGAATTCATCGGCACCCAGGCGGCCCACGGCTTCGAGCGTGCGGTGCACGCGCTGGCCGCCGCTGATGTCCAGGTTGCCCTCCATGACCTGCTCGGAGTGGCGCACGCAGGTACGCAGGCGGCGGGAGACCTCGATCAGCAGCTCGTCCCCGGCATGGTGGCCCAGGTTCTCGTTGATGATCTTGAAGCGGTCCAGGCCGACTTGCAGCAGGGCCACGCAATGGTTCAGGCGCTTGGCGTGTTCGATGGCGCGCTCGCTGCGCCAGAACACCTGGCGGCGATTGGGCAGGCCGGTGAGCGTGTCGAAGTTGGCCAGGTGCTTGATCTTGTCTTCGGCCACGCGGCGGTCCGTGACGTCCTGCACGATGCCGGTGTAGCCAATCAGGTTGGCCTGCTCATTGAATTCGGGTTCGGCCTCGACGTGCAGAATGCGCTGGCGCCCATCGGCCAGGCCGACTTGAACATCGTTGCACAGCACCGTGCCGTGGTCGATCACTTCATGCAGCACGCGCTGGAAGGCCTGACGCTCTTCGGCCGGCATCATGCGCACGATCTGGCGCAGGCCGAGCTTGTCATTGGGCCCCATGCCGAAGACACGCAGGCCTTCGAGCGAGAACGCGATGTCCCCCACGCCCTTGCGCCAGTCAAAGCTGCCCATGCGGGCAAGGTCTTGCGCGCGGGCCAGCTTGGCCTTGCTGCGCTCCAGCTCGTAGCGGGTACGCGAGGCGCGCAGCAGGTAGCGCAGGCGCCCGGCCAGCAGGCTCCATTGCGTGCATTTCACGAAGAAGTCGGTGGCGCCGACTTCATAGGCGCGGGTGATCGAGGCTTCGTCGTCCAGGCCCGTCAGCATCAGCACGGGCAGGGCTTCAAAACCGGGCAAATGTCTCAATTCCTGGCAGGTGGCAAAGCCATCCAGGCCGGGCATGACCGCATCCAGCACCACCACATCGGGCAGCAGGTCGGCCATCAGGTGGAGGGCTTGCTCGCCGGAGCTGGCTTCGGTGATGGCAAAGCCGCGCTCCCTCAGGGCGATCGAGGTCAGCAGCAGGTTGACTTCATCGTCGTCAACCAGCAGGACCTTGGGTTGTTCTTCGAGGTTTTGATCGGCCATGAGGGAGAGGGGACTCATGGCTCAAGTCTCCAGCATTTGCCGCAGGCCTAGGAGCACGCGGTCAGCCTCAATGGGAACCTCGCGGATGCGTGAGCTCAAGTCTTCTCCTGTCTGGCGCCGGATCATGGTTTCAATTTCGGCACACATTTGTGACAACTTGAGTGCGCCGATGCTGGCTGACGACGACTTCAGTGTATGCGCAACATGCATGATTGCCGCGCTGTCGTTCATCTTGAATGCTTCTTCCAGTTGCGGCAACAGGCGGCCCACCGAGGTTTCGAAGGCCTTGGCCACGCGCTCGATCAGGCGGTTGTCGCCCCGAGGGTCGAGTTCACGCAGGCGGCGCAGGGCTTCGGCATCGAAAAGCTCACTGTAGTCGGGGGGCGCGCTGGGGGGCGGGGCAACGGGCTCCAGCGCTGCCGGCACGGTGGGCTCAACTGGCTCGCTGTGCACCTCGGGCGGGGTCGCCTCGCCCACCTCGCGCAAGGCCATGGGCACGGTGGCGGGCTCGTCTTCCGTCAACAACACCCCTGGGCTCGTTGGCAGGCCATCCGGGTGGGTGTGCTCGATCAGGATCTTCTGCAGCTGGCTTTGGCGGAAAGGCTTGGACAGGTAGTCGTCAAAACCCAGGTCGAGGAAGCGCTGCTCGTCGCCTTCCAGCGCATTGGCCGTGACGGCAATGACCGGGGTGTCTGGCGCGGTGAGGAATTTGAAGCGGGCGGTCGAGCCACGGCGGAACCAGCTCAGGGCTTCCACGCCGTCCATGCCGGGCATCTGGATGTCCATCAGCACCAGATCGAAGCGGTATTCGCCCAGCTTGCGCAAGCCTTCAAGGGCCGAGTTGGCGACCTTCACCTCGCAGCCCAGGCGGCGCAGCATCTGGCTGCAGACCTCCTGGTTGACGGAGTTGTCTTCCACCACCAGCACACTCTTGCAGATGCGGACGGCCTCGTGGGCCACATCGGTGCCCAGCTCGGCCGAGATGCCCAGGATGGCCTGGCGCAGTTCGGCCTTGCGCAGCGGCTTGGCCACGAAGCGCTGGAAACCGGCTTCCTGGGCGCGGCGCACGTCGTCCGGTGAGGACACCGACGACAGCAGGATCATCTTGATATGGGGGTAGCGGCCGCTGTTGCGCAGGGCCTCGGCCAGGCCCAGCCCGTCCAGCTCGGGCATGTTCATGTCGACCAGGGCCAGCTCGAAATCGGCGTCCTGGTTGGGGTTGGCCATCAGGATGTTGAGCGCTTCGCGGCCATTGGTGGCCTGCGTGACGTTCATGCCCCAGGCGGTCAGCATGTTCTCGATCACGGTGCGGTTGGTGTCGTTGTCGTCCACCACCAGCACGTTGAAAGAGGGCATCTCGGGCTCTTCCAGCATGGCCATGTCGATCTGGGTGTCACCCACACGCACGGGCACCCTGAACACGAACTCCGAGCCCACGCCGGGCGCGCTGTGCGCCTCGATGTAGCCGCCCATGAGCTCGACCAGCTGCTTGGAGATGGCCAGGCCCAGACCGGTGCCGCCGTAACGGCGCGCCATGCCGACGTTGGCCTGCACGAAGGCGCTGAACAGGCGGGGGATCACGTCGGAGGGGATGCCGATGCCCGTGTCGCGCACCATGAACTCCAGCTCGATGCCGTTGGGCACGTCACCGTTGTGCAGGCTCACCGTGCCACCAATGGCGCGGCGGATGTCCACCACCACTTCGCCGTGTTCGGTGAACTTGATGGCATTGGCCACCAGGTTGGTCAGGATCTGACGCAGGCGCAACGGGTCGCCGTGGATGACCGCAGGCAGGCCGGGCTGTTCGCGGAAGCTCAGCTCCAGGCCTTTTTCGTGGGCGCGCGGGGCCATCAGCTCCAGGGTGTCTTCCACCAGGGTGCGCAGCACGAAGTCGCAGGTGGCCAGCTCCAGCTTGCCAGCTTCGATCTTGGCGAAGTCCAGGATGTCGTTGATGATCTCCAGCAGGCTTTCGCCAGAGCGGTAGACCGCCTGGGCAAAGCGCCGTTGCTTGTCGTTGAGCGGGGTGCCCAGCAGCAGCTCCGTCATGCCCAGGATGCCGTTCATGGGCGTGCGGATTTCGTGGCTCATGTTGGCCATGAACTGGCTCTTGGCCTGGCTGGCCGCTTCGGCCATGTCACGCGCGCGCTGCAACTCCAGCGCCTGGTTGTGGTCTTCCGTGACGTCGGAGACCAGGCCGTAGATGCGCGATTGGCCATCGGGCAGGCGGCGGGCGCGGGTGCGGTGGCGGATCCAGCGCAGGCCCTTGCCGGGCACCATCAGGCGCAGCAGCGCGTCGGTGGGTTCGTTGGCTTGTTCGTGCGCTTCTTGTTCGGCCAGCAGGTGGACGTCCTCGGGCACGATCATGTCGCGCACGCGGCTGGGCTGGGCCTGCATCTCTTCAGCCGGGATGCCCAGCAGCTCTTGCGTGCGGGGGCTCAAATAGATGTAGCGTTCGCGCGCCTGGGTGGCCACGTACACGGAGTCGTCCATGGACTCGACCAGCTCGCGGAAACGCCGTTCGGACTCTTCCAGATCGGCCTGGGCCTGCCTGGACGAGGTGATGTCGCGCACCAGCGAAATCAGCAGGCGGGGGCGACCATTGCTGTGTCGCAGGGCGAAGTGGCGGGCGTTGACCACCCGCGTGCCGGCTTCGCCAGACCAGGTGAAATCGTGCTCGACCGTCAGGCCGGACTCGATGGCCTGCTGCATGTAAGGCTGGGTCATGCCCAGCACGGACTTGCCCAGCGCGTGCTCGATGGAGCGGCCCACGACCTGGTCGCGCTGCAGGTTGAATTCGATTTCCGTGTAGCGGTTGATGGCCACCACATTGAGGTTGACCGGGTCCAGCACGAACAGGCTGACGGGCAAATTGCCCAGCAGGGCTTCGAGGAACTCGCGTTCCTGGTCGCGGATGTGCTCTTGCGACTTGCGCTTGGTGATGTCGTTGAACAGGCAGACGTACTGGCTGCGGCCACCGGTCTCGTCCAGCATCTGGATGGCGTCGATCTCGCCCCAGTAGCGGGTGATGCTCTGCGAGCCCTGGCGGCCCGATTCATAAGACAGGCGGAAGGGCACTCCGCGCGAGATGTGGTCTTCCAGCTCGGTCACGGTGGCCGGGTCACTGACCTCCTGGGCCAGCAGCTCGGGCAGGCGGCGGCCGATGACGCGCTCTTCCGGCCAGCCGGTCAGGGCCACGAAGGCGCTGTTGATCCACTCGATGTTGCCGTCGCGGTCGGTGATGGCCACGCCGCTGCTGATGCGCGAGGCCACCAGCGTCAGCCGGCTGAGGTGTTCGGCGTTGCTGGCCATGTGGGCCAGGTTGGCGTCGCGTTGCGCCACAAAGCCCAGCTGGATGGCGGCGATGTCCAGCACGGCTGCGCAGTCGGTCTGGCTGGCAGCCGGGTCGTCGAACTCCAGCAGGGCCAGCGGCCAGCCTTCGATCGAGATGGGCAGGGCCACCACGCTGCGGGTGCCGCTCAAGCGCCAGGGGCAGTTGGCGGCTGTGGGCCTGGGGATCTCGGCCATCTGGGGCGAGAGCTTGCTCAGCGCTTCGCCCAGTGGGCGTTCATCGCGGTGCGTGGCGGCAATGGCCGACACATCGATCATGTCGTTGCCGTCGGTGCCGGTGTCCATCCAGGGACGCAACAAAGCCGATTCACCATTCCAGCCTTCCACGCGCAGACAGATCCAGCCGCGCGAGCCCAGGTGGTCGTGCAAGGCTTCGCCAACCCGATGCAGGGCCTGGGCCAGATTGGGGGCGGTGTGGGCGGCCTCGGCGATGCGGCGGCTGAGGTCCAGCTGGCGCTGTGCATCGGCGTTGGGATCAGAAGGGGGCTGGGAGGCGGGCTCGGTGGTCTGGGCCACGGCATCGGCCGACAGGTCGGTGGCTTGCGGCGCCTGGGTGCTGCTGGGCTGGTCGCCAGCGGGTTGCAGAGGCCGGCGCGCCATGAGACCGATGCCGGTGGAGGCCAGCACGGTCACGGTCAGACCCAGACCGCTGAGTCCCCAGTTCCAGGTTGCAGCGGCCACGGCTGCAAGCGCCAGAAGGAGCATCATCACGGTCCACGGTGTGCGCGTCGAATACGAGTTCTGCGGCATCGCCAACTTGGTTCCTTGGGAAAGTCACCCACTTGCCGCGGGAAAATAGCCGGGCATACTGTGACCTTCGTCAGATATTTCACGAACTTTACAGGCTCCGTGAAAACTTCAACCAGCAGAAGAAACCCCTTGCAGCCCTCCTTACAATGGTTTGGATGCGCAGCGACGTAGATTTGTCCACCCCGCCTGACCAGGGTTTTCGCCATTCGAAGACCCGGTTCTGGCCCTGGGCCCTGGGCGGCGTTGTCGCGATGCTCGTTTTGGCATTCGTCGAGGCGCCCGTGTGGGTGTTCGCCCTGGCCATGATGGCCTGGTGCGTGGCGGGCGCAGTGTTGTTACAACGCGACGTGATTTTTGCAATGCGTCAAATAACTGACGTTAGCGTTAATTCAAAACCAGCCCGATCCGATGAACCCAATTGGCAAAACTGGGTTTCCGGCTGGTATTGGGAGACCGATGCCCTTCACCATTTGAAGGTCTTCAAACCCGGTGTCGGTTTGCCCCGCAGCATTTCGGTGGATTGGGCTCGCTTGTCCGAATATATCGGGTTAAATCCCCTGTGGTTGTCCAACTGGTCCACAGAGCCGGCCTGCCACGAGGCCGATCTGGGGCGCCTGGCCTATTGCCTGGCGCAAAAGGTGGCCTGTGGCGATGCCCTGGACCTGCCATGGCCCGAGGGGCTGCAGGGCGTGAGCGTCGAGGCACCAGGCTGGCGTTGTGCCGTGCAGGCCGAGCCCCGGTGGGACGAGCAGGGGCAGTTCCTGGGTTTCAGGGGCGTGATGCAGATGGTGCCGCCTGTCGCTGACCGCGCAAGCGGGGTCGCCACGGCGCTGTCCCGGGCCGAGGCCGAGGACGCTGCCCAGAACGCGCAGATGCGCGAGGCCGAGCAGGAGGTGCTGCGTTACGCCTTGTCGCACGACCTGCGTGCGCCCTTGCGTGTGGTGGAGGGCTTCACCCGCATCGTCAAGGAAGACTATGGCTCAGCCATGGACCGCTTGGGCAACGACCACCTGGAGCGGGTGCTGACCGCGGCGGCGCGCATGAACGGCATGATCGACGCGATCCTGGCGCAGGCCCAACTGGCCGCCGAGCCCTTGCAGCGCGTGAGCATTGACCTCTCGGCCATGGCGTGCGAGATCGGCGCGGAGCAATCGGCGATGGTCAATGAGGGGTGTGCGTCGGCTGAAGTGGTTGTGGCGCAGGGCATGCATGAGGATGCGGACCCGCTGCTGGTGCGGCGCGTGCTGGAGAACCTGATCAGCAATGCCTTGAAATACAGCGCCAAGGTGGCGCAGCCTCGGGTGGAAGTGGGTGTCATGCCGGCGACCAACCCAGCGGTGTTTTTTGTGCGCGACAACGGCGCCGGTTTTGACATGCAGCACGCCGACAAGCTGTTCGGCATGTTCCAGCGCCTGCACAGTGCCAAGGAGTTCCCCGGCACGGGCGTGGGGCTGGCGGGCGTTCAGAACATCGTGCGCCGGCATGGCGGGCGCATCTGGGCCGAGGCTCGCCCGGGTGAGGGCGCCTGTTTCTACTTCACGCTGATGGGCACGGTCGAGGCGCAGCAGCGCGCTCAACGTTCGGAGTAAGCGTTCGGAGTGAGCGCTCGGCGTGAATGCTCAGAGTGAACCCAGGCCGGCCAGCACTTCCTGTGCATTGAGCAGGCGCTCGCACTGGGCCTCCAGCGTGCGGCCTTCCTGCTGGGCCTGTTGAGCCAGCTTGGCCATGGCCTGCTGGCGGTCCAGCGAGTTGCGGTGCATGACGATGCCCACGGCAATGGCCACGTTCTGGGTCAAGGGGTCAACAGCCGCCGTGCTGGATGCTGCCGCCTGTGAGGCGGGTACCGGAGCCGATCGTGGCGTCGCAACTGGTGCGGCCGCAGGGGATGGGGCTGCAGCAGGTTCTGCCGGTGCATGTGTCTTGGCCCGGTTGGCGAATGCGGCTTCCACGGCCGGCACGATCTGCTGGATGTCCAGCGGCTTGACCAGGTAGGTCAGGGCGCCCAGTTCCTTGACTTGCTTGATGGTGGCTTCATCTGCAAAAGCGGACAGGAACATGAAGGGGATCTGGCAGTACTCGCGCAGGTACACGGCCACGTCGAAGCCGGATTTGCCTTCCATTCGGATGTCCAGCAGCGCCAACTCGGGCTTGTGCTGACGGGCCAGCAAGATCGCGTCGTCCCCGTTGTCTGCGTCAATGACTTCGTAGCCGGCTTGCGCCAGACCGTGGGTCAGCGTGGCCAACACCAGTCGGTCGTCATCCACTACCAGAATCTTGCCTTTTTGAGTCACACCCATGTCCTTTTCGGCTACCAGCCCAGGCCGTGTACGACCGGAAATGGCCAGCACCTCTTACCTATCGCTCCGTCTTCATGCATGTCGTCGATCGGTCAAAGATGTGCAATGAACACCATTTACCGAGGCCGGCCAGTCTAATGCACCTGTATGACGCAGGTGTATCCAGGCGCAGGAGGGCTATTGTGGCCAAAGAGTGATCTGCTGACCAGTGGGCTCACCCAATACGTGGGGGGGCGGTATCAAGTTGATGCCTGGTGGCGTCAGGTCGACCTGGGTCAGCACCTGGGCGCCGTCTTGCTTCATGGCGAGTTTGGCGCTGCGGCGCGGCAACAGGGCGCGCACCAGGCCCAGGCCGGACACGCCGCCTGGCACACGGTCCACATTGAAGTCTGGTGGCAGCTGCCCCGGGCTCCTGATCTTGATGGACACGCCTTGCTCGCTCGATTGCAGCGTGCAGCCCAGCGCCGTGGTGCCGGGACCATGCTTGTGGGCGTTGGTCAACAACTCATTGAGACACAAGGCGATGGGGATGGACTCGGCCTCCGGCAGCTGCCAGTCACCCGCGTTGCTGCCTTCCATGGCCAGCTCGATCGGGCGCCCGAAAGTGCGTTGTACCGATGAGGCAATGGCTTCAACCACGGCCTTGAGCCGCAGCGGGCCGCCCGCACCCACCTGCAGGCCATAGACCTGGGCAATGGCCTGAACCTGCCCGACCACTTCCGAGATGGCGGGGGCCACCTCGGGCTTGCGCATGGCGATCTGCTGCAGCAGGCCCGCCACGCCCTGCAGGTTGTTCTTGATGCGGTGGTGCACTTCCTTGACCAGCATCTCGCGCTGGGCGATGGCCGCGTCCAGGCGGGCCTGTTCGGCCGCACGTTGCTCGGTGATGTCGGAGGCCACCACCAGCAGCTGGTCGGCGGACTCGCCATCGCGTGCCAGCGGCAGGTAGTTCACATCCCAGATCTGGTTGCCACCCTTGTGCGGGCGGCTGTACTCGCGGTGCACGGCCTGGCCGCTGTCCAGTGCGTGCTGCATGTCGGCACGCAACAGGCGGGCGCGGTCGGCGTCGTACAGGGCCTCGGGCGGCTTGCCCAGGGCCTTGGTCGGCTCGATGTTCATGTAGCTGGATGCGGCCTGGTTGGCTTGCACCAGGGTCAGCTGCTTGGCGTCGATCAGGTGGATGGCCATGGGCGCCATCTCGATGATGCGTTGCAATGTGGCCTGGGCTTCGGCGGACTGGGCCTCGGCTTCGCGGCGCCGGTCGATGTCCAGCAGGGCGTAGGTGATGTGGCGGCGGTTGCCTTCACCCAGTGTGACCACGGCATTGCCCACGACCCAGAAGACACGGCCATCTCGGCCCACCACCTGGCACTCGAAGGTGTGCGATTGCCCGTCCAGCAGGTCGTCAAGGTAGTCGGTCAGGCGGAAGGGGTGGTCCAGATCGGGCGTGGCCACGGTGCTCAGGGGCTGGCCCACGAAGTCGGCCAGGTCACCCGCAAACATGCGGCGCGCCGAGCGGTTCATCCAGGCGATGCCGTGCTCGTCCAGGGTCACGATGCCCACGAACACCGAGTCGAGGATGGCGCGGGTGCGGTCGGCCTGCAGGGTCAGGCGTTGTTCGGCGCGGTGGCGGTCGTCCACATTGACGAAGGAGGCGATGAAGCCTTCTTCAGGGCGTTGCGGGTTGACCAGGCGCAGTGCGACCTCGGCCCACAGCACGCGGCCTTTCCTGGTTCGCAGCGCCCGTTCGCCTTGCCAGTGGCCCAGGCTGCGCAGCATGCCGGTGATGTCGGGGTCGGCGTTGTTGTCGACGTCCAGTGCGTACAGGCTCAGCAGGGGGCGCCCGGCCAGGTTGGCCGCCTCGTCACCGATCAGGTGAGACAGGGCCGGGTTGGCGCTCTGGATCAGGCCGTCCTTGACGAAGGCGATGCCCACGCCGGACAGCGAGAACATCAGGTCGCGGTCGCGGCCGAGTGCGTCCAGCTGCTGCTGTTGCGAGCGGATGCGGCTGATGTCCGACAGCACCGCGATCACTTCCAGCGGGTTGTTGGACAGGCCGATGCGGCGCACGGACAGGGTGTACCAGCGCGTGGTGTTGCCGGGGATGACGATCTCGAGTTCGCTCTCGAACTGCTCGGACTTGAGCAGCTCGGTGGCGGTTTCGGTGACCACGCGGTCGATGCGCGGGTCGGCGCTGAGCAGCACATCCAGGCTCTGGCCCGCCATGGAGCCTGGTGTGAGGCCCAGCATGCGCTCGAAGCGGCGGTTGCAGCGCATCAGCACGTTGTCGCGCAGGTAGGCGATGCCAGCCGGGGTGCTTTCCAGGATGGTGCTGAGTTCGTGCAGCAGCTGGGCCTGGCCGGGCACGGGGGCGGCATCGGCATCCGAGGTGATGGCGCTCACCGGGGCGGTTGTGGGCGTTGCGCCGGTGACGACCGTGTCCTTGATCGCGCAAAGAAAGCGCCGCGGCGCTTCATGGCTGGACTGGGCCAGCGTCCAGATCTGGCTGCGCAGGCTGACCGGCGTGCTGCCTTGACGTGTCTGCAACACCTGGCTTTGCAGCGGCCCGTCTTCAGGGCCCAGTGCCAGCAGGGTCAGGGGGGAGTCCCAGCCGCACAGCCTTTGCAGGGCCTGGGGGGTGTCGGCCAATGCGCTGCCCGGTGGGATGGCGTAGCCCAGTTGTGCGCTCAGTGCCGAGTTCGCGCGCAACACGCGTCCGTGCTCGTTGAATTCGATCAGGGCCAGCGGCACCAGATCAAACCAGGCGTCCTCTACGTGCAAGGGCGTGGGTGTTGCCATGTGGATCGGAAATCAGGCCTTGGGTTGTACGACGCTCACACCAGGCATTTTGGCGGAGTAATCCTTGGGCAGCTTGGACAGGCCGGCGGCCAGCTTGCGGGCCATGTCCTTGTAGAGCTGCGCCACCTTGCTGTCGGGCTCGGCCACCAGCGTGGGCTGGCCGCTGTCGGCCTGCTGGCGGATCTTGAGGTCCAGCGGCATCGAACCCAGCAGCGGCACATTGAAATCGGCTGCCATCCGCTTGCCGCCATCCTGGCCGAAGATGTGCTCTTCGTGACCACAGTTGGGGCAGCAGAACACGGCCATGTTCTCGACGATGCCCAGTACCGGCACGCTGACTTTCTCGAACATCTGCAGGCCCTTGCGTGCGTCCAGCAAGGCGATGTCCTGCGGCGTGGTCACGATGATGGCGGCCGTCAACGGCGAGCGCTGGCTGATGCTCAGGTGGATGTCGCCGGTGCCGGGTGGCATGTCCACGACCAGGTAATCCAGGGGCTCACCAGGCTCGCCCCAGTTGGACAGGCGCAGCAGCTGGTCAAAAGCCTGGCTGGCCATGGGGCCGCGCCAGATGGTGGCCGCCTGGTTGTCAACCAGCAGGCCCATGGACATCATTTGCAGCCCGAAGTTGACCGGCGGGGTGATGGTCTTGCCATCCGGGCTGGGCGGCTTGCCGCTGATGCCCATCATCAAGGGCTGGCTGGGGCCGTAGATGTCGGCATCCAGCATGCCCACGCGGGCGCCCTCGGCGGCCAGGGCCAGCGCCAGGTTGATGGCCGTGGTGCTCTTGCCCACGCCGCCCTTGCCGGAGGCCACGGCGACCACGTTCTTGACGCCGGGCAGCAGGGCCTGGCCGCGCGAAGCCGCATGGGTCTGGATCTGGGTGGACCAGTTCACCTGCACGTCCGTGATGCCAGCTACCTGCAGCAAGGCTTGTTTGACCAGCTCGGTGTAGGCGGGCCATTGCGAATGCGCGGGGTAGCCCAGCGCGATGTCCAGCACAGCGCGGCCACCGTCCACCTTCAGCGATTTCAGGTGGCGTGTGGACACCCAGTCCTGGCCGGTCAGCGGATCGCACACGGCGGTCAGGGCGGTTTGGGCGGCGGTCTCGATGGGGGACAGGGCGGTCATAAGAGCAGGGCGGGGCGCAGAGAAAGCGGTAAAACGGCGAAACCGGGCAGTCTAGTGCAACGGTCTGTGTCAGTGTGGCACGGCATGCAGCCTAAAATCGGCGATTCCCCCTGAAACGTTGGCAGGCTTCCTGTGGCCCGCCTTTCTAGAACTGCACCATGCCACGCCAGCTTTTTGTCACCACCGCGCTGCCCTATGCCAATGGCCATTTCCACATCGGCCACATCATGGAGTACATCCAGGCTGATATCTGGGTGCGGTTCCAGCGCATGCAAGGCAACCAGGTGCATTTCGTGGGGGCCGACGACGCCCACGGCGCGCCCATCATGATTGCCGCTGAAAAGGCCGGCAAGACACCCCAGCAGTTCGTGGCCGACATCGCCGCCGGCCGCAAGCCGTATCTGGACGGTTTCCACATCAGTTTCGATCATTGGTCTTCTACCGACAGCCCTGAGAACCATGCCCTGGCGCAGGACATCTACCGTGCCTTGCGCGATCAGGGGTTGATCGAAGTGCGTGCCATCGAGCAGTTCTTCGACCCCGAGAAAAGCATGTTCCTGCCGGACCGCTTCATCAAGGGTGAATGCCCCAAGTGTGGCGCCAAGGACCAATACGGCGATTCGTGCGAGGTGTGTGGCGCCGTGTACTCGCCCACCGAGTTGAAGAACCCGTACTCGGCCCTGTCGGGTGCCACGCCGGTGCTCAGGACCAGCGACCACTACTTCTTCAAGCTGTCCGACCCGCGCTGCTTCAACTTCCTGGAGAACTGGACACAGGACGGCAAGCTGCAGTCCGAGGTGGTCAACAAGATCAAGGAGTGGTTCACCAAGGATGAAGAAGGCAAGGGCGGCCTGGGCGACTGGGACATCAGCCGCGACGCGCCTTACTTCGGCATCGAGATCCCCGATGCGCCGGGCAAGTATTTCTACGTGTGGCTGGACGCCCCCGTGGGCTACCTGGCCTCGCTCAAGAGCTACTTCGAGGCCGGCGGCCCCAAGGCCCGTTATGGCGAAACCCGCAGCTTCGAGCAGTTCATTGCCGACCCGCAAGTCGAGCAGATCCACTTCATCGGCAAGGACATCACCTACTTCCACACCCTGTTCTGGCCCGCGATGCTGCAGTTCAGCGGCCGCAAGCTGCCCAACCAGATCAATGTGCACGGCTTCATGACCGTCAACAACGGCGAGAAGATGAGCAAGAGCCGCGGCACCGGCCTGGACCCGCTCAAGTACCTGGGCCTGGGCATGAACGCGGAGTGGCTGCGCTACTACATCGCCGCCAAGCTCAATGCCCGCGTGGAAGACGTCGACTTCAACAAGGACGACTTCATGGCCCGGGTCAACAGCGACCTGGTGGGCAAGTACATCAACATCGCCAGCCGTGCCGCGGGTTTCCTGAGCAAGCGCTTTGGCGGTCAATTGACGGCCGCCCTTGGCGACGATGGCCAGACGCTGCTCAAGGCCTTGCAGGCGGGCCAAGCGGGCATCACCGAACTGTATGAACAGCGCGAGCTGGGCAAGGTGCTGCGCGAGATCATGCTGCTGGCCGACCGGGTCAATGAGTATGTGGATGCCAACAAGCCCTGGGAGCTGGCCAAGCAGGAGGGGCAGGACGCCCGCCTGCAGGAGGTTTGCACGGTGTGCATCGAGGCCTTCCGCTTGCTGAGCCTGTATCTCAAACCGGTGCTGCCCGCGCTGGCGGCCAATGTCGAGGCCTTCCTCAAGGTCGAACCGATGACGTTTGCCGACAGCAGCAAGCTGCTGGGCGCGCACGTGATTGGCGAGTACAAGCACCTGATGCAGCGTGTGGACGTGAAGATGCTGGAGGCGCTGTTCGAGGCGCCGCCCGCTCCCGTGGTGGAAGCGCCCAAGCCCGGTGAAAAAGGTGGTGCCCCCATGCCCCCCGAGGGGGACCTCGCCTTGGGGCGGCCCGGCGGCGAGGACATTGCCCCCACCATCACCATCGATGACTTCGTCAAGGTGGACCTGCGCATTGCCAAGATCGTGAACGCCGAGCACGTGGAAGGCAGCACCAAGCTGCTGCGTCTGACGCTGGACGTGGGTGAGGGCCGCACGCGCAATGTGTTCAGCGGCATCAAGGAGGCCTACAAGCCCGAAGATCTCATCGGCAAGCACACCGTGATGGTGGCCAACCTGGCACCCCGCAAGATGAAGTTCGGTGTCAGCGAAGGCATGGTGCTGGCGGCCTCGCACGCCGATGAGAAAGGCACGCCGGGCATCTATGTGCTGGAGCCGGTGGCTGGTGCGCAGCCCGGCATGCGCATCCGCTGAGGATGACGGAGGCGCCCGCGCAAGCTGGCGCCAGGCCGATCACCAGGGTGAACTGCGTTTGAGCCAGCGTTGCCAGGCGCGTTGCGCCTTCTTGCGCAAGCCCTTGCGTCGCCCTTGCAGCCAGTCACGGGCAAACAGCGCCTGAGGCGCTTGCTGTGCTTGCTGGCTGTACCAGGCTTGCGCGACGACCTCATCCTGCACGTGCCCCAGTGCGTCCAGCGCGTTCTTCAAAGCGCGCTCATGGCGCCTGAAAACCTTGTCTGACCACAGCGGCGCGTAGATCGCCGCAGCCAGTCGCAGGCGCTTGCCACGCTTGCGCAGCTGGTGCAGTTCGGCATCGGGCGTTTTGCTGAAGCCGTGGGCGTGCCGGGCACAGCGGCCAGTCCAATTTGTCAGGCGTGCGTTCAGCCAGGGCAGCAGTTCCGCGTGTGGCGTATCGGCGGGGCGCTCGGGCACCAGCAAGGCCGCCAGCATGTCCAGGCACAGGTCGGTGGCCAGGCCGGACCGGGCCAGGGCCACGATATCGGCCGGCAGGTTCGGTGGGGGGGGCGGGCAGGGCAAGGGCAGGGCGGGCCCGCCGGCCGCGCGCAGTTTTTCAGGCAGCCACGCCAGGGCCTCCTGGTCGCGCCAGTAGCCCAGTTGCCGGCTCAAGCCTCTGGCCTTGTCCATGCTGCTGGCAGGCAGGGCCCAAGGGGTGCTGCCCCACAAGCGGCCCAGTGCCCTCAAGCGGCGCAGGCCCAGGCGCAGCTCGTAGGCTGCCTCGCAGGTAGAGGCCGGGGCGTTGCCCAGTTCGCTGAGGTTGCCGGTGATGTGCTCCAGGCAGGTTTCGACCCCGGCGCGCCACGCCTGGTCCATGGTCGAGTCCGCCTTGACCTTGGCCGGGCGTGCAGGTGTGATGTGCGCCTGAGGTTTGACCTCGCCCGAATGCGCGTCGCTCGGCGCCTGCTGCGCCGCGGCCTCACGGGCCAGGCGGTCACCCCGGTGGGCCTTGGTCTGCGTGTCCAGCCACAGGCCGTGGCGGGCTACCCAGTCGCGTCCGGCCAGGATCACGGCCATGGGGTGGCCCGATACCGACTCGATTTCCAGCTCGCGCACAGGTACGCTCAACGGGCCTGAATGGATCTGCCCCAGGTCCAGCGCCAGTTCCACCACACCTTCAAACAAGGTGCCGGCCCCGATGGTGACAAGCGCCCGCGTGCGGGTGATGTCGGTGCCATACAGTTCGACCAGGCCGGTGTGGCGGCCCTGCGGGTCTTGCGCCATGGACCAGTTCAGCACGCGCTCCAGCGCTTCCTGCGCCGGGGTGCCGGCATGGCGCCCCAGATCGGCGCGGATGGGCTGGCCGTGGGCGGGCGCTTGCGCGGGCTGGTTGTCTTCCAGCCGCATCATGGTGTTGCTGCCACCGGCCTTGAGCGTCTGGACCCAGTCCGGCCCTTCCTGGCGCACGCGCAAGGCCATGCGGGCGGCGGCCAGGTGGCGCTCGGGCGTGTCGAAATACGAGGCCCGCAGGCGCAGATCCGTGTTCTGGCCGGCGTTGAGTCGGGTGAATTCGGCCCGAATGGCCTCCAGCGCACCTTCCGGAATCTGGAATTTCAGTTCAATTTCCTGCATGCCCGACATTGTCGTGTGCCCGGGCGGTGGGATCGGGCCGCGCAGGCCGATAAAATGGCGGGTTCTCGCACATTGATTGGTCAAAGCCATGCCGCTTTTCTGGAAACCCTACAAGTCCGACGTCACGCAGTTCATCGACAGCCTCAAGGCACGTGATCCGCAGCTCGAAGAGCGTCAGCGTCAGGGCCGTTTCCTGCTGTGGGACAAGCCCGTGGACCGCGAAGCCCAGAAGGGCTACCGCGAAGCCCGCGTCGAGCAAAAGCCTTACGTTTACTCGACCAAGGCCTGATGGCTCCGATGGCCTGGTCTGACAGGTGACACAACAGCACGTCATGGCCGCCGATGAAGGTGGCCTGCCACCGGCCGGGCTCGATGAGCAAGGCCTGCCCCAGGTCATCGACCAGGTGGCGTTGGCGCGTCTGTATGGCGAACCCCTGTTTGCCATGCCGACGGACCTCTACATCCCGCCGGATGCGCTCGAAGTCTTCCTGGAGACCTTTGAAGGCCCGTTGGACCTGCTGCTCTACCTGATCCGCAAGCAGAACTTCAACATTCTGGACATCCCGCTGGCGGATGTCACGCGGCAGTACCTGGCCTATGTGGACCAGATCCGCAAGACCAACCTCGAACTGGCGTCCGACTACCTCTTGATGGCGGCCATGCTCATCGAGATCAAGTCGCGCATGCTGCTGCCGCCCAAGAAGTCGGCCGAGGGCGAAGAGGTCGAAGACCCGCGCGCCGAACTGGTCCGCCGCCTCATCGAGTACGAGCAGATGAAACTGGCCGCGGCCAAGCTGGATCAGCTGCCTTTGATGGGCCGTGACTTCCTGCGCGTCGAGATCCACAACGACCCATCCGTGCATGTGCGCCACCCCGATGTCGCCCTGTCTGACTTGCGCGAGGCCTGGATGGACATCCTGCAGCGCGCCCGCCTGAACAAGCACCACATCATCAGCCGCGAGGAGCTGTCGGTGCGCGAGTTCATGAGCCAGGTGCTGCGCACCTTGCAAGGCCGCCGCTTCGTCGAGTTCGAGGAACTGTTCGACACCAGCCGTGGCCCGCAGGTCATGGTGGTGACCTTCATCGCCATGCTGGAGCTGGCCCGCGAGCGCCTGCTGGAAGTGACCCAGGCCGAGGCTTTTGCACCCATCTACGTGCGCCTGGCTTACCAGCCCGCCTGAGCGCTGACGTCCGCGCCAGGTTGGCTCAGCGTTCGATCCTGTAGATGCGGGCATTGTCCCCGTCGGTCATCACGTACAGCCAGCCATCGGGGCCCAGCACCACATCGCGTATCCGACCAATGACGTTGCTGAGCAGCGCTTCTCTGGCCAGGACGTGTTCGTTGTCCACACTCAGGCGCCAGAGTGTCTGCCCGGCCAGTGAGCCCACGAACAGATTGCCTTCCCAACCGGGGTAACGCGCGCCCGTGTTGAAGGCCATGCCGCTGGGCGCGGTGGAGGTGGGCACCCAATAGCTCAGGGGCTCTTCGAAGCTTGGCGCGTGAACACCGCCGCCTACCCGGCAAGCCTCCCCGGGCGTCGCCCCGTAGGGACAGCCATAACTGCGCAGTGGCCAGCCGTAGTTGCGGCCCGCACGCACCAGGTTGATTTCGTCCCCGCCTTGGGGGCCATGCTCGGATGCCCACAGCTCACCGGTCACTGGGTGGATGGCCGCGCCCTGGACGTTGCGGTGGCCCAGGCTCCAGATACCCGGCAGGGCCAGGCCGCCGCCGAACACGGGGTTGTCGCCCGGGATGCCACCATCGCGGTTGATGCGCACGATCTTGCCCAGGTGCTTGGCCAGGTTCTGGGCGTTGTCGACACCCGGGTTGGCCGGGTCGTCCTGCATGCGTTCACCCAGGGTGATGAACAAGGTCTTGTCGCGTGCAAAAGCCAGGCGGGAGCCGAAATGGCCGGTTCCTGCCACTTTGGGGCTCTGACGAAAGATCACCTGGATGTTGCCCATCACCAGTTCGGTGAGCCGGCCCCGCGCCACGGCGGTGCCTGCCAGGCCTGCTTCGGCATTCACCCCGGGCTCTGCATAGCTCCAGTAAATCCATGGCGTGCTCGGGTAGTCCGGGTCGAGTTGCACATCCAGCAAACCACCTTGACCCGCATTGGCCACAAGAGGCAGCCCGGTGATGGCGCCCGACACCTGGCCATTCATGCTCACCAGCCGCATCGTCCCGGCCTTTTCCGTCACCAGCAAACGGCCGTCGGGCATGAAGACCATGCCCCAGGGGGACGACAGCCCTTGCGCGATCAGCACGGTTTTGATGGATGTGCCGCTGGGGGTGCCCCCGGGGTTGCCTGCGGTGCCGTCACCCGAGCCGCCACAGGCACTCAGGATCAGGCACCACAGTGCAAGCCATATTCTGGCTAGCCAGGACGGATGCGGGCCCGCACAGACATCGGAGCATCTCGAAAAACGGTTTGCCATGGCGTGTCTCCCAGGCGGACGAAGAGCAAGGTCTAGCTGATTTTTCAAGCCGTGGTGCAGGCGTCATGGTCTGTCGGGCCGGATGCCTGCACAAAGGGATTTCCCGGCCTAGAATCGCGCCACTTCCTACACTGGCGCTCACACGCCGAGGACGCAAACTACATGAACACCGCTGTAGAGCCAAGCCGCAAGCCGATCACCCTGCACCGCCTGCGGGAAATGCACGCCAAGGGCGAGAAAATCACCATGCTGACCGCCTACGACGCGACCTTCGCACGCGTGGTGGACGAAGCCGGCGTGGACTGCATCCTGGTGGGTGACTCCCTGGGCATGATCGTGCAGGGGCATGCCAGCACCGTGCCGGTGTCCATCGATGAGATGGTTTATCACACGCGTTGCGTGGCCCGCGGTAACCGCCATGCCTGGGTGGTGGGTGACCTGCCGTTTGGCAGCTACCAGGAAAACCGCGAGCAGGCCTTGCGCGCCAGCGTCGCCTTGATGCAGGCCGGTGCCCACATGGTCAAGCTCGAAGGTGGCGGCTGGACGGCCGAGACCGTGCACTTCCTGACCGAGCGCGGCGTGCCCGTCTGCGCCCACCTGGGCCTGACCCCGCAGAGCGTGCACGCACTGGGCGGCTACCGCATCCAAGGGCGCGACGAGGCTGGCGCACAGACTTTGCGCAAGCATGCCAAGGCACTGGCCGATGCCGGCGCCGCCATGATGGTGCTGGAGCTGATGCCATCCAACGTGGCCCGCGACGTGCAGGCCGACAACCCTGGCGTGATGACCATCGGCATTGGCGCGGGGCAGGGCACAGCCGGCCAGGTGCTGGTGCTGCACGACATGCTCAACATCACGCGGGGCAAGCTGCCGCGTTTTGTGCGGAACTTTGCCGCTGAAGGGGGCTCGGTCGATGAGGCCATCCGCCGCTATGTTGCCGCGGTGAAGGATGGCAGCTTTCCGGATGAGTCCGTGCACGCTTATTGATTCAAAAAACGACGATATGAAGATCATCCACACCGTGGCCGAGCTGCGTGCCGAACTGGCTTCCCGTCCCGCTGCGCCCGCTTTCGTGCCCACCATGGGCAACCTGCACGATGGCCACCTGGCCCTGATCAGGCAAGCCCGCGAGATCGTGGCCGGCAGTGGCAGCCCCGTGGTGGCCAGCATCTTCGTCAACCGCCTGCAATTCGGGCCCAACGAAGACTTCGACACCTACCCGCGCACACTGGAGCGTGATGCCCAGTTGCTGGCCGACGCGGGCTGCGACGTCTTGTTTGCACCCTCCGAAGCCGAGCTCTACCCGCAGCCTCAAGGCTACAAGGTGGTGCCGCCCACCGAGCTGGCCGACATCCTCGAAGGCGCCTTCCGCCCGGGCTTCTTCACCGGTGTCTGCACCGTCGTGCACAAGCTGTTCAACCTGGTTCAGCCGCGCGTGGCCGTGTTCGGCAAGAAGGACTACCAGCAGCTCATGGTCATCCGCAACATGGTGATCCAGATGGGCCTGCCCATCGACATCCGTGGTGGTGAGACCCTGCGTGCGGATGACGGCCTGGCCTTGTCATCGCGCAATGGTTACCTCAGTGCGGACGAGCGCGCCGAGGCCGTGCAACTCATCACCGTGCTGCGTTCGGTCAAAGACAAGGTGGCGGCGGCCCGTTCGGCCTCGTCCCTGAGCCTGGCGAGCGTTGCCGCCCTGGAAGCCCAGGCCAAGGCGGCACTCGATGCCCGCGGCTGGAAGACCGACTACATCATGGTGCGCCGCCAGCGTGACCTGCTGCCCGCCACCGACGCTGAACTGGCGCAAGGCGAGCCGCTGGTTGGCGTGGCCGCCTCACGCCTGGGCAAGACCCGCCTGATCGACAACCTGGAGTTCTGAGCTGAATCGGGCCCGACTCAGGCTGCGGCCTTGCGCCGGCGACGGATCATGCCAGCGACCATCACGCCGCCAGCCAAGGCCTGCAGCCATGCAGACGGTTCAGGGACAGCGCTGACCTTCAGGCTGGCGTTGGAGCCGTGAATGAGTTCAGGATGGACGCCCAGTGACGAAAAACCGTCCTGTTCGAAGTAGTAATACATTGTCCAGTTGTCGACATTGACAGCGATCGCGCGCATGGGCCAGCCAGAAAGGCTGTGGACCTGCGAGTCCATGTAGAAATCCACGCCCTGGCATGCCGTGCTGTTGTACCAGCACCCGGCTTGGGCTCCGGACACGTGTGTGTCCTGGGTCACGAAGTCGGGGAGTTGGAGGTCGAAGGTTATGGACTGGCCCGGGATGGTCATCCCCATTGTCGGGTCATAGTTGGGTTCGTAGGTTTCGCTGAAGCTGTAGTTGACGCTTGCGTGGCCTTGAGCCATGTGCATGGCGCACAGTGCCACCAGTCCCTTGATGATGATGTTTTTCATGGTCGCTCTGAATTTGTAAATGCTGAAACTTTGATGGTATGTCCGATGACGTGCGGTTCTGGTGCTGCCCCCTTGAATTGGTGGCAATGATTGGTGGCTGTGGCACGAGCTGCCGGCCTGAGATCCGGTGAAAACCTAACATGGGTTAATGCGCGGTCATGCGATCTCGGCAAGACTGGCCGCCATGACGCGCGCACCCAGTCCCCAAGTCCAATGACGCCTCCCACCATGTCCTCTCGCCATCTGGCGCTACCGAGCGGACGGGTCCACTACCGCGAGGGCGGCAGCGGACCACCTTTGCTGTTGCTGCATGCGAATCCGGGCGACAGCCTGGACTTCGAGGCCGTCTGGTCCCCATTGGCTTTGTCCCATCGCGTGATCGCCCTGGATTGGCCGGGCTATGGCCAATCCAGTTTGCCCGATCACCCTGAAGCACGTGGCGCACACTTCTTTGACGATGTGCTGCGTGAGTTCATCACCGCACTGGCCTTGCCGCAGGTCACGCTGATCGGCAATTCGTTGGGGGGCCATGCCGCGGCCAGGTTGGCCTTGGCCGCACCAGAGAAGGTGCGTGCATTGGTGCTGGTCTCGCCTGGCGGCTTCACGGACCATAACCTGGTCACTCGGGCATTCTGTCGGCTTCAAGGCAGCCGCCTGGCGCTGCCGCCACGCTTGTGGGCACGGCTTTACTTGCGTTGCCGCACGGCGACCACGGCCGAGATGCTGACGCGTGCCGCCACCTTGCAGTCAAGCCGGCCACGCCTGATGCTCAACAGGGCGGTCTGGCGCAGTTTTGCCAAGCCAAGCCACGATCTGCGCGCACTGGCCGGGGGCATCCAGGCCCCGACGCTGCTGATGTTCGGCAAGCAGGACCCGGCCATCCCCGCGCACAAGGATGGCGTGCAGGCTGCCCGGTGCATGCCGTCCGCCAGCGTCGTCACCATGCCTTGCGGGCATGCGCCCTTTGCTGAAATGCCCGACCAGTTTCTGGCGCACGTGCTGCCGTTTCTGCGGGCCTCAGGCCTTGGCTGACCTCAAGCGGCTCAAATGCACGGGTGTCACGCCAATGTAGGAGGCGATGTCGCGCTGCGAGAAGACCGCCTCCAGCGTGGGCCACCTCGCCAGCGCACATTGATAGCGCTGCGCGGCATCCAGGGCCAGCAGCTCATACTCGCGCTCGACCTTGGCCATGTACAAGGACTCGGCCATCTTGCGGGCAAAGCGTGACCAGGCGGGCGAGGACTCCGTCAGCTGCGCATAGATGGCCCAAGGCGTGTGGATCAGGATGCTGGGCGCTTCGGCCACGATCCAGACCCTGGAGGCTGCGCCGCTGATGAGGTCAGACAGCGAGCCAGCAAAGCCGCCTGCCATGTTGAAGCCTTTGGTGCGCTCGGTGCCGTCCTCCAGCACATAGTATTCACGCAGGCCACCCTGCAGCACGAAGCCACTGGTCTGGGCGTGTTCGCCTGCTCGCAAGAGCACCGTGCCTTTGGGCACCTGCGTTTGCCGGGCGTGCACCATCAAGGCCTGGAGATCGGCATCGGCCAAGGGTGACACCTGTTGCAGCGCCGCCTTCATGGTGCTCAACGCTTGCGCGTCCAGCGCCCCGATCAGGTCGGCGGCCATGCTCACGCGGGCAGCGCACCCATCAACCAGTTCAGCCAGACCTGCTGGGCCGCGCAGACCAGTTGATCACCGATGCGCTGGTTGTCGGCACGCAGTTGGGCCAGGTCGATGCCCGCGGCGCTCAGCTCGGCGGTGTGGCCGATCAGCCAGCGCTCCAGGTCACGCGGTTGGGCCTCCAGGTGGCACTGCAGGCCCAGCACAGCCGGGCCCATGCTGAAGACCTGGTTGGTGACGAGGTCGGTGGAGGCCAGCAGCTCGGCGCCCGGTGGCAGATCGAATGTGTCGCCATGCCAGTGCAGCACCTCGTGGCCACAGGCGGCCAGAGCCGCAAGGGGCGAGTGCTGGCCCGCCGCGGTCAAGCGCAAAGGCTTGTAGCCAATCTCCTTGGCCGGGCCGGGGTAGACCCGTTGGCCGCTGGCTGCCGCAATCATCTGCGCACCCAGGCAGATGCCGATCAAGGGCTTGCCGCTGCCCAGCCGCTCCCTGATGCGCGCCAGTTCATCGTGGATGAAGGGGTAGCGGTCGGCTTCGTACACGCCGATGGGCCCGCCCAGCACCACCACCAGATCGGCCTCGCGCCATTCAGCCTGGGCCTGGGCACTGTGCAGGTCGTCCACACCGGCCTGGCGATACTGGATGGTAAAGCCCATCGTGCGCAGCACCGGCTCGATGGAGCCAAGGTCTTCAAAGCTGAGGTGTTGCAGGGCAAGGCAGGTGCGGCTCATAGCGTCTCCAGGAAAGCAACGACTTCATTTTCCACGCGGGTGCGTTTCATCGGGGGCAGGCTCTGCCAGATCCGGCGGCCATAGTGCTTGTCGATCAGGCGCGTGTCGCAGATCATCAGCACGCCCCGGTCGGTTTCGCTGCGGATCAGTCTGCCCGCCCCTTGTTTCAAGGCGATGATGGCCTGGGGCACCTGGTGTTCCATGAAGGGGTTGCCGCCTTGCTGCGACAAGAGCTCCAGGCGCTTGGCCATCACGGGGTCGTCGGGTGGGGCAAAGGGCAGCTTGTCAATCACGACCAGCGTGAGCGCGTCGCCCTTGACGTCGATGCCTTCCCAGAAGCTGTGGCTGCCCACCAGCACGGCATTGCCTGCGCGGCGGAAGTCTTCCAGCAGCGTGGGGCGGGGCGCATCACCTTGTTGCAGCACCGGGAAGGGATCGCCCGCTTCAGCAAACAGCTTCTTGAGGCGCTCGGCGGCTTTGGCCACGGCGCGCAAGCTGGTGCACAGCACGAAGGCGCGGCCGCGGTTGGCACGGATCAGGGGCAGGGCGGCGTCCACCACCGCATCGGTGTGGCCGGGGTCTGAGGGGGCCGGCATCTGCTGCGGCACATACAGCATGGCTTGCGCGCCATAGTCATACGGGCTGGACCAGGACTGGCAAAACGCGTCTTCCAGGCCCAGGGCATGGGTGAAGTGGCTGAAGTCCTGCCGCACGGCCAAGGTGGCCGAGGTGAAGATCCATGCACGGCGAGGTGGCTTGGCTGCGGCAACTTGCTCGTCGCCATCGGCCTTGTGGCTTGGCGTCGATGCGGGCCTGGTGCTGGTGGCCGGTACATCGTGCGCGCCAGCCATCAAGGCCTGCAGATCCTCTTCTTCGTCTTCTGCTTCGCCCTCGGTCTGGCCTGCGGCCGCTGCGGGGTCGACGGCGCCCGGCTTGTCCTCGTCCAGCCAGGGCAGGGTCTCGAGTTCCGCGTTGCGAGCGAGCGCGCCTTCGATGTCGTCCTCGTCTGGCTCTTCGTCCAACGCGGTCTCAAGCGCGCCCAGGCCCAGGCGTTGGCGCTTGAAAACATCGGCCACCGAAATCGGGGTGCGGTGCAGTTGCACACCGTGCGTGCCCACGTCCACCCAGCACAACTCGGGCTCGTTGGCGCGCTCGGGGGCCCCCCAGGCGCACAGGCGCTGCATCAGGGCATCGCTGCGGCGGTGCAACTGGGCCAGATCCGGGCTGCGGTCAGCCTGGCCGTCCAGCACCTCACGCACGTGCATCAAGGCTTCCTTCAACTGGCCGATGGCCGCATGCAGGGGGTGGTCGGCACCCAGTTGCGCGTGCGACAGGCGCTGCATCTGCGCCCCAAAGCACAGGCGCAGATCACGTGTGCAGCGGTCCAGCGGGGCGAGCACGTCGTTCCAGTTGGCGGCGTCACGCGCCTGAGCCTGGCCGGTGGCCAGGGTGTCGCGCAACAAGTCCAGCAACTGCGCGGTCGAGATCGAGTCGCCAAAGAACAGCGTGGCGGTGTCAGGCAACTGGTGCGCTTCGTCGAACACGATGGTCTGCGCATTGGGCAGCAGCTCGGGCACGCCTTCTTCGCGCAGCATCAGGTCGGCAAAGAACAGGTGGTGGTTGACCACGACCACATCAGCGTCCTGCGCTTCACGGCGAGCCTTGATGACAAAGCAGTCGTTGTAGTGCTTGCACTCGCTGCCCAGGCAGTTCTCACGCGTGGAGGTGACGCGCGACCAGATCAAGGCGTGCTCGGGCACCTGGTTGCACTCGGCCTTGTCGCCCGTGGGCGTGAGGTGGATGTAGCGGTTGATCAGGCTGAGGTCGCGCACCTCCTGCTTGCTGCCCAGCAGCGTGGCGTCCTGGTTGGTGCGCTCCAGGTGATGCCAGCACAGGTAGTTGCTGCGGCCTTTGAGCAGGGCCACCTTGATGGGCACGGCCAGTGCGTCGCGCACGGCGGGCAGGTCACGGTGAAAGAGCTGATCCTGCAGGGCCTTGGTGCCGGTCGACACGATGACCTTGCCGCCTTCGAGCAGCGCGGGCACCAGGTAGGCCGCGGTCTTGCCCACGCCCGTGCCCGCCTCCAGCACCACCGTGCTGGCCTGGCGAATGGCTTCCTGGATGGCCTGGGCCATCTCGATTTGTTCGGTCCGCACGCGGTAGCCTTCAAAGGCTCGCGCCAGCGGGCCTGATGCGGAAAACAGCGTGGGCAGGTCCATGTCTCGACTCAAGCTTGCGTCCCGCTATTGTCGTTGCGGGACGCCGGGCTTTTGGCCCCTCCGATGGGGTGGGGCGTGGATTTGTTGAGCGTCAGGGCGCGTTGCGCACCACGCTGGCTTGCAGGGCCGCCGTCAAGGTGTCAATGCAATCCTGACGGTGCGCGTAGGCCGTGCTGTTCGGGTCGCCGCCATGTTGCTTCTTCAGTTGGGCGAGCAGCTTCACGGCTTGCTGCCGCATGATGGCGCGGACATCAGCCCGTGCGCTGGCGCCACGCACCACGGCGGTGGCCAGGCGGTTGACGTGTTCGCGCTGCAGGTTGCGACGCGCGCTTTCGGTGCCCGCAGGCGCAGCCTCGTCCGACCAGATGGTGTCAAACAACGTGCGGTGCAGTTCGCGCACCGTCAGGGGCTGTTTGTCCTTGTCGCGCGTCTTGTCGATGTTGTCCAGCAGGCGCTCGGCCAGTGCCTCGCTCATGAGGTAGCCCAGTACATCGCGTTGCAGCACGAGTTGCTGCTCGGCCAGCGAGAAGTCCGTGGGCACGGGCGTGTGGCCATCGCCACCTTCCTGACGGTCCATGTAGTCCGGCCCCAATCGACGCAGCAAGGCGGGAGGCAGCTTGATGGCCTGCGGCGAGAGGTAGGCGCTCATCAGCAGGTCCAGCGCCGCGCGTTGTTGGGATGCGGGCAGCGGGTCGAGCAGATCGCGGCCGCTGCCGGGTGCGTCACGACGCGTCACCACGCCCCCCACCTGCTTGAGCAGGATCTGGCTGGTGCGGGCCATGTCACGCAGGCCGTAACTCACACTGCGGCGCAGCAGCGTGGGGTCGTCTTGCGGTGTCAACTGGCGCCCGGCCTGGCGCTCGAACAGGTCCTGCACAATGGCCAGGCGGCCGCGCGCAAACACCACCGGGTCGCGACCCAGGTCGAACACCAGCGACTGCGGATCAAGCCCGATCGCGCTGTCCTCGTCGGTGCCAAAAGCCAAGGCTTCGGCCTGAGCCGGGTCTGCGCTGCGTTGGGCAATGGCCTGCAGCTCTTTTTGTGCACTGGCCTTGTCGTCCGGCAGAGGCTTGTAGCCGTACTCAATGGCCCAGAAGTCATACGGGCCCAGCGTGGTCTGGAAGGGCGCGCCAGCACGTTGCCCAGGCAAGGGCAGGTTGATGGGTGCATAGTCCATCACGGAGGCACTGTTGCCCTTGGCCTTGGTCAACACCGGGTCGGTGAGCTCTTCGGCTGTGTGCCAGCGTGATCCACGGAAGTTGTGGCGCAGGCCCAGCGTGTGGCCCACCTCGTGCATCGTGGTGTCCTTGATGTAGGCCAGCACGAAGTCCTTTACCTGCGGGCTGTCGGGGTCGAGCACGCCTTGCGCTTCCAGCACATCCAGGGCCAGGCCCAGTTGCTCTGATGCGTGTTCGGCATGCTGACAGGCATCAAGCGCCTGCTCCGTTGCCGGCGTACTGATGACGAACTGGCTGCGCACCGTGCGGATGGCCCGTGATGACAGGCTCTCCAGGGCAATGTCTGCATCCAGGATCTCTCCGGTGCGGGGGTCCACATGGGAGGGGCCGATGGCGCCGAATGCCGGCACGCTGTTGGTCATCCAGCGGATGGAGGTGTGGCCGATCTCCAGCGTGTCAAAGGGCTTGTCCTTCGGTGGCGTGCGGACCTCGATGGCGTTCTTGAAACCGATGGCCTCGAAGGCCTTGTTCCATTCGAGGATGCCCTCGGTGATGGTGGGCCGGTAGGCGTCGGGGATGCTCGGGTCCAGCCAGAAGACGATGGGCTGAACCGGCTCGGACAGTGCTGCCGCCGGGTCCTTCTTTTCCAGACGCCATCGGTTGATGAAGCGTTGGCGCGGGGTGCGGGCCAGATCGTCCGTGAAGTCGGCCACGGTGCTGGTGAAGTAGCCGACACGGGGATCGGCTGCACGCGTGCTCATGGGCTTGTCGGGCAGGGCCGACAGGCTGTAGTGCACGGTGATGAACATGCTGCGCGGGTCCGGCACGGACAAGGGCACCGTGGACATGGGCACCCCTGGCGCGCCACCGCCGGCGGCGATGCCGGCTGTCGCGAAGTGCTGAGACACCTCGAACACCAGGCTGCTGCCCTGCGCGCGGGCCTCCTGCAAGGTCGAGTTGCGCCCATCCAGGCCATAGCTCTGGCGGTAAGTGCGTTGAAGGTGCTGCGCCACGCCCAGCAGGTCGCCCAGCAGCAGCGTGTTGGCCTCGATCAGCACGGCGCCGGACTTGCCATGCGGCGCACTGGCCAGCGGCACGCTGCCAAGCAGGCTGGGCGAGAAAGCCGCCTGGACGGCCTTGGCTTGAGGCGTGCCCACCTGGGCCGTGTAGGCCGCATTGATGGCCAGCAGGTGAACCTGCTGCTGCACCTTGCGGAACTCCACCCATTGCGGGCGCCCCACCTGGGCCCAACGGCTTTGCATCAGACCACCGAACACACCCGCCTCGCCAATGCCCGAGGCGAGCTTGGGCGACAGGAAGTAGGGCTTGCCAAAGGCTTCGGGCCGCAACTCGATCCAGACCTTGTCCTGACGCTTCCAGATGGGCAGCATGCCGTCCTGGCGCTCTGCGCCTTTGATCACGGTGTCGAATGGGGGCTGCTGTGCAGGCGGCGCTGGTGAAGGTGCTGACGATGCCGCAGGCGTCGTTGCTGGCGTGCCGACCGGGCCTGCCACGCCGCTTGCGGCTGCAGCCGGCGCATTCAAATATTGTGGGCCCGGTGTGGCTGACCCGTTGGCCCCTGATGGCGCGATGGCCGGTTTGCCGCCGCCCAGGCTGCCACATGCACTCAGGGCGATGGACAGTACGGTAGCGCTGGCGAGCGGCTTGAGTTGCCAGGGGCGATGTGTGTACCCATGTTGCACGGGTGAGTCCAGCAGGTTCAGGTGATCAGGTCGAATCATGGGATGGGAACATACCACCGACCCCAGCGGGCCTGACAAGGGCTCACCCAAGAAAAAACCCGGCTGATGCGTGGCATTCAACCGGGTTTGTGCAGGGTGATGTCAGGGCATCACTGGCCAGCAGGCGGGAACCACTCCCTGATGAAGGCCAACTGCGGGTAGTCGTGGATGGCCAGCGGGCCAAACGAGACGATCACCAGGCCGATGGTCATCACGACCAGCGGCAGGATCCAGCGCTCGTAGCGACGGTAGAAGCCCAGGTGCTTCACTTCGGCATCGGCCACGGTCACCTCTTCTTCGCCAATCACCTGACGGGTCAGCAGCTGGTTGATGGCCACGGGGGGCAGCAGGTAACCCAGCTCGAAGGCCACCAGCACCATCATCCAGAAGTGCAGCGGATCGATGTTGTTGGCGTAGGCGATCGGTGCGAGCGTGCCCGACACCAGCACCACGGCACCGAACGGATCCATGATCATGCCCAGCAGCACCTTGGTGACGACCAGGAAGGCCATCGCCGTCCAGTGGCTCTCGAACACCTTGGGGAAGAAGCCCATGACTTCGGAGCGCTCGATCACGCCACCCATGGCCAGCGACAGCGTCATCAGGCTCAGCAGGGCACCAATGTGACCGATGGTCTCGTTGGTGGCATAGCGGATCGATTTCTCGACGCCTTCCTGACGGTGGCTGGCGTAGTCAGGGGTCAGCTCGGCCTTGCCCTTGTTTGTGAACTTGTCGTAGACCAGGATGATCAGCAGGATGACCGGCATGATGGTCGGCGCGGTGATCTCGTTGAGCTTGGTGTCCAGGGCGTATTCATACAACCAGACCACCACCGCCACCACCAGGAAGTAGGGCAGCAGGGGAATGATCTGACGGATCATCGCAGGCAGGGCCTTCATCGGCGATTCGATGTTGGCGCGCTGGGTGCGCAGCATCTGCGAGGTCAGGAAGAACAGCGTCGAGGTCAGCAGGAACACATAGAAGCCCCAGTGGTACAGGCCACTGGTGGTCACTTGCTTGTTCAGCGCGGCAATCATCACCACCAGCAGGCAGGGACGCAGCACCACACCCAGCGAGCCGGACATGGCGGTGGCCGCCAGCGCGAACTGACGCGAGCCACCCGAAGCGCGCACCTCGTGGTAGATGATGCCGCCAGCGGCGATCACGAACACACCGGATGCGCCTGTGTAGGCGGTGGCCACGGCGGCGGCCAGCAAGATGATGTAGGTCAGCAGCTGAGGCGACAGGTTCCAGGGGCGCAGCGTGTCCATGAACAGGTCAACGATGCGGCTTTGCTTGAGCAGCATGCCCGACCAGATGAACAGGCCGAGGTTCATGAAGATGCTGGGCAGCTCCATCAACTGGTTGATGTAGATGGCCAGGCCAGCGTGGTGGCCCTTGATCAGGAAGTAGACGCCAGCAATGGTGGCCATCTGCGCATACAGCGGGATGGACAGGAAGGCACCGGACCAGTCGCCTTCACCGAACTGGGACTTGACCGGCATGATCACGCGCTTGAGGTTGATCAGCAGCAGGATGGTGAACAGGGCCATCCAGATGTAGTGGATCAGCGGGTGCTCGATGGGCACACCAGAGCCTTGCAGGATCTGGTAGTAACGCACGGCCGAGAACAGCAGCAGGGACGAGGAGATGACCTGCGACACCGATTGCAGCAGGTAATCCTTGGTGTAGTGACCTGGGCGGATGCCGATGTGGTGGAAGCCCAGCGTGGTGGTCACGGCGGCGATGGCCACCATCAGCAGCAGGATCAGCGGGCGGTTGTCGGTGCCGACCTGGAACAGGCCAAAGAAGCTGGTCTCCAGGGTGCGGTAAGCCCTGACTTGCGGCGTCTGGTGTTGCACAACCTTGCCGTAGAGCTCGTGCTTGGCCTTGCAGATGGCCAGCGCCTGCTCGATCGACTTGCGCAGCACAGCAGGGTCTGCGGCTTTTTGATCGCCGAAGAGATCGTCGATGTCATCGCCGCCGGCCTTGCCTGTGGGCGCAGCAGACTGCTTGGCCAGTTCGGCGTCGACGTTGATGTTGGCATCGCACTCGGGTTTGACCGGTTCAGCGCGCAGCATGAAGTACTGCACTTGAGCCTGGGTATCACCGAACATGGATTCGCCCAGCTTGAGCAGCTGGCCGTGGACCATCTCACCGGTACCGATGATCAGGGTCAACAACAGCAAGGCAAAGACGGGAAGGCTGGAGAACCATTCGAGGATGGTCCGACCCAGGATCTTTCGGGATTCAGGGGTGTTCATGGGGCAATCACGCGACTAGGCTGACCATCACGGCCAGCAGTCAAAGGGGAGGGGCCAGCAGGCCCCTCGGCGGTATCAGCAGTACGACGCGGCGGGTTTCAACCCGCCACTGCTGGTGTCACTTCCAGTCTTCTTCCGACTTCGTGGTGCACTCGGGGTCAGCCGGATTCACGTTGCAGCGGATTTTCTTGATGACCTTCAGACCGCGCTTGTCGTACAGCCCCTTTTGCGCGATGTCGATGCGCGATTCACGCAGCATCAAGGTGTATTTGTAGGAGTTCTCGGAGCTCAGTTCCATCCAGGTGGCGGGCGGGATGCTGGCGTCGGCCTGCTTGATCAGCTGCATGGAGCGATCGAACTGGCTGGACCAGTATTCGCGCGACTTCTCGCCGAAACCGTCTGGGAACTTGGTCTTGTTGAGCACGACCTGGTAGGTCAGGATCATGATCGGGAAGCGCGTGATGGCGCCGTTCTTGCCGATGCCCTTGTAGAGCTCCAGCGGCTTGTAGGCCAGCGTCGGCGCAGCGATCATGTCGACCGCGCCGTTGTTGAACTTGGTCGAGAAGTTGGTGATGTCGGCGGAGATCGGCTGCGCACCGATGCGCTGGATCATCACGGCCTGCGCCTTGTCGTAGTCGAACGAGGCAATGCGCTTGCCGGCCAGGGCTTCCACGGTGTTGACCTTGCGGTCGTTCAGCACGGGGTAGGCAGCGCCCAGCGGCGTGATGCCACCGATTTCATAGTTGCCGTCGACCATCAGCTTGGCTGCAGCAGGCGAAGCGTAGGTCTGGATGATCTTGCGGACCACGTCGTAGCTGGCGGCGATGTCGATCTTGCCGTCCTTGACGATGGTGGTGGCACCCAGTGTGTCGATTGAGCCTGCCACGGGGTTGAACTGGCGGGTGCGGAAGGCGGTGGCAATGACGCCATCACATTGGCCGGTGCGGAAATCTTCGGAGGCCACGCGCTCATCGGTGTAACCCTTGAGCTCGATGTTGCCACCAAACTTCTGCATGGCCACCGCGTAGTCCTTGGCCATGTTGAAGAGGTCGCCAGCAGTGCCCAGCAAGTCGTAAACGCAAACTTTCTGAGCTGCCTGGGCGGATGTCGCTGCCCCCATGGCTACCAGCACGGCCAGGCTGGTTTGGCTCATTTTCTTGACCAACTTCATGATGTCTCCTCGATACCAAAAAAAGTCAGGGGCCCATTGACGGGACCCCTGAGCTTTGCCGATTTTCGGCACTTGAAAGTGACCACCTGTGGTGGTCTGGATCGTTAGCTTTGTAACTATATCTGGTTGAAGGTTTCTTGAGGTAAACCCCCACCCACACACACGGGGGAAGGGAATTCCCTTGGGGTTTTACCTATCGTTTATCGGTGCGGATCACTTGAGGAAGCTGTCGGCATCGACGTCGCCGCCCGCCTTCTCATCCCAGAACTTGCCCAGGCTGCCCATCGGTGTGCGCGTACCCGTGGCCTGTGTCCACATGCGGTCCGAGACGTTGACCATTTGCGATTGAGAAATCGCATCGATCAGGCGGTAGTCGGGGTTGGCCTTGAAGTCCTTGTTGGCCGTGAAGCGCTTGATGGTCTCACGCACGACGGCCTTGTCGTCCACCGATTGGGCGGCCACAGCAGCCATCACGTGCGACAGGCGAACGCCAGCTGCTTCGCCCAGCTTCATCGAGGTTTCGAAGGTGCCCTTGATGTCCTTGCCTTCACCACCACCGGGGATGATGCTCCACACGGCAGCGCGAGCCGCATTAGGTGCGCCCCACCACTTGGTGTTGTCCAGGCATTTCAAAGCCTTCTCGACCAGCGGTGCGGTGTCGGTGGGCACGCCAACGGTCTGTTGAGCCGCGATGTCGTTCTGCATGGCTTGCAGGCCGGACACGGAGCCCAGCAGATAGACCAGTTCATCGAAGTCACGCTTGAAGCGAGGGCAGTCGGTGCCGTACTTGATGAAGTACTTCTGCTCCATCTTGGTCCGCATGCGGTAGAAGGCCGTGTACTGGCGCTCGGCAGCGACAGCCAGCAGGCGCTTCTGGGCGATGCGGGCATCCTGTGCCTCGTCAGCACGCTTCTCGCGAGCAGCACGCATGTAGCGCATTTCTTCGGCGATGGCCTGGTTCTCCGAGCACACACCAGCGGAGGACATCAGCACGGTTTCCATCAGGGATGGGTCACCGTAGAAGTTGCGTGCAGCGCCAACCAGCGGGCCGTTGACGGTGGCAAAGCTGCAGGCCATTTCCACGTCGCGCGTTTGCAGCGTGGGTGGGGTGAAGCCGTCCTCCAGGATGCTGAGGGTCGTGCCGCTCACGTTGGATTCGATCAGGGCGCAGCCACCCATGGTCATCGCCGAAATGGCCAGCACGGTCGACGTGAGCAGGCGGTTAATCCGAGAGGTCATCAAGAAGTCTCCAACAAGAATCATCAGTGTTCACCAGCTTCGGGGCCAGAGCCGGTGTGTTGTGGCCGACGTCCTTCAAGGGCGTGGGGCAAGGTCCATTTGTCACGTGGCAAACCTCGTCCCGGGTCCCTGAATCCATCGTGTACCTGGCTTTTACCAGGCACTTTGGGCGCATCTGCCAATGCCAAAAATTCCACGAAATTCTAGCCCCCGCAGGGGGTGCCCCCTCTGTTGGAAACCCTAGGGATAGCCCCTGAATGGCAAGCGAAAGTGAATAAAAAAAGCCCGTCAGTGACGGGCTTCGAGCGCAGTGTGCAATGTGGTTCAACGAATGGGCTTGAAGCGCACACGCTTGGGGCGTGCGCCTTCTTCGCCAAGGCGCTTCTTCTTGTCTGCTTCGTATTCCTGATAGTTGCCATCGAAGAAGAACCATTGCGAGTCGCCTTCGCACGCGAGGATGTGCGTACAGATGCGATCGAGGAACCAGCGATCGTGGGAGATGATCATGGCGCTGCCGGCGAACTCCAGCAGGGCGTCTTCCAGTGCGCGCAGGGTTTCGACGTCCAGGTCGTTGGAGGGTTCGTCAAGCATCAGCACGTTGCCGCCCTGAGCCAGTGTCTTGGCCAGGTGCAGGCGACCACGTTCACCACCGGACAGGTTGCCCACCAGCTTCTGTTGATCGTTGCCCTTGAAGTTGAAGCGGCCCAGATAGGCGCGCGAGGGCATCACGAACTTGCCCACGACGATGTTGTCCAGGCCGCCCGAAACGTCCTGCCACACGGTGTTGTCGGCAGCCAGGCCTTCACGGCTCTGGTCCACGAAGGCCAGTTGGGCGGTCTTGCCGATCACGACTTCACCGCTGTCCGGTGTCTCGACGCCCTGGATCATGCGGAACAGCGTGGACTTGCCCGCGCCGTTGGGGCCGATGATGCCGACGATGGCGCCAGCGGGCACCTTGAAGCTCAGGTTGTCGATCAGGCAGCGGTCGCCAAAGGACTTGGTGACGTTCTTGAACTCGATGACCTCATTGCCCAGGCGCTCGGCCACGGGAATGAAGATTTCGTTCGTCTCGTTGCGCTTCTGGTATTCGACGTCGCTCAACTCTTCGAAGCGGGCCAGACGGGCCTTGCTCTTGGCCTGGCGGCCCTTGGTGTTCTTGCGAACCCATTCCAGTTCCTGCTTCAGGGCCTTGGCGCGCGCGTCTTCGGTCTTCTGCTCGGCCTCCAGGCGCTTTTCCTTGGCCTCCAGCCAGTCGGAGTAGTTGCCCTTGTAGGGGTGGCCGGCGCCACGGTCCAACTCAAGGATCCACTCGGCAGCGTTGTCCAGGAAGTAGCGATCGTGGGTGATGGCCACCACAGTGCCGGAGAAGCGGCTGAGGAACTGCTCCAGCCAGTCCACGGACTCGGCGTCCAAGTGGTTGGTGGGTTCGTCAAGCAGCAGCATGTCGGGCTTGGACAGCAGCAGGCGGCACAGGGCCACGCGGCGCTTTTCGCCACCGGACAGGTTGCCGATGACGGCGTCCCAGGCGGGCAGGCGCAGGGCGTCGGCGGCCAGTTCAAGCTGCAGGTCGGTGTTCTCGGAGCCGCCAGCGGCGATGATGGCCTCCAGCTCACCTTGTTCGGCGGCGAGGGCATCGAAGTCGGCGTTCTCTTCGGCGTACGCGGCGTAGACCTCGTCCAGGCGCTTCTTGGCGGCCAATACGCCGCCGATGCCTTCTTCAACGGCTTCGCGGACGGTCTGCTCCGGATTCATCACGGGTTCCTGAGGCAGGTAGCCGATCTTGATGCCGGGCATCGGGACGGCTTCGCCCTCGATGTCCTTGTCCACGCCTGCCATGATCTTCAGGAAGGTGGACTTGCCGGAGCCGTTCACCCCCAGCACGCCGATCTTGGCGCCCGGGAAAAAACTCAGGGTGATGTCTTTGAGGATCTGACGCTTCGGGGGGACGATCTTCCCGACGCGGTTCATTGTAAAAACGTACTGGGCCATGGCGCGCTCGCTCGAAGCGAGTAACTTGGATCAAACCGCGTAGCTTAAGGCAAGCAGCGGCCCTTTGCGTTTTTTCGGGGCGTTTATCCGCGGCCTTTATCCGCGGTGATTCATCCGCGCAGGCGCATGATCAGGTTTTCTGCCTCGGTCATGGCCTCGCGCTGGGCGTTTTCGTCGGTCATGAAGGCCAGCTCCTGCAAGGACATCTTCAGGTTCATCAGGCCGTCTCGCAGGTTGAACAGGGCGGCTTGAACCTCTTGCAGCTGAGTCTGGCTGGGTTCGGGGGCGTTGTGGTGCGACATGGCCTGGATCTCCTGCCCCCATCAGTACTGTCTTTGCCGAGCGAGGGGCGAGGCGCTACGGGCATGCAGGCACTGTAGCCCTGCGCCTGGGGATCGGGTAGCGCTTGATTAAGGGGTGATGAAAGGGGACTGCCGGGATGCGGGGCTCAGTTTTGCAATGTGGGTTGGCTGGCCAGCCAGGCCATGACTTTTTCTGGCTCGGTGTCCAGTGCCCATTGCTTTCGTCGTCCGGATGCGCCTCGCAGCAGTTCAACCTGGCTTTGAGGGATGCCCATTTCCTTGGCCAGCCATTTGCGCAGTGCGTCGTTGGCGGCGCCATCTACCGGTGGGGCGGCCAGCCGCACGCGCAGGGCCCCATCGTGCCAGCCCACCAGCTCGGTCTTTTTGGCGTTGGGTGAGACGCTGATGTCCAGCACGGCGCGCTGGGCCTTGCCCTTGCCGTCGATGCGAAGGCAGGGCCATGAAGAGGGTGGCGTGGGTGTGGTGGTGCTCATGTCGGGCCGCGTGTGCTTCGACAAAAGAAAAACCCGGCCGAAGCCGGGTTGGGAAACATCAGTTCATCACTGATGCCGATTCATGTTGAATGAATCAGGGCTTGTTGCCCGTCGGGAAAGGCCATGCGGCTTGAGGGCTCAGCGTGGTCTTTGCGGCCGGAGCGGCTGCCTTTTTAGGGGCAGGGGCAGGCTTGGCGGGGGCAGGCTTCTTGGCAGCGGCCTTTTTGGCGGGCGCCTTCTTGGCAGCAGCCTTTTTAGCCGGTGCAGCCTTCTTGACTGCAGCCTTCTTCACCGCGGCCTTCTTGGGCGCAGCCTTCTTGACAGCAGCTTTCTTGGCCGGAGCGGCCTTCTTCACTGCAGCCTTCTTGACCGCTGCCTTCTTGGCGGGTGCAGCCTTCTTCACTGCGGCCTTCTTGGCGGGTGCAGCTTTCTTGACAGCAGCCTTCTTGGCCGGAGCGGCCTTCTTCACGGCGGCCTTCTTGGCGGGCGCAGCCTTCTTCACAGCGGCCTTCTTAGCCGGGGCAGCCTTCTTGGGTGCCACTTTTTTTGCAGTTGCCATACGGATCTCCTTGATCAAGTTGCAAAGAGCACTGCACTGCGGATTGCAGTACAGGGATCCATCACCCATCGCCCCCTAGGATCTGAGCGCGGTGTGATGAATGGGGTAAGTCAGGTGGACATATCCGGGTTGATCCTTTTGCTCTTGTGCACTCTTTGCGGCACTTAGGAATCAATCCCAGGACAGGGCACCGCCCGACTGGTATTCAATAACTCGGGTCTCGAAGAAGTTGCGTTCCTTCTTCAAATCAATCATTTCACTCATCCAGGGGAAGGGGTTCTCTTCATTGGGGAACAACTCTTCCAGGCCAATTTGCGTGGCACGACGGTTGGCGATGTAGCGCAGGTAACCCTTGAACATGGACGCGTTCAAGCCCAACACACCACGTGGCATCGTGTCTTCAGCGTATCGGTATTCCAGTTCCACAGCTTTAATGAAAAGTGCCTTGATTTCTGCCTTGAATTGCGCAGTCCACAAATGCGGGTTTTCCAATTTGAGCTGGTTGATGAGGTCGATACCGAAATTGCAGTGCATCGATTCATCGCGCAGGATGTATTGATACTGCTCGGCTGCACCGGTCATCTTGTTCTGGCGGCCCAGCGCCAGGATCTGGGTGAAGCCCACGTAGAAGAACAGACCTTCCATCAGGCAGGCGAACACGATCAGCGACTTCAGCAAGGTCTGATCGGTCTCCATCGTGCCGGTGTTGAAGTTCGGGTCCATGATCGCTTCGATGAAGGGAAGCAGGAACTCGTCCTTGTCGCGGATCGATTGAACTTCGTGGTACGCGTTGAAGATCTCGGATTCATCCAGGCCCAGCGACTCCACGATGTATTGGTAGGCGTGGGTGTGGATGGCTTCTTCAAAAGCCTGGCGCAGCAGGAACTGGCGGCACTCGGGCGCGGTGATGTGGCGGTAGGTGCCCAGCACGATGTTGTTGGCGGCCAGCGAGTCCGCTGTCACGAAGAAGCCGAGGTTGCGCTTGATGATGCGGCGCTCGTCTTCGCTCAGGCCATTGGGGTCTTTCCACAAGGCGATGTCGCGAGACATGTTCACTTCTTGTGGCATCCAGTGGTTGGCGCAGGTGGCCAGGTACTTTTCCCAGGCCCACTTGTACTTGAAGGGCACCAGTTGGTTGACGTCGGTCTGACCATTGATGATGCGCTTGTCGGCCACGTTCACGCGACGTGTCGAACCACCGGTGGTGGTTGAAGGCGTGGGTGTGTGGGTGGCCATGGTGCTTGCACTGGAGGTGCCGGATGCAACGTTGGTCAGGCCTGTCGCGAGAGGTGACGAAGCCGTGTTCCGTGCATCGCCGAGCGAAGAGGGCACAGAACCGATTGGCGTTGAAGATGATTTGGAGGAGTCGTCTTCCCAGACCAGCATGGTTAACATCCTATGGAGTCGGATTATGAAAGGGTGTTGTTAAAAACACCAAGCACTTCTTGACATGAAAGCCCCGTGGTTGTTGCGGGCTTGCATCGAAAACTTCAAGAAGGCATCGATTGAGTACGTTTTGAAGCTCAGTTCAAACCATCAGTTGAACAAGGCCTCGCATCTTTGATGAGATGTCGAGGCCTTGTCGTTGATGCTGGTTGATGAACTTACTGATGGGCTTCGATCACTGACAAGCTTCGCAATCAGGGTTGTCGATCGAGCAGAACTTGATGTCGGTTGCGGGCTCTGCTGATGCGGCTTCAACAGGTGCCGCGTCTTGCTGCGGTGCAGCGTTCATGCCGCCACCCACCATGTTGGACACGGCATTGAGCTGACCGCGAGAGACCGTCGACTTCTCTGCATGCGTGGCGCCCACGGTGCGCAGGTAGTAGGTGGTCTTGAGGCCACGCAGCCATGCCAGCTTGTAGGTCTCGTCGAGCTTCTTGCCCGACGCGCCAGCCATGTAGATGTTGAGCGACTGAGCCTGGTCGATCCACTTCTGGCGACGCGATGCGGCTTCAACCAGCCACACCGGTTCAACTTCGAAGGCGGTGGCGTACAGGTTCTTGAGGTCTTCAGGCACGCGGTCGATGCGGCGCAGCGAACCGTCGAAGTGCTTGAGGTCCATGACCATGACGTCGTCCCACAGGCCCAGCTTCTTGAGATCGCGCACCAGGTACTCGTTGACCACGGTGAACTCGCCCGACAGGTTGGACTTCACAGACAGGTTGCCGAAGCAGGGCTCGATCGACGCATCCACACCAATGATGTTGGAGATGGTAGCCGTCGGGGCGATGGCCACGCAGTTGGAGTTGCGCATGCCGAACATGGCGATGCGGGCGCGCAGGGCATCCCAGTCCATCGAGGTCGAGGTGTCGACTTCAACGTAGCCGCCACGTTGCTCGGCCAGCAGCTTGAGCGAGTCGATCGGCAGGATGCCGCGGTCCCACAGCGAGCCACGGTAGCTGGAGTAGCGGCCACGCTCTTCGGCCAGTTCGGTCGAAGCCCAGTAGGCGTGATAGCAGACGGCTTCCATCGAGCGATCGGCAAATTCAATCGCTTCCTGGCTGGCGTAAGGCGTGCGCAATTGATAGAGCGCGTCCTGGAAGCCCATGATGCCCAGGCCGACGGGGCGGTGACGCAGGTTGGAGTCACGTGCCTTCTTGACGGCGTAGTAGTTGATGTCGATGACGTTGTCGAGCATGCGCATCGCCGTCTTCACCGTCTTCTTGACCTTCTCCTGGTCGATGGCGCCATCCTTGATGTGCTGTGCCAGATTCACGGAACCCAGGTTGCACACGGCGATTTCGCCACCGTTGGTGTTCAGGGTGATCTCGGTGCACAGGTTCGACGAGTGCACGACGCCCACGTGCTGTTGAGGGGAGCGAACGTTGCAGGCGTCCTTGAAGGTGATCCAGGGGTGGCCGGTTTCGAACAGCATCGACAGCATGCGGCGCCACATGTCGGTGGCCTTCACGCGCTTGAAGAGCTTGATCTCGCCGCGATCGGCCTTGGCTTCGTAGTTGGTGTAAGCCTCTTCGAATGCCTTGCCGAACTTGTCGTGCAGGTCGGGGCAGGTGGCGGGCGAGAACAGGGTCCAGTCGCCGCCTTCCATCACGCGGCGCATGAACAGGTCGGGGATCCAGTTGGCCGTGTTCATGTCGTGGGTACGACGGCGATCGTCACCGGTGTTCTTGCGCAGCTCCAGGAATTCTTCGACATCCAGGTGCCACGATTCCAGGTAGGCGCAGACGGCACCTTTGCGCTTGCCGCCCTGGTTCACGGCCACGGCCGTGTCGTTGACCACCTTCAGGAAGGGGACGACGCCTTGCGATTTGCCGTTGGTGCCCTTGATGTGCGAGCCCAGGGCGCGCACCGGCGTCCAGTCGTTGCCCAGGCCGCCAGCGAACTTGGACAGCAGGGCGTTTTCCTTGATGGCTTCGTAGATGCCGTCGAGGTCGTCAGGGACGGTGGTCAGGTAGCAGGAGGACAGCTGCGAGCGGCGGGTGCCGGAGTTGAACAGCGTCGGGGTGGACGACATGAAGTCGAACGAGGACAGCAGTTCATAGAACTCGATGGCGCGGGCTTCGCGGTCGATTTCGTTGAGCGACAGGCCCATGGCGACGCGCATGAAGAATGCCTGGGGCATTTCGATGCGCTGACCGTTGTGGTGCAGGAAGTAACGGTCGTACAGGGTCTGCAGGCCGAGGTAGTCGAAGTTAAGGTCGCGCTCATATTTAAGCGCAGCACCCAGGCGGGCCAGGTCGAACTGCTGCATGCGTTCGTCGAGCAGCTCGGCTTCCACGCCCCTCTTGATATAGCCGGGGAAGTAGTCGGCATAACGCGTGGCCATTTCAGCGTGCGTCACCTCGTCGCCAAGGATTTCGCGGCGGATGGTGTGTTGCAGCAGGCGGGCGGTGGCGCGGGTGTAGGCCGGGTCGTGCTCGATGCGGGTGCGGGCGGCCAGGATGGCGGCCTTGTAGACCTCGTCGATGGAGACGCCGTCATACAGATTGCGCTGGGTCTCGGCCAGGATGGGGCCGGGCTTGACGTCGTCGCCCAGGCCTGAGCAGGCTTCCACGATGAGGCCTTGCAGGCGAGCCAGGTCCAGGGGGACGCGTTGGCCGCGGTCGATCACGGTCAGCGTGGGCAGGGCGGCGGCTTGCTGTGCATCAGCTTGCTTGGCGCGCTCTTGCGAACGGCGCTCGCGGTACAGCACGTAGGCGCGGGCGATTTCGTGGTGGCCACCGCGCATCAGCGACAGCTCGACCTGGTCCTGGATGTCTTCGATGTGGAAGGTGCCGCCGCTTGGACGCGAGCGCAGCAGGCCGCGCACCACGGCTTCGGTCAGGCCGTCGACGGTTTCGCGCACGGAAGCCGATGCGGCACCTTGCGTGCCATGGACGGCCAGGAAGGCCTTCATCAGGGCCACGGCGATCTTGCTGGGTTCGAACGAGACGACCGCACCATTGCGTCGGATGATCTGGTAAGCGGAGTACGCGGACTGACGCGGCTCGACCGCCACGGCGGCGGCGCCGGGCAGAACAGAGGCAGGGGTAGGCATGGTGCTGGGCGTGGACGTTTGCATGTAATTCCCTTCAGGATCGCCAGGCCGATCACGCGCATGGGTGCGGTGTCTGGCCTGTTGAAATCAGGCAGTTGTGGTCACAACTGCCAACTGCGGAGGACACTATATCTGGTGTTTGGGGTGCCGTGAAGCACTACCTGTAGTGTCTGGCCGTGACTATAACGCCTTTTTCTGCCCACCCCGCGAACAGGGGGAAAAACAAGGGAAATCGCCAATGGGGGAAGTCGGCATGACAGCCGAGCGCAAGGCGGTTAGGCGTTGCGAATCGGGGTGTTCAACCCTGCTAGCTGGGCTGTCGGCCAGTCTGTGATGGCCTGTAAATGGACCCAGTCGAAGGCCTTGCCCGGGTCGCGTTTGCGGCCTGGTGCAATGTGTTCATGGCCCGCGATCTGGTGGATGGGCCAGCGTTGTTTGAGCGCATCAAGCAGTGTGGCCAGGGCCGTGTATTGGGCCGGCTCAAATGGGGTGTCTTCCAGCCCTTCCAGCTCGATGCCGACGCTGTAGTCGTTGCAGTTGTCCTGACCTTGCCAGCAAGAACGGCCAGCGTGCCACGCGCGGTCGTCAACCGACACGAACTGCAAGATCTCGCCGGTGCGGCGGATCACGAAATGGGCTGAGACCTCGGCCCCGCGGATCTGTTCGAAGTAGGGGTGGGCGTTCCAGTCCAGCTGGTTGGTGAACAGCTGTTCGATCTCGTCTCCACCGTACTGCCCCGGTGGCAGGCTGATCGAATGGACCACGGCCAGCGTGATGCGGGCTTGCGCAGGGCGTGGCCCGAAGTTGGGGGAGGGCACCTGGCGTGCTGGCTCGTACCAGCCGTTTCGCCAGAGTGGATGGCCGGGGTTGCCGGTGTCATCAGGCATGGGCGTTCAACCTTGCTCTGTGTCGGCGTCCGGGTCAAAGCGCTCGCCCAGCACGATGCCCTGGTCGTTGACCTGCACGCCAAGGCGCGCCATGCGGTAGCGCATCTGGCGCAGCGACAAGCCCAGGCTCGCGCCGGCCGCCGTGCGGTTGAGGCGGTGTTTTTCAAGCGCCTGCACCAGGATGTCGCGCTCGATCTGGTCCAGGTGGGCGACCAGATCGCTTGGAAGGGGCGCATGGGTCTGGGGCGTACCTGACAAGTGGATTGGCGCCGCTACTTCAACCTCGATCGTTTCCAGCGACGGTGCGGGCGTGGCCAGCCCCAGGTCCTCGGGCTCGAGGATGTGCTGGGTGCTCAAGGCCACCGCGCGGTGCAGCAGGTTTTCGAGTTCGCGCACATTGCCCGGGAAACGGTGGCTGAGCAGGGCCGATTGCGCTGCCAGGCTCAGTTGCGGCACGCCGGTCATGCCGGACTCGTGCGCGATGCGCTCCAGGATGCGCTGGCTCAGCATCGGCAGGTCTTCCAGCCTTTCTCTCAAGGCCGGCAAGGTGATCTGGATGACGTTGAGGCGGTAGAACAAGTCTTGCCTGAAGCGCCCGGCATGGACCTCGGCCTGCAGATCCTTGTGGGAGGCGCTGATGATGCGCACGTCCACATGGACTTCCTGTGTGGCCCCGACGGCCCGCACGGCCCGCTCCTGGATCGCGCGCAGCAACTTGGACTGCATCGCCAGGGGCAGGTCGCCGATTTCGTCCAGGAACAAGGTGCCGCCGTTGGCCGCCTGGAAGAAGCCTTCACGCTCTTCGCTGGCGCCGGTGAAGGCCCCTTTGCGGAAGCCGAAGAACTCCGCTTCCAGCAATTGTTCAGGAATGGCGCCGCAGTTGACGGCGATGAAGGGTTGCGATGCGCGGTTGCTGACATCGTGGATGGCGCGCGCGACCAGTTCCTTGCCTGTGCCTGATTCGCCCCACAGCAGCACGGGGGCCATGCTGCGCGAGACCTTGTCGATCAGCACCCGCACTTGCTGCATGCAGGGGCTGCCGCCAGCCAGTCGAGACAGGGCCGAGCGGCTCTTCTCGCTTGGTACGGCGACGTGGCCGGCGGAGGGGGTGGGGGCGCCGGGAGCGAGCTCTTGCGCCTGTGGCGGCGCTTCGTCGTTCAGGGCCGAAGCGATGACCGCGCGGAACTGTTTGAGGTCGACGGGTTTGGTCAGGTAATCGTAGGCGCCGGCCTTGAGTGCACTGACGGCGTTTTCCGCCGATCCATACGCCGTGATGACGATGGCTTTTTCCGGGCGGCCTTCTGCTTCGATCTGCCTGAGGATGTCCAGGCCTGTGCCATCGGGCAGGCGCATGTCGGTGATCACCGCGCTGAAGCGATGCTCGGCCAGCAGCAGCCTGGCGTCTTCAACACTCCCGGCCGTTTCGATGTCGTAGCCTTCGCGCAGCAAGGTCAGCTCGTACAGCGTGCGCAGATCGGGTTCGTCATCCACGACAAGCAGGCGATGGTGGTTGGAGGTGCTCATGCTGTCTGGTGGATCTGGCCGTTGGGTTCAACAGGCACCGTCACGAAGAATTCATTGCGGTGGCGAACGGGCGGAGGGTGCAGGCGGTAGTCGATGTTGGCGCCATGCCGCTCGCACAGTTCACGGCAAATATACAGGCCCAGCCCCGTGCCTCGGCTGCGTGTGGAAAAGAAGGGCTCGAACAGGGAGCGCTCGGTGTCTGCCGAGACCGGTTCGCCGTCATTGGACACCGACAGCATCAGCAGCCCGGCTGGGTCAGCCGAAGGCATCCAGCGCAGGCAGACGCTGATGGCGCCGGGCTCGCCGGTGTTGTAGCGCAGGGCGTTGTCCAGCAGGTTGACCAGCACGCGCTGGAGGTGCTCTGGTTCGAATCGGATCTTGAGGTGCGGGTAGGTGGGGGCACGCTGGCACCCGGAGGTGTCGATGTCCAACAGGCTGTCTTCGCCCATGGCCAGGCCTTGCGTGCTGCGCCAGTCGTTGCAGATCGCCACGATGGTTTCGATGGGGTCGATGGCCGGGGCGGGTGGGCGCACGCCTGGGGCAACTGCCAGGATGTCATCGATGATGTGTTTGAGGCGGGCAACGTTGTCGGTCACCAGTTGTGTCAGCTTTTTCTGGGTTGGTGTGGCGGCGTCTTCGGCGAGCAGGGCATTGGCCTGCGAGATGGCGGCCAGCGGGTTGCGGATCTCGTGCGCGATGCCGGCCGACATGCGGCCCATGGCCGCGAGTTTGTCCTGGCGCTGGCGTGCACGGACGGCACGCAGGTCCTCCAGCAGCATCACGCACATGTCTTCTGTTGTGCGCCCGCCCTTGCCTTTGGTGAAGCGCACGCGCAGGCGCAGTTCGCGCTGGGTCTGGTCGTCGAACTGGAGCTTGACTTCTTGCCCGTCTTCGGCGCGTTGGGGGTTGCCCAGCGCTTTCTCGACGGCCGCGATCAGGCCTTGCCATGAGGGGACCCCGCGCAACTGAAAGGGGGCGGGGGGAAGCAGGCCTTGCGCGGCCAGCAAGCGCCTGGCAGCCGGGTTGGCCGTGCGCACACGCCCTTGGCGGTCGACCACCATCACGCCTTCGCTCATTTCCTCGATCACCAGGCGATTGAGCTGGGCTTGCTGCCGGGCGAGCTCCAGGCTGCCCCGGGCGCTGCGCTCTTCCTTGGCCAGGCGGGCAGACAGCTCGCTGGCCAGTGCGGCAATCGCAAACAGGCCAAAGCCGGTCAAGCCCGCCTGGGCCAGCAAGGATGTGAGGTTGCCGCTGTCCTGGCCTTGCAGCAGGGCGGCGCCCAGCAGGTTGAGGGTGGCTGCCGCTGCCACCCCCAGCGCCAGCACGCGGGGCATCAGCACAGCGGCCATGAGCACAGGCAGGACCAGCAGCGCCTGCGAGTTCAGGGTGCTGCCGCTGAGGTAGTGCATGGCGGCGAAAAAGCCCAGGTCAATGCCCACGCTCACGAGGGCCTCGCGTGGCCTGAGCGATTGCAGGTCAGGGCGGGTGGCCCGTGCGTGGTTGGGCCAGGCCAGCAGCGCCGAGGTGACGATGGCGTAGCCCAGGGTGGACATCAGCATCCACAAGGGGGGGCGGTTGCCCAAAGCCCAGTAACCCACCACGAGGCCAAGCAGCACCACCGCCAGCGCAAAGCGGGCTGTCAGAAAAGCCCGGTAGATGCGATGAAAGGATGGCCGGTTGGCATCGGGTGCCGTGGTGTCGGCAGCGGTTGCGCCTGGCTTGCCGGTGGCTGGCGGATGAGGGTTGAGCTGCGTGCTGTCTGCGAACGCGGCTTCGGTTGCGCCTGGGTCCGCCCAGACGGTGGTGCCGGCTGCGGGGGGCTCGCCAAACCAGGATGCGTGAGAGTCTCGGGACGATGACATGGGTGCGTGGCTCAAACCTGCCTGGGGCCGGCTTGCCGGTGTGCCTGGCTGCAATAGGTTCGGCCTTGTTCGTCCTTGGTGCTGTCGCCCTCGGGGAGGTGGACGCCGCAATGGGCGCATTGCACCATGTTTTCAGCGCGAGGCGGTTCGGGTTTGGCCGCCGGCTTGGCGCCTGTGCGTTTGCCGCGCAGCGCTGGCGAGTAAAACAGCCAGATGACAAGCAGGGCGATCAGGAGGTACTTGAGCATGCTTGCCCCGCAGCGCGATCAGACCGCCGTGGAGCGGTGCAGCACCACTTCCAGCACGAAGCGGGAGCCGACATAAGCCAGCAGCAGCAGCGCCGAGCCCGCAACCAGCCAGCGCACCGCCTGGCGGCCCCGCCAGCCAAAGCGCGCCCTGCCGATCAGCAGCACGGCAAACACCAGCCACGACAGCACGGAGAAGATGGTCTTGTGGTCCCAGCGCCACGGCGTGGCAAACAAGGCCCCCAGCAGCAACGTGAGGCTGAGCATCACGAAACCCGCACCGACAAAACGCAGGGTCAGGGACTCCAGCCGCAAAAGCGGCATGCCCAGGGCCTGCCCGGATGGACTGGGCCTGGGGATCTGGCCTGACACCGGCTTGGCGCGCAGTTGTTTTTCGGCATGACGCAGCAGGGCCGCATGCAGCAGCGCAGCGCCGATCAGGCCGTAGGACGCAAAACCGGTCAGCCAGTGGAGTGGGGCCAGGGGGGGCACGTTTTGCGGATGGGTTTGCCCGGGAAAGAGCCAGGCCAGCGCCACGGCGATGGCGGCCAGCAGCGCCAGAGCGCGCCGCACGCTGGGTAATCCCAGCCGGCGGTTCTCGATGGCATAGACTGCGAGCACCAGCCATGTGGTCACAGACAGGGCTGGCGCAAAGCCGAAGCGCGCATGCAGGGTGGGGCCGTCAAACGCAACCGTGTCCAGCAGGATGGCCAGGGCCTGAGCCAGCCAGCCCAGGCACAAGGCAGCCCAGACGGGCCGGTCCTGGTTTTTGTCCTCGCTGGAGGTACGTTGAGGCCATGCACTGGCCACCACATAAGCCAGCACCGCCAGGCCACTGGGCCATGACGTGAACGACGTGAACGAGGCGAGCGATAAAATCATGTGACGAGTTTAAGAGCACAAGCAGCTATTTCATGGCATCCAACCTCACTGAACGACTGAGTCGCCTGGTTAAAACCATGCGCGGCCAGTCCCGCATCACCGAAGCCAACGTGCAGGACATGTTGCGCGAGGTCCGCATGGCGCTGCTGGAGGCCGACGTGGCCTTGCCGGTCGTCAAGGATTTCATCGCCCGAGTCAAGGAGAAGGCCCTGGGCCAGGAGGTCGTATCGTCGCTGACCCCGGGGCAGGTGCTGGTCAGCATCGTCCAGAAGGAGATGGCCGCCACGATGGGCGAGGGCGTGTCCGACATCAACCTGGCCACCCAGCCGCCGGCGATCATCCTGATGGCGGGCCTGCAGGGCGCGGGCAAGACCACGACCACCGCCAAGCTGGCCAAGCACCTGATTGAAAAGCGCAAGAAAAAGGTGCTGACGGTCTCGGCAGACGTTTATCGACCTGCCGCCATCGAGCAGCTCAAGACCGTGACGGCGCAAGCTGGTGCCGAGTGGTTCCCGTCCGACCCCAGCCAGAAGCCGCATGACATTGCGCTGGCCGCGATCGACTACGCCAAGCGCCATTACTTTGATGTGCTGCTGTTCGACACGGCCGGCCGTCTGGCCATCGACGAAGTGCTGATGACCGAGATCAAGGACCTGCACGCCTTGCTCAACCCGGTCGAAACCCTGTTCGTGGTGGACGCCATGCAGGGCCAGGACGCGGTCAACACCGCCAAGGCGTTCAAGGACGCGCTGCCGCTGACCGGCGTGGTGCTGACCAAGCTGGACGGTGACTCGCGTGGTGGCGCCGCGCTGTCCGTGCGCCAGATCACGGGCGTGCCCATCAAGTTTGCTGGTGTCTCTGAAAAGATCGATGGCCTGGAAGTATTCGACGCCGACCGCCATGCCGGCCGCGTGCTGGGCATGGGCGACATCGTGGCCCTGGTCGAAGAAGTGACAAAGGGTGTCGACATCGCCGCGGCGCAAAAGCTGGCCGACAAGGTCAAGGCCGGTGCCGATTTCGACTTCGATGACTTCCTGGCCCAGATCAGCCAGATGAAGAAGATGGGCGGGCTGTCCGGCCTGATCGACAAGCTGCCCACCGAGCTGGCCGCCAAGGCCGGGCAGGCCGACATGGGCAAGGCCGAGCGCGACATGCGCCGCATGGAAGGCATCATCAACTCGATGTCGGCCAAGGAGCGCCGCCAACCGGCTTTGCTGATGGATGGCAAGTCCAAGGCCAGCCGCAAGCGCCGCATTGCACAAGGTGCGGGCGTTCAGATTCAGGATGTCAACCGCCTGCTCAACCAGTTCGAGCAGATGCAGACCATGATGAAGAAGATGAAAGGCGGCGGCCTTTTCAAGATGATGAAACGCATGGGCGGCATGAAGGGCATGCCGGGCATGGGCCGCTGATACGGCTTGTCACGACCCTGTCTGTAAACCCGATTGACCCTCTTTGGGGTGCCTGTTAGCGTGTGTGACTTGTGTTGCGTGTGCAACCGAGGCCTTCAGTCGATCCGTTTGGTAGCCGAAGAGCCTGATGAGTCCGGGTGTTGGTTGCCCGTGGTGAGCTTGGGCAGGAAGGCCTGAAAAATGATGGACATGGTATCGACTTGGCCGGTTTTGGTCGCCAGCATTCTGGGATCTGCAGGCATTGCGGGTGCGTGGTGGTACAGCAAGAATCACCAGGCTGCCTCCGGGCGGGCAGGGCGTGGTGATGCACCTCGCTCGAAGTCCAGGCAGGAAGGCAAGGCACGTTTTGGCCGCAAGAGCGGGCCCAGCATGCAGGACAACCTGGACACCCTGATGGACTGGGAGCCGATGGCCACCCGCGTGTTGACCGTGAGCGAGCGTGATGCTTATCACGTTCTGCGCAAGGCCATGCCCGATCACGTCATCCTGGCGCAGGTGCCGGTGGCCCGTTTCATCAAGGTGCCCACCAAGAATTCCTACAGCGAATGGTTGCGCCGAGTCGGCTCCCTGTGCGCTGACCTGGTGGTCTGCGACATGGCCTCGCAGGTCATCGCGGTGGTGGAGATCCGCCAGCCCATGTCACGCGAGAAAGAGCGCAGCCAGCGTCGCCATGCCCGCATGGACCGTGTGCTGCAAGCGGCGCGCATTCCTGTTCATGTCTGGCTTGAAGGGGCACTGCCCGGGGCCGCCGTGGCCCGCGAAGCGATTCTGGGCGCGGCCATCAACACATCGGGTCGCTCTGGCTACCAGGACGTGACCGTGGCGCGGCGTGATGCCGAAGCCGCTGCCGTGGTGGCTTCCATGCAGAGCCCGACTGGCGCCATGAACGGCATGAGCGTCAACGAGACGGTGGATGTGGCACTGGATGAATGGGCCTATGCCGACGACACGCCCGAGAACGAGCGCAAGGAGCCGCCGCCCTCCACCTGGTTCGATGATCTGGATTCGGACGCGATGCCGCTCGATGCGCCGCCTGTGGCGCGTCGCCACTGACTGATCAACTGATCGGTCCAACTGATCGGCCCTGCTGACGGCGACGCTCGTCGTCGCAGGGCCTTGATACTCAGGCCAGCAGCGCCTGGGCAAATTCGCGGGCACTGAAGGTCTGGAGGTCTTCCAGCTTTTCGCCCACGCCAATGAAGTACACCGGCACGGCACTGTGACGTTGGCGCGACCACAGCGCGATCGCCGCCAGCACGCCACCCTTGGCCGTACCGTCCAGCTTGGTGACGATCAGGCCGGTCAGGCCCAGCGCCTCATCAAAGGCCTTGACCTGTGACAGCGCGTTCTGGCCCGTGTTGCCATCGACCACCAGCAGCACCTCGTGCGGGGCGCTCTCCATGGCCTTGCCAATCACGCGCTTGACCTTGCGCAACTCTTCCATCAGGTGCAATTGCGTGGCCAGGCGACCGGCCGTGTCGGCAATCACCACATCGCAGCCGCGTGAGCGGCCGGCCTGGACGGCATCGAAGGTCACGGCAGCGGGGTCGCCGCCTTCCTGGCTGACGATCTCCACATGATTGCGATCAGCCCACACCAGCAACTGTTCGCGCGCAGCAGCACGGAAGGTGTCGGCCGCAGCCAGCAGCACCTTCTGCCCGGCGTCAGACAGATGGCGCGTGAGCTTGCCGATCGACGTGGTCTTGCCAGCCCCGTTGACCCCGGCCACCATGATGACGGTGGGCGTGTGCAGGCCCACGACCAGCGACTTCTCCAGCGGTTGTAGCAACTCGGTGATGGCATCGATCAGCAGACCCTTGACCTGCGAGGGATCGGTGGCCTTGGTCTCCTTGACGCGGTGCTTGAGGTCGGCCAGCAGGTGCTCGGTGGCCGCCACCCCCGCATCGGCCATCAGCAGGGCGGACTCCAGCTCTTCATAAAGCGCGTCGTCAATCTGTGTGCCGGTGAAAACCTGGGCGATGCTGGAGCCCGTCTTGCGCAGGCCGGCGCGCAGCTTGTCCAGCCAGGAGCGGCGCTCTGGTACTGGCGCAGGCGCTGACGGAGCCATCGCAGGCTCGACAGGTGCGGCTTGCGCAGCCGGCGCATGAACAGGGCGCTGCTCAGCAGGCGAAGGGGGGGCTGCCCTGGCCACCACCGCGGGCGCGGTCGCAGGCTGCGCGGCAGCCGCAGGCACACCACCCACCTTGTCGGCATCGCCGGAGGGCTGAGCGGGTGTGGACTCAGGCTGAGCGGAACCCCATCCCAGCTTTTTCTTGATGAAACTGAACATGGGCACATTGTAAGAGGCATGGGTTTTTACAATACGTGCCAACACACGACTGAACAACATGAGCGCAACACGCCCCCCCAAACCCAGCCCGATCAAAGGGCCGCAGACCAAAGCGGTTCAAGCCGTGGCCCGGACCGCCGCGCAGGAAGTGCGCATCATCGGCGGGCAGTGGAAGCGCTCTGTCTTGCCGGTGCCGGTGTCAGCAGGCCTGCGCCCCACGCCCAGCCGCGTGCGTGAGACCTTGTTCAACTGGCTGGGGCAGGATCTGTCGGGTTGGCGTGTGCTGGACGCCTTCGCTGGCAGTGGCGCATTGGGTTTTGAGGCCGCATCGCGTGGGGCCGAGGACGTGCTGTTGCTGGAGCGTGAGCCCGGCCTGGTGCGCAGCCTGCAAGCAACGCAGGCCAAACTCAAGGCGACCCAGGTTCGGGTGATGCAAGCCGATGCCATCAGCTGGATGCGTCAGGCGCGTCAGGCAAGGCTCGTTGATCTGGTCTTTCTGGACCCGCCCTTTGACGAAAACCTGTTCTGGCCGGCGCTGGAAGGAGCGCTCAACTGCGTGCCGGATGGTGGCTGGATCTACCTGGAGTCGCCTGCCTTGCTGCAGCAGTTGCCCGAGGCTGATCAACATGCCCAACTGATCGCCCAACTGGCGCCGCACCGACAGGGGCAGGCGGGCGCAGTGCACTTTCACCTTTTTCGACGCGTGGCTGCTCAACCGGCTTGAGCACGCCCCACAAACTGCACCTTACACTGCGACCTGTCGCGCCAGATCCGGCTGCTCAGGCGCCTTCACCATCGGAGCCCCGATTGACCTCATCCAAGCTGACCGCCGTCTACCCTGGTACTTTCGACCCCATGACCCTGGGGCACGCCGACCTGATGCGTCGCGCCAGCCACCTGTTTGGTCGCCTGATCCTGGCTGTGGCAGCCGGCCATCACAAGCGCACGATGTTCTCTGTTGAGGAACGTCTGGCCATGGCCAAGGAGCTCGCACGTGACTACCCCAACGTCGAGGTCATTGCCTTCTCGGGGCTGCTGCGCGACTTCGTGGTCGGGCATGGCGGCAAGGTGGTGGTGCGTGGCCTGCGTGCCGTCAGCGACTTCGAGTACGAATTCCAGATGGCGGGCATGAACCGCCAGTTGATGCCGGATGTCGAGACGGTGTTCCTCACGCCCTCGGATCAATATCAGTTTGTGTCGGGCACCTTTGTGCGCGAAATCGCCATGCTCGGTGGCGATGTGTCCAAGTTCGTGGCGCCCAGCGTGCTGGCACGCCTGCACGAACGCGTGAACCGCAAGGCCGAGTGAGTCGTCGCCGAGCAAGCAAGGTAGAAGTACATGGCCCTGACCATCACCTCCGAATGCATCAACTGCGATGTGTGCGAGCCCGAGTGCCCCAACCAGGCCATCTCGATGGGTGAGACCATCTATGTGATCGACCCGGCCAAGTGCACGGAGTGCGTGGGGCACTTTGACGAGCCCCAGTGCATCCAGGTCTGCCCGGTGGAGTGCATCCCGGTGAACCCGGAGCACATCGAGTCCAAAGATCAGCTGTGGGCCAAGTTCCGGCGCTTGCAGGAGCAGGCAGCCTGAGCGACCGGGCTCTCTCGTTTTTGCCCACAACTGCTTCAGGGCCGAATGGGCGAGCCCTGGCTGTCCAGGGTGCCAGCTCGGCCGGTCTGCTTTTTCTCTGACCTGAGTTTGACCGCGCGCGTCTGGTCGCTGATGGGTTTGGGCCTGTGGTCGTTGGCTGTGGCCTTGATGACGTGCGGCTTGTTCTTCGACAGTGACACGGGCCGTTCCAGGCTGGCCATGCGCTCCTCATGGCGGCGCTCGCGTTGCATCTGCCTGGCCAGTTTGGTGTCGCGCAGGTTGTTGTTGCGTGCCTGGCGCAACTGGCTGGCGCTTCGGTCGTCCGCCATCTGCTTGAGCTCGGCTTGCCCTTCGCAGGTTTGCTGGCTGTAAGAGACCACACCGGCCGGGCTGGTGCAACGCCAGGTCTGGTTGGCCTTGGCGGGCTGGGTGCTGTGGGTGGTTTGGGCGTGCGCCATGGCGCCGATGCCCAGCAGCAGGGCGGCTGCCACCATGGCGATCCTGCGCTGGCCTGGCGTCTTGATGATGCGTGTCCGGGATGTCATGAACCTTCCTCCTTGTTTTGTCTGTGGTTCAGGCAATCCGGCTGGCGTGGGGCTCAGCCTGGTGGCGCCTCGGGGGGCGTCTTGCCTGATTCAATGGGCTTGTCTGCCGGCTCCTTGCGGGGTGGCTTGGGGCGTGGCGGTTGGGCATGCACCACCGTGACGGCCTTGTTCATGTCGCCCGCCAGCATGGCGTCGACGGCATCCAGCGACTGGCTGATGCATTTGAAGATGGCTTCACGCTCTGACTGCGGCGGCTTGCGCAGCACGAAGTTGGCCACCTCGTGTTTGACGCCGGGGTGGCCAATGCCCAGACGCAGACGCCAGTAATCGGGGGTGCCCAGCTGGGCGTGGATGTCACGCAGGCCGTTGTGGCCGCCATGGCCGCCGCCCTTTTTCAGCTTGACCTGCCCGGGCAGCAGATCGAGTTCGTCGTGCACGACCAGCACTTCTTCCGGGGTGATCTTGAAAAAGCGGGCCAGTGCGGCCACCGATTTGCCAGACAGGTTCATGTAGGTCTGGGGCTGCAGCAGCCACACAGGCCCTTGCGGCGTGTTCGCGCGGGCCACCAGGCCATGGTAGGCGCGGTCGGGCAGCAGGGTGACACCCAGGCGGCGGGCCAGGTCGTCAATGAACCAGAAGCCGGCGTTGTGGCGGGTGTCTTCGTATTCCGGGCCGGGGTTGCCCAGACCTACAAACAGTCGAATCATGATGGGTGCGGATTATCTGAGTGGCATCCACAAAAAGAAAAGCCCCGCCAAAGCGGGGCTTGACTGACTGCGCAATGGCAGAGGTACAAGAATTACTTCTTGCCCTTCTTGCCCTTGGCGGGTTCGGCAGCGGCCACGGGGGCGGCAATGACTTCTTCCACGGGCTCGACCACGGTGGCCAGCGTCGGGGCCTTGCGGCCGTGCGTCAGCACCTTGATGTGGGCAGCCAGGCCCAGGTCGTCCACGCCGAAGGTCTGGCCCTTGACGGCCTTGCTCAGGTCGCAGGTCAGGAATTCAGGCAGCTGTTCAGCCAGGCACTCGATTTCCAGCTCGGTGGTGACGTGGTTGATGATGCACTTGTCAACCTTGACGGCAGGCGACTCGGCCTCGCCCACGAAGTGCACGGGCACCTTCTTGTGGATGCGCGTGGTGGCGTCGATGCGCTGGAAGTCAACGTGCAGGACCAGAGGCTTGTAGGGGTGAGCCTGGTAGTCACGCAGCAGGACCTTTTCAACCTTGCCATTCAGGTCCATCTCGAGGACGGACGAGTGGAAGGCTTCCTTGCGCATGGCGTGGTACAGCGCGTTGTGGTCCAGCTCGATGTTCTTGGGTTCGGCGCCAGCACCGTAAACGATGCCAGGTGTCTTGCCGGAAATGCGCAGGCGGCGGCTCGCTCCGGTCCCCTGCAGGCTACGCTCGAAGGCGGTGAATTTCATGGAGTACTCCAAGTTGGTATAGCGCCCGCGACCAGGCGCTGTAAAAAGACCGAACCTGCGACGGCCCGGTCAACGAAAACGGATCAGAAGTTGTTGTTCTGTTCCGAGAAAAGCGACGTCACCGACTCACCATCGGTGATGCGGCGGATGGTTTCCGCAAACAGGAAAGCGGTGGTGAGCTGGCGGATCTTGCCGGTGCCCTTGGCGCTGTCGTTGAGCGGAATGGTGTTGGTGATCACGACTTCGTCGAGATGCGAATTCTTGATGCGCTCGATGGCGGGGCCGGAGAACACGGCGTGCGTACAGTAGGCGTACACGCTCTTGGCACCGCGCTCCTTGAGCACTTCGGCAGCCTTCACCAGGGTGCCGGCGGTGTCGATCATGTCGTCCATGATCACGCAGTTGCGGCCGTCGATTTCACCGATGACGTGCATCACTTCGGACACATTGGCCTTGGGGCGGCGCTTGTCGATGATGGCCAGGTCGCAACCCAGTTGCTTGGCCAGCGCACGGGCGCGCACCACGCCACCGACGTCGGGCGACACGACCACGAGGTCTTCGTACTTCTTGGCCTGCAGGTCGGACAGCAGCACGGGCGAAGCGTAGATGTTGTCGACGGGGATGTTGAAGAAGCCCTGGATCTGGTCTGCGTGCAGGTCCATGGTCAGGACGCGGTTGACGCCGACGGCTTCGAGCATGTTGGCCACGACGCGGGCCGAGATGGGCACGCGGGTCGAGCGCGGGCGACGGTCCTGGCGGGCGTAGCCGAAGTAGGGGATGACGGCCGTGATGCGTTGG